>OGDP01000004.1_pt1 | contig 326409 bp, 296 predicted proteins | sample 1570441 | NCBI WGS metagenome assembly OGDP01 (sample SAMEA2581961, study PRJEB24529) | metagenome | biome: Human gut stool | place: China | collected 2011
CTTGCATGTGTTAGGCACGCCGCCAGCGTTCGTCCTGAGCCAGGATCAAACTCTCCAATAAAGTTTTATTGAGAAAGCCGATTGGCTCTTTCGATTTGTTGTTAAGAAATTATTTTTTGACTTGGCAAACGCTTCTCTTTCAAGAAACGCTCGCCCGCACATTCGTTTTTGGTTATTGTTCAGTTTTCAAGGTTCTGCCTGCCGCCGCATTTCGGCGACTTGTATATAATAGCATTCCCCGTTACTTCTGTCAACACCTTTTTGACAACTTTTTTATGTTTTTTTCAAGAAAAAATCCGCACCGAAAAATACGGTGCGGATTTATACTCTTTTTACTTTTATTGTACTTTATGACGCATATGCGGGAAGAATATAACGTCGCGGATACTGCTGCTGTCTGTCAGGAACATAACCAGGCGGTCGATACCGATGCCCAGCCCTCCTGTAGGCGGCAGACCATATTCCAGCGCGGTTACGAAGTCATCATCCATCATATGAGCTTCATCATCGCCGGCAGCGCGGTCTTCCACCTGTTTCTGGAAGCGTTCACGCTGGTCGATAGGATCGTTGAGCTCGGAGAAGCCATTGCAGATCTCTCGCGCATAAATGAAGCCTTCAAAACGGTCTGTAATTTCAGGATCTGCTTCACTGCTTTTGGCCAGCGGTGAAATTTCTTTCGGATGTCCTGTGATAAACGTAGGTTGGATCAGTTTCTCTTCTACGTGTTCTTCAAAGCAGGCATTGATGATTTTACCGATGCCGAAAGTTTTTTCGTAAGGCACGTTGATAGCATCTGCCATTTTACGCGCTTCGTCGAGGTCTTTGATACCGGAAAAATCCTGTCCGGTATATTTAGCTACGGCCTCGATCATAGTCATTCTATTCCAGGGAGGAGTCAGATCGATCTCCTGCCCTTCGTAAGTGATCTTCATCGTGCCGAGCACTTTCTGTGCAGTCTGTGAAACAATGGTTTCAGTCAAATGCATCAGATCATTATAGTCAGCATAGGCCTGGTAGATCTCGACCATGGTAAACTCAGGATTATGTTTGATATCAATACCTTCATTGCGGAATACGCGCCCTAATTCATAAACACGTTCCATCCCGCCGACGATCAGACGCTTCAGATACAGTTCCGGCGCGATACGCATATAAAGCTGCATATCCAGCGCGTTATGATAGGTGATAAACGGACGTGCGGCTGCGCCGCCGGCAATAGAATGCATGATCGGCGTTTCGACTTCCAGAAAGTCTCTGCCGTCTAAAATCTCGCGAACACTTTTAATGATCTGGCTGCGCAGAACAAAAGTACGGCGGACTTCAGGATTAACGATCAGGTCAACATAACGCTGACGATAACGCATTTCGACATCTTTCAAGCCATGCCATTTTTCCGGCAGAGGCCGCAGAGATTTGGAAAGCAGTTCCAAAGCAACCGCTTTAACAGACAATTCGCCCATATGCGTACGGAAAACTGTGCCGGCTACACCGATAATATCGCCGATATCCATCAGTTTGATCAAGGTATAGTTTTCTTCGCCCAAGGCATCCTTACGTACATAAAGCTGAATACGGCCTGTTTTATCCATCAGATCGATAAAGCAGGTTTTGCCATGACCGCGGATAGCCATAACGCGGCCGGACAGACGGACAACAGTTTCATTAGCCGTTAATTCTTCAAATTGGTCGGCAATATCCTGAGCATGGTGGGTCCATTCAAATTTATGGCCGAAAGGTTTCCAGCCTTTTTCTTCGATTTGGTGCATTTTATTGATGCGCACCTGCATTTGTTCATTGATTTCTGTTTCTGTTAAAGCTTCCGGTTCGGCAGCTTGTTGATTTTTAATTTCTTCCGACATATTTCTCGCTCCTAAAAAATCAGATCTATTTAATTTTTACTATTTTATATGAAAGCTCGCCTACAGGAGTATGCACCTGTACGACAGTGTTTACTTTCTGTCCCAAAATCGCAGCGCCGACCGGTGATTCATTGGAGATACGGTTCTGCGAAGGATCGGCTTCAGTAGTGCCGACAACGGTATAGGTTTCTTCGTCTCCAAATTCCATATCTTTAACGATAACGGTAGAACCGAGAATAACTGTGCCTTTTTTCTTTTTCGCAGTTTCGTCAATGAGCGTAGCCGTGCTGATCATCTGCTCCAGCTCGATAATACGCCCTTCGATAAAGGCCTGCTCATTTTTGGCATCGTCATATTCGGAATTCTCGCTTATATCGCCATAAGAAATGGCTACTTTAATACGCTCGGCAACTTCCTGACGTTTTACAGAACGAAGATTTTCTAATTCGTCCTCCAGTTTTCTTAAACCTTCGGCCGTTAAAATAGTTTCTTTAGCACCCATGGTATTACTCCTTTAAAATCATATTTTTCCGCCGCCTCACAATACAAACAGTGCCAAGCAGCAATGCCTGACACTGGGATCAACGGATAAATAATATAATGTACTAGGTTAAATTATAATTTTTTGTTGGTTTATTGTCAACCTCAGATATTACGCATTGCCAGTTCCTGTTCGACAAAACCCTGGATATGCGCGATTTCTTCATCTGTAACGGCCCGTTCAAAATTGCGGAAGCCAGCCAGACTGAAATCGTGTTTACGGGCTAATTGCGATATCGTATCGATCTGTTCGATAGTCAGTTTCCGTCCCAGAGTAAAATTTTCATAACGCTTTTCCAGTGCCAAAATCATTGTTTCTGCCATACAGGCAAAAGAAGTCTGCGGCGGGAAGCCAAAATCGAAATGGAAATCGACATTGCCCGGCACCTTGATCACACCGCCTTCTATGACCAGCACATCTTTGCGTTTGGAAGCTACCTCACGCGAAACATTACGCGGTCTTGCCACATCGCAGACGATGGCCCCGGCCTTGAGATCCTCAGGTTCGATCAGAAAATCTACGGCGCTGGTAACGGCGATCACAACATCGGCATCCTTCAGGCTGTGTTTGATGTCGTTGGAAACCGTCAATTTGCCAGCAACACTGCCCGAAAGCTCTTGCGCCAGTTCTTCCAACGGCTGCAGATGCCTTGCGACCATTGTAATATCCTTTGCTTCGCGTGCCAGAATCCTTGTACAGGCCGCACCGATCGAACCGCTGGCACCGACAATAGTCACATGCGCAGTTGCCAGATCTTTTCCCATCAGCCTTACTGCTTCACGGGTTCCCTCCAGTGCTGTTGCAACTGTGTAGCTGTTGCCCGATGTCACAGCTATATCTAAATTTTTCGCCACTGTGATGCCTGCATCGCCAACGATAGAGGTGAATGCGCCCAGGCCTACCACTTTAGCGCCCAGTTCCTGAGCGATCTTCCCTGATTCTATGATCCTGTCCATAACAAATTCTTCCGGCAGTTCAACCATTTGCTTCGATGTCAGGGGACAGCCGATAAACCAGCCTTCCGCTTCTGCGTAAGGGCTCTTGATACCTGTGATATGTGAAACCTGAAAAGGTTTTTTCAGCTTCAGAGCACTTTCCAGCCAGCTGTCAGGAATAAATTTCAAAACAGGCGATACGTGAGCCATATCATGAATCGACAGCGGATGTATGATAAATGCAAACTTTTCCATTAAATGTGCTCCTCCTCTCCGTTCAGATATTCTAACCCGGATTCTATCTTATATTCTTCCAGTAATTTTTCGTAGACAGCCGCATCAAGCTGTTTATCAGCACCGCTGGCTGCCACCAGCAGGCCTTCCATCACATTGGTACCATAGCTGCGTCCGTCCAAAGACGGCGTCGTTGTGATCAGACAGCGTACTCCGGCATTGCGCAGCAGCTTGCGGTCACCGGCTGTAACAGTATTGGTAATAATAGTCTTGCCTGCCAGCTTATCCGGCATAAACCGCCTGATAAAATGAAAATCACCGGCAATAATATCGTTCTCTAAAAAATAGCCCTGGTGCTGCGGTTTTCTCTGGCTTTGTTTGGCGCCCATCGGATAGAACCACCTTACGGGCAGCTTTGTCAGAAGCGGCGCCAGCAATTTTGCAAAACTATCCAGAGTCTGCAGCGATTTGATCGGATGATCCCAGTTCAGCCCAAAAATCAAATCACCAAAAGTAACGTCAGCGCCATTGGCTACCAACGCTTCGGCCATACCAAAACGATCTACACCGCAGACCATAAGCACTTTTTTCCCTTGAAAGTCTATGATTTTATCAGCAGCAAGGCGATTGATCAGAATACGTTCCAAAGAATTTTTCAACCCGCTGCCATCCAGCACAGGGGTGTTTTTGACATTTTCGATCAGCTTGGCCGATTCACGAAAAGTATACCGCCGACCGCCGGCATATACATAAAGATCGGTCCCTCCCAATCCCAGCGCGTCTACCCGGCCATCCAGCTCTTCCAGAAGCTGCCGGGCTTTCTGCAGATTTCCGTCAGTGCCCAGCCGTTCTATTATAAAGGTCTGCCCCTTAAGCTGCAAAGTACTTTTAGCATTGCGCTCAGAAGATCCCAAACTTACACTTACGATATGTTTACAGCTGCATTCAGTTGTCTGAGAGGCAATCATTGTTCTACTTCTTTCTCTAAAAAACTTGTCCCTGATGACATATCATTTTAGCATATTTAAAGTGTTCCTACAATATTTGCTATTAGATTTAGTATTATCTTATTTATTTTAACCGTTTTCAGGCGCCGAATTTCTCTGCGGCCTCGATATATTCTGCCAGCAGTTTTTTAAAATCGGCGTAGGTTTCTGTCTGATGGAACCTGCCGCGATATTCGGCAGCTTTAGGCATACCCTTAAGATAGGCGCCGATATGCCGACGCATCTCTTTAACAGCAACAGATTCATTTTTATATTCTATCAGCATCTCCAGATGCCGCAATGCCAGAGCAAGTTTTTCTTTTAAGGGCGGTTCCTGCGGCACAGGCAGTCCCGACAAGGCGGCCTGCAATCTGCTGAACAGCCAGGGATTGCCGTCGGCACCGCGCCCCAGCATCAATCCGTCGCAGCCTGTTTCTGCAAGCATCCTCTGTCCGTCAGCTACTGTCAAGATATCACCGTTACCGATGACCGGTATTTTTACAGCCGCTTTGACTCTGGCGATAACCTGCCAGTCTGCCCTGCCATTATAAAACTGTTCCCTTGTCCTGCCGTGTACTGCTACGGCTGCTACGCCCGCCTTTTCTGCCAGTACAGCTATTTCTTCCGCATTGATATGTTCAGAATCCCAGCCGGCACGAAATTTCACAGTAACCGGAACAGATACAGCGTCTGTCATCCGCGCCAGAATTTCGTAGGCCAGCTGCGGATTTTTCATCAAAGCCGAGCCTTCGCCATTATTGACGACCTTAGGCACCGGGCAGCCCATATTAAAGTCGATCACATCTGCACCGTTCCCGGCGACTATCCTTGCGGCTTCAGCCAGTTCTGCCGGAACAGAACCAAAAAGCTGGATCGCCGTAGGTCTTTCACCCGGATCGATGCGCAGCATATCAAAAGTTTTGACATTTTTATAAAGCAGCCCCTTGGCGCTGACCATTTCCGAAACAGTCATACCGCAGCCAAGTTCTCTGCAAATGACCCGAAAGGGCAGATCTGTGATTCCGGCCATAGGCGCCAGCAACAAAGGTACATCTAATTTTAAAGTGCCGATCTGCATAATCCACTCCCAATTTTGAAATACTATAGAAATAAGACCCGCCAGACAGCGGGTCTTTGCTTATTTAGAATTTTTCTCGTGCAGAATCCGTAATCCGTCTAAGGTTAAAAACGGCTCTACTACGTCAATAGAATCGGACTCGGCCGCCATCGTATTGGCAAACCCGCCAGTAGCGACAACAAAAGCATTACCGCCTAATTCTTCCTTCATATGTCTGACAATGCCGTCCATCTGACCGACAAAACCGTAAATAACGCCCGCCTGCATTGCATTTACAGTATTGCGCGAGATAACGTTTTTAGGTTTGATAAGCTCGATACGCGGCAGTTTTGCCGTTCTCTGGAACAAAGCCTCCGTAGAAATACCGATACCAGGGGCGATAGCGCCGCCTAAATATTCGCCTGTCGGCAGCAGGGCGCAAAATGTAGTCGCGGTGCCGAAATCAACGATGATCATCGGCATACCTTTTTTGCTGTATTTGTCAAACGCGGCAACCGCATTAACTATACGGTCTGCACCGACTTCTCTGGGGTTGTCGTAGCGCAGTGAGATACCGCTTTTAATACCGGGGCCTACGACCATAGGCGTCAGCTCAAAATAACGCTCGCACATATGGCAGAGCGGTACGATCAGCGGCGGTACAACGCTGGAAATAATGATTGCCTTAATCTGATCCATAGGCATCCGCGTATAATTGAACATACTGCGTAATAAAATACCATATTCGTCGGCAGTTTTACTGCGATCTGTGGAAAAGCGCCAATGGCAGACCAGTTCTTTATCGTCAAAAACACCTGCTACAATGTTGGTATTACCTACATCAATTACTAATAACATTCATGTTCCTCCTCAAGGAGCTTATTTAGTCCGCTCAAGCAGACCTGCCAGGAGTAAAGCCTTGCGCACTTTAGCGCCAATAAGCGCAGCCGCTGCAGCCTTTATTATATCAAATGGAAGAAATGGCGCAACTGCTAAAAGTATGGCATTGTCCCAACTCATGGGCTTTTGCAGAAAGTACTGGAAGCTGAGCTTGAAGCCGATGAGGCCTATCGCATAGCATACCAGCATTCCCACGCACATATACATAAGATTTTTTAAATAACTTGCTTCCAGGTCACGTTCTGTAAGATAACCAACAAGCCAGGCCGTAATAATAAATGCAATGATAAAGCCTCCGGTAGGTCCGACCAGCATCACAGCTCCGCCCTGTCCCTGATTGAATACAGGCAGTCCCACACAGCCGAGCATCACCCACACGCATATGCTGACAGCGCTTAAGCGGCTTCCCAGAAGCATACCGGCCAAAAGCACGACCAAAGGCTGCATCGTAATGGGAACAGGCCCAATAGGAACTATGATATATGCACTGATGATCATCATCGTGACAAAGGTTCCGGCCAGAAGCATCTCTCTGATCTTCATTACGCGTATTCCCCCTGCTTGGCCTGGGCAGGCCGGATCGAAACATCACCGGCAATGACTTTTTCGATTCTGCCGTCTTCGCGTTTTACCATTAAAAGACCATCTTCGTCTATATCGACAGCTTCACCGAAATAAGTCTGGTCAGGTGCAATAACTTTGACCTGCTGACCTAAAGTCGAAGAATATTTTTTCCATTCCTCAAGCACCTGTTTAAAACCTTCATGCAAAACTTTTTCATACAGTTCTTCCATATAGCCCAACACATCAGCCAGCAGTTCGACTCTGCTGATAGGCTCACGGGCAACATCAGCGAGCGATACAGCTGTTGCTCGCAGTTCTTCCGGCACCATCTCTTTGGGTACGTTGACGTTGATACCGGTACCGATAACGATATAATTTATCCGTCCAAATTCAGCGCTCATTTCTGTCAAAATGCCCACCAGTTTTTTACCGTCCAGTAAAACGTCGTTAGGCCATTTGATCGATGCCTGTACGCCTTTATACTTATTTACGGCTTTCACGACGGCAATCGCTGCCAGCAGCGTACACTTCGACGCTTCCTGCGGCATGAACGGCGGCTTTAAGACAACCGAAAACCATACTCCACGGGCAAACGGAGAAAACCAGCCGCGTGACAAACGCCCCTTGCCGGAGTTCTGCTCTTCCGCGATCACCACCAGGCCATCTTCGCAGCCTTCACCGGCAAGACGTTTAGCCAGTTCGTTTGTAGACGTCGTCAGCTCACAGTAGTGTATATGATGTCCGAGCCATTTCGTTTTCAGATTAGCGACAACTTCTGCAGGCTTCAATCTGTCAGGTACTTCTTTCAGGATGTAGCCTTTTTTAGGTACGGATTCTATAGTATAGCCTTCATTTTTTAAAGCCTGGATATGCTTCCAAATCGCCGTACGCGATACTGCCAGTTCCTGAGAAAGCACTTCCCCTGAAACAGGAGCAGGCATTTTACTGCGCAATATTTCTAAAATGCGTTCCCGCATATCATCACACTCCCACACAATGTTACCCTTAGATTAGCACTGGGTTAACCAAAAGTCAAGTCACAGAAAAACCGTCCCCGAAATTCAAGGGACGGTCTTAGATTACAGACTATTGCTCGCTGGGAGCTGCAGAAGATTCTGCGGGCTGCACCTCTGCCGGCTCCGGAGTTCCGATCTCAGAAGTATTCTCTTCTTTAGATAAAATTTTACCGTATTTCATCAACTGATCGATTTCTTCGCCTTCCAAAGTTTCTCTTTCAATAAGTGCATCCGCAATCAAATGCAGTTTATCCATATTTTCATTCAGCAGACTTTCCGTTTTCTGGTAAGCCTCATCAATAAATTTACGGATTTCTTTATCGATCTTGGCAGCGACTTCTTCACTGTAGTCTTTATCTCTGCCAATATCACGTCCCAGGAAAACCTGGTCCTGACGATGACCAAACGTCATCGGACCCAATTCAGGGCTCATACCGTATTCACAGATCATCTGACGGGCCAGAGATGTAGCACGCTGCAGGTCATTGCTGGCACCGCTGGAAATTTCTTTCAGTACCAGAGCTTCAGCAACACGGCCGCCTAAAAGCACCTTCAATTCGTCCAGCATTTCACTGCGGGTCGCATAGTAACGGTCCTCTTTCGGCAGGCTCAATGTATAACCGCCGGCACGCCCACGCGGAATAATAGTTACTTTATGAACCGGATCAGTATTATCGAGCAGCATACCTACCAGAGTATGGCCGCCTTCATGATAGGCAGTCAGACGTTTTTCTTTATCACTGATCACGCGGCTGCGGCGCTCGGGACCCATAATAACACGCTCCGCCGCTTCTTCCATTTCCGGCATATCGATTTTATTCTTATTTTTACGGGCAGCCATCAACGCAGCTTCATTGACCAGATTGCTCAGATCCGCGCCGGTAAAACCAGGAGTTCTGCGGGCAATAACTCCAAGCTCGACTTCAGGACTGATAGGCTTACCTTTAACATGAACTTTTAAAATTTCCTGACGGCCTTTGATATCAGGACGATCAACGACGATCTGTCTGTCAAAACGTCCCGGGCGCAGAAGTGCCGGATCAAGGATATCGGGACGGTTGGTTGCAGCAATCATAATGATGCCTTCATTAGCTCCGAAACCATCCATTTCGACCAGCAGCTGGTTCAAGGTCTGTTCTCGCTCATCATGACCGCCGCCTAAGCCTGCACCACGCTGACGGCCGACAGCGTCGATCTCATCAATGAAAACGATACAGGGAGCGCTCTTTTTAGCCTGTTCAAACAAATCTCGGACACGGGAAGCGCCTACGCCGACAAACATTTCTACGAAATCTGAACCGGAAATACTGAAAAACGGTACGCCAGCTTCACCAGCGACAGCCTTGGCCAGAAGTGTCTTGCCTGTACCAGGCGGCCCGTAGAGTAAAACACCTTTCGGTATTTTGGCACCGAGATCATTATATTTCTTCGGATGCTTCAGGAACTCGACAACTTCTTCCAGTTCCTGCTTCGCTTCATCAGCACCAGCGACATCTTTAAAAGTAATCTTAATATTGTCTTCGTCATAACGACGGGCACGGCTTTTGCCGAAATTCATAACCCGGCCTCCGCCCCCCTGGCTTTGCTGCATCAGCATAAACCAAATACCGACGATCAAAAGCATCGGCAAAAGCGAGCTTAAGATAGTCGTCCACCAAGGCGGCTGCGGCGGCAGCTCGGCTTTAATTTCAATATCACGGGCACGTAAAGTCGGGATCAGGCTGTCATCACTGGGAGCCACAGTTGAGAAATCTTTACCATCTTTCAGCTTGCCGCTGATGACATTATCAACTATCGTTACCTGTTTGACCTCATCTTGCTGCACGTGCTTCATAAACGCACTATAAGTGATGTCTGTTTTGCTGACCGTGCTGGCCGAATAATAATCGATCATCCAGATTGCCACGATGATAATCAGCAAATAGAACGTCACGTTCTTAAAAAATCTATTCAAGGAATTGCTCCTCCTTCCACTGCGATCGTCTACCAAATTACAGTAACGTCATTTTTTTATTATAATATAGATGCGGAAATTCTACAACCATTAGTCGATAAAATCATGTACGCGCATAAACACAAGGCTTTAAAACACCGATATAAGGTAAGTTACGATAGTTACCGGCGTAATCCAATCCATAGCCTACAGCAAACTCGTCAGGAATACAGAAGCCTACATAATCCGCACTTTTACCATTGACGCGCCTGTCGGCCTTATCGCACATTACCGCTGTTTTGATAGAAGCCGGCTTGTGCTGCTGCAGCATACAGCAAACAGCTTCAAGGGTCAGCCCTGTGTCAATGATGTCATCGACCAGGATCACATGCCGTCCCGCCAGTTCCTCAGCCACATCAAGCTTAACACTGACGTTACCGCAGCTATTAGTGCTGTTGCCATAAGAAGACGCGACCATAAAATCGATCTTGACAGGCATATCCATTGCCAAAGTCAGATCAGTAGCAAAATAAGCGGCGCCTTTTAAAAGTGCTATTACTACTACTTCTTTGCCTGCATAATCTTGTTTCAGCTGGGTTCCCAATTCCCGGACCCGCGCTTTTATTTCTTCCTCTGTCAGTAAGATTTTACCAATATCTTCATGCATATCCACTACTTGTCATCTCCCAGACTGAAATATTTAATATCCAACGTCAGCCATGCTTCGCAGCCCTGCTCCTGTTCATGCCAGCCTGCAGCTTTTCCTCCCACCAGCCATAGGACCTGTTTACCGCAGGTTACTAAAAGCTGACTTTTTCTCTGTTCCGGAGGTACTTTAATGTCGTTAAAATACTTTTTTAATTTTTTGCTTCCCAAAGACCCGGCCGGAAAAAATATGTCGCCGTCCTGCCTCTGCCTCACTTCCAGCTGCCTGTCCTGCAGCAAATGCCAGGGATATATTGCTGCATGCCCCAAGGGACTTGCTGATCCCTTAAAGTAACCCAAACTTAAAATACCGTTTGGGAGCTCAACTTGCAGCCTGCCAGCTTTCTGCAGCTCAGCCAAATCAAAAACATAATTCTGCGCTGCTATCGCTGACGGTGTTTCAGCTACAGCAACTGTAAGCTTACCATAGCTGTATACAGCACAGGTCCCGCCAGGCAGCATAAGCCTTTTATTGCTGCTGCCTTTATGCACCAAGCCGATCACCTGCTGCGTCTGCTGAAAGGTAAGCAGACCTGCAGCTCCAAGCTTTTTCCACATCATCCTGATGATACGTGAACACAGCGCGGCAGGCAGCGAAAGCAGCCAGGCTGTATCACAGCTGCAGGAATGATCGTCCTGCAGCACATACTGCAAAAACTTCTCTTCTGCCAGCTCATTCAAACAATCAGCATCCTCAGCAGTCAACGTCGCAGTCTGTGCTAAAGCCTGTTTGATATTAGGATTGAATTCCCGTTCCAGCAAAGGCAGCAATATATGCCGCACTTTATTCCGCGTATAGTACAAATCCATATTACTGCTGTCAGTACGATAATCCAAGCTACGCATTGCGCAATATGCTTCCAGCATCCGACGGCTCACCTGCAAAAAGGGCCGTACGATACTGTTATTGTGACAGCGCATTCCCCCAAGCCCTTCCGCACCGCTGCCTCGCAGCAAATGCAGCAGCAGGGTTTCTGCCTGATCGTCACGGTGGTGTGCTGTCACAATATACTCAGACTTGTGTTTACTGAGAATCTTAAATAAAACAGTATAGCGTAATTTACGAGCCGCGTCCTCTACAGAAAGTTTACTCTCCGCAGCAAATTTTTTAGCGTCAACACGCAGAACTTCACAGGCAACCTGACGCATCCGGCAGAATTCCACAACAAAATCAGCATCAGCCAAAGCTTCGCTGCCACGCAAACCATGCTCTACATGACAAACTACCAGCTGATACTTCCGTTTTTCCTGCAGCAGCAGCAGTGCATCAGCCAAAGCAATTGAATCGGCCCCACCGCTGCAGGCAACAATTATTTTACTGCCGACAGGCAGATGTTCCTCTACCTGATCGAGAATTTCAGTAATTTGCCTGTGTTCTTTCATCGTTTCACCTTATTATCCTACAACCCAAATAAAAAAGGCACCTCTGCTGGAAGTGCCTTTTTAGACATTATCTGTCGCGGCTGGCGCCACGGCCGCCGCGCTTAGACTCCGTATTGCGTTTCAGATCTAATAATCTGTCATCGCTGTCTTTTAAAAAGCGCGATAATTTATCTTCAAAGGAAACAGGAGGTGCCACTTTAGGTGCACGACGTTCCTGACTTACCGGACGCTGCGGTTTCGGAGGTGCCGGAGGCGGCGGTGTCAACTGCTTAATGGACAGACCTATCTTACCGCGTTCGTCAATAGACAACACTTTGACCTTGACCTTATCTTTTTCCTTTAAAAAATCATGTACATCTTTTACATATACATTGGAGACTTCGGAAATATGTATAAGACCAACTTTTCCTTCAGGCAATTGCACAAACGCTCCAAAATTTGTGATACCAGTAACTTCACCTTCAACGATTGCACCAACTTCGAGTGACATAAAGCGGATAATCCCCCTTAAAAAATCTTTATACAGTAAGTATTATACCCTTCTTTTAAAATCAGTGTCAACTGCATTGTACAAATATATGAAAAAAGATAAAAAATAACAGCTGTACGCCAGTAAAATCGACTGTACAGCTGTTATTTTTTCTTTTCCTCAGCTTCTGTTTCCTGTTTTTGCTGCTTTTCCTGTTCATCAACTATAAACAGCGGTACTTCGTTCTTGCCAACCATATTATGGTCTTCACGCGCCAGTTTTTCAATATATTTCAAATCGTCCAAACGTTTGCGTTCAGCTTCAAGCTCAGCCTGAACTTTTTTTAATTCGTCGACACGCTGCTGAGTGGCTGACATTTCCTTATTGATCTGGTAGATCTTGTACTCCTGCCTGCCCAATACGCCCAAGCAGATGATCAGCAAAATAATCAGGACCCATAAAAAGTCATTAGAGCTGCGGCGTTTTTTTCTGCGCATCTCAGCCATTTTGAGCTCCTTCCTGTTAATTAATCAGACAAAAATACCGGGCTGTTTGGCCCGGCATTCTTGAAACCCAAGATTATTTTTTGTGTTTTTTTGCAGGAGCAGCGTTAACAGCGTCTTTGAAAGCTTTACCAGCTTTGAAAGCGGGAACGGTTGCTGCCGGAATTTTGATGGGTTCGTTGGTACGAGGATTTTTACCGGTACGAGCGTTACGAGTACGAGCTTCAAAAGTACCGAAACCAATCAGTTGTACTTTGCCCTTTTTAGCAACTTCACCTTTTACGGTTTCGAGTAAAGCAGCTACTGCTTTCTCTACATCTTTTTTGGTGAGGCCAGCTTTTTCTGCTACTGCAGCAATAAGTTCAGTTTTGTTCACAATAAATCCCCCTTAAATTTTGTATGCGCCAGTTTAGGCGAAAACCGCTTAAACACAACGACTAAGGTTATTCACTAAAACTCTAATTCGCTATCAAAAGCAATATTCCTTCTAACATTTCATCTTTTTTTTATTTTTTTCTTAATTTTTGTGTAAAAAACGCCTTTTTTTAATTATTTTTCTCAAAATCCTTTGCCAACTCCCAAAAAGCGTCTAATTCAGCCAATGAAAAGTCCTGCCATGTTTTCTTTGAAACCTGTACTTTTTTCTCTACATAACCGAATCTTTTTATGAAACGGTTATTCGCAGCATTCAAAGCTGTTTCCGGTTCCAATCCGATATGTCTGGCATAACCGGACAAAATAAACAGCAAATCTCCCAGCTCATGCTCCATTTCCTTCAGGCTGCCTCCGGCTACTGCCTCTTCAAGTTCGTGCAGTTCTTCCAGAACCTTCTCCCAGACGCCTGCGGTATCCGGCCAGTCAAAACCTACTTTGGAAGCCTTGCTGTGCAGCTTGTAAGCACGCATCAGCGCCGGCAGTCCCGGAGAAATTCCATCAAGAACATGCGTCCGTTCCTTTTTTTCTTCCAATTTAATGGCTTCCCAGTTTTTTATTACTTCATCACTGCCTGAAACTTTACGTGAACCAAATACATGCGGGTGCCTGCGGGTAAGCTTCTCAGTCACTCCATCAATAACATCCTGCAAAGAGAACAGGTTTGCGTCAGCTGCCATATGCGCATGGAAAACAACCTGCATCAGAATATCGCCAAGTTCTTCTTCCATACCTTTAAAATCGTGATTATCAACAGCTTCTAAAAATTCATAGACTTCTTCGATCATATTACGGCGAATACTGCTGTGCGTTTGTTCGCGATCCCAGGGACAGCCGCCTGGCTCACGCAGCTTACGCATAACTTCTGTCAGCGGAAGCAGTTCAGCATCATAGCGGAAATCCTCGATATCACAGTAAAAATCATCATCGTCATCAAAACACAGCGTTTTTTCTTCCTGCAAAGCATTGACATGCTGCACAACAGTCTGCTCCTGTGCCGGAATAAAGACACTGGTAAGATGATCGATATGCGGCTGCCGGTCCAGCTCATAGAGCTTCAGCGGCAGACATTCTTCATCAGGCAGGCCTAAATTACGTAAAAAGTACAGCTGCGCTTCATCAGCGAGTACTTCCATCAAATTGATTTTCACATCCGACGCCACCAGCTGACTATAGACCTGCGTGATCATCAGCGGATATTTACCAGCATCTGCCAGCGCATCAAAATCATGGGCATCAACAATACGCAACCCGGCAATAGGATCAATGCCTAAATCGACATATGCAAGATCCAAAAAGCTCATCGCCGGTAAAATTTTCAGAGGCACTCCGGCCGCTGCAGCCTGTTCCCTCAGCAGCACCACAGTTCGTTCAGCAACCAAAGGACTGCCTGGAACAGCATAAACTACCTCCTGCTCTTTCGCATCCTGTAAAATGGAAGCAACAATTTTTTGATAGACGTCTTCAAAAGACGCTTCCTGTTCATAAACAGCGTCGCAGGACGTAAATTTTATACCAGACCGCTCAAGTTCCTTTACAGTTGGGTGTACAGCCGTACGCAGAATAACCTTGCCGCCGCTTTTCAGCACTGCCATTGTTTCCAGCGACAAATGCCCTGCGCTGCCAGGCCCCAATCCTACAACAGTAATTCCTTTTTCCATCTTACCATCCCTTTACTTGAATCTGGAACCTATCACAGGCAGTTTCTGCAATTCTTTCCTGCCGATCGTTCCGCTTGCTATCAAAGTCAATAGATAAACGATGCCAGCTGCAAAAATCGTTACCGCCGTCGCAAAAGTATTGCCCCAATAAACTATTAAATAATTGTATAAAAGCATACTGACTGCTGCCATCAAAACTGCCGCCAGTAATATTTTCCCCAAAGCATACACTTTAAAAGTGATGCCGCTGCGAATCAAAAAGAAGATGTTTAGAGCAGCTGCCAAGCCAAAATTAATGTTAGAGGCCCAGGCGGCACCGACAATATTGCATGGCAGCGCCGTAAGATACCAAACAGCAGCAGCTTTGACCAACGCGCTGAGCAGCATATTCCACATAGGAATAATAGTCTGTCCCATTCCCTGCAGCATACCTGTGGTTATCTGGTGGATACCAAGCAGGCAAATAGAGGGAGCAAGGTTTCTGATCGCCTCGCCTGCAAGAGGCGTGCCATACAGTAATTTTGAAATAGGCTGAGCCAAAGCCCACATTCCTGCAGCGGCAGGAAAAGTCAGTAAACAGCATAATTTCATGGCCATATTTGTTTTCTGATCGATACTGTTCCTATCGCCCAGAGTAAATGCTTCTGAAACAGCAGGCACCAGGCTTGCTGTAAGTGAAAGCGTCGGAATAGTAGCCATCATGACCAAAGGCATACCCATCCCTGTAAGGTAACCGAACAGGGTCGTAGCCTCTTCGACCGAAAAACCTGATTCCACTAAGCGATTAGGCACCAGCAGCATGTCAATACTGCTCGTCACAGGCACCATAATATTAGCACAGGAAACAGGCAGCGCCAGCAATACCAGCCGTTTGGCTATCTTCCCGATACTTTCGGGTTCTTCAGTGATCTGCCTGCTGATTTCCTGCTGCCAACGCAATTTGTTCTTCAGATAAAAAAAGCTCAGTACGATAAGTCCGGTAATAGAACCCGGCACAGCACCGAAAGCAGCCCCGGCCGCCGCATATTCCAATCCGTACGGAAGCAGATAATAGGCCAGTACGACCATCGTCACAACACGTACAAACTGCTCCAGAATCTGTGAGACCGCAGGCGGAGTCATCATTTGATACCCCTGAAAATAACCACGGAAGCTGGCCAGGATCGTAGCAAAAAACACCGCCGGAGTTAAGGCTACCAATCCATAATAAGCCCGCGGATCGCGTACCAGTCCGCTATCGACCAGCCAGCCGGCCGCACAATATAGCCCGGCAGCAAACACAAGCCCCGTTGCGGCCATCAGCCCCAGCGAGACCCTGAATACCCTGCCGGCGCTGGCAAAATCTCCTTTTGCCACTTTTTCGGCTACAATGATCGAAATCGCAATCGGGATACCGGCCGAAGATACGGACAGCATCAAAAGATAAACGGGATATGCCATTTGATAAAGCCCGATACCTTCGCCGCCAAGCAGTCTGGATAACAGTATTCTGTTGACCGAGCCAATGATCTTGACCATCAGCCCCGCCAGCGTCAATATCATGGCGCCACGTAAAAACTTATCCTTGGTCATACCCTCGTCCTTCCCTTGATTTCTTCATTTAATTAATTATAATCAACTTTATTGTCTCTGTATAGCTTAATCAAAAGCCAGCCGCGGCAGATTTTTTTCCAGCCAGGTCAAACTGTCAGTTTTTAATTTGACTGTGCGGAAAATAAGCTGGGCCTGCACGCCGCTTTTGAAATTCATATATTGCTGCTGCTCACTGATAAGCTGCATCAGGGCATTCGGATCGATAGCAGCATTTTCAGCAAAGGTAATACGCAGCTCGCCCGGCTTGACACTGATACCGCGAATATGCAGCAGTCGGCACAAAGCCCGCAGACAGGCCACACGCCATAAAACTTCCACCTCTTCCGGAGGTTCTCCAAACCGGTCGATAATTTCGTCAAGCAGATCGTCTTTTTCTCCATAGTCCAAGCCGGCAAAGCGTCTGTACAGCTCAAGCTTGTAACGAGGGTCAGCTATATAGTCATCGGGAATATATCCGTCAACGCTGATCTCAAGAACCGGATCCGGTTCAGGGATACCGTCTTCAACGCCATCCTTCAGCTTACGGATCGTACGCTCCAGCATATCGCAATAGGCAGCAAAACCCACACCTGCAATATGTCCATGCTGCTGCGCCCCCAGCAGATTACCGGCACCACGGATCTCCAGATCACGCATCGCGATCTTAAACCCGGCGCCCAGCTCTGTAAAATCACGAATCGCCTGCAAACGTTTTTCTGCGACCTCGCTCAAAGCACGATTACGTTTATAAACGAAATAGGCATAAGCCAAACGAGAGGAGCGCCCTACCCGACCGCGCATCTGATACAGCTGCGATAAGCCAAAATTTTCGGCTCCGTCGATAATAATAGTATTGGCCAAGGGCACATCCAAACCATTTTCGATGATCGAAGTCGACAGCAGCACATCACAGCTGCCTTCATAAAAAGCAATCATTGCATCTTCCAGCATATCCTCTGACATCTGACCATGAGCGATCCTGATATTGATCCCCGGCACCAGACTGCGCAGATCGGCAGCAATATTTTCGAGACCAAGAACCCTGTTATGCACATAATAAATCCTGCCGCCGCGGCGCATTTCACGTTCCAGCGCTTCTTTGATCATTCCAGGATTATATTCGGCCACATAAGTTTCTACCGGCAGCCGTTCCTCCGGCGGTGATTCGATCACACTCATATCGCGTCCGTTGACAAGCGCCAAATGTAAAGTACGCGGAATCGGCGTCGCCGACAAGGTCAACACATCAACGCCTGTTTTCCAACGTTTGATTTTTTCTTTCTGAGCCACACCAAAACGCTGTTCTTCGTCGATGACAAGTAATCCCAGATCGGGGAACAGCACATCCTGCTGTAATAAACGGTGTGTCCCAATCAGAACGTCCACCTGACCATTTTCCAGATCATTCAGGATTCGTTTTTGTTCCCTGGGAGTGCAGAAGCGGCTTACCATCTCTACTTTGACCCCAAAAGGCTGCATTCGTTCTTTGAAGGTCATAAAATGCTGCTGCGCCAAAACAGTCGTCGGCACCATTACTGCTACCTGTTTACCATCCATAACTGCCTTAAAAGCAGCGCGGATAGCAACTTCTGTTTTACCATAACCGACATCACCGCACAACAATCTGTCCATCGGCTCAGGTTTTTCCATATCAGCCTTGATCTCCGCGATCGCTTTAAGCTGATCCGGAGTTTCTTCATAAGGGAAGCGTTCTTCAAAGTCACGCTGCCATTCGGTATCCTCAGCAAAAGCATGACCAGGGACGATCTTACGCTGCGCATATAATCGCAGCAGTTCTTCAGCCAGCTCGGTAATCGCGGCACGGGCTTTACTCTGCACACGTTTCCAGTCGGCTCCGCCCATTTTAGAAAGCCTTGGAGACTGCCCTTCGTTACCGACATATTTATGCAGCATGCCAACCTGTTCCACGGGGACATACAGTTTGTCGTCACCGGCATACGCCAGCAGCAGATAATCACGATGCACGCCGTCAACAAGGACATTCTCCACGCCGATATAACGTCCAATACCGTGAACTGAATGGACTACATAATCTCCAGCCTTGATTTCCGAGAAATACTGCAGCTGAGCACCGCTGTTTTTGGTATGCAGCCGTCTTTTTTTCTGCATACCAAAAATATCATTTTCTGTCAGCAGCAGCCAGTTTTCATTCCAGAACCGAAACCCTGCCGTCAGCTCGCCACTGATGACAGTGATGCGTCCCGGTCTAAGCAGTGCACCCTCTTTTACAAAAGCAGCGTTTAAATTACGGCTTTGCAGACTGTCAGCAAGTCCGCGCGCTTTAATATCGCTGCTCATCATCACCACAGGCACCTGCCCGTCAGCCAGCCAGCCCTGCAGATCGCCTGTCAGCAATTCCAGATTTCTATTATACGGCGCTACAGACCGCACAGGCACATTGATATCCTTAAACAGCTGCAAACGGCTGTGTCCCAGCGCTGCTACGACCCAGGCTCTTTTCTGAGCGCAAAAACCTTCCAGCTCGGCAGGCGACCATAATTCATCGGCATAACCAGAACTTTCAGTGTACAGTTTCTGTAAAAGTTCAAATAAACGTGACGGCTCATCTACTACCAAGCGCGTCGAAGCAGCTAAATAATCAAGTACCGAAGCTGAAAAATCTTCGCCGGACTCAATTTGCAGCGGCACGATTTTAACAGCACTCAAAGATTCAATACTGCGCTGATTATCCAGGTCAAAACTGCGCATCGCATCAATAGTATCATCAAACCATTCGATCCTGGCAGGATACTGACTATTGATCGGGAAAATATCGAGAATATCACCGCGCAGACAAAACTGACCGATGGCATCTACCTGAGTAGTACGCTCGTATCCCAGTTCGATCAGACGTTCCAGCAGCTCCTGTTGCTCAAGCTGCTGCCCCAATGTTACGACAACGCCGCTTCCCAAAACCTTCTGCGGTATCGGCAGCTTCTGCAGCAATGCTTCCGCAGTCACAAAAACGATACCCCGTTCTTCCCCCTGCAAGATACGCATCGCCGCCACGCGCCCAGCCTGAATCTCACGATTCCGCGAATCAGCCTGCACCAGCGGCAGATCGACAGGATACAATTCCTGCATCAGCAAATCCGAATAAAAACAATTCAAAGTCCTGCGGTATTCACGAATATCGTCCCTGCCGCTAAGCAGAAACACTAAAGAGCCCTGTTCCGGCAAAAGCCGGTCCAGAGCTGCCAAAAATACTGTTTTTGCGGCTCCGCTGAGACCAGTCAGCGAACACCCCTGACCCTGCTGCCACAACCCGGCAGCGGTACGGGCTTCCGTTATTTCACCAATAGCGTCCAATAATTGCAATTTCATCAGTTTACCCTTGAAAACAAAAGGGTTCTAGCCTGAGCTAAAACCCTTGAAGATTGTAAAACTTACAGTTTAACGGCAAAATCTTTGCGGTCAAAGCTGTGTACTGCGTCAACAAAACGTACTGTACCGGTTTTATAACGCATGGAAACAGTATGTGTACGTACACCGCCGCCGAAATAACGCAGACCGCTGAGCAAATTGCTTTCGGTGATAGCCGTCGCAGTGAACATGCAGTCGTCGCCTTTGACCATATCGTCCAAGCTCAAAACCTGCTGGCAATCGCAGATGCCCATTTCCATGCAGCGTTTGACCTGTTCATCATCTTCAGGGCACAACCGTGCCTGCATATCACCGCCGAGACATTTGATAGCGGCAGCAGCCAGTACGCCTTCAGGAGCACCGCCCTTACCGATATACATATGCACGCCGGTACCTTCAATGCCGGCATTGACTATCGGGTTAACGTCGCCGTCAGTAATCAACTGAATACGTGCTCCGGCACGGCGAATCTCATCCATAATACCATAGTGACGTTCACGGTCCAACAATACGACGGTCAGGTCAGAAACCTTACGTTCTAAGGCTTTAGCCACACGTTCCAGGTTTTCACTGACCGGCGCATCAATATCGATGCAGCCTTTAGCTCGAGGACCGACAGCGATCTTATCCATATACATGTCAGGAGCATGCAGCAGGCAGCCTTTCGGTGCGATGGCAATAACCGCGATTGCGCCAGGCTGACCTTTAGCTACCAGATTCGTACCTTCAACAGGGTCAACGGCAATATCGACTTCGGCACCGCCGCCGCCGACTTTCTCACCGATATACAGCATCGGCGCTTCATCCATCTCACCTTCACCGATAACTACTGTACCGCTGATATTTACCGTATCGAATGCCTTGCGCATAGCGTCGACCGCCAGCTGATCGGCACCGTTTTTATCACCACGTCCTACACTGCGGCCGCAGGCAATTGCTGCAGCTTCGGTAACACGTACGAACTCCATGGATAATTCTCTGTTCATTCCTCAACCATCTCCTTTATTGATACGATCATATAAAATCATATTAATTATATCACTTTCTGCCGTAACTTGCAGAGTAAAATAAAAATTACTTTATTTTAAGTTAAATTTATCAACTTATCTTAAGCATCAGCAATTCAAACACGATCTGCAGCGGCAGCACAAAAGCGATATACAGCAGCAACAAGCTGAATGCTACAGTTGCCAGCGACCGTTTAAAATCTATCAGGTAAACCACCTGTAAGGCTCTGATCAGCAGGTACAGCATCCACAGCTTCGCTGTAATACAGGCGGCCCCCACTACTACCAGCATCCCCGGCAGGCCCAGTTTTGTCCCCAGCAAAGCTACCGGAGTCATGACCAGAAACGGTAAAGTCGTATAACCCAGCAGACAGATCAATCCCACAGCATCACCGGCCATGGCTCCTAAAGTTTCCAAAATCCCGTGCAGCAAAAAACCATACATCGACAAAACTACGCCGGCAATGGAAACAGCGGCCGCAATAACAGCAAACCGTACCGACAGCGCCTGATCTAAAAACAACTGATTTGTTACAACGCCGCTGAACAGACCCACGCTTAAGGCAAAATACCACAAGCTGCGCCACATGCAGCGCTCCTGTACCAACAAACGCATGCCATCTCTGGTTTCAAACAAAACGTCAAAGGTTTTACGCCTCATAAGGCATCACCTCGCCGCCTGCGGTGAAGACATTCCAGCCGCGTCTTTTTGCAGCAGCATTTCCAACTGCCCCAGCATCATTTTAGATAACTGGGCACTGAAAAATACTTCCCAGGGTTTTTGACGCTTGTTTTCTTTAATTTCCGGTATTCCATCTACTCCGATGGCTTTACCTGCTGCCTCCAAAGCGTCATAATAATTGCCAAGTTCATCGATAAGCCCGACTGCCTGAGCCTGCTGACCGGTATAAACACGTCCGTCCGCCAAAGCTTTTACTTTAGTGATATCCATTTTACGCCCTTCAGCGATCACGACGACAAAATTCTCAAACATCTGATTGACCATATTTTGTAATATCTGCTGTTCTTCCGGAGTCATCGGTCTGTCAGCGGACATAATATCCTTGTACTGACCGCTTTTGATTTTAGTAGTATAGATACCGATTTTTTTGAAAAGTTCCTGCGTATTCATATAGGGCATATAGACCCCGATACTGCCTGTCAAAGTAGACGGATTGGCATAAATGGTATCGCTGTAAGCAGCCAGCCAATAAGCTGCCGAAGCAGCACTGTCGCCCATCGAAGTAATGATCGGTTTATCAGTAGTTTCTTTAAAACGTTTCAGTTCACGGCCAACTTCTTCTGCTGCAGTAACACTGCCGCCTGGGGAATTGATCCGCAGCACCAGTGCTTTTACACTGCTGTCGGCAGCCGCCTCACGGATCTCACGCATCAGACGGCCTGAAGAAGCGCCGGTAGTTTCACCCCAGATATTCTCGCCCGGTTCACCGCTGACGATAGTCCCTTCGATATTGATGACTGCTACCCTGTCTGCCGGGGCAGCAATAACCTTTTCATCATTATTTTTACCTGAAAGCAGCGACACTACAAAAGACAGGACAGCGATCAATAAAATCGCACTGATAAAAATTTTTTTCAGCATACTTTCTACTCCTTTTACAAAAAAAGCAGACTGACTCGCAGTCTGCTTTTGGGTTTTTCTTCAGAGTCTTATTTTTGTTCCCGCAAAGCAGCGGCAATGAAATCTCTAAATAATGGGTGCGGATTAGTGGGGCGGGATTTAAACTCCGGATGGAACTGTGCACCCAGGAACCAGGGATGTCTGTCCTCCGGGATCTCAACGATCTCAACCAGACGTCCGTTAGGCAAAGTGCCGCCGATTCTCAGACCGCCGTCAACGATCTGCTCACGCAAAGCGTTGTTTACTTCATAACGGTGACGATGACGTTCGTAAACAAGTTCTTCCTTGTAAGCCTTCTCAGTCAAAGTACCGGGATAAACTTTACAAGGATAAAGACCTAAACGCATCGTACCGCCTTTATCTTCTACACTTACCTGTTCCGGCATAAGATCAATGACAGGATACTTACAGTCAGCTACAAATTCGGCACTGTTAGCATTTTCCAAACCGCAGACATTACGAGCATATTCGATAACAGCACACTGCATACCCAGACAGATACCAAAGAACGGGACCTTGTTCTCACGGGCATACTGCACAGCTTTGATTTTTCCTTCTATGCCACGGTCGCCAAAACCACCAGGCACCAAAATACCATCTACACCTTCCATAATTTTCTGCATATCAGTTTCAGGCGCTTCGATATTCTCGGCGTTTACCCATTTTATTTTCAGTTCGCTTTCATTAGCAACAGCGGCATGTTTCAATGCTTCTGTAATACTGATGTAGGCATCCTGTAATTCAACATATTTACCAACTACGGCAATCGTTACTTTGCGGTCATAATGCTTCAGTATACGCTCTACCATTTCATGCCAGTAAGTCATATCTTTTGGTTTATCAGGCATATCCAATTTTTTGAGCACGATGGAATCCATACCCTGTTCTTCCATCAGCATCGGAACCTGGTAAATACTTGCCGCGGTCAGATTCTGAATTACAGCTTCCGGATCAACGTCGCAGAACATAGCCATTTTTTCGCACATATCTTTGGAAATAGGACGTTCACTGCGGCAGACAATGATATCCGGGGAAATGCCGATGCTGCGCAGCTCTTTAACGCTGTGCTGGGTCGGCTTGGTTTTGAGCTCACCTGCAGCAGCTATATAAGGAACAAGTGTTACATGGATATACAAGACGTCGTTACGATCAACTTCTTTTTTTACCTGACGGATAGCTTCAAGGAACGGCAAGCTTTCAATATCGCCGACGGTCCCGCCGATCTCTGTAATAACAAAATCAGCATTATCATCACGGCCAACGCGGTAAACGCGCTCTTTGATTTCATTAGTAATGTGAGGGATTACCTGCACTGTACGTCCCAGATAATCGCCCCGGCGTTCTTTATTGATAACGGACAAATAGATCTTGCCCGCGGTCACATTGGAACTCTTTGACAAATTAATATCAATAAAGCGCTCATAATGACCCAGATCAAGGTCGGTCTCAGCACCGTCATCGGTGACAAAAACTTCGCCATGCTGATAAGGGCTCATTGTCCCCGGATCAACATTGATATAAGGATCAAATTTCTGGATCGTTACCTTATAGCCGCGGCTTTTCAGCAAACGTCCAAGCGAAGCCGCTGTGATCCCTTTCCCCAGCGAAGAAACTACACCGCCTGTTACAAAAATATATTTCGTCATGATTGTCCTCCCGTTCCTCATAAAATGGCTTTTTATCTCCAAAAATTACATTCTTTCCGGTGCCGATACGCCCAAAATATTCAAAGCATGTTTAATAGTATGGCGGGTCGCCTGTACCAGTTTGATCCGTGCCTGCTGCACTTCCGGGTCCACACCCAGGATACGGCACTGATTATAGAAGGAATGGAACAGTCCGGCCAGATCGTGCACATAATGCGCCACACGGTGTACCGCGCGTTCTTTAGCCGCAAGCTCCAGCATTTCCTGATATTCGCCCAGTTTTTTGATCAGTTCCAGCTCTGTCGCATCTGTCAGCAGATTATAATCGGCAGCAGCCGCTTCAACAACATTCTCCTCAGCCAGCTGACGCATGATACTGCAAATGCGGGCATGTGCATATTGAATATAATACACAGGATTTTCATTAGATTTTTCAGTAGCCAGGGTCAGATCAAAATCCAGCTGGCTGTCGATCGAACGCATAGCAAAAAAGAATCTGGCAGCATCAGTACCGACTTCTTCGATCAGCTCGTTCAAAGTGACGCTCTGACCCGTACGCTTCGACATCTTGACCAGCTCACCGTTGCGGTACAGACTGACCATCTGCAGGATCAAAACTTCCAGCTGCTCGGGATCATACCCTAAAGCGCCTACAGCTGCCTTCATTCTGGCGATATACCCATGGTGATCAGCTCCCCACAGGTTGATGACACGGTCAAAGCCGCGGCTGAATTTATTCCAGTGATAAGCAATATCAGCAGCCAAATAAGTAGGCACACCGTTATCACGGATCACGACGCGGTCCTTATCATCACCGTAAGCAGTAGCTTTCAGCCACAATGCTCCGTCTTTTTCATACATATAGCCGCGTTCCGTCAAAAGTTCGCAGGCTTCTTTGATCTTATCTGCATCATGCAGTGTCTGCTCGCTGAACCAGACATCAAATGTGACGTTAAAGGCTTCCAAATCTTCCTTTAGAGCAGCAAGCTTTTCTTTTAAGGCAATCGTACGGAATTCGTGCAAACGTTCCTGCTCATCCATATGCAGGAATTTATCGCCGTAGATCTTGACGATGCGTTTGGCAGTTTCCACAATGTCGTAACCATGATAACCGTTTTCCGGGAACTCCACATCCACACCAAGCTCTTCCAGATAACGGGCATTGACCGAAGCAGCCAGATTATTGATCTGATTGCCGGCATCATTGATATAGTATTCACGGGTAACATCATAGCCTGCCGCTTTCAGAAGATTGGCAAGTGAACTGCCTACCGCAGCACCACGGCCATGGCCGACATGCAGCGGTCCGGTAGGATTGGCGCTCACATATTCCAATTGGATCTTTTCGCCGCCTCTGGCAGGCAGATTGCCGTAATCAGCACCTGCTGCTACGATACTTGCCAAAAGTTCGGCTGTCCAATTTTGTTTCAGATAAAAATTAATAAACCCCGGTCCCGCGATTTCAGCCTTTGCAACATAAGGGCAGTCCAGATTGTCGATCACAGCCTGAGCCACTAAACGCGGATTGCATTTTAAGCCGCGGGCTGACTGCATAGCAAAATTGGTGGCAAAATCACCAAATTCCTTTTGCGGCGGCACCTCTAATAATACCTCCGGCAAGTCTCCCTCTTTGATCGTACCGGCGGCAATCGCTTTAACCGCGGCAGCTTTAATGGCAGCAGCCAGTGCTTCCTTCATATTCACGCTTGACATCCTCCTCGATTTCCATCTTCAGCTTAAATCTGCTGCGTGTCTGTCCTTCCAGTTCTAAAACATATTCCAAATCGATATGCCAGACTTTGTCGCGGCAGTAAACATATAAATACTCTGTCGTCAGCCGCATCGGCAAAGCCAGATACGGAGTCCGGTACATACTTTCACTGACCAGACCTCCGGCAAATTCCTGTCTGCAATCCACCGTGCCGCTGCGTAGAATAATGACTCTCTCATAATCCCACTTAATAGTAGTTTTAGTGCCTGCCAGACCTGCTGCTTCAGATTCATCATAAAAAACATAATATTTATTATTTTTTTCTGCCAGTCTCCCGTAAGCTGTGGTCTCGATATTTTCCGTCCCTGCGCTGCTGTGTGACTGGCTGTAAATATGTATTTTCACAGGCTGCATAACACTTTTCACTCCATAAAAAACGACTAGAGCTTACTCCCTTTCGCCGCGTTAACCTATGTTCGAAACGGAGCAAGCCCCTCAATGCCTGCACCTTCCTTTCAATAAATAAAAGGAACGGTCTACAAAACTTCTTCAAATATTATATATCAGTGGCCGTATTCAGTCAAGGAAAGGCTGACTCTTGCACCTGCGGTTAAAAAAAGTGTATAATATTTATACTGTTTTTGTTGAATTAAAGAGGAGGGGTCGCGATGCAGCAAGATTGGGGCATCATTTTTGCATTTGGATTGTATTTTTTAGCACTGTTCGGCATAGGGATTTTCCATATGAAAAAAGAACAGGATCTGGCCGGCTATGTTTTAGGCGGACGTAAGGTAGGGCCATGGGTCTCGGCAATGAGTGCCGAAGCCTCAGATATGAGCGGCTGGATGCTGATGGGATTGCCGGGCTATGCGTATGTAGCAGGTGTCAGCGCATTCTGGATCGCTATCGGCTTGGCAATCGGAACCTGGCTGAACTGGCTGTTTGTGGCTAAGCGGCTGCGTGTTTATACCAAAATAGCCAACGATTCGATCACTTTACCGGATTTTTTTGAAAACCGGTTCCGCGATAAAACAAAAATCCTGCGTGTCGTTTCGGCAATTTTTATTTTTATTTTCTTTCTTATCTATACAGCTTCCGGTTTCGTTGCCGGCGGACGCTTATTCAATACTGTTTTTGGACTGCCTTATTTTGAATCACTGCTCATCACTGCAGGCATTGTAGTTTTTTACACCTTTACCGGCGGTTATGTAGCTGTCTGCCGCACCGACTTCTTCCAGGGCTGCCTGATGTTCTTTGCGATCATCATCGTTCCTGTAACCGGTATTTTTAAAGCCGGTGGTCCGGTAACAGCCTTTGAAAAACTTTATAATATGAACGCCAACTATTTCAGCTTTTTTACCGACGCTACCGGCGTCACACTAAGCGCTACGGCAATTATTTCTCTGCTGGCCTGGGGCCTGGGTTACTTCGGCCAGCCGCATATCCTGGTACGCTTTATGGGCATCAGCTCTGCCAAAGAGATCCCTCAGGCAACCCGTATCGCTATGGTCTGGGTAATCTTTTCACTGTTCTTCGCAGTTACGGTCGGACTTGTAGGACGCGTGTTGTTGGGCGATACGCTGACAGGCGTCAATGCCGAAACTGTTTTTATGGTTCTTAATAATGAATTCTTCGTTTCCTTCCTGGCCGGCATCATCATTTCCGCTATTTTGGGCGCGATCATGAGTACTTCTTCCAGCCAGCTGCTGGTAACAGCTTCAGCAATCTCCACCGACTTTTACCAAGCGCTGCTGCGTAAAAATGCCGGTGAAAAAGAACTGGTTTTTGTCAGCCGTTTATCTGTAATTTTAGTGGCCTGCTGCTCATTAGCGCTGGCTTCCAACCCCAACAACTATATCCTGGAGCTGGTAGCATATGCCTGGGCAGGCTTCGGCGCCTCTTTTGGCCCGCTTGTACTGTTCAGCCTTTTCTGGCGCCGCACTACTATCAAAGGCGCTATTGCAGGCGTTTTCTTCGGTGGCAGTACAGTGCTTATCTGGAAAGAATTTTTTGCTTACACCGGTATTTACGAAATCGTTCCCGGTTTCATCATTTCAGCTCTGGCTATTTATGTTGTCAGCCTGCTGGATAAAAAACCCGATGCTGCTATAGTCAAAGACTTTGACGTAGCTGAAGCCCATATTCAGGATATGTAAAAACTGCTTAAAAGCACCCGCAGATTTATCTGCGGGTGCTTTTTTATATCCTATAAAGCATAAATATCATAAAAAATAACGCCCGCATTTTCGCAGACGTTATTTTAAATTTTCTTTTTACAAAATATTTTACTTTCCCCTACCGCGCATATTTGCTTTGACCAAAGCTACAACATCACCTGAAAGCAACAGTCCTGTCATCGTCAACAGCATACCGAAGGCGATAACCGCTGTGATTTTCTCATCCAGAACAATAACAGAGGTAATAACAGTAACTACAGGTGCCAGATAAATATAGGCACTGGTCTTAATAGCTCCCAGCAGCTTGACTGCCATATTCCAGGTCACGAAACACATCGCCGACGCTCCGACACCTAAAAACAACAAATTAAACAGATTGACAGGATCAGCCAGCCGCTCAAAACCCCAGCGAAAATCCATAAACAGCAGTGCCGGCAGCATAAATACCAAACCATACATGAAAGTATGCCGTGTGCTTTGGATGGCATTGTAACCAAATGAACTGATTTTTTTAGACAATACAGCATAAACTGCCCATGTAGCAGCTGCCGCTAAAGCCAGAAAATCTCCTAAAGGATTAATCTGCAGCTGTGTAGCACTGTTGAAACTGATCATGGCGATACCGGCAATCGCCAGTACAAACCCGACTATAAATTTTTTCTGCAGAGCTTCGCCTGCCAAAAAACGACAGGCCAGTAATGCTGTAAAAAATGGTGCTGTGGCCGTAATAACTCCCACGTTAGACGCAGGAGCATACACAAGCGCAATATTTTCAAACAGATAATACAAAGTAATACCGCTTAATCCGGCACCGGCAAAGATCCATTCCTGTTTTTTATCAGTCACCTTCAACCGATACGGATAGATCAGAAACAAAACTATCAGCCCCATAATAAAGCGGAAAAACAAAATCTCTATCGGAGTAAAGCTGCGCAGCAATACTTTAGTTGAAATGAATGTCGTACCCCAGAGCAAGATCGTTACAAGAGCAAAAAGATGCCCCATCAAAATTTTATTCTGCATAGCTTCTCCTATTGTTTTACTTTAAAAATATTACGGTATTGCCCTGGTGTCAGACCAATGACCTCTTTAAAAAATTTACTAAAATGGCTTTGATCGCTAAAGCCGGTCATCAATGCAACCTCAGCAGGTTCCAGGTCCTGAGCAAGCAGTTCCTTAGCTTTGCCGATCCTTATTGTTTCCAGGTAACGATAAGGCGTGATACCTTCCGTTTTCGTAAACAGCCGCAGCAGGGAATATTTGTTCATACAAGCCACAGCTGCCAGTTCTTCCAGCGTCACTTTTTCTGTATAATGCCCCAGCAGATGTTCTGTTACTCTGCGTACAGGCGGGGCTTTCGCCTCGATAGAGGTTTTACTGATACCGGCAGCAACAAGCTGTTCCAGCAAAAAATAAAAAGTTTCTTCCTTCGCCAGGTCTTCCCGTTCCTGCATAATCATTTGATGCAGTTCACGCAGGAGTGATCCAGACAATTCGTCACCGCGTAAAACAGGGCTGGCAAACAGCGGCACTTCCTCACTGCCTGTCAATTCCTGCATAAACTGACTCATAATCTCCGGTTTAATATTCAGGCAGCGCAGATCCAGCAGATCATTATCCATTGGTTCGCAGTTATGGGGTACACAGTAATTAAACAGCAGTACATCACCGGCAGTGATATAATAATCCACGTTATCATAACACATGTGACGCAGGCCGCTCTTTTCCACAAAGCCGATCACATAATATTCGTGGAAATGCTGCGGGAATTTTTGCAGGATCCCCTGAAACCAATAGGCTTCTATATGCAGTTCTTTATCATATTTTACAAAGCGTTTTTCATTTTTCACTGCAGACTCCTTGTTTTTATCATATCAAAAATCTGCCGCGCCCTCTTGTATAATATTGACTGAAATTACAAAAGAACCTGCGTAAAACGCAGGTTCCGGCAATCAACGCATATTTTCGATAAAATCTTCAAAATTATTGATGAGAATCGGATGACCTACGACCTTTAAATCACGCAGGTGCGTACCATAAGATTCATAAATATTTTCAGCAAGCTCCATTTTCAGACCTTCTTTAACATATTCTTCCATCATTTTAACGATAAAGCGGTTGATCTCTCCTGTTTCCGGTTTAACATTGAGCGGAATGATACGTTCTTCGGGTTCGTAGCTTTCGACAGTCACATCCCAGCCTCCGGGAATAGGCGGCAGCCGTTTTGCCAAAATCATATACTCAGGCGAAAACCCTACATACGCATCTAATTTATTTTGTAATTTTGCTTTCGTAACAGGATAACCGTTAGCATTGCCCCATTTAACTATTTCATCACAAACTTCGTTGTTGTGAATAACACTGGAAAATGTAGTTTTTGCTAAAACTTCAGCCATAATCATACCTCCCATATGGTAAAATTCTAACTTCTATTGTACTTTATCTTGCCGATAAATTCAACTCATTCGCTTTTACCTCTGTAAATTTAGTAACGTGGTCAAAGAAAAAGCACTGGCCAAAGGCCAGTGCCTGAAAATACTGCTGATTAAATCTGTCCCAGCGCCTTCAAGATAGTCTGCGCAATAATCGCGCTGCCGATATAAGTGCCTGTAAAAACTACACAGGCAACAACAACGATCCGCCAGCCGCTTTTGGCAAAAGCATCAAGGTCTTTGCCGATAGCGATACCGGCATAAGCGAGAATCGGAGTACAAAGCTGTAAAAAGCCTACTTTTTTAACAGCTTCATTGATCACGTCACTGCCGGGCATAGTCGGATAAGTCAGGATACAGCCCAAAGTTACGATATAAGCAACAGCAGGGATACGTCCCGGCAAATATTTTGCCAGAACAACACCGGCAATTGCCAAAAATATTAAAAATAGCAGACCGGGAATTGCTTCCACGATAGTATATTTGGTGCCAATAGCGTTGGCGACAAGAGACATGGCGCCGACAATAAATAATACGATCAGTGTATCTTTGATTTTCATTTTGCAGCATCCTTTCCTGTCGGTTCAACACCGTATTTTAAGCGGTAGATTTTCTTATACAGCCACTCTGTCAGCGGCAAAGCCATCCAGATGCACATATACAGGCCGTCAAGACCGGAGAGCATATTGCTGGCTGCACCAAAGGCAGCGATCTGATCCGCCATCTGCGGATACATAACGCTTAAAGAACCTACAGCAGCAGTCATCATACTGGCAGAGCCGACGCCGGCTGCCATTGCCAGCGCATAAGGATGGAAGGGCAGGTACGCAGCTGCAAAACTGGCCATAACACCAAAGAAAATAGTCCCAAAAACCGTACCGGCAATATACACTCCCATAACTCCGCGCCCTTCAGCAGAGTCAAGACCATAACGCTCGCCGATCAAAGCTACGTTAGGTTCACGGGCAATGGAGTGAGCCGCACCGATAGTTTCACGTTTGAGGCCCAAATAAATAGCCACAGGCACACCGATGAAAACAGTGCCCAGATTACCAAACTCCTGCAGTATCAAAGCCGGAGAAGCCGCCAGAATTTTAGGCAGCGTCGGCCCAACCAAAGTACCGTAACGTGCCATCAGCAGCATCAGTGTAATGCCGATCAGCGAGCTTGCATCCAGCATATCCTTTTGATTAACTACCTTTAAGAATTTAGGTGCCATAAAAATACCCATAATCAGGGCATACAGCATCGGCAGCAGTACAATAGTACCTACGCCGATCTTGAAAGAAACGTTACCAATCATTTCCGCAATGATGATCAATGCTAAAACGATGGCATGAACTTTAATGTTTTTCACAAAATCCACCTTCCCTTTTCCATCATTTTCCTGTTACAGCTTATAATTACTGAAAATATTTATCAAGCTTGGCGATGTATTCTTCTTTTGTCAGCAGCGGGTGGTGCTCAGCTTTGATCTGACGCGCCAATTCGGCATCGTCGGCCAGCAAATCAATGATCATCATCGCAAAAGCCTTAGCAGGCAACAATACAGCATGCTTAAAATCGACTACATGAAAATCTGCCGTATGCAAAAAGCCGTCGACCCCGCCAATAAAGGGATGAATAACCGGCAGTAAATGCGATACGTCACCCATATCAGTTGAAGCACTGAAATGTCCGGCGTCTTTAACTGCTACATTGGGTTCGGCAATTTTAGCATTGGTTACGAACAACTCGTTCAGCCTGTTATTGCAGGCCAAAGGCAACTGCCCCGGCATCGTGGCAATAACCGTCTGTGCTCCTACGGCATCGCCGCCGGCTTTCAATGCAGTATCCACCTTTTTATGAGTCGCTTCGATCGCTTCCATGGTTTTAGCGCGTACATAGGTCTCGATCCTGACATCGGCAGGAACAGAGTTTACTAAGTCGCCGCCTTTAGTAATGATCGGATGAACACGAACAACGTCTGCTTCACGAAAAGTTTCACGCAAAGCGTTGATTCCCATCAGTCCCAGCATAGCCGCATTGAGAGCATTAATACCTTGATCAGGCGCATCGGCTGCATGAGCTGTTTTACCTACATACTGAATTGTTTTACCAATAAAGCCGTTGCTGCTTTCACCAATGGATACAGTTGCTGCCGGCATATTTTTATCAGCATGCATCTGCATCGCCATATCGATATCGTCAAAAGCGCCTTCATAAATAAGTTGCCCCTTGCCGGTAAGAAAATGTAGTTTGCCTTCTTTGATCAATTTGTTGCGGTAAGCAAGTTCTACATACTCCTCAGCAGGAACGCCAAAAAATACGGCATCGCCTGATAATTCACTCAAAACACCAGACTGCGTAATCCCGCAGGCTACAGCAGCCATTGTTGCAACCTGTAAATTATGGCCGCAGGCATGCGCCGCGCCGGTCAGAGGATCTGCTTTACAACTGTCCGGACACCCTATCGCATCCAGTTCGCCCAACACTGCCACAGTAGGTCCGGGGCGTCCGCTTTCAACGCGGGCTTTGACACCAGTCAGGGCCAAACCAGTCTGAGGTGCCAAACCTAATTGCTGTAAAAAAGCAGTGACTTTAGCTGCTGTTTTAGTTTCTTTAAAACCAAGTTCCGGTTCCCTTTCGATATCCTGCGCTAAAGCTTCGACTTTAGCGGCCCAGGCATCAATAGCGGCGCATACTTTTGCTTTCATCACATCTTTGTCCGTAATAAACACCTCGCTTTGAAATAGTATACACTTTATTCTTGTAAATCGTTTTTAATTATAGCATAAATACTATCAGTGGTACAGGTTTAATTCTCAGCATTTTGTTTGATTATGAACTTTTATTTCTTTAAAATTTACCACAACTTACAAAATTTTACAATTCCATTATATTTTGTATACTTTATTCATATTTTTAACTTTCTGCGATAATGTCTGTCATTGCAATAATTTGCATTGGAAAATACCCTGTGCTAAAATATATAAGTTAAGAAGTCACTTTAAAACTGTTTACGAAAGGAGTCTGTCATGTTAGACCAAATTAAAACCGACATTGATGCAGTTATGCACCGCGATCCTGCAGCCAAAACCAGGCTGGAGGCAGCACTTTGTTATCCCGGTCTGCATGCTATCTGGCTCCACCGTTTAGCGCATAAATTATACTTAAAAGGCTGGGTACTGATTCCCCGGCTGCTTAATACATTTTCCAGATTTCTGACCGGTATCGATATCCACCCCGGAGCAACTCTTGGACCCGGACTTTTTATCGACCATGGTATGGGCCTTGTTATTGGCGAAACCGCAGAACTTGGTTCTAATGTCACGCTCTATCAGGGAGTAACCCTCGGTGGTACCGGCAAGGAAAAAGGCAAACGTCATCCTACGATCGGCGATAACGTAGTCGTTTCCAGCGGTGCTAAAGTACTGGGATCCTTTACAGTCGGCTCCAATTCCAAGATCGGCGCCGGTTCGGTAGTATTAAAGGAAGTACCGCCAAACTCGGTAGTAGTAGGTGTTCCCGGCCGTATCGTTACCAAAGATGGAGTCCGCATTGCCGCCAGCGATATGAGCAGCCCTGACAGCATGATCGATCTGAACCATAACCAGCTTCCCGATCCAGTTGCCGATTACGAAGACCGTCTGGCAGATTATATGGTACGTATGGACAGCAGACTGGAAGAACTGGAAGAAATCATCAAAAAACATCGCGAGCAAAATGAAAAGCGAGGTAACAACGAATGAGCAGAACAATGACCATGTCGGAAGCTATCAATGAAGCGCGCCGCTGTTTGAATTGTGCACGTCCCACCTGCCGCACCGGCTGCCCGATAGCCAACAATATCCCGCAGTTTATCCGCGCACTCAGTGAAGGCAATATCGGTCTGGCCTACGAAACAATTGCCGAACGCAGCAACCTGCCCGCTATCTGCGGACGTGTATGCCCGCATGAACGTCAATGCGAAGCTCACTGCGTTTTAACTAAAAATAAACACGGAATCGAAATCGGCAGTTTGGAAATGTTTATCGCTGATTTCGCTCACGAAAATAATCTGAAGCCACTTCCTCCTTCTACCGGCAAACGCGGAAAAGTTGCCGTTATCGGCAGCGGACCTGCAGGTCTGACGGTGGCAGGCGATCTGGCTAAAATGAATTTCGCCGTCACTATTCTTGAGGGACAATCAGAACCTGGTGGCATTCTGCTGTTCGGCATACCGGAATTTCGTCTGCAAAAAGACGTTGTCCGCCGCGAGATCACTGAACTGCTGCATTTAGGCGTAGAAATCAAGACCAACATGCTGGTCGGGCCAGACTTTACAGTTGATGATTTATTCGAACAGGGCTATGATGCTGTTTTTATGGGTACAGGCACTTCTCTGCCACGTACTTTAGATATCCCAGGTAAAGAACTGTCCGGCATTCTGACTGCCACATATTTTCTGCGTATGGTAGTACTTTCAGATTCCGGAAAATTAGACGAAAGTGAAACACTGCTGCATGACGGCGATAACGTAGTAGTTATCGGTGCCGGCAACGTGGCTATGGACGCCGCTCGTACGGCAATACGCCGCGGTGCAGAAAACGTGACTATCGTCTATCATAAAACCGAAGCCGAAATTTCCAGCTTCCCATCTGAATACGAAGCGGCAGTTAAAGAAGGCGTACAATTCAATTTTCTGAAGCAGCCCATCGCTTATCTGAACAAAAAGCAGATGCGTGCTTTAAACAATATCCGCCGCAAACCGGCAGAATCTGACGAAACAGATCTGGCTGGACTTTTAGTACAAAACATCACCAAAACTGATGACGGTCAGTTCGTAACCGAAGGCGGTCAGGAAGTCATTCCCTGTGATTGTGTTATCCTGGCTATCGGACAGCGACCTGCCGCCCGTATCGTTTCTACTACCAAAGGTATCCAGGTCGACGACCGTGGTTTTGTTATTACCCGTGAACGCCCTTACGGTATGACTACCAGAGCCGGGGTTTTCAGCAGCGGTGATGTAGTACACGGCCCTGCAACCGTAGTTTTGGCAATGAAGGAATCTAAAAAAGTAGCGGCAGGTATTGCTCAATATATCGATGCAAAAAAACTGCTGGAAGACTGCTGTGAAGATTAACAAATAACTAAAGCCCCTGCTTAAATAAGCAGGGGCTTTACTTTTTTCACAAAAAACTCCTGCCGCAATATGCGGCAGGAGTTTAATTTTAATATTCTACTTTTGGCAGCGTAGCAAAGCCTTTTTCCAAATCTTCATCAGTAGGAACATAATCTACCATAGTTCCCCGATTATAAGCCTGATAAGCGGCTAAATCAAAATAGCCAGTACCGGTCAAACCAAAAACAATAACTTTTTTCTCGCCGGTCTCACGACATTTAATTGCTTCGTCCATCGCTACACGAATAGCATGTGAACTTTCAGGCGCAGGCAATGTACCTTCACAGCGGCAGAACATCGTAGCTGCTTCAAACACTTTTGTCTGTTCCACGCTGCGCGCTTCCATCATCCCATCATGATAAAGTTTAGAGACGATCGGCGACATACCATGATAACGGAGTCCACCGGAATGGTTAGGTGAAGGCATAAATCCACTGCCTAAAGTATACATCCGCATCAGCGGTGTAGTTTGTCCGGTATCACCGAAATCAAAAGCATATCTGCCGCGGGTCAAGGAAGGGCAGGAAGCCGGTTCAACGGCAATAAAATGAATATTATTTTTTCCTTCAAGCTTATCTGCCATAAACGGCGTAATCAACCCGCCAAGGTTCGAACCGCCACCGGCACAGCCGATGACTATATCCGGCTGAACACCGTATTTATCAAGTCCGAGCTTAGTTTCCAGGCCGATGATACTTTGGTGCAGCACTACATGATTAAGTACACTGCCTAATACATAGCGGCAGTTATCTGTTTTCATAGATACTTCCATTGCTTCTGAGATAGCACAGCCCAAGGATCCGCCTGTACCAGGGTTTTCTGCCAAAATCCTGCGTCCTACTTCAGTAGTATCCGAAGGTGAAGGAATAACTCTGGCACCATAAGTTTCCATAACGGCCTTGCGATAAGGTTTTTGCTCGGCTGAAACCTTAACCATATATACGGAAAGATCAATGCCAAAATAACCGCAGGCCATCGAAAGAGCAGTCCCCCATTGTCCGGCACCTGTTTCCGTAGTCAGGTGAGTCAGTCCTTGCTGCTTAGCATAATAAACCTGAGCAACAGCAGAATTGAGTTTATGCGAACCGGAAGTATTAGTGCCTTCGAATTTGTAGTAAATTTCTGCCGGCGTACCCAACGCTTTTTCCAAATTATAGGCTCTGGTCAATGGTGATGGACGATACATTTTATAAAAATCACGGATTTCTTCCGGAATTTCAATAAATTTATTGGTATTATCCAGCTCCTGCTCAATCAGCTCGTCACAGAAAACAGGGCGCAGATCATCAGCAGTACAAGGCTTAAAAGTCACCGGATTGATAAACGGGTCCGGAGCCTCCTGCATATAAGGGCGAATATTCTGCCAATATTTCGGCAGCTCATCTTCGGATAAATTGATTTTATATGGTATTTTTGTCATAAGTCACCGTCCTTTCTATTCTGCTTTAGCGGCCTTCAGCGCCGCATATGCTTCTTTGAGCAGTAAAACAGTCAGTACCAGCAAAACAGTAGAAATTCCTGATACGATATAGTTATTCAAATTAGCGGCAATCATCTGTACCAAAGCCACAATAGTAGTTACCAGCATAAAAGCCATCGGGTACATAATGAATCCGGCGCTTTTTTTCAGAGAACGAATTACCCAAACACCCATTGCCAAAAGCGCAATCGCAGCAACCAGTTGGTTAGTAGCGCCGAAAACAGGCCAGATCATCTGCCATGCAGCAACTTTACCGGTCTTAACAAAAATAAGAGCTAAGGCCACACCAACACTGATAGCTGTAGCAAGATATTTGTTCAAGCTCATTCCTGTAAATTCCTGCAGCTGATAACGCGCCAAACGGGTAGCCGTATCAAGCGAGGTAAGAATAAAGGAGTTGAGAGCCAGTAAGCCAAGTGCAGTACCAACGCGCGGAGAAATACCCAGCAGCGAAGCAAACTGGCCTAAGCCGTTGCCATACACAACAGTCGGACCGCCTTGCAGCATTTCGCCGCTCATCATAATCGTACCCAACGCAATAACGCCAACAACACCTTCCAGCAGCATAGCACCATAACCAACAGGAACAGCATCAGTTTCGCGCTTCAGCTGTTTGGACGTAGTGCCGGAAGCAACCAGAGAATGGAAGCCTGAAATAGCACCGCAGGCTACTGTAATAAAAAGCAGAGGCCAGAGCCAGTCTCCGGAAGCAGTAACAAACCCCTTAAATGCAGGTAATTTTACTTCATAGCTGGCACCGCCAAAAATCATGCCCACACCGCCGATAAACACGGAAAAATATAACATATACGAGGCCAGATAATCGCGAGGCTGCAGAAGCAGCCAAACAGGCAATACTGAAGCGGCAAAGATATACACGATCAAAGCCATACGCCAGGTATCAAGGCTCAGAGCAAAGGTTGACTGCACCCAGGAGCTTTCTATACCAAATATCAGCGAACCGAATAAAATCGGCAGCATAATAATCGTACTGACTTTTAAAGATATACCATAGTGATAAATAGCGACACCAAAAACCATCGCCAGAAAAATATACAGGGTCGCTGTGAAAGCGACAGCGGGGTCAGCAGCAAAGGTCTGTGCTGCTAATTCCAAAAATACAGCAATTACCAGTGTTAAACTGAGCCAGGTAAAAGCAAGAAATAACTTGTGTCCGCGGGCACCGATCCATTGACGGACAACTTCGCCGATCGACATACCTTTATGACGAATAGACGCAACCAAAGCACCCATGTCGTGTACACCACCAAAAAAAATACAACCGATAATAATCCAAAGTAATGTTGGCAGCCAGCCAAGTGCTACCGCTGCCGCAATGGGACCTACAACAGGTCCGGCACCAGCAATCGAGGCAAAATGATGCCCCATCAAAACCGCCGGATGAGCAGGGCAATAATCAATATCGTCCTGTAATTCAGTAGCCGGAGTTTTACGATTTGGGTCTAAATCGTAAAAACGGCTTTGAAAGCCGCCATAAAATTTGTAAGCGACAGCAAAACAAAGAATCGTAATTACAAAAATGGTCAGTAACATAAAATATCCCCTTCGCGAACTTATTGCAGAATTATTCTGCCGCAGCGCCGTTGCTGCGCTAAATAGATCAAATCATCAAAACGCTTTTCCGCATCCCCCTCCTTATACTGCAATATTTCCAACCAGCCGCGTATACCAAGCCAAAAAACTTTTTTTGTCAATCTGGTCTCATGGCAGTCCAACAGCAGAAACCTGTGCGTCATAACGTCTTCCCTGCTCTGCCAATGTTCCCGCAGCCAATTTACTGATCTATCGCCTTCATGACGGATCACTATATAATCATCCGCATAATAGCGGGCAATTTCACCTGCCAGACAATCCTTGACAAATGCAGTCTGACGATACCATCCCTGCATCCCGCCAGCTGACCAGGGCACAAAGCCATAATCTTTTAAAAAATCTTCCCACTCTTTCATACAGCGCTCCTGTCTACAAGTTTGCTTTACGCCAGGCGTTCAACGCGCCGCAGAAATCTTCCCACAACTGGGGCAGCATTTCTACCGCCGCCTCTGCTTTAGCGCGTTCCCATCCGGCAAACAGCCCTGCCTCATAGCGCAGCTGCACATTACCAGCATCCTCGAGAAAACACTGCACTAACTTAGCGTTGATAAAATCATCATGTAAAAAGCCCAGCATATCCTGCAGTCTTTTCAACCGCCGCAGCAGATTACTGTCGCGCGGTACTTCCGGCAAAGTCTGCAGCGCATAACGAAAACGTTTGATCTTAATCCTGATCTGGTGCAGTTCCAGCATATTATGAAAATCCGGATATTTTCTATCAATAGTTTCCAGTTTTTCACTCCACTCATTCAAACGTCTGCTGATAAATTTCCTGATTTTTTTATCAGCCAGATTTGAAGCCAGTGGCCTCTCATGCAACCAAATACTGAACTGCGCCAGCGTTTTGGTCATGATGCTAAGGTCCGCCTTCTGCAGACATGCTGCAGTTTCCTCCACACGCAGCTTCTGCAGGAGCTCTTCCACCTGAGTTGGTACTGTCAGCTTACCGCCTGAAGCGGCTGCCTGCAACTTTATTTTTTCACAGGTCATTAAAGCCACATCCAGCTCACGCAGCCGTGACAGTATTTCACCCTGCTGCCGCAGGGTATTTTGCCAGGCAACTGTACTGTTTTTTTGCAGCACCGGTTTAAAAAAACTCAAAGTCGAACGCAGCCGGCGCAATTTTACCCGCAGCTGTCTTACAAAAACCTTTTCTTCCGGCTGCTGCAGAAATTGCTGCCAGGCTTTACTGACCACATAAATCTGCCAAGGAAGATGGCAAACGGCCATCGCCTGCAGACTGCCATTTTTATAGGCAGGCAGCTTCCTAAAATCATAGGTTCCGTTCTCCTGAGCCAAACGCTGCTTCAGATCCGGTTCGGCTATAATCAGCGACATCCGGCAGCAAAGTTTTTCGACAACCGTACTCAGCTTCGTTAGCTCCTTACTGGTATAAACAACAGTCATCTCGCGAAGAGGAAGCAGCTTGGCCGCCATGATTACGATGCCTTCTTTCGCAATAAGCCTTAATTCACTGTTTTTTACCGGCGGCTGCAACTCCGTTTCGCGGCATCTCAATACTGCCTCTTCCCCGTCGATCTCAAACCGCCGTTCACATTCTTCAGTTCTGCAGGCTTTCCAGCCGGTAATGATACGCAGGCGTTCAGCCAAATCGACTTCGCTCACACCTGATACATCTTGCAGGCATAACATTTTCTTCACTGCTCCCCCTCCTTTCTTCTAGTCTGTTTTACTTGTCAGTCTTTTATTTGCACCTGCGCCGGTAAGGGATCCCCCGCCAAACCTGCCAAAATATTCGCAGCTGCCAGCTTCGCCATGGCATCACGTGTTTCCACCGTTGATGCGGCAATGTGTGGGGTTACCGTAATATTGGAGAGTGTCAGCAGCGGATGATCACCGGGCAATGGTTCCGGTTCAACCACATCAATCGCCGCATAAGCGATCTGCCCGCTTCGCAGAGCTTCATAAAGTGCCTGCGTCTCGACGACTCTGCCGCGGGAAATATTGATAAAACGCGCCGTTGGTTTCATTTTAGCAAAAGCTTCTTCATTGAACATTCCAGCCGTTGCCGGTGTTAAATTAACTGTTACCAAAACAAAATCCGCCGTTTGCAGCAAATCGTCAAATCCAGCATAACTGATGCCCAGCGCTGCTTCATCAGCACGCCGGTGCCTGTTATGATAAATAACCTTCATTTTACTGGCCTGGGCCCTGGGCACTACGGCACTGCCAATGTCACCCAACCCGACAATTCCCAGAGTTTTTCCAGCCAGATCAACGCCGAAGCCAAGGCCCTTCCGTTCGCCCCATTTGCCGCTTTCAACGTGCCGCCAGCCACGGGCAATACTTCTGGCACTATCTAAAATCAGCCCGTACGCAAGATCGGCAACAGCATCCACCAGTACGCCCGGCGTATTACCTACTGCAATTCCGTGTGCGCTGCAGGCAGCGATATCAATATTATCATATCCAACCGATGCCTGAGCAATTACCTTCAGCTTCGGCGCTTTGGCCAGGAAAGCTTCATCAACCTTAATATTGCCAATAGAATAAAGTCCTTCAGCTTCTGCAAGCCAGCTGTCAAATTGTTCCTGCGGCACTTTGCCGCCCTGCTGCCATGACAGCAGTCTAGTCTGTTCATTCAATATATCATAGGCCACCTGCCGCAGTTTACCGCTGGCAGCCACAGTCATTTTTTTCAGATCGGTCATTACTGTCACCTCTCTTTAAAAATTAATGTTTGGGAATAATTTCCAGCCAATAATTATCAGGATCAGCAATAAAATAAATACCCATCGCTGGATTTTCATACACGATACAGCCCATTTCCTGATGTTTTTTATGGGCAGCAGAATAGTCTTCAGCTTCAAATGCAAGATGGAACTCATTCTCGCCCAAATTATACGGTTCCTTACGGTCACGCAGCCAGGTCAATTCCAACTGATGCGGAGTCTGTCCGTCGCCTAAATAAACCAAAATAAAACTGCCGTCACCTGCTACTTTACGGCGGACCTCTTTTAATCCCAAAGCGTCCTCATAAAATTTCAGGCTTTTTTCCAAGTTAAGCACATTAAAATTGTTGTGTAAAAATTTAAATACCATTTTTTACCCTCCTTTAATATTGTACTGTTTCAATTATTCAAAAAAATCTGCTTAAAAAGTAGCAGCGCCATCGCAAACGATGCGACGATTTTGCCAAGCATGGCAACAAACTGTGTCTGTGCTGCCTTCCAGGCCAGCGCGAACGCATTCTCCTTATTCCTGGTACGCATAAACTCGTAACCGAAGGCAACGATATACGAACCAACTGCGCCGCCCAAAACAGAGCCCAGCACCGGGAAAAAGCCTGTACCGATGACAGCGCCTATAAAAGTACCGACAGCAATCAGAAATACCGCACCCCACGATACTTTATGCCGCCGAATTCCAAAAAACGATACGATAAATTCCCAGATCTCACCAAAAGCATAAACCAGCACCAGCGCCGATAAAAGACGTCCATCAAAGTATCTGGCTTCATCAAAAAAAGCATAACCTATGCCTGCAGCTAACATAATTGTATTGCCCGGCAGGTCGAGCAGCGTCAGCAACGGACCTACAACCACGATCAAGGCTCCGAATGCCCACTCTACTAAAAATTCCACACAAAGTCCTCCTTAACGAAGATTAAAATATATTATAACATATTTATGATAAATAGTTAGATAATTGTATGACTCTTATGTGAATTATTGTTTTTTGTTTACGCAAATGTTACAATATCTACAAATATCTTTTAGAGGAGTAACTACAATGGATCTGGACGCTCTTTTTATTCTTCTGCAGCCCTGGCTCAGACCTTTTCTGGCGTTTGTTTTTTTTACATTTTTACGTTATTTTTACAGAGCCGTATTACTGCGTGTACTGCATCGTTTTAACAGCAAAACATCCTTTGAATACGGAGAAGACCTGCTGAACGCTTTTGAAAAGCCAGTGCATTTTTTCCTATTTATTTTTGCTATTTATGCAGCGCTTAATTGCTCGCCTTTGACCTTTATAGCTGACCATCCTTCTATCGATCAGCTTCTGCGCAGCTTTTTCATCATCTGTTTCATCTGGGGCCTTTACAACCTCAGCGACACTACGCATGGTATCGCCATGAAGGTACTCCTTAAAGCAGGCGTTGAATTTGATCTGGCGCTATCCAATGTGGTTTCCACAACCTTACGCATCCTGCTTATCATTTTGGGTTTTGTCATGATCGCCAAAGAATGGAATTACGATATTACCGGGTTTATCGCCAGTTTGAGTATTGGCTCACTGGCTGTCGCCCTAGCCGCTAAAGATTCTCTGGCCAACGTATTCGGCAGTCTGGTCATCATCATTGACAAACCTTTTGTGATCGGCGACTGGATCTCGGCTAACGGCATCGAAGGCACTGTAGAAAAAATCACTTTCCGCAGCACTTGTCTGCGTACTTTTCCACAGGAACTTGTCTATATCCCCAACTCCCTGCTCTCCAACACGGCCATCACCAATTTCAGTAAACGTGAAAAAAGACGGCTTGATTTTGTGTTGGGATTGACCTACGACACGACCTATCAGCAAATGGAAAAATTTGTCGGCCGCCTGCGCGAATATCTCATGCATCATGATGGTGTTTATGACGACGGCATCACCGTCAATTTTCAGGATTTCGGTGGCAGCAGCCTGGACATCAGAATAATCTGCTATACTAAGGCCAGCGCTTACGCCAGTTTTATGGATGTCCGCCAGCAAATCAACATCGATATTATGAAAATGTTAGAAGAAGAAAATCTTGGCTGTGCATTCCCAAGTACCAGCGTTTATTTTGAAACACCGCTGGTCCAAAAGCAAGCAGCTCCACCAACAGATGCCCCTAAAACTGAAGTACAAGCCTGAAACATAAAAAACGCTCCTTTTTTAAGGAGCGTTTTTTTTATATTTTATTCCCATAGATCAACAATTGCGAATTTACCAACATCGACCAAGCCTTTATCGCTGAGCCTCAAACTGGGAATAACCGGTAACGCCAGAAATGAAAGGCAATTAAAAGCATTCACATTTTCCGGCACTCCCAGTTCAGCAGTCCAAAAGTTCAGCTGCTGCAGCTTATGCTGCACAAATTCAGTATTCTGATCACTCATCAGACCGGCAAGAGGCAGAGGCAGCATAGCTTTTACTTCTCCATCTGCCACCACTGCCAGGCCACCGCCGGCTTCCTGCAAAGCAACTGCAGCCGTCAGCATGTCCTGATCGTCAACCCCGACCACAATCAGATTATGCGAATCATGCGCTACAGTCGAAGCCAAAGCACCGCGCTGCAAACCAAAGCCCCGTACCAGGCCTACACCTGTATTCCCATTACTACCATGTCTTTCCCAAACTGCCAGTTTTAGAATATCACGCTCAGTATCACTCACAACGAAACCAGCTTCTGCTTTAGGCTGCACATATTCTGTTTCAGTCAAAATCTGCTCTGGAACAATGCGGATAACACGGGCCTTTCTGCCATTCATTACCGGCAAGCGCAGCTGCTGTTCACGCACATCTTCCAAGTGCATGGTATTCTCAGGAGCTTTTAGCAGCGGCGGTGACTGCCAGAGCAGTTTTTGTTTATTTACAATAACGACACCGTTTTTTAGGACCAACTGTGGCTGAAAATTTACCAGATTATTAAAAACACAGATATCCGCCTTATAACCGGGTGCTAATGCACCTCTGTCATACAGTCGAAACCTTTCTGCTGTATTCAAGGTCGCCATCTGTAATAACTGTTCAACAGGATAACCATGCGCTGTACCAATCTCAATCAAATAATTGATGCTGCCTTCACTCACAAGCTCATCTAAATGCCTGTCATCTGTTGCCAGACAGCAGCGGCGGCAATTAAGCGGCGTTACTGCCGGCAGTAAGGCTAACAAATTATGGGCCCCAGAAGCCTCTCTCAGCATCAGATAAGCACCTCGGCGCAGTTTCTCCATTGCTTCATCCGCCGTTGTTGCTTCGTGGTCAGAACTGATCCCTGCGGCCAGATAAGCATTGAGAGCTTTACCGCTTACACCTGGAGCATGCCCGTCACACAGGCTGCAGCCAGCCAACGCAAGTTTATCAAGCACTGCTGCCGCAGCATTGATCGTCCCCGGATAATTCATCATCTCACCCAATCCCAGCACTCTTGGATGACTGACCAGCGGCTCCAGCTTTGCAGCCGTAAGCACGGTCCCGCTGGTCTCCATTTCAGTAGCAGGCACACAAGAAGGCAACATAAAGAAAACGTCTAAAGGTATTGCCTCTGTTTCTGTAAGCATCAATTCAATCCCTGCTGTTCCAAGGACATTAGCAATTTCATGAGGATCGGCAAAAATCGTCGTTACTCCATTCAAAAGTAAAATTTTTGCCAGCTCACGCGGAGCAACCATTGTACTTTCAATATGAAGATGAGAGTCCATCAAACCGGGAGTCACATATTTACCGGTAACATCAATTTCTTTTTTGCCGCTGTAGCTGCCGATACCGGCAATAGTTTCTCCAACTATAGCTACATCGCCAATTTCCCATTCACCTGTAAAACTATTGAAAATACAACCGCCTTTTAACACTATGTCAGCTGGGACTTCGCCTCTGGCAGCAGCCAAGACCTCTGTCAAATCTATATTCTTCATCACAATTCACAACCTTTACCAAAAGTTCTCTGCTTTTATTGTCAGCCATACACAGTAAAAACGCAAGCTTTATTTATTTCTTCACTCTCAGACCTGGTTTTGTATTTTACATTACCACCTTTAAAAAGGTATAAAAATAACAGGCGCCACCGAAACTGATGACGCCTGTTATCAAGGGGAAAGGGTATCTATATGAACGGTAGCTGACCGTTATTTTTTCAAAACGGTAACGTAATATTTACCATTTTCTACTTCTACGCCATGGGAATCATGTTCAAAAGCAGGGAATTGTCTGTCAAAGCCTTCTAAGGCTTTCAGATAACCAAGTGCAGGGCCGTCGGCAGGACCGGCATTTTCACCAGGCATGATCAGCGGAATTCCAGGCGGATAAGGAACAATACCTGTAGCTAAGGTACGCTCAGCAACACCGTCAAGATCTACTTTTTCAACATTATCAAGCACCAGTTGTTCATAAGCTGCTGCCGGGCTCATATCAGGATGCGGCAATACAGCGAAACCTTCAGACATAAATTCTGTCGTTTTGAGCTCTTTCATTGCTGCAAACATTTCCTCGCATAAGTCGCGCAGGCCCATACCTGCATAACGCTGCGGAGCTGCTTTAACAACATCAGGCAATACTTCTTCCAAAGCAGTGTTGTTGTCATAGTCTTCTTTAAATTTGATCAAGGTATCGATCAAAGTGCCCCATTTACCTTTAGTAATACCGATAGAGAACAGCATCAGAACAGTAAAGTCAGTTGTCTTCTCAGGAATGATGCCATTGGCAGTAAGATAAGCGGACAAAATGGAAGCAGGTACGCCCATTTTACCCAACCCGTCAGGGCCGATGCCCGGAGTGGTGATAGATACTTTGATCGGGTCTAACATGCAGTATCCGTCTTCGATATCACCGAAGCCGTGCCATGCGTCATTAGGATGCAGGACCCAGCATTCCGGTTCGGTAGCCAGGTATTCGGGATTGGCCAGACGAAAAGCAATTTTCTTGCCTTCAGCGTCTTTAACAAAATCAGGCTGCCAGCAGTTAAAGAACCATTCGCCCTGATCGGCAAAGTCTGCATTCAGTTTTGCCATCAATTGACGGAAGGCTACTGCTTCATGGATCGATTCGTCAGTCAGAGCTTTACCGCCTTTACCATCCATCATTGCTGCTGTGATATCGTTAGAAGCAATAATAGGATAGTTCGGGGAGGTAGATGCCTGCATCATAAAGGATTCATTAAAACGGCTGTGATCGACATTCTTTTTACCTTCACGGATATGAATGAAGGAAGCCTGAGAAAGAGCAGCCAGTAATTTATGGGTGGATTGAGTTGCAAAAACCGTCATATCAGTTGGTTTGTGGTCGGCAGGATTGCCGTACATGGCAAAGCGGTCTTTATAAATAGGATTGAAGCGGGCATAGCCATACCATGCTTCGTCAAAATGCATACGGTCAACGCTTTGTCCAAGTAATTCTTCAACACGACGGGCATTGTAACACAAACCATCATAGGTGGAGTTGGTAACGATTGCATGTACAGGAGTAGAATCTATATCTTTAGTAATCAAGGAGTTTTCAGAAATAGTTTTCTTGATTGCTTCAGCCTGCAAAGCTTGCGGCGGAATAGGGCCGATAATACCGTAGAAGTTACGCAGCGGCATCATATAGTTAGGGATAGCGCCGCTCATGGTCATCGCCTGTTCTATGGATTTATGGCAGTTACGGTCACACAATGCAACCTGATTATGAGTTACGCAAGCCATAAAGATTACTCTGTTAGAGGTAGAAGAACCGTTGGTAACATGATAGGTACGATGAGCGCCGAATACTTTAGCGGCATATTTTTCACTGGCACCGATCGGTCCGGAATGATCAAGCAAAGAACCAAGCTCGCCGACAGAGATCGATAAATCGCTGCGGAACAGATTTTCGCCAAAGAAATCAAAATAAGCACGTCCTGCAGGTGCTTTCATAAAAGCAGTACCGCCGGTATGACCCGGAGTATGCCAGGAATATTCATGCACCTGAGAGAATTTAGCCAAAGCCTTAAACATCGGCGGCAGCAGATTTTTCAAATAAGTATCAATCGCTGCTTCGATACGGCCGGCAATAAAGTTAGCAGTATCTTCATACAACCAGATGAAGTCACTGGTTTCTTTCAATACTTCCAGAGGAATATCAGCAACGTCGGCACGATCTGCAAATAAAAATACAGGTACGTTTTCGGCACGGCTGCGCAGTTTGTTTAAAACATCTTTAGCAGCCTGATGTGTATTGTCTTCTGCCAGATCCCAGTCCAGAAGTATTGCTTGGATCATCGGGTCAGCGACAATCATCATTTCGGCATCGAATGCTGTTGTAGCGGTGAGCACTTCAATTTCATGTTCTCCTAAAACATTACTCAGTTTATCGAGAGCACTTTCATCCAGGGTATTATGATCGCAAAGGTCATGTACCAACAAAATTCTTTTGCCTTTTGTTTTGGAAATAATCATTTTTTTCACTCCTTAATTAATTTTTTAGTTATCTATGCTAACAGATTGAGTAGTAGTAGAACCTACCTTATCCGGAGCTTGTGTAGTAGTCGTTATGTTAGTACGATGTTTGAGTTCCATATTTTTATCGATACCGACAGAGTACCAGAACGTACCGACCAAGGTAAGGATCGTAATAGCCAGGGAAGTGTAACGAACCCATCTCGGCGAGAATCCGCCAGGAGTTTCGTGCAGCTCTTCCAGCTCATGTTTTCTGGTAACAGCGCCGGAGAAGAATACGATCGTAGCGATAACGAAGATCAGTGACCACCGTGTCTGGTTACCATTGGATGTTACAAGTGCAGCCATACTGTAGACAGCTGCTATCAAACCGATGATACATGATTTATTGTAATCTTTCGGTGATAACTTTCCGTAACCTAAAACCTTGATAGAAATACTGGAATAAATATAAGGCAGTAAAGTCAGGATAACGGCTATTGATGCGATCTTACCAAATTGCTGACTGGCAGACGGCGACATGGTTGCCAAAACCTGTATTGTCATGATACCAGCAACAATAGCCAAGCCTGCAGAAGGCACGCCTTTAGAGTTGGTACGGGCAAAAACATTACCGAACAAACCGTCATCAGCAGCAGCTTTAGCACTTTGTCCAACCAGCAGCGTCCAGCCTGCCAGCGAACCCAGGCAGCCTAAAGCCGCACAGATAGCTACGCCGTTACCAGCGATTTCACCGAAGGCCAGTCTTGCGGCATCAGCAAAAGGTGCCGATGAATTTGCAAGTGCATGGTTCGGAATCATGCCCATAATAACAGAAGAACTTAAAACATAGCAGACAGCGGCTAAAATTACACCACCAATAGTTGCAATTGGAACATTCTTTTTAGGATTTTTAACAACGCCGGCAGATACAGAAGCACTCTCGACGCCAATAAAAGCCCACAAAGTAAAGTTCAATGTCATACCAATAGCACTGACAGTGCTTTTACCTGTTACGTTCCATGCATCCATGTAGGTTTTGCCGTCAAACCAGAACCAGCCTAAGATTGCGGTACCGATAATAGGAATCAATGCCAGAGTAGTGGTTACTGATTGAATACGCCCGACCAGTTTAGGGCCTATCATATTAGCGTAAGCAAACAGCCAGATAACGCAGATCTGCGCCAGAGCAAAAGCAAATGGATTTTTTAAAGCCGGGAAAAAACTGATCAGATAACCGATACCTACAACTGCCAGACCAACGTTACCGATAACATTTGCCAGCCAGTAAATGAGGTTTGTCTGATACCCCATATAATCGCCGAAGGCTTGACGCGTATAAGCGTAAGGACCGCCGGCAGCAGGATCAATAGAAGATAACTTTGCAAATGTAAGTGCCAGAGCAATAGCACCTATACAGGTAACTATCCAGCCGAATACTGCAACGCCTCCTATTGCCGCCAAATTCGCAGGCAACATAAATACGCCGGAACCCATCATATTACCGGCAACCATCAATGTTGCAGCAACGACACCTATTTTATTACTGTTGTCGTCTTGATTCATAATAAAACCTCTCCTTTCGATTATTTGCCGTCAGCAGCGGATGGGAATCTTGGCTTTCGGCAAATCATACATAAAGCCAGCTTTGCAGCATTTTTCTTTATGCGGTTTCTTGCTTCGGATAAATCTTACACCCGTTACAAACAAAATATCCAAGCAAGAAATTTTCATTTACTTTTTAATATGTTTTTTTAAAAAAGTTAGAGTAAAACGCCAGAACTTCTATCGTAACAATCCCGCCTGCATGGGCTTGCCGCCAACATATAATTTTCTACGGAGAAATAATCTCCAAATCATTTTTACGTCTTACTGATCTGAGTTATTTTTTTACTTTGCTTAATTTACTAAAGTATTTTCCACACAAAAATAAACTGTGCACTAATACAGCAGTAGCTTAAGCCTCAAGCAACCCCTGGCAGCTTTTTATATTGTAAATAAACCAATTGTTAAATATCCTCACAGCTAAAAAACAAAAAAGTCCCGCCTTTATAAGGCAGGGCTTTTTTGTTTTGATTATTATTCAGTTATTTTTTCTCTACTGCTTTGCAAGTCAATTATTCCATATTAATCTGAACTAAAATAAAATTTCATGAGTTTCATATCCTTAGTACTAAAATGCATATCCACATTTTTCCAATAATAGTTTTGCCAACAAAAAAACGCGCCTGCCGAATCGGCAAACGCGTGTGTTTACTGGTGTCCTGGAAGGGAATCGAACCCCCGACCTATCGCTTAGGAGGCGATCGCTCTATCCTACTGAGCTACCAAGACGTAAATGCTCTATTGTTTTTAGAACCCTTTTACTATAACACAAATAGAGAAAGCGTTCAATCACAAATTTTCTGTCATTCCCGGAGGCATACTCCATTCCACCAAGACGTCTGTATTGAACCAAAGTCTTGTCAGGCAAATTTTAAAATTATCAAGGTTTTCCAACGGATCCAGTGTTTTAGTAACAAACTGCCGGACCGTATCTCCTTCCTGCACATCCAAAGTCAGCTTTTCATTTAAAAATTTTTCTACTTTGGCTTTTGCTTCAGCAACGCCTAAAACAATTTCTGCTTTTTTATTTTCGCTATCATATTCAACATAGCCATAATTGCCATGATAGTTCAAGGTTACAGCAAATTTGCTCATTCTTTTTCCTCCTCAAAACTTCTGCATACATTATAGCAACTCGCAGCAAATTCTACAATAAGCAGTATTACTTACGCGATTAAATTACTCTTTACTGTCTTTGCTGTACATTGGCCGCAGTCTTACTTCCATCGGAATTTTATCAGCAGCGGCCGCCAAAAGCGCTTCCTCATATAAGGAGCTCTGAGCGCTTACAGGCGTTGCTTTATTGGTGACACGTCTGTAGGTCCCGTTAGACTGCATCATATGCGCACCGACATTATCCCGCAGATACAAGTCAAGAATCTCTTTGATACGCTTAATATGCTCTTCGCTCTCGACCGGGAAAAACAGTTCCACACGATCATTGAGATTTCTGGGCATCCAATCGGCACTGGACAGATACAGCTGCTGTTCCCCGCCGTTAGCAAACCAGAAGATGCGGCTATGCTCCAGTTGCCTGCCTACAATACTGCGAACAGTGATGTTTTCGCTGATCCCTTCCACTCCGGCCCGCAATCCGCAAATACCGCGTACAATCAATTCTACCTGTACGCCTCCGATCGAAGCTTCATATAATTTTTGAATGACCTGCTGATCGATCAAAGAATTCATTTTTACAATGATGTGTCCCTTGTTGCCAGCTTTGACCTGCGCTATTTCATTATCAATAAGCTCATAAATTTTATCGCGCAGCCCTAAAGGCGCCATTACCAGTTTATTCCATAATGGCGGCTGCGAATAACCTGACAGCAGATTAAAAAATGCCGAGGCGTCGCTGCCGAACTGATCGTTAGCGGTTAAAAGTCCCATATCTGTATACAGCTTGGCTGTATTGTCGTTATAATTGCCAGTGCCAAGATGAACATAACGTTTAATGCCATCGGCTTCCTTACGTACGATCAGAATGATCTTAGCATGAGTTTTCAGCCCTACAAGTCCGTAAATAACATGGCATCCGGCTTGTTCCAGACGTCTGGCCCAGATAATATTATTTTCTTCATCAAACCGTGCCTTAAGCTCTACTAATACCGTGACCTGCTTTCCATTCTCAGCAGCACGCGCCAGTGCGGCTACGATAGGTGAATTACCGCTGACACGGTATAAAGTCTGCTTAATCGCCAGAACCTTGGGGTCTGAGGCGGCATCACTAACCAGCTTTACAACAGGATCAAAGCTTTCATAGGGATGGTGCAGTAAAATATCTTTTTTCCTGATAGCGCTAAATAAATCGCTGTCATCCGGCAATTCTAAAGGACGCTGCGGCACAAAAGGCTCATAGAGCCACGGCCACATACCAGACAGACTGGCAAATTTAAAGAAACAGGTCGCATCAAGCGGTCCGTTAATTTCAAAAATTTCCTGTTCTGATAAATCAAGATTGTCGCTGAGGAATTTTTTGATACGCAGATTAGCTGTTTTATTTAATTCCAAACGCACTGCTGCGCCACGTTTTCGTTTACGCAGAGATTTCTCTACTTCCTTCAGCAAATTATCTATATCGTCTTCATCAACGTCAAGATCAGAGTCACGCGTAAGTCTAAACGGCACTACATCCAAAATTTGGCAGCCGTTAAAAAGATCATGGCAATTTTCAATGATAATATCTTCCAAAAATACAAAGGTCCGCTTGCCTTCACCCTCTACCTCGACGAGCCGCGGCAATACTGAAGGAACCTGTACCAAACCCATGCTTTGCTCTTCGTCCTGATTAATGATCTCTACCGCCAAATTCAGTGTCTTATTCGCCAAAAACGGAAACGGTCTGGAAGCATCAACAGCCATAGGCGTCAAAACCGGATAAACAACCTCACGGTAATATTCATCCAGCCAGCCGCGTCCTTTTTCACTGATCTTACTTACACGGCAGATCCTGATACCATTACTTTCCAGCTCTTTAAGAATCGACAGCATATATTTATACTGGAGCTTGACCTGTTCATGCGCAGAAGCGCTGATTTCATCCAATTGTTCCTTGACTGTAAGTCCGGAAGCATCGCGCTGATTGATTCCATCTTCCCACTTATCCCACAGTCCGGCCACACGCACCATAAAAAATTCATCCAGATTAGACGCGGTAATCGCAACAAACTTCAAGCGTTCCAGCAGCGGCGTCGTTTTGACTGCAGCTTCCTTCAGTACGCGCAGGTTAAATTTCAGCCAACTCAATTCACGGTTAAAAAAATATTCAGGTTTGTTCAAATCTATGCTTTTCATCTATTCACTCACCCGTTCTAAAATTGCTTTCAAGCCGTAAACTTCTTCAAAAAATGTCGCTTTACCAGCGAAAGTCCATTCTTCCAAAGTCAAATCGACCTTGCTTTTAGCTTCAATTAACATCGTTCCATCTTTAATGCTGACTTTGCAAAATTTGATTTTCTGCTGATAACTGCGGTCCATCGCATCAGCTAGACGCACTAAGGCAGCTATTTTCGCTACTAACGGCGTCAGTTCTTTTTCCATTTCCGGGCTGCCGGCCTTGTTTTCAAAGAGCTGATTGGCATGGTAATAGCTTGCCAGCGCCACGATTTTTTTATCATTATCACTGAACCCTAAAATGTCCGTTGACATAATAAGCTTATAGGTATAAAGCGAATGACTGCGCATCGAAATATATTTACCGATATCATGCAGCAGCGCCGTAGCCTGCACTAAAGTGCGGCAGTGCTCATCCATACCATGGCTTTTACTTAATTTATCAAACATTGCCAGCGCCAGCCGTTCTACCTGTTTGGCGTGCTTAACGTCATAATTATAATGTTCGCCGATATTATGGATCAGGCTTAATTGCTCTTTTTCAAGCTCGGCAGCATACTCTTTATCTGTCTTCGGTCCTATATGCAGCAGCTGAATACCATCGATAAAACGATCGGCGGTAATAATTATCTCTTTTGTCGGCACTAAAGCCAGCAGCTGTTCATATAAAAGAATCGTCGGCAGTACTAATTCTGCCACACTTTCCTTTATCTTGAATACCTTTATGATCTGCGGCAGATTTAGTTTGTGGACCTTATTAAAAAGTTCCATAAACTCCTCGGCTTTAATCCTTGTTACCTTAGCCTGAGTATCCAGTCCCAACATCTGTAAAAGCAGTTCGGTTTCCGTACCGGAAAGGATCAAATAGCGGATATTGGCATCCTTCAGAGCTTCACGCACAGGCCCCATCGTACTAGCCAGAAACTCTGTCAGCGCCAGATTGAACTGCATACCATTACGCTGATTACGGTTAAAACTTTCTTTAATCCTGATGATGCCTACATGAAAATTCTGCTGATATTTAATTTTTTCATCATCAACAAAAGTGATGCCCAACCCACCCGAAGAAATATCCATCAGCAGCATACCATAATCTTTGCCGTTAATGCCTTCACTGCGCAAAGTCTGCCTGATCGCCGTATACTTCGTATAAATTTCCTGTGGCATATCAACAACTTTTACTTTCAAACCAGTTTTGATATAAATCTGATCCAGCAAAAACACCTGGTTCAACGCTTCACGCACAGCGGTCGTTGCCTGCACACTGCATTCTTCCACACCATATTCGGACATCAGGCGTTTGTAGCCCTGCAGCAGTTCACAGATTTCGCTGACCATACTGAAAGGGATAATTTTATTTTTAAAAGTTTCTTCGCCCAATTTGACTCTGTGGTTGCATTGTTCGATTACTTTTACCTTATTCATATTGCGGTATTCAACTATTTGCATGCTGATCATCTCTGATCCGAGATGTATCGCGGCAAAGGTTGTATAGCTTTTCTTTTTCACAAACAAACCTCCTCCATTTTATATTAAATTCGACATCAGACCTCTAAATCCTTGCACAAACGTTACTTTTTACAATTCTTTACGTAAAATTTTACAAAATCAATTAAATTACGCAGGATTTTTTTAATCTGTGAGTAATATATAAAATATATCTTTTTAATCGAGGAACGTTTTCTATTTACTGGGAGTGAAAAATATGCAGCGTATCGCAATCATCGATATCGGTTCTAACTCAGCCCGTCTTGTAATCAGCCATATTTATAAAAATGGCGCTTACAACATGGTTTATAATCAAAAAGAAGCATTGCGGCTCAGTCAGAAGCTTGATAAAACCGGTCGTTTAACAGAAGAAGCTTTCGCTTCAACCCTGGAAACGATGAAAAGCTTCGCTTATATGTGCCGGCTTTATAATGCCGACAAAACCATTGCCGTGGCTACAGCCGCTATCCGCTCAGCTCCAAACGGCCCTGAACTAACGCGTCTTGTAGAAGCAGAAACAGGTATTACCCTGCATATCATTACAGGTAATACCGAGGCCTACATCAGTTATCTGGGCGTTATCAATACGCTGCCGGTTAAAGATGGTATTATCTTTGACCTGGGCGGCGGCAGTACCGAATTGATCCTCTTTAAAAACAGGCAGATCGTTGAGTCTGTTTCTCTGCCCTTCGGCGCAGTAAACACTACCGATATGTTCAATACACGCGGTACTATGTCACCTAATGTTTACAGCGATATGAGCTTTTTCCTGCTCAGCCGTCTTTCACAGCATCCCTGGCTCAAACAAAACAGACTGCCGCTTATAGGCGTCGGCGGTACGGCGCGTACCCTTGGCAAAATGCAGCAGAAGCGCAGTAAATACCCGTCTTCAAAAATCCATAACTACAAATTTTCAGCACAGGCTTTCCATGATATTTTCAGCCAGCTGCGCAGCACAACTTTAGAACAGCGCCGTAAAATAGCCGGCCTCAGCAGCGAACGTGCCGATATTATTTTAGCCGGTGCCGGTATCATTAATTGTTTACTGGAAACAACCGGTTGTAAACAAATGATCATTTCCGGCTGCGGTTTACGTGAAGGATTATTTTTCGATTACTATTCCAAATCCGAAAATATGCCCCTGATCGCGCCCGATATCCTGGATCGCAGTACGCAGAATATTTTAACTCTCTATACCCCTGACACTACGCACAGCAAACATATCACCGAGCTTGCACTGACTATGTTTGACGCCTGGAAAGATTTACATAAGCTGGACAAGGATTATCGAAAGCTGCTGAAAACAGCGGCTCTGCTGCATGATATCGGTATCACCATCAACTTCTACAGCCACGCCCGGCACAGTGCGTATATGATCCAAAACGCTCAGATTTTTGGGCTTTCACATCGTGAACAGCTGATAACTTCCGCTATCGCCGGCTGGCATAACGGCATCTCCAAAAATTATTTTCGGGATCGAAACTACAAAGAATTGTTAAACGAAAATCACTGGCAGGCTATCAATAAATTAGCTTTATTGCTGGCGCTGGCAGAAAGCCTTGATTATTCACAAACCAATCAGATACGCGGCATCCAGCCACGTATCGAAAAAAAACATGCTGTACTGACATTACATGCCGAAGGTATACCCAGCATCGAAATGCATCAGATCAAACAGCATATCCGTTGGTTTGCCAAAGTTTTCGGTGTCGAGCTCAGCGTGCAGCTGGGATAAAAAAATACCTGTTATTTAAACATAATCAACGTTTAGATAACAGGTATTTTTATTTTTTATTTTGCCGCAGCCTGCAGAATTCCGTAAACCATCAGCACACTGTTATAAAGATCTTCTTCCAGTATAAATTCATCGACCGTATGCACTTCACTCATACCAGTGCCTAAAATGACACAGGGCACACCATAAGCATTAATAAAGTTTGCATCACTGCCGCCGCCAGTCACCGTAACATCCGGTATAAAACCGTTTGCCTTGCAGGACTCCAGTGCCAGCGTCACAACGTCAGAATCATGCCTAAGGTCAAAAGGCTGATACTTATGAATGATCTCCACATCCACCTTACCGCCATTAGCAACAACACCTGCAGTGACAGTATTAACCAGATAATCACGCTGAGCAGCCAGTTTATCCAGATTACGGCTGCGAACGTCGCTTTGGATCTCTACCAGATCAGGAACAATATTAGTAGCTAACCCGCCATGGATAACGCCGATATTACAAGTCGTTTCTTCATCAATCCTGGCATATTTTTCAACACCGGCTAAAGCTTTAGCTGCAACCAGAATCGCATTGATGCCTTTTTCAGGAGCAAGTCCGCCGTGTGCAGTTTTACCGTGCACTTTAAAATGTACCCTGTCCTGTCCCGGAGCAGCCGTAACGATTTCTCCCGGATGGCCCTCACTGTCCAGAGCATAGCCAACATCAGCATGCAGCAGGCTCTTGTCCATACAGCGCGATCCGTTAACACCGCCTTCTTCAGCAATCGTAAACAAAACCTGGATATCACCGTGTTCAGCCTTTGTTTCCTGCAGCATCCGCACTGCTTCCAGAATAGCCACTACACCGGATTTATCATCACTGCCTAAAATAGTAGTCCCATCTGACAGGATCTTACCATCTTTTTTAACGACCTTGATGCCTTCGCATGGTTCCACGCAATCCATATGCGCGGTCAGCAGCACACGTTTCGCTCCGACTTTGTTCCCCGGCAACCATCCCCATAAATTGCCGCATTCGCCGCCTAATTCTTTACCTGCATCATCTTCCTGTGTCACAAAACCCAGATCTTTCAGCTTCTGCTGCAGAAGTTCAAAAACCTGCCTTTCTTTCAGAGTATGACAGGGAACAGAAACCAATTCCACAAATTCATCAAAAATTCTTTCTTTGTTTGCTTCTGCCATTGTCAACACTACCTTTCAAAATTATAAATTACAGCCAGCCGGTATGTTCCAAAAGAATCTTCGTCCCAATAATGATAAGGACACAGCCGCCCACTAACGTAGCTCTGCTGCCGATCCTCTCTCCTAACCTGAAGCCAGCCAAACCACCTACCATAGAAAAAATAAAAGTTACCAGACCGATCAGCCCGGCCGCAGTCCAGATATCCACATCTAAAAAAGCAAAACTCACACCAACCGCTAAAGCATCTATGCTGGTAGCTACAGCCAATGTCAGCATTTCCCTGATATTATAATGCTGCTTTAAATTACAGCTGTCAGCAGCATCGGCCTCACGCAGCATGTTGATTCCCAAATAGATCAAAAGAATGAAAGCTATCCAATGATCATAGGTTTCAATATAAGATCTGAACCTTATTGCGCAGAAAAAACCAACAACAGGCATCAGTGCCTGAAAAAATCCAAACCAGATGCCAAAACGCAAGGCTCCACTAAAACGCGAAGCCGGAGCTAAAGCCAAGCTACCGCAGATAGAAACTGCAAAAGCATCCATCGCCAGACCTACGGCTAAAAGCAATAACTCTAGTAAAGCCAAATCTAACCCTCCACAACAAGTTTAGTCTAATTCACTGACAGCATCAGTCCCAAAAATATCTTCAATAAAATGCTTAGATTTTTCTTTAACTTCTGCATCCACATATCCCTGAACCTGCAATAAAGCATAAGTAATAGCCACAAAATCATCACTATAACCTAAAACAGGCGTCAAATCGGGAATAAAATCCAAGGGCGCAATCAAATAACCGATAGCTCCCGTAATAAGTGCTTTCTGTTTCAACGGCACATCAGGTTTCTGTAAAACATACCACAGCTGCAGCACTTTATAAACTGCCCCTACACCAATTATTTTGGCATATTTCCGCAGTTTTTCCTTAAAGCTGTGCTCGCTGTAATCCTGTTTATATTTCTGCAGTTCCTGTGTATTGATTTTAGAACTGTCAAAGCTTTTCTCATCCTGCTTTTTATCTGTCATCTTCTATCGCCTCAGCAAACGTCCTTACCATGATACTTGATTAAAAATCTTCTGTCTTTCCTGATCTTCAGAACACGAAATAAACTGGAAACCAGCATCACACCAACGGCTATAGCACACGAATCGGTTATTGCCGTCAGCAGAATCGACATACCGCCATTATAATCATTATTGATTACGGCAAACATCCCTTTATAGATACCTAACCCAGGAACCAACGGAATAATACCGGGAATGACAAAAACAGTTGCCGGCTGTTTAAAAATCCGTGCTGAAAGCTCACTCAAAAGCGCCAAAGCAAGCGTCCCGAAAAAGTTGGCATAAAACGAACTGTAACCCATCTGATCACGCAGACTTATAAAAACCACCCAGCCAACAGCTCCAATCAAACCATCTGTCAGCAAGATTTTTTTAGGTGACTGAAATAATACCGCAAAAGCCATTGTTGCAATAAATGCAAAAATAAAGGAAGTGATTATTTCCATAAATCCCACCCCCACAATACCCAGGCACGCAGCGCGAAGGCGATACCAATAGCAATAGATGCAGCAAAGAGCAGAGCCTCTGCTATCCTCGCATTGCCGGAAAGCAAATCTCCTGCCATATAATCACGCAGCCCATTAGTAAAAGCCACACCAGGTACAAACGGCATCAAAGCACCAACAATGATTTTTTCCATCGTGCATTGCACGCTTACAGCACAGCAAATGAGCGCTACGACACCAATTGCCACACCAGCCAGCGCATTCTCCCAAAACGCACTTGGGCGATAGCCTGCAATCTGTTTCAAAACCAGCATGGCAATACCGCCAGTTATAAAAGCAGCAATAAAATCATGGCTGTTGCCGCCCAGCATCGCCGAAAAAGAAGCTGATGCTATAGCAGAAGCCAGACAAACCTTCCATTTGCCATAAGGCACCTGTGCTTTCAGTTTTTCTTCCAGCCAGGCCATCGTTCCACGATAGCTCATTGGCCAGCGCTCAAATTTATAAGACATATCATTCATTTCACTGATCATGCCTAAATTGGTGGTACGATAACGAATTCGGCTGACACAGTTAAAACTGTCAACCTGTTCGTTACCCAAAATTATTACCGTCGGGGTTACAAAAATATCAACTTCATAGCCATTAGCAATACAAAAGCGGTTAATAGTATCCTCTACACGATACGTTTCCGCACCGCTTTTGAGTAAAATTTTACCTACCATCAATGCTACTTTTAAGGTTTCGTCACGCGTCATTTTATTTTCATGCGCTTGTTCCATAATCATTCCCCGTTAGTAAACAGCTGTGCAACTGCAGCCTTAAAACGATTGGCGCCTCCCATGGATGGATGCGGAACGCAAGCTACGCATTCAACTCCATAACGCTGCAGTGTCCCTGCTGATTTTTGACCAATAGCAACTATTTTTAAAGTTGGCACTAAAGCCAACAGCATTTTTGCATATTCTATACCCGCATCCAGCTCCTCATTCGTAGGAGTTCGATTAGTAAGCAGATCATCTTTTTTATGCGGATGAAAGGGAAAAATATTCCATAAAATGGTATCAAAAGCTGACAATTCATGTCTTGCCAAAGTATTCCACATTACTGTCGCCGTAGGCTCATTAAAACCGCTTTGTTTTTGTGTACTTTTAAGCAGTTCACTTTCAGGGTTACTGGTTCTGCGGTAATCCCACTCACCTAAAACTGCCTCAGGCTTTATATCAGGATGCAGGCCCAGTAAAATCCGTTCGGAAGTCATCGCCATTCCCGAGAAATGTCCGCCCTGATAACCAAGACCTTCCGCAATAAATAAATAATGCGCCTTTTGACGCAGCTGCAAATATCTGGTCAAATTAGCCGCACGGATAACAGGAGCATCACTGCTTATATCACATTTGGGGTCGTAATCACGCCAAGGATTGAAAACCAAAGGGCTTTGATATTCTTTTAATGCCTGCATGAAATTCTCAATTTTCACATTATCCCTCCGACGTTTATTATATCACAAAAAAATGTTAAGCATAGTGCTGCAGAACGCAGATTTTTTGCAAAATACATTATTGTAAATAAATAAATAGAAAAACGCCCGCAGCAAAAGCGGGCGTTCCTTGCTAAAATCAGAACAGCAGAATGACCATCCCTGCCAGCAAGGCCAGAGTAATACCCAAAGCATTACGTTTGCAAACTTCCATCGGATCGACACCGGCAATACCGGCGCAGATAATGGTCGCACCTGCAATCGGAGACATTGTCCGTCCCAAGGTTCCACCCAAAGCAGCCATGGAACCCATATCAATAGCCTGCAATCCAAACTGTGCCGCATGCGGAGTAACAGCTTCGTTAAAAGCTACAGTTGCAGCATCGCCGGAACCGGAGATCATTGCCAGAATAAACGGACCAAAGGTTGCAGCGATCTTAACGATTCCGGTAGATTCAAGCATCCAGTTGATCAGGGCTTTGACCAGCCCCAGAGACTGCATTCCGGAAACGAAAACGCCAACAGAAATGATGATACCAATAATATTGGCATAAGCATCCCCCATGCCATCAAAGAAAGATTTCGTCAGCTTAGTAGGGTTACTGCGAGTCACAGCCAAGCTCAGCAAAGCGCCGATCAACATAGCCTGAGGTACACCCATTTTCAGAATCGGTGCCATGCCTGTAGAACCAACCAGTAAAATAATTACCGGCAGCAGCGGCATCAGAGCATACAGCGGATTAATCTTTAAATCCTCAGCCACCGCATCGTTACCGCCTTCCGGCAGATAACCTTTATTTTCTTTCAGGAAAATAGCAAGGATAGTCAATGTGGTTGCAGCGATAATAACACCAACGATATCAGCCATCATATGGTGAGTAATAACTTCGGTGATTTCAACATTAGACAATTTGGCAATAACGCCGTTATGTACCAGGCCGGGATTCAGCATACTCCCATAAGTACCTGATTTTACGGCAGCTGCCGCCATCGCCGGGTGGATACCGGCAGACATCAGAATAGGAATAAAAATAACACCGACAGCAGCACTGCAGCCTGCCGCGCTTGGAATTGCTATATTAATGATAAAAGTCGCAATAGTAGCACCAGGTATGAGCATAAAGCCCATTTTTTTCAGCACTTTACCAATAGCGACAACCAAATGTTTATCACAGCCGGTATATTTCATAACCATAGCAAAACCCATGCAGGAACATACGGAAGTAATAAGTCCGGCATTTGTCATACTTTTAGCAAATGCATCCAATGCTGCCATAGGTTTACCAGCAATAACAGCCATTAAAATACCTGCAGCAATCAGCACCATTCTTGATTCATGTCTTTTCAACAGCAGATAAATGACGCCGATAACAATAATTGCACCAATAATTACCATCATAAATAACCCCTCCCAAAAAATTAATACAAGGTATTATAGCATTGCTGCGATGTAAAATTCCAGTATTTATGTATATGTATACAAAATACATTCACTATGTGCTGAATATTTTTATTGATTTTTAAGCTGACGTTCGGAATATTCATGAATTATATAATTTGTCAGCGCATCTTCATATTCTGTAGCCGGCGAAGGATTATCCATCTGATCTTCAAAAGACAGGTCAGCAGAATAATAGAATGCCTTTCCGCCAAAATATCCTAAAGCAAACGGCGTTTCGACACTTTCCAGCAAATTACGTCCCATAAAATCTTCCGGAGCCTTAAGACCAGCCAGATATAGTAAGGTCGGAGCCAAATCGATCTGAGAAGCATAATCTTTCGTCATTAAATTATTCAACGGCTGTAAATTTTTAGATACGAAAAGCAACGGGATAGGGGCAATACTTTTCCTGTCATTCTCATTAGTTACGATTTTTGTATATTCTCCACCTGAATGAGGATTATGATCAGCTGTAATTATAAAGAGAGTCCTGTCATCCATCAAACCTTTAGCTTCAGCTTCCTCAAAAAAGTTTTTCAGTGTCTGATCGACCCAATACATGCCTCGAATCGTCACCAGCTCGTGATCGCGTACTGCCGGTGGCATATTCTCCCAGCTGATACCATAGTAAGGATATGGCTGATGCATATCCAGCGTTTTGGTTACCAGCAGCATTTTATCTTTACGCCCGGCTTCTAAAAGCCGCAGCGTTTCCTTATACAACACATCATTATGATAACCCCAGCCGCTGGCACCGCTGTATCCCAGATCCTGCAGGTATTCTTTGGCATAATACTCCTGCATGCCAAACTGCTGCGGATATTCGCGCACTTCATTACTATAATACTGACTGGACGCATTCATAAAAATACCGCGCCAGCCTGCTTCCTGTACAGATCTGAACAGGGACCCCTGCTTTGCACCGTTTATCTCTTCATCAAAAATCAGATGTGAACGAAAAGTCGCATTCAAGCCTTGCGTTGTCGGGATCGCTGAAGAATAGTAATTATCCAGGCGAGGATATTTTGCCAGCAAGCTGTCTAAAAACGGTGTCGTTTCCTGCGGAATATTTTTATTATAAAAACCTATATAATCACGATGTACTGATTCCAAAACCAGCAATACAATTTTATCATATTGTGCTTCCAACGGCTGCAGCACCTGCTGCGTCCTTAAAATCCCCAGTTCTTTCAGCACGCGTTCGTCTTTTGCTGTCAGAGGGCGCTGCTCAATATGTTTACGTCTGGCGATCTTATCCGTATCAAACAACATTTTGCTGGCAAAATTAATATTGACAGGCGTCGTCAATAAATTACGATAATCACTGCGGATCATTTCACTGGTTTCGTCGCCCCAAACACAAACATATTCCGTCAAAATATATTTATTGACCTGCACCATTGACCAATATGAAAGATTCAAGCCCAGAAAAAATACGGATACGCACAACAGCGACCAGGCAAAATTCGGTTTACGTTTTTGAGGCTTCGTCACCCGGAATAACAATAAAACAGCAGCAACAGCAAAACCTATCCCTGCAAGCTGTATCGCCGTCATACCTGATAAAACACCCTGAACAGCATAAATATTTAAATTTTTGAACAAAACACTTTCGACATGCATCGAAGTCTGCCAAAAATAAAACGCATCAAAAATCATTGTCAGCGCAGTTATAAAATACACAGCAAAATAAACTGACTTCATTAGCATAGAAGGCCATTTATGGTAACACATTGCCGCCAAAAGTACTAAAACAATATTATTGTTTAAACCTGTAAGGACAGCTAATACCGTTAAAAACCCTTTATCAAGGCTCAGCTGATTGACCATAAAGCCAGCAATCAGCAAATACAGCACACCGATAACAACCACCGGGAAATAACGTTTCGTACGATCAGCAAGACGATTTCTCCTGAAATACAATAAGCCCGCTACACCAGCTAAAAGCAGGTCCCGCAGGCAATTATTAACGACCGTCATCCACCATTCGTCTTCAGGAAACGGTACTATTTCAATATAAAATTGACGCGCAAAAAATGCTTCAGCCGCAAAAAGCAGCAAAAGAATTACCAAGATAATACTGCGCCTATACATATTTTCACATCCGCTTACTTATGCTAAAAAGTTGATTGGAACAGGATGCAGCTCTATCTGCAGCGGTGCTGAAGTAATAGCATCCCCATCAAGCTCAGCAGCGAAATCTTCCACATTACAACGAATCTCTATTTTCTGCGCATGCCTGATGATGATACTTTTATCAAGCTGCAGCGCTTCCATCGCAATGACTGCTGCATAGCGCATAAAGTCAGCCCTGGTATCACCGGTAAAAATAGCTACATGCAGCTGCGGCACACATAATGAAGCCCCATTGAACAAGCTGTAACGGCCTGCATAATAACGGCTTTTACCAACGATTACAGACGAAGCCTCATACCATTCTTCCTCATCATCTAACCGCACCTGAAACTTATAGCGCCAGTTACTATAGACAAATTCTTTCCGCATCATCTCTGTTCCCTGCCAAACATAAGCCAGCTTTGACAGCAATTTCTTCTCCAGTTCAGATACGTTATCGACTACCAGCGAATCGAACCCGATCCCTGCTACCGTTAAAAAAATATGACCGTTGGCTTTACCCAGCTGCACAGGCGAAACAATTCCTTTGCTAACGCGTTTGACCCATTTTGCTGGATCATTGCTCATTAAAAGTTCTTTTGCTACCAAATTAACTGTCCCTGCAGGAAAAACACTGACATACGGCATATGTTCATGTTTGGCAAAAACATCGATTATTGCACGCAAAGTGCCATCACCGCCTGCAACAATTATCCAGTCATATTTTTCCTGACAAATACGAGCTGCCAGACCTTCAACCTGCTCGAAAGACTTAATTTCAACAATTTCCAAGCTTTTCGGATCAATGACCTGTTTCAATCTTTTTTTTACTTCATTTACTCTTGCCAGCATACTTGCAAACAACTGCTTGCCAGAGTTCCGATTATAAACGATCATTACTTTTTGAAAAGCTGCAATGTCGACACGATTCGGCATATCCTAATCTCCTATTTCATCAATCCAGCAAATACAACTGGCCTTACTTCATCGTTATAGCACAATCTACCCAATATTACCTGGCAGATACGCGCTGTCAAAAAATCCACTTTTTACGGGCTAGATAATTCCAAATGACTACAATGCAGCTGGCCAATACTTTGGCAAACATCGGCTGCAATAACATCATTCCTACAAAAATATACATTAAAATCAAATTAAAAGCAAGCCCCATAATACTAACGGCAAAAACTAAAGACAGTTCTTTACCCTTTTCATATCTGGCACCGCTGGTAAAAACCAAAATATTACCCAGGAAATAATGATACAGCGTTGCCAGACAGAACGCTGCAGCCGTCGCCAGCATATACTCCATACCTATCCCCTGGTTAAAGCCGTAAAAAAACGCCCACTCTACCAGCGCCGCCGTCCCGCCAACAAACAAATATAAAATTATCTTGATCCATTCTTTGTCAGTATAATCGACGCCGAACAACGTTTTTTTAGACATGTAAAGCGCTCCATAAAATTTATTTACCGCTACCAATTCTGATTACATTATTTATCAAAGCTTCCCATTCATCCCATATTTTCCCAGGGGCAAAAGCTTTCATACTTTCCCTTGCATTTCCGCCTAATTTTCTTCTTAAATCAGCGTCAGACATTAAAAGTTTTAGTTTATCTGCAAAATCGTCTATGCCATCATCACATAAAAATCCATTAAAATTGTCAATTATCAATTCATTTACAGACGCACATGACTTATATCCTATAGCTGGTAATCCCACACTCATCGCATCCATCAGTGCTAATGGCATACCCTCAAATTTACTTGGAAAAGCAAAAATATCTCCATCCATCAATTTATTAATAATATCTTTAGTTTCACCCATCAAAAATACTTTCTCTTCTAATTTATTTTCTCCAATATAGTCAATTATTTCATTTTTATATTGATTTTGTTTTTCCGTATATGTGCCACCCCAAATTTCCAGTTGCCATTGAGGAAAATATTCCTTTATTTTATTAAAAGCGTTAATCAAAATTAATTGACGTTTATGATCACCATCAATACGCCCAATATTTATAATTTTATTACAATTTTTAGTTTTTATAATTTTATCCGGCATATCCACTGTATTGGGAATATAAACAACTTCTATATTGCCGCAAAATTCTTTCACTATTTCTATATCTTTTCTACTTAAAACCTGTATACAATCAACTGACCTATATGCTTTTAACAAGCTGGGACTGATACGGTTTTTAGAAAAAAAGTGCACTGCTTCCATGTGCAGCATCGCTATTGTAGGTAAAGTATTTTTCAATAAACACTTTAAGACCAGCAAAGATTTAGGATCAAAAGTTATAATAACATCAGGATTTATATTCTCAATTAACTTCGAAAAATCTTTTTTTATACGTCTCCCAAATCTTGTTTTAATATACATTTTATCTTTGTCAAGAGTCCCTAATATTCTAAAAAACTCTCTTTGTATGCGCAGGTAAAATGACCCTTTTTCAAAACATCCTTTGCCATTTAGGTTCACAAAGTTTACTTTATCCGATAAATAAAAAAAAAGGGTTACCACTTTTAGGGTCACTGCAAACTACGGTTACCTCGTGCCCACGATCAACAAGCTCGTTTGCCATACGGCAAAGCACCTTTTCTGCACCACCTGAAGAATTAACAACATTCCAAAAATCAGTTAACATGATATTCATATATCTATTACCTCTATTATTTAACCTTGATTTTATCCCTAATTTTTTTCTCTATATTTTTAAAAAGTTTTTCCCAAATCACTAACAAGCTATAACCGCATTTAAAATTATCCAACAAAAATAGTTTCAAACATTTTGAACGTCCCAAGCTGTTTTTATACATATCAAGATTCTTGATCTCTAGTTTTATCTTGTTGAGTAAAGTTATTTTTTCTTCAGAATATTCTGTATTCTCAATATTACAGCGCAAATCATATAAACTATGCAAATATTTAATATCAAAATTAGTTTTTAATCTCTCAGAATTCAATACAATTAAGAAACTTTGGAATTTTTTCAATTGCATCAAAGTAGCATCAATTTTCAATAATAAATCATCTCTCGAAGAAGTGGCACTGCCTAGTCTATTCATACGATAATAATATAAACCCTCTCTTAAATAAGCTATTTTGTCTGCTTTATTTATCCACCTAAATACTGTAAAAAAATCTTCTGCATAATTAACTTCAGGAAAATTAATACCTTTTAATATTTCTCTACTATATAATTTATTACAAACCGACCAATCCATACTTTTAGTATAAATATTTAAGACTTCCATCCTAGTACAAATCTTTTCTTTTTCCTGAAAAATATAGCCACCTAAATCTATTTTCCCTTGATTCATATCTTTTCGGAGACAACAAGCAATTGATGTGTTATTTTTTTTCATTAATCCATATAGTTTTTGAAACATTCCCAAATCACAGAAATCATCTGGATCTACAAAGCCAATAAGTTCTCCTTCAGCTACTTCTAAGCCTTTATTTCTAGCCGCACCTACACCTTGATTTATTTGATGAAAACATTTTATTCTAGTATCTTTCAGAACATAATCATCACAAATTTTTCCACTGTTATCTGTAGATCCATCATCGATTAAAATAATTTCTAAATTTTTATATGTTTGCTTAACCAGAGACTCAAGACATTCTTCAATATAGTCCTCAACATTATATACAGGTACAATTATACTAATTAAAGGTTCCTTTTCATCCACAGATAAACTTCTCCTTTTTTAAATACACATCTGCAATTGTTCCGCCACAAAGTACCCAAAACAATTGATAATACTGTTTAACTATAAACTGATAATCTACCATATTATTTATAAATAAAGCAGCCATTGCATATAACATAGCTCTTGCCATTATATTTTCTCTGTTTTTCGCAGACCAGTAAACAATATACACAAATAAAGCTACTAATGGAACGGTTCCAATCAAGCCCATTTCTGTTAGATAATGCAAAATAATATTATGAGGAGAATCTAAATGCGGTTCACGCGCTTTAACATTTATATAATTTTTATTAATATAAATATCGTTAAATTGCCTTAATCCCACTCCATGAACAGGAAAATCTTTAATCATATTAAAAGAAGATTTCCATAATAATATTCGCTCATCATCACCACTTATTTTACTGGTATTTAACAATCTTTGTAAAATGCCAGGTTCAGTTTTGTGCTCATCGTCCATAATAAATAATAATCCACACAATGCCATTATGCTCAACAGCAAAGCAATCATTTGCCGACAAGTAAAACTCCATCTCATTCTTAATTCATTCAAACAATAGAAAAACGAAACAAAGGTCAACGCCAAAAATGAGCCTCTGGACTGACTTATCGCGATGCCACTCAAAAATATCAGCCAGGTTAAAATATTAAACAGTAAATTAGGGATGTTAAGTAAAACAAATGGTACTGCTAAAGCTACGATAGCAGAAAAACTATTAGGGCCTGTAGACAGGCTTCCCGGGCGATTAAGATCTAAAACGAGGTCCTGATAACCAGCATAAACACATAAAATTATTCCCCCCAATGCTAATCCACTTGCAAATAAATAACGGCCGATATTCTCTCGCGTCCATAACCCATATATTGCAGCTCCAGGTAATATCCAATAACAATACCTTCTTGCCCACTTCATACTGATAGACAAATCGGTACTATAATAATTACTTATGATTAAGCCAAAACAAAAACATATTATTAAGAAAAAAAATTGGCGATCAAAGTTCTTCCAACGAGCTTGTTCTTCTTTAAGCCTAAAAAAACATATAAAAAAAGAAAGATATAAAATACCATTTGTAAAATTCATCTCATGAAGCATTATTGCAATTGGTAATAGAAACAGGCATAATAATCGTAATATCCACAACGCTTTCTCATAAACAAACATACTTCATCCTTATCTCCTTGAATTAAATACCAGAATTAAAGGGGCTAGAACAAGCCCGATATTCATAACAACTTTAAAAAAACGAACAGTAATTTTCTTTTTATCAAATGTAAAAATTTCTAAACATAGTCTCATTATTCGTAATGGTAACTGTGCAAAATTTTTTAAATATTCAGTAATCCCAAATCTATGATATTGTGTAATTCCCTCATAAAAGTACCTTTTGGTAAACCATTGAAAAGTCGTTCGTTCCTTAGCAATATAATGTTTCACCGGAGCAAATTCTGTAAATCCGCATAAATTGTCCGTTCCCATTGCTTTACAAAAAAAATCATTATCCTCACCAGATAAAAGTACCTTTCCACTATACCCAAGAGTATAATCAAAAAGTATCTTTTTTGATCTAACAATATCCATACGTAACATAACATTGCCACCAGCAGCCATTCTAACAGAATACGCACCAATACCACGTACCTCCGAATTAAATGCATGAAAATCATATGGCATCCACGCAGGCGGCGTGATTTCAAAGCAAGGTATGTATGGTCCTCCAACAACAGCAATACGTTCGTCAAGCTGAAAACAGTCCAGCATTCTTAAAATCCAATCTTCATTTACCGTTTCATCATCATCGAGCATTCCCAAATATTCTGTATCCTTGCCACATTTGTTCAGCAGGCAGTTCCTAGCATATGCCAGTCCTTGTCTTGCTTCAAAAATATATTTGACTTTTTCAAACTCCGAAATAATTTTTGCCGTTTGATCTGTAGAATTATTATCTACAACTATAATTTCAAAGTTCGGATAATCTAATTTTATTAAAGACTGCAATAGCCTTTTTAAGCCCAAACATCTATTATATGTACAAACCCCAATTACAACTTTTGGGAATTTATCTTTATTCATCAATTTGATCCTTTCAAACATTCCTATTCATTAATTTTTTTATCATCATATCAACTTTTTCCATTACCATTTCTACAGAAATATTATTCAGACATTTCTTTCCACATGTTTTCCGTAAATATTTATTACAATTTTTAACACAATCATAATTACAACTAACGATCATTGCATTATCCTGTATCGGTTTAAACTGCATCGGATTAGAATTGCTGAATAAAGTTATTGTAGGACAGCCAGCTGCCGCAGCAAAATGCCCCATTCCATTGTCAAAATGAACTAAAAAATCTACATTTGTAAAAAAAGCAGACAGCTGATCTAAATTCGTCTTTCCACAAAAATTAATTACTCTAGCCTTATTTTTAACCAAACTTATCACTTGATCAGCAACAATTTTATCTTCTTTCATTCCCGTAATAAAAACAATAGCATTATTGCTTTTGCTTATTTGATCAATCAAATAAGCAAACTTTTCAACCGGCCAATTACGTAGGGGATCTTTTGTATTTACACACATCGCAATCTTTATAAACTCAAGTGGAATATTAGCAAATTCTTTTTTTATGTATTCTAGATTTTTAATTAACGGCTTATTAAATTCAGGTTTGTAAAACAAACAGTCCGTATTTTTGGTAAATAATTTAACTAAATACTGAAAATTCTCTGCCGCAGAATGTTTTTTTACATCATAGTCTTTTAATCTAAAATAATCCGAAAAAAAGAACCTTTCAGTACCTGCTTGCCATCCAAAAAGACTTTCCGACCCTACCCTTGTTGGTATTCCAGCCAACCACATCATTGCCGACAACCTTAATCTTGGATCTAATGATATAGAGAGATCAAAATTATATTTTTTTATTTCTTTGGCCATTCTGAAAACCGAAAAATAATCACCTTTACTTTTATACTTATATGGTATTACGTACTCAATATTATCTATATTTTTAAACAAATCAACCAATTCCGGTTTAACTAAATATGATATCCTGGCATCCGGATATTGCTGTTTCAGTAACGGAATAAGAGTAGTTGCATGTATTAAATCTCCTAAATGCATTACGGCATCAATCAAAATATTATTATACTTGGGCTTCATCATAAACACTCCTGTTATTTAACAAAAATTTTCAACCATAAATCTGCTATTTTCAGTCTTATAATCTGCCTGCAGATAGATTTCCCCTGCATATTTTTACTCGGCTGTGGCATATTTACTTCTGAAAAATCTGTATTTGATAAATACAAATAATATTTGTCATTAAAGCCGCTATATTTTGGAAATTCCCAAGGCTTATATCTACCGGCATAGTGAACAATTGCAGGCACTGCTTTTGCGCATACTGCAGCATTGCGAAATTTAGAATTGAGTAATATCTTGCTGAATAAATAGAATACAGGTGGAATAACATTCCACCTCAACGGTATTTCATACCAATTATTCATAAAAATTTTATTTAACGCATCCTGATCATGATGCGGTAGTTGTTCTTTTTGTGCAAAGTCCAAAACTTTTTGACCATAGCCATTTATGCGCCATTCTTCAACATTAATAATTAGAACTCCAGAGTTAAAGTATCTGTAACTATCTGTTATCCCTATCACAGCCTTTTTCTCTTTCCGCATTCTCGAGGATGTAATTATCCCGTAGTCAAGCACCGCACCCACTGGAAATTTACAAATATCAATTTTCCACAAATTAAAAATATCTTCACAAACCAGCAAATCCACGTCCAGATAGATAATCTTTTTTACATCTTCAGGTACCAAATCAGCAATCATCAGTCTGAAATACGCCGCTCGGCTTACATGTCCGCTTAAATAAATGTTTTTTAGCTTGTCATGTCCTATATCAATAAATTCTATTTTCGCATTAAATTTTTCTACTGTTTTTTTTATAAGTTTTATTTTTTTATCACTTATATCGTCACTTAAAACAAAAAAATGCAATTGATCTGCAAATTTTGTATTTTTCAGAATAGATACTGTAACAACTGCTACATGCTGTGCATAGTTATCATCAGAAGCTAATACGACATTTATATGTTTATCCATAATAATATCCTTGTCCAATCCAACAAACTTTCCATATTATATTGTTTTATTATACCATATATACTAGGATAATACAGCTATCATTTGCTTTACATCACCCTCTATTAACCTTATAATAAAATTATCATTAATATTTTACGGAGGTTAATATGTTTAAATATCTGTTATTGACAGCATTATTATATTTTATTTCATATTTATATTATGTAAAAGTATCTCATGGATTAGGTCATAAAGCAGAATTCCTCCAGCTAAGACGTTTCCTCCCCTGCGCACTTTTGGCTGTCGCACCTGCTGCAACAGCGCAAATCCAGTTAACTAATAGCTTATTACTTACGAGTATGGCAGTTGGTATATCCTGGATAATCACCTACCCTTTATTATATTGGAACACCTATCACAAAAATTCCACTGATTTCGGCTTCCATTTTGATACTGTTTTCGGATTATATATTATAGGCTGGCTCACAGCACTAAAAATTATTGTACTAAATTTCAACATTTTCCCAATTACTTTTTTGATTATACTAACAACAGTAGAATTTTTAATTTTGCTTATTCCAATTTCACAGTGGATTTTTTATTTTTTATATAAATCATGCATTGACGAAAACAGCATGATGATGCTACAGGAAACACACTACAACGAAATACTAGAATTTTTCAAATCGTTTTCCATACCTGCTAATTTATTAATTTTCGTTATTCCAACTTCAGTTTACGGTATTTTTATTTATTTAAACATAGATGCCTCCGTAAGTACGTCAATTTCTATAAATATTTACCAGCTTATAACACTGTTGGCAATCGTTGCTTTCCTCACAATCTATTTATGGAAAAAAGGTAAAGGCGTATTTGTACGCACAGGTATTGTTGAATTATATTTAGATGTCAAGGAATACTTTGAAACAACTAAATTATATACTCAAAACATGAAAGAGAGATTAAAAGATCTTCAGGTTACACCACAAAAACCAGTATTTGATAAACCTTCTACTATTTTGCTGATCATCGGTGAATCAGAATCGCGTGATTATATGAGCGCCTTCAGCGAATGTGAATATGATACCACACCCTGGTTAAAAGCCAAAAAAGAAGATCCACATTTTTTACTTTTTCCAAACAGCTACTCCTGCATCGCTCATACAGTTTCCTGTCTAGAACGCGCATTAACAGAATTTAATCAATATAATGACAAACAGTTTTATACATCTTGTTCTATTATTGATATTGCGCATAAGGCAGGTTATACAACATCCTGGTATAGTAACCAGGGTCATTTAGGCTGTGCCGATACTCCTGTAACATTAGTTGCCAACACTTCTCAGACTGCAAAATGGACCAAGCAAAATTTAAATCAGGTACAATATGATGAAGCGTTGCTGGAGTATCTTGAAGAAGTAAATCCACAAAAAAATAATTTCGTTGTTATTCATTTAAAAGGCAATCATTTTAATTTTATCAATCGTTATCCATCTCAATTCACAAAATGGGGTACTCCTGGCAAATATGACCTAATTTTAAATTATCTGAATTCCATCGCCTATACTGACTCTATTTTAGAAAAAATCTACAACTACGCTTCTGCGAAGCTTAATCTGCAAGCCATACTTTATTTCTCTGACCACGGAACCCTGCCTGATAAAAGACGGTCGCCTAATTTTGACGGATTCGGCACTGTACGTATACCAATGTTTGCTTATTTTTCAGATGAATATATACAAAAGAATAAAGAAATTTATCGAACTTTATCAGATAATCAGAATAAATATTTTACCAATGATTTATCTTACGAATTGATGTGCAGTATCTTTAATATAAAATCTAATCATTTTGATGAAACAAACAGCTTAGCCTCACCAAAATATAAATTTACTCGTGAAATGTTAACTACCGATCTTGGGAAAATGTACATTAAAGATGACACTACAAAATAAATAATGGCGGACCATTTAGTCCGCCATTATTTATTTTTTTGCTGTAATTCATATAACTTCCAATATTTTAGCAGAGTGTAGAAAAAATGCTGTAAACTTGAATAAAGTCCTGCCCAACCATCTAAAAACCCCAATTGTAAAAAATAAGCTCGGATAAAGCCATAAATTCCATGAGTAAAAGCAGCACTTTTCCCTACGCGTTTTCCTTTACTGAAATTATCTTCAGCCCAGATAGAAGTATACTGACCAGCTTTATCAAGCCATTGCTGCCAGGAATCATAAGTATAATGCATAAGAATTCCAGAAAGCTTCTGTTTTGGCAATTTGCAAACTGGCCGCTCATGTACTTTATGTTCCCATTTTACTTCCAGTCTGGGAAAAAGTCTTATTACTTCATCCGGTGCAAAAATTCCATGATTATATCCAAAATCAAAAGCTTCAATTTTCCGCATAAAACTATATTGCTTGGCTTCGCATTTATCCACAGCATTTTTTACCGACTCAATCAGTTCAAATGACAGTCTTTCGTCAGCATCTATATATAAAATATAATCAGCATCAGTTTTATCTAAAACAAAATTGCGCTGAGCTGAAAAATCATTATCCCATTTACGGTAAAGAACCCTTGCGCCATGTAAATTAGCCAATCCAACAGTTGCATCATCACTTCCGGAATCAATAATAATTATTTCGTCGGTAATCTTACGGACATTTTCTATAACTGCAACTATATTTTTCTCTTCATTTTTTGTTAAAATGACCACAGCAATTTTTTTCATAAAAGCCTCCATGACATCTTTATTTTATTATAACATATAAACACACCAAGTATCCCTTGTAATCGTCGGAAGTTTATTCTATAATTATTATGAATTTATTTAATCAATCATCCGTATATTTGAAAGGACAATATAAATAATGGATTTCAGCTATTCCAGTTACGAAAAATTGATTTCTCTATTAAAACAATATAATTATTCTATCACTGATTATAATAACTACAAAAAATATGAAAAATCAGTAATTTTACGACATGATATAGATTTTTCAATCAAAGACAGTTATAAATTTTCTCTTTTTGAAGAATCTTTAGGTATTAAGTCAAATTATTTCGTTCTACTATCTACAGGTTTTTACAATCCTATGGAAAAACGTGTTCGAAAAATGCTTAGAGATATGCATAACCGAGGTTTTACTATTGGTCTGCATTTTGATACAACAGCTTATGATAATACTGATCTGAACAAACCTATCCAGTCTGAGAAGCATATATTAGAAGAAATTTTAGAAGCTCCGGTTAATTTGATTGCATTCCATCGACCAGCACCAACAGCATTAGCAAACAATTTAAAATTTCCTGGACTGATAAACGTTTATTCAAAAGAATTTTTCCATGACTGTAAATACTGTTCTGATTCCAGATTTTTTTGGCGTGATAACCCATATGAGTTAATTACCAGCCAAAAATATGACCGCCTTCAGATTTTAACGCATGCGTTCTGTTGGGCTGAATCAGACAGATGTCCAGCTCATGTTTATAAATCTTTCATCTCGCAGGCAAGTTGGGAACGTTACAAATATTTAACTGAAAATATCAGAAATCCTGAAGAATTTATTTCAGAAGAAGAAGCCAGAAAACTTTGGCTTAACAAATAGGAGTCAATAATGCAGAACTTTAAAAATCTTATTGAAAAAAGAACCTCTCTTGCTGTAATAGGATTGGGTTATGTTGGTATGCCTTTGGCTATTGCATTTGCAGACCATATAAACGTAACCGGTTTTGATTTGAACAAAGAAAAAATTTCCTTATATAAATCCGGTATAGATCCAACCAACGAAGTAGGAAATGAAAAAATACAAAAAACTACTATAAATTTCACAACAGACGAACAGCAGTTGCAATATGCAAGCTTTCATATCATTGCTGTTCCAACGCCTATAAATCAGGATAAAACTCCCGATTTTGGTCCTATTATCGGAGCCAGCACTATTTTAGGCCGCAATCTTGCGCCTGGTTCTATCATCGTTTACGAATCAACTGTTTATCCGGGGGTTACAGAAGATATCTGTATTCCAATCTTGGAAAAAGAGTCTGGTTTAACGTGCGGTATTGATTTCAAAGTCGGATATTCTCCTGAAAGAATAAACCCTGGTGATAAAATCCATCGTTTAGAAAATATAAAAAAAATAGTATCCGGCATGGATCAGGAAACACTAAACGAAATAGCATCAGTTTATGAACTTATAATAAAAGCAGGAGTATATCGTGCTTCCAGCATTAAAGTTGCTGAAGCAGCCAAAGTTGCTGAAAACAGCCAGCGTGATATCAACATAGCTTTTATGAACGAATTGGCAATGGCTTTCGATAAAATGAAAATAGATACAAACGAAGTTGTTGATGCTATGAACACGAAATGGAATGCTCTCGGTTTCCGTCCAGGCTTAGTTGGTGGCCACTGTATTGGCGTAGATCCATATTATTTTGTTTATGAAGCGGAAAAACTTGGTTACCACAGTCAGATAATACTTTCTGGCCGACAAATAAATGACGGCATGGGCACTTTTATTGCAGATGCCATTATTAAACAGCTGGTACTGGCAGGTAAAAAAGTTATTGATGCAAAAGTAGCAATTTTGGGAATCACCTTTAAAGAAAATTGCCCTGACGTTCGAAACTCAAAAGTTATTGACATTGTCAAAAGGCTCAAAGAATATGGAATTTCCCCAGACATTACAGATCCCTGGGCAGATATCATAGAAGTAAAAAATGAATATAATATTGACCTAAAGCAGCTAAACGATATAAAAAATGTTGACTGTCTTGTTTTGGCTGTGGCACATGATGAATTTAAAATTATGAATTTACTTGATATGGATAATCTATTTAAGCCATTGCCAAATTCAGAAAAAGTTTTTATTGATCTAAAAAATATCTGTTCTCTATCTGAGCTTACATCTTCTGGTTATAATTTTTGGAGATTATAAAATAAAGCCGTAAACACAAGTGTTTACGGCTTTATTTTTATGATTTTATTTTCAGCCTGACTTTTAAAATAGCATACCATAAATAACATTTTAAAGCATTCTGCCAATTATGATGTTTTCTAAAAAATTTCCCGGCTTGTTTAAAATTGTGATAATTTTCCGGCTTTCGTTCTGGCAGTGGATCATCAACACTATCCCAAAAAGATATATCTAAATATCGTCTCCACATTTTATCATATTCTGTTAATGCTAAATTCCAAGGCTTTTCTCTGCCAAAAAAATGATAAATTATACATCTTTCAGGTACTTTGCTACCATCACACCCCAAATGATTAAATTTTTCGTCAATAAACTTTATATCACCATCCATAACCAGATTCAATACATCCTGATCATGGCACGTAAAGCTTTTGGGATCGCGTCCTTGATAACTGAATGCTTTTTCAGTTATGGAATTCTCTTCCCATTTTTCAGTATCAATCCATAGAACACCCGAATTAAAATATTTACCACTTTTGAGCCCTAAAAAATCACTTCTAGTCTTTACCGCCTCAGGCAAATCTGAAACAGCTGCTAATACTTTCCCTTCTAAATCTATTTTTTTAAATGCTTCCATACTGTTGATACATATCAAATCAGCATCAATATATAAAAAATATCTTGTTATTTTTTTCAATACCTTGGGCATGTATAGTCTAAAATAACTAACTTTTTTGAATCGTGGATGTTTAATATGAAAATTAGCAAATGGAGCCATATCCATTAAATAAACATAGCAACTTTGTTTATATTTAACGGTAGTTTTTTCTAAAGCTTCCAAATCTTTTTTACTTACAGCATCAGTAAAAATATGAAATGCAAATTTCATATTTGAGTTATTCTCTAATATAGATGTAATTGTGACTCCTGTAGGTCTGAAAAAATTAATATCTATATTAAAACAAATATGCATTACATCATTTTGATCTTCTATACATTGCAAGTTTTCAAAACTATATATTTTCTTTACAAATTCATTCTTTTCAAAATACTCCCGATCAAACATTAGCATCCCTCAATAGTCTCATATTTTCTAACATTTCGTAAAATCAACAACAATATATTTTACTACTGGTTGATTTTATTTTTCTAACATTTTCTCCGCTGCTGCCACAACCTGTTCTACCGTCATCCTGGACATACACTGCAAATCATCGCAGCTGTGTTTCATTCCGTCTGCACATCCCTGACAAGGCGGTTGTGCCGTAACTATTACAGCATCCTTTGTATAAGGACCATAAAGCTTCGGATTTGACGGTCCATACATAGCAACGATAGGCACCTTCTGGCTGATAGCCACATGCATAGGACCGCTGTCATTAGTAATAATCAAACAACAACGGCGCATTGCAGCGGCCAGCCCGCCAATAGCAAAATGTCCTGTTGCAATAATCGGCCGCGTTTGCATATAACCTGTTGCTTCCGCAACCATCTCTTCATCCATTGGCCCGCCAAAAAATACTGTTTTATACCCCTTGGCCGCAAAAATATCTGCAACCTCAGCAAAACGTTCCGGCGGCCAGCGTTTAGTCGGTACGGCGCTGCCAATATTAAAGCCAATCAGTTTATCCTGATCAGTAATATTTTGTTCCTGCCAGAAAAGCTCTGCTTCTAAAAAATGTTCTTCCCCCGGAAAAATTTCCAGACCGTTATTACTCAGATCCTGCACACCTAACTGCTGCAATACATCAAGATACATATCAGCAGCATGCATAGACCTATCCAACGGCGTAAAAACATCCCAAAACCACTTAAATATTTTATGCGTCGTACCTGTACGCAGTTTAACACTTGTCATCGCATCAATAAAAGAACAGCGCTCGTTAGGATGCAAATTAATGAGCACATCAAAATCAAGTTTGCTTAAATGCCTGGAACAGGCCCATAGAGACAAAATACTGTTGTCACGTCCTTTTTTATCTATCGTGACAACTTCATCAAGGTACGGATTAAAAAGCACCACATCTTTTAGTTTTTCATCTACCAGCATAGTAATATGTGCATCAGGTGCAGCTTTACGCAGAGCATGGATAAAAGGCGTCGTTAAAGTCAAATCACCCAAGTGCATTAAAAACGTTACCAGTATCTTCTTGCCATTGAGTTCAACCATTACAGCCTCCTGCTTTTCTCGATATAAACCGCATATACCATCTCAGGTGTGATGTCATACATACAATGCCAGTCGTCACATTCTTTTTTTAAACAACCGGCACATGCAGCCGTACTCAAAATAACCGTCGCGTCATCAGAGCCATACGGGCCGGTCCGATCAGCTTTAGTCGGTCCATACATAGCAATCAAAGGTTTCTTCAACGCTGCTGCAAAATGCAGCGGCCCTGTATCCGCGCTGATAAAAAGCTTACAGCCTTTAATAAGCGCTGCTAATTCGCGCAGACTGGTCTGTCCGATCAAATTTATAAGCTGCATAGGTTTTCCAGCCAACTCCGTAATTTTTTCTCCTTTAGCAGTATCATCAGGTCCACCTGCCAAAACAACACTGCAGCCATCAGCAATGATCATTTTGATCAAACTGGCATAATGCTCTGCCGGCCACTCTTTTGTTTTCCACCTTGCCCCGGGAACAACAACTATATATTCACCCTGCAGCTCATTTTTCTGTAATTTTTCCTGCACAGAAACAGTCTCTTTGGACAAATCAGGCAACGGGAAAACAATTTGCTCTGCCGAAGCGCCTAAATAACGCGCTACATCAAGATAACGCTCAATTACATGATCCTTACTATGTCTGCCGCAGACAGCCTTACTTATCAGTCCGCTGCCTTCACGCATTTCACAATAACCAATGCGATCAGAACAGCCGCTGATAGCTGCAAGCACCGCACTTTTAAACAACCCCTGCATATCTATTACCAGATCAAATTTTTTAGAATGCAATAATCGGCGCATTTCCAGGAAATACGCCAATTTAGCCAGTAAATTCATTTTATTGAACTTTACCTTATCAAAATAAATTATCTCATCAATAACAGGCGGATCAGGTACAAAACCGGCAAACTGCGGATGCACCAGCCATGTTATTTTCGCTTTGGGAAAACGCTGCCGCAAAGCTGCCGCAAAAGGCAGCGTGTGCAAAATATCACCCAATGAACTCATTTTGATCAGTAAAATATTTTTATATTCCATGTATGCCTCTAATAACACTTATTTAAGAAATTATCAGCTTTATAAAGTCCAATAAATTTCCCTTTTCAAACAAATACCCTTTGATCCCGGCGGCCTCTGCCGCTTCTACATCACGTCTCTTATCACCAATCAGAAAAGATTTATCATGATCGATATCATATTCTGCCATAGCCTGTAAAATAAGTCCCGGTTTCGGTTTGCGGCACTCGCAGTCAACAGCATACTCAGCAACGCTGCCAGATGGTAGATGCGGACAATAATAAAACTTTTCTATCCTCCCGCCGCTGTTAGAAACAATATCTGACATATACTGATGCAGTTTTTCCATTTCACCGACCGTATAATAACCTCGTGCTATCCCGCTTTGATTAGTCACGACAAAAACAAGGTACCCGGACTGTGTTAAATAGGTTATTGCCTCCAGCGCGCCTTCTATCCACTCCAGTTCATCGATCTTATATAAATAAGCTTTGTCGATATTCAGCACACCGTCGCGGTCAAAAAAGACTGCCTTATGCGCCATGAGTATAATAACCGCCGCTCTTGTCCAGGATAGCGCAGTATTCAGCAACAGCTTCATTCACGTCAGTAAAACCTCCGTCATACCCTGCCGCCAAAAGATTCGTTGCATCTGCCTGAGTATAGCTCTGATATTTACCTTTTAATACTTCTGGGAACGGCACATATTCCAATTCGCCACTGCCAAAATGTTTCAGTACACCTTTGGCCAAAGTATTAAAAGTATGGGCATGCCCTGTTCCGCAGTTAAAGACCCCGCTGATTTCAGGATGATCCCAGAAGAAGAAATTAACTTTAACAACGTCTTTTACATAAATAAAATCTCTTGTCTGTTCACCGGCACCATAATCTCCGTAAGCATCAAATAATTTAACCTTTTTCTCTGCCAGCCATTGATTATACATCTGGAAAACCATAGATGCCATTTTACCCTTATGATTTTCCTGCGGACCATAAACATTGAAATAGCGCAGGCCGACTAACTGACTGTTGGTCTTGCCAAAATAACGACGGGCATAATTATCAAAAAACAATTTGGAAAACGCATAAACATTTAAAGCTTCCTCACAGGCAGGCTCTTCACGAAATCCGTTTGTACCGCTGCCGTAAGTGGAAGCCGACGACGCATAAATCATCTGTATCTTACGGTCAACTGCAAAATGCATCAGATTTTTCGTATATTCAAAGTTATTCTGCATCATATATTTGCCATTATATTCCATCGTATCAGAGCAGGCGCCTTCGTGGAAAATAACATCAACATTCTCATGAGCAAATTTACCAGCCTTTAAAGCCTCAGAAAAATCCATTTTATCCATATAATCCATGACCTTCAGTCCCTGGATGTTTTTAAATTTGACCATATTAGTCAGATTATCCACAACTAAAATATCATCGCGTCCGCGATCATTTAAGCCTTTAACGATATTACTGCCGATAAAACCTGCACCGCCGGTTACAATAATCATAGTTTGCCCTCCTTCACAAATTGAGCTATCTGCTCCACAATACCAGTCGTCGAATAGCCATCTTCAAAATCAATGATCCTGACTTCGCCTGCATATTCCCTTCCGGCAACTTCCTCAGGTTTATAATCACCGCCCTTGACTAAAATATCAGGACGTATTTTTTCAATCAATTCCGTCGGTGTGTCCTGTTCAAACAATACCACTGCGTCAACACAAGCCAGTGCCGCTAAAACGCGTGCACGGTCAAGCTCATGTACTAAAGGTCTGACATCACCTTTCAGTTTCCGTACCGAAGTATCAGAATTCAACCCAACGACTAAATGCCTGCCGAGCCTGGCCGCTTTTTCCAAATAGCTGACATGCCCTACATGCAGAATGTCAAAACACCCATTAGTAAAAACTATTTTTTCCCCGCAGGATCTCCAGGTTTTAGCCAAAGATTCTATCTCGGACCAGCTCAAAGTTCTATAACCGCGGCCCTGTTTACGCTCTTCCGTCAGCAGATCCTTTAACAGTTCCTCCCGATGCACAGGATACGTACCAACTTTTGCTACAACTATACCTGCAGCACGATTAGCCATAAATACTGCATCCTGTAAGGCAAGCTTCCCGGCAGCACCTGCCAAAAGCGTTGCCGCTACGGTGTCACCGGCACCTGAAACATCGAATACCTCTTGTGCCGTAGCCGGGTCATTAATCACCAGTCCATCCAAACCGGCTAAAGTCATCCCCCGTTCACTTCGGGTGACCACAACATTTTTAATCGCATATTTTTCCCGGGCATTTTGGGCCAGACGCAGAACATCTTCATCCTCATTAGGAACGAGTTCTCCAGCCGCCTCGCACATCTCCTTTAAATTTGGAGTAATGAAATCACAGCCCCGATATTTATTCCAGTCAGCCCCCTTCGGGTCAATAAGCACCGGCACATGATACTGATGCGCAGCCGCGATCACCCACTGCACAAAATTATCCGAGCAGACACCTTTGGCATAATCAGAAACAATCACACCGTCCAATCCAGCTTCCAGTAAATTCTGGAGCCATAATGATAAGGCCTCTGTTTCTTCCGGAAACAAATCTCCTGTTTCTTCAAAATCCAGGCGCAGCATCTGCTGCTGCGCTCCCAAGATACGCATCTTCGTGATCGTTTCACGCTGCTGCGACTTGATCAAACCACTGTAATCGATACCTTTTTCGGCCATCATAGCTTCCAGTACTTCTCTGTTGTTATCGGCCCCGGTAACGCCACCCATAAAAACCCTGCATTCTAAATGTGCCAGGTTTGCAGCTACATTTGCGGCACCGCCCAAAACAGACTTTATGCGTTTGACCTTATTAACAGGCACAGGAGCCTCCGGAGAAATACGCTTGACCTCTCCATAAAAATAACGGTCGAGCATAACGTCCCCAATCACAGCAATTTTTAAATTTTGGATATGTTCAGCTAAAAAAGCAGTACATGACAAATTCGTCACTTTATTCACCATCCACCAATTCGCACAGAATATGGCCAATCAAAATATGTATTTCCTGCGCCCGAGCCGTAACCGGGCAGGGAACAGCCATGCAGATATCACAGACCTCTGCCATCTTGCCACCCCCCTGAGCCGTCATTCCGATGCACTGTATCCCTTTAGTTTTGGCAACATCAATAGCTGCCAATACATTTTTACTGTTACCCGAAGTTGATAATCCGACCAAGACATCACCGGCACTTCCTAATGCCTGCACCTGCCTTGCAAAAACAGTATCGTAACCATAGTCGTTAGCTACCGCGGTCAAAATAGAAGTATCTACGGTCAAAGCTATAGCCGGCAGACCGTTGCGCTCCTTTTGAAAGCGTCCTACGAATTCAGCCGCCAAATGCTGACTGTCGGCAGCACTGCCGCCGTTGCCGCAAAACAAAACCTTCTTGCCGTTTTGCAAGGCACGTCGAATAATTTCCGCACTTTCTGCAACCTGCTCTAAAATTCTGCTTTCTGCAACCTGCTGTGCCAAAGTAATATGTTCAGCAAAACGCTGTTTAATGATTTCCATAGTTCACCTGCTTCACCAATTAAGTAAATTATAACGTACCCTAAAGGTATTATTTTTATTAGACTCATGATTCTGCTCATATTCAAATTCAATCGCCCAGCAGCAGAACCGGTGCGTCCATCTGTAATTTGTTTCATAATTACTGTGTTTGCCCAAATCATAACGGTTGACAATCGTAAAAGTGTTTTTATCATCCAGTTTAAAGCTCAGTCCGTTGCGCAACTCCCTGCCCATGTCAGGCTGTCCATAATCATAAAGATTACTGGTAATATCTTCACGATAATAACCGACCCAGGTATCCCATTTCGGAGCCAGTTTTTGCCCTAATGTCGCATAATACATCATTGTAGATTTTGTTTCATCTGTATAGCTTTCTGTTACCCACTTTTTACCTACAGTCAGATCAAGGAAGGTATTTTTACTGTTGAACAGATAAATACGGTCATGATTCAAGTAAGCAGCATACTCTGTATGCCAGCTTTTGATACTGCTCTTTTCGTTACGCCATAAACCATGAGTAATATACGCACTGTATGTCAACGGCAAATTATCGATCAAACGATGGTTTTTATAATATAAGCCGATATCTCTTTCTTTGCGGATCCATTCGTCATCTTCTTCATCCCAGCCGTCCTGAAACTTTATATTAAAGTTACGCTCATCGTGATTGATGCCGTACATGGGTTTATAACCGGCCTTAGAATAATAAGCCAGATCGGCATAAAAATCTGTTTTCGGACCTAAATTATAATCGACCTGCAGCTTAGCATACATTCCGTTATCGCTGCCGTCATACCCGATACGCGGCATGATTCTATTTTCACTCTCACCATCTAATCTATTGACCCATAAATCACGCGAGTAGATATGCTTGCCTTTGGCATAAACCTTAACATCTCTGGCGACCATTTTTTCTTTGGGATAAATCTCAAAAGTTTTTGCAGTTATCAGCAGACAAGGATCATGCTCCACCGCAGGACAGCGTGTTGTCTGTCCACCCTCGTCCACAACTATTTTATCCGGATAAATCGTTGCATGAGGTGCTTTAAAATAGTCTTTGGCACCTTTGCCGTCAATTTGCTTGATCTCACCGGTCTTAGAATTAAAATTATAATGGACCCATTCCCCATTCATGGTAGTATCCGGCTCCTGCAGTGTTCCGCCCTGCTTGAGCCAGACATCCCCGGTCTTCATATTGCCTTCAGCCCTGGTAGTCAGAATAGTTTCATCCCCCTGCACTATCTTGACATTACCTTCAGCAAAAAAGTCTCCGCTGCCCTGGTCATATGTAGCACTGTCACTCCATAAGGTTATCGGCATCGGCTCAGCAGACTCCGCCTGTTTCTTCTTCTTGCTCTTATCTTTAATTACACCAGCTTCCCGCTCCTGCTTCTGTTCCTGAAAATCAGGCGCAGCATAACGCGAATCACCGGTAACATAGTCGTCGGCAAAAGCTGCCTGTGATACTGCTAAACTCATTAAGCAAGCAGTTGCTAAGACTTTCTTCTTCATGCTTTCTCTCCTCAGTCAAATTTATCATTTATAAAAAAGCATACAAATATCCACTACATATTATATCACAATTTTAAATAAAAAACCCGCCACTAAGGCGGGTTTTACTGATAATTCAAATTTTATTTTCCCTGATAAACCATACCCTGGATAGTAGTATCTTCCATAGTCTGTACATAAGTAGTAGAACCAACGGGAATGACAACTGCTTTACCGGTAACAAAGGCACCTCCTAAAGCACCGATAGGCCCTAAAACGATCATGCCGCCGATTGCCGCGCCTGCTGCACCGGCTGCAGTCTTAGCCTCCTGTTTAGCCAGATCGCCGATATAGACCGGAACCTTAGTTCCGTCAAGAGCATAAACATGAGTAAAATCTACGTCAATACGGGCATCACGGCCAAAGCTGCGCGGCTGTACAACCTTTTTGATAGTACCTTCTCCTAAAGCACCTTTAGGAAGTACCAGCACATCATTCACATAAACATTGTCAGCAATTTTAAAATGCACAGGTTCACCTGCTTTGTCTTCTCTGCTGCTCAGTTCCTCAGTAAATTCTACTTTAATCACAGAATCCTTCGGCAAAGTAACGCTTTCAACAGAAATCACACCATCGGTAAAAGCGATATTCGCCAAAGCTTCCAATCTGGAAGAAAGAGAGCCTTCATCAATTTTGCCGTTAAGCATCATTTCTACTGCCTCGATACGGGTCTTGGCAGGACCACCGGACATACTTTCATTAAACTGCCATTCAATAGCGTTGAGTTTAGTTAAAAACCCGGCTTCATTACTGGCAGGGCTGCCTTTAAGATAATCATACAGGTTATCAATACGATCTAAAATAGCGTCGCTGGTAACAGTACCATAAACATCATCTTCCAAACTATCCATACGGCCGACCAATGCGCCTGCCTGCTCAGTACCATATAACATCTTTTCCATCGCGGAAATTTTATCAGTAGCAGACATTTGTGTCACTGCTGACGCAGCCGGCACAGCACCGCCCAAATCATCAGCATTCATGGCAAAACCAGGCGCAACTGATGTTACACAGAAAACCAAAGTCAAAAGCAAAGTAAGGAGTCGTCTTTTCATTACAATACCTCCGTTATTTATTATTTTTATGAAGCTATTATACCATATAAAGTGCGTAAAAAAAATAGGCGACCACAAGATAATGTGGTCACGCCTTTATTTTTTATAATTATTTAACACTTCTGTCACAGATTCAGTTATTTCATCCATTTTCGCAAACCTTCTTCTATGCTGAGCACGCTTAGACGGCTTCAGCTCTTCCATAGACTTGCGGTATTCTTCTATCGGCATTTCAAAAAAACGCTGATCTTTACATGCCTGCCCTTCGCATTCCTGCCAGAAATCATCCAGCGAGGTTTTTAATTTACGGTCAATGCGCACATGGTTCATTGCATAATATCCGGCATTAGAAACCGCATATAAATGCTTACAGCCCAATCCTGCCGCTACATTCCTGATACCATAGAAAATCAGATTTTTAGTACGGTAACCAAAAAAAGCTTTGGTCAGACCTTTTATGATCTCACTGCCGTTAGGCGTTCCCTGTAACGCGCCTATCCACAGCGACATTTCATTATCTTCCGGTGACGGCGCCAGCCAAAACATAATTTGGTACAGCTCGTCTGCACCCAACGAAAGCACCAGCGAAAGGCACCCTTCCTTACGCTGTCCTCCATGAAACCACAGCTCCATTACCAACGGCTGCTCTTCATATGTATCTTCCCACAACCTGATACGTTCGCCATTAACATATAATTTTGCTATAGCTTCATCGTTAAATATATTTTCCATATATTCAATATGATTCTTTACAATGGCAATACGCTCATCCCAGGTAGAACCCTTATAAAAAAACGCACGGGTAGTTTGTTCCACAAAGGAAGTTGTATGTTTGAGCATCTCTCTACGCAAAGGAGTCGTTTGAAAAAAATCCAATAAAGCTCCAATCTGACTTTTATGTAAACCACATCTTATTCTAAAAACAATATATCTTTTTCTTTCTTTAAGCTTTTTTACATTGTATAGATCATGCCCAATATATTTTAAAAATTTTTTATCCATTACTACCTCTCCAGTTATATCGTTGAACATATTATATCACAGTTTTCAGTAAATCAGAAAAAGCATTCTGCAATATTTCTATTACAATGCCATTATCAAATTACTATTATTACAATCAATCATAAAAAAACGACCGCCAAAGCGGTCGTTTTTAGAGCTCTTAAATTTAGAAAGTAAAGGTCACGTCAGTCCACAGCCTTTTATCTTTCAAGCTGCTGCCTTCACTGGTAACAGTTTTGGCTTTGGTATCATAATAGGCCAAAGTAGCAACGATGTTTTTAGCAACAGCATAGTTTGCGCCTACCGCATAACCTTTAAAGCCTGTATTCCAGAAAGTATTGGCATCGGTAGTATGTTCCCAATAAGTACCTTCGCCCTGATCATAGTAACGGGCAAAAATACCATAAGAACCGGCATCAGATGCCTGAGCGCCTTTATAATTCAAACCAACGGTCCAGCCATCGTCGTCAGAATTTCTTTCACCGTCCCAGTTAGAATTGAGGTACATACCAGAAAGTGTCAGATCATTATTAAAGTTATATGCTGCACCAACATGCCAGATCCCGTCATCTTTACCAGAATCTCTGCCCATAACATCCTGGAACTTCACATAACCGGCAGCCAGGTTCAGCGAATCGCCAAGATTACCGGAAACCTCACCGCCGTAATATCTGTTAGCGATTGTTTTAGTTGCAATAACATTATTGACATCGAAATCAGTATCGTCGGAAGCCTTACCCATATAAGCTTTAACTTTAATGCGGTCGCCATAGGTAGCAACCAGGCCGTCAGCCTGGGCATCCATAATATTGCCGTCTGCCAGGAAGGCATCGATACGGCCTGCCTGCAAGCCAACGCCACCAACGCGGCCATTGACATAAGCACGTTTAAAATCTGTGCCCTCATCACCCTGATCATTGCTGAAGTCCTGAATATTCTGGATCATAGCCGTGTAAGTCCAGTCATCATTGATCTGACCATTCAGCCACAAACGGCTACGCAAGTCAGAATCATATTTGCTGCCCTGATTAGCTTTTGCTTTTTGGTCAACGTAGCGGGCACGAATTTCACCAGTGATTTTTACATTATCTGATTTCTTTTCAAGACCGGCAACACGCACGCCTAAAGAATCAAGCTCATCGGCAAATTCAGCTGCCAGACGATCTACATTAGCGCCTTTAGCCATAGCTTTGGCTACGATCTGTGCCATTTCATAACGGGTCATCAAACGATCGCCGCCGAAAGTTCCATTAGGATAACCGTCAATAATACCTTCTGCCGCCAGTTTATTGACAGCATCATAAGCCCAGCTGTTTGCCGGCACATCAGAAAACGGATTAGCTGCGTAAGCCGAAGCAGTTACGCCTAAAGCCATCGCCATACCTAAAACTACAGATTTGTTCATTTTCTATTCCTCCTCAGGAAAGATATTTTCTGCAGTCCGTAAATTCCAAACAGAAATCAACAACATTTCGGACAAGTCACCTTGTTACCTCTTCCGTCTGCTGCCGCCTGCTCCTGAAATCTATCGGCTACGTCACCTATCTTAACCCCCGTCAACCCCAGATGCAAATTAGCTTAATTGCAAAAAAGTTTAACTTTAAACAAGTTAATGGAATAAAAAAATTTAAGAAAGCTTTATTGAAACAAATTCAGCCAGCAGATCATCTTCAACCAATTTCAGCATAAAATAAAAGAAAGCGGACGCATACGCGTCCGCTTAAGTCTCTAAGTTAATCTTAGAAAGTAACGATCAATTGAGACCACAAGGTTTTCATTTTGTCGTCAGAATAGGTTTGTTTCAGATCATAGTATTCGATACCGGCGATCATGTTTTTAGCAACAGTATAGTAACCAGCTACGCTGTAACCTTTGAAGCCTTCACCGGAATAGGTCGGGCCATATTCACCGTTCATGGTGTGTTGGATAGCAGTACCTGCAGCTTGTTGATAGTATTTAGCAACTAAGCCCACAGAACCCGGTTTGGAAGCTTTAGCGCCGCCCAAAGTACCGGTAACTACAAAGCCGTCTTTATCTCCTTCAAGATCTTCAACATCAGATCTCAAGTACATAACGCCCAGGGATGCTTTATCGCTGAAGTTATAAGTTGCGCCAACGTTCCAGATGCTGTCGTCGTCGCTGGTGATAGGAGTAGCATCACCTTCAAATTTAGTCCAGCCGGCTTCTGCATTTAAAGCGCCGATTTTACCATTAACGCGTGCGCCATAAATTTTATCGAAGCCCCAGTTTTTGAAAGAGTTGGTCGGTTTGCCATAGAAGGCTTCCAATTTCACTTCTTTACCGAAAGTCAGGTTTACACCATCATAACGGGTATCATAGATATTACCATCTGCAAGGTTCAGGTTCTGACGACCTGCAGAAACGCCTACAGCACCGATTTTACCTACAACGTAAGCACGTTGGAATTCAGTGCCTTCATTGCCGATATCATCTGCTAAATTCTCGTCATTTTGCAGCATACCAACATATTTCCAGTCGTCATTGATTTGACCGTTGATGGAAATACGGGAACGCAGTTTGGAACGATAACCGTCGATATCGCCGGAATAATCAGTGTAGTCATAACGTACCTGACCAGTGATTCTAACGTTATCAGATTTTTTCTCCAAAGCTGCAACGCGTACGCCAAGGCTGTCCAGCTCGTCAGCAAATTCAGCTGCCAAACGGTCTACGTTAGCGCCTTTTGCCATTGCTTTTGCTACGATTTGAGCCATTTCGTAACGGGTCATCAGGCGATCGCCACCAAAAGTGCCGTTGCCATAACCGTCAACGATACCAGCTGCCGCCAGCTTGTTTACGGAATCATACGCCCAATGGCCTGCCGGCACATCGGAGAAGGGATTTGCAGCATAGGCAGAAGCAGTTACGCCCAATGCCATTGCCATTGCAAGTACTAAAGATTTTTTCATGTTTCTTTCCTCCTCGGAAATTTATTAAGCCAAGTTTTTCAGCTCATAACAATTTCCTAAGGAATGCGCCATACGAGTTACCTAGTTTCCTCTACGGCCATCCGCTTTTCAATTATTATAAACTTTAAAAACTATAAGCTTTAGTTTATTTTAGCGTGCGTTTCTAGTTTTTGCAATACTATTTTATATTTATCTAATTTAACTAAAAATCAGTAAATTCCGCTTTTCTTTTGCTTTTGATAATAATAAATCGCCTATATTTTAAAATCCATTTTTTCCGCTTTATGTATTCTCTTGAAAAAAATTTTCTTACTTGTTCCAAAGTATACAAAAACGGCCGCATATGCGGCCGTTTTTAGTTCAGATTACTTAATTAACTGCAAAAATCTGTCTTAGAAAGTGATCGTCAGATCAGTCCACATGATTTTGTCTTTATCACTGGTATCAAATTTAGATTTAGTATCATAGTAAGCAGCAGTTAAAACCATATTTTTAGCAACAGTATAATTTGCACCTACACCATAACCTTTAAAACCTTGTCCGTCAAAGGTATTAGCATCAGTAGTATGAGCAATATAGGTTTGTCCGCCTAAATCATAATAGTTGGCAAACAGGCCCCAGGAACCTTTTTTAGCTGCTTCCGCACCCTTGAAGGTCAACCCTACAGTCCAGCCGTCATCATCAAGGCCGTCAAGATCAACATCATGATAGCTCATATCGCCTTTAAGGTACATGGCATTCAAAGCAAAATCGCCAAACTCAGTACCGGCACCTACGAACCAGATTGCATTATCAAGTTTACTGTTTTTAGCTAAAATGTCTTTAAAGTTATAGTAACCTGCAGATGCGTTGAATTTACCGAAATCAGCAACTACAGCGCCGCCGGCATAGCTGCCGCCGGTAGTTCCGGAAACGCCCAGCTTATCGAGATCGTCAGTTGCCTTACCAGCGGCACCAATGATCTTGATTTTATCGCCGTAAGAAACTTCCACGCCATCAGCACGATTATCATAGATATTACCGTCAGCAAAGAATGCATTGTAACGGCCGGCAGTTACATCCATACCGCCGAGTCGGCCTTCCAGATAGGCACGTTGGAAATCAGTGCTTTCGTCACCGGAATCAGTAGACAGATCCTGCGTGTTCTGCAGCATACCGGTATATTTCCAGCCGTCATTGATCTGACCTGTGATCCAGATACGGGAACGCAAAGTGCTTTCATAATCGTTGGAAATGCTGCCTTTACCTTCATGGTTAGCATACAAAGCACGGAACTCACCTGTAATTTTAACATTATCAGATTTTTTCTCCAAAGCTGCAACACGTACGCCGAGACTGTCCAGTTCGTCAGCAAATTCAGCTGCCAAACGATCTACGTTTGCGCCTTTGGCCATTGCTTTTGCTACGATTTGTGCCATTTCATAACGGGTCATCAGGCGATCGCCACCAAAAGTGCCGTTGCCATAACCGTCAACGATACCAGCTGCCGCCAGCTTGTTTACGGAATCATACGCCCAATGGCCTGCCGGCACATCGGAGAAGGGATTTGCAGCATAGGCAGAAGCAGTTACGCCCAATGCCATTGCCATTGCAAGTACTAAAGATTTTTTCATGTTTCTTTCCTCCTCGGAAATTTATTAAGCTTATAAAGACTTTGCGCTCAAATAAATAATTCCGAATCTCCTTTAGTGCGAGTTGCCTTGTTTCCTCTACTTACAGAAATCCATTTCATTATTTTTTTGATCTAAAAGTATAAGCTTTTATATATTCTAAACATTGGCCTTCCTTTTTGCAAGGTTAATTACTATTTATTTATTTTAACTGAAAATCAGTAAATTCATCATTTTATAAGCTTTTAATTATTTTTTCTGCCAACATCCCATAATTTTATTTTTAAAAATTGCATTATTACACCAAAAATTATTTTCGCCTATCCTATCTCTATTCTTATAAAATAAGGCCATTGTATATAACAAATGAATTATGTTAGAATAAGTAAATTACGAATATAAAGGAGGTCCTAAAATGAAAAAAACACTGCTTACAGCAGGTATCATCCTGGCAGCCTGCCTGCCTTCATTCAGCTCCGAAGCCTCAAATAATATTATTCCGCCCCCCTCTCGAAACAGCTGTTATCAAAACGTCAGCAGTTATACGAACATAACCCTGGGCATGGCCGATAGGGAACGCAAAGAACAGGAAGCCTGGGACCGTGAAAAGAAACGGCGCGGCAAAGAATATGAATCCGACAAGCAAGAGCGCCGGGACCGTGAACGCTGGGAACGTCAGGAAGATAAAAAACGCACAGAGGAAAACCGTCACCATAAAAAAGACAAAAAACGTAAGAATGACAGTGATTTTGAACGTCAGCGCAAATGGAAATTCGACCCTTCCCAATCGGGAGGAGAAGGCGACTGACAGCAGGAACTAAAAAAGGGGCAGCTGATCTATGTTCAGCTGCCCCTTTCAATAATAAGCCTATTTAAATTGGGTCACCTTTTTCAAATAACTGCGTACCGTCTTGGCAAATTCTTCGCTCTTCCAATCACTGCGTACAGTCAAAATCTCTTCAATTTCCATATCGTCAGAATACTTTTTAACATAATATCTGCCCGTAACTTTGTTCAAAAATGCAAACTCACCGCTCATATCCAGCTTCAAAGTAGGCTCGCGACGGGGAAACAAAGCTTTATCATCCAGTTTATCAAGCGACATAGCAATAACGATATCCGCACCGCTTTCACGGGCAATACGTTCCAGGTTGGCTTTACTGAAATCAGAAATATTCCTGCTGCCTACTGCCTTATCCACAACGTCCTCGGCAATCATATCAAACTCAGGAAACTTAAACGTATCCATGATCTCTTCCATGTAAATCATACTTGCAGTAGTGTTATCTTCTACATGGTTAGCCAGCGGAACAACAGCCAATTTTGCGGCTTCAGCCTTACCTGCTGCCGGCAGTACAAAACAAACAGCCAAAACAGCCATTAGTACAAAATTCATAATTTTTTTCATTAAAGAGCCTCCTCTATACCAGATTAGATGTCTACTCTGAACATCTTAGCACATTTTAACTGTAAAAAACAAGAGGAGATACAAATTTGCTTTTTTCACAAGAACCTTTGTTAAATTTTATTATGTTTTCTTTAAAAATATAAATGATAAAAAATAACGTCAGCCTTAATGGCTGACGTTATTTTTTATAAAACTACGGATTATTTTCCCGCAACCTTTTTAAAGGCATTACGCACTACATTCTGCAATACTTCATGTTCCCAGTCACCGCGCACCGTAACGGCTTCCTCGATCGTTCTGGTATCACGCAGGTCTTTATAATAATAAGCACCGGTAACAGTATTCAGCGAAGCAAATTTGCCGCGCAGATCCATTTTCAAAGTTGCTTCTTTACGCTGCGGCATCCGCTTAGCATCCAGTTTGTCCAGCTGCATAGCCACTACAACGTCAGCGCCGGTAGCCTGAGCGACCTTCTCTAAAGCAGCTTTGCTGTAATCAGCAAGGCCATTTTCACTGCCGATAGCTTCCAGCACTACATCCTCACCCAAAAGGTCAAATTCAGGATAACGGAACAGCGCCAAAGCTTCCTGCATGTAAATGGTACCGGCCAGTTCATCGCCGGCAACATGATTAGCCAGCGGCACAACGGCTACTTTAGCCGCTTCGGCCCTACCGCCTAACGGCAGAGCAAAGCAAACCGTTACTAACGCCAAAAGCACATAATTAAAGAAATTTTTCATTATTTACCTCCTTCAGTAAAAAGCATCTGAAGATATCTTAACACATTTCCTAACAATCAAAAACTGTTTTGTTGAAAAAAGCGGCTGCCTAAGCAGCCGCTTTTAAATTTGCAATATCTAATTCAGTTAAATTAGAAAGTGAAAGTCAAATCAGTCCAGATGATTTTATCATCATCTTTGCTGTTAAGTTTATTCTCGGTATCATAATAAGCAACAGTACCAACAATATTTTTAGCAAAGGTGTAATTAACACCCACACCGTAGCCTTTGAAACCATCGTTATCAAAGGTGTTGGCATCAGTAGTATGTGCCAAGTAGGTTTGACCACCTTGGTTGTAGTAATTAGCCCAAATACCCCAGCTGTTAACTTCAGCAGCTTCAGCGCCTTTATAAGCTAATCCAAATACATAACCATCGTCATCAAGTTTAGCACCAGTAGAGCCAAACTCAGCGGCACCATCAGCGTCGCCTTTTAAATACATACCGGAAAGAGTAACATCACCGGCGGTATAGGTGAGACCAGCATGCCAGATAGCATTCTCTGCATCTTCGATATCGCCAATATCTTTAACATTAATGTAACCAGCGGCCAGATTCAGACCTTTAGCAAGATCAGCAGAAACTTCGCCACCTGCATAGTTGCCGAATGTTTCCTTAGCACCGTTCAAGAAACCCAAAGTACCATCAGTGCCTTTACCAACATAACCAGTTAATTTTACTTTGTCGCCATAGGAAACTTCGATACCGTCAGCACGGGTATCATAAATATTACCATTAGCAAAGAAAGCATTATAACGACCAGCTAAAACATTCAAACCACCGATTTTACCTTCTACATATGCACGTTGGAAATCAATATCATCTTCGTTGCCAACATTATCTTTAAAATCCTGCACGTTTTGAAGCATACCAGTATAGGACCAGTCATCGTTGACCTGACCTTTTACCCAAATACGAGAACGCAAGTTATTAGTGTAACCATCTTTATCGCTGTCTTCATACAAATAACGAACTTCACCAGTAACTTTTACATTATCGGATTTTTTCTCCAAAGCTGCAACGCGTACGCCAAGACTGTCCAGCTCGTCAGCGAATTCAGCTGCCAAACGATCTACGTTAGCGCCTTTTGCCATTGCTTTTGCTACGATTTGTGCCATTTCGTAACGGGTCATCAGGCGATCGCCGCCGAAAGTGCCGTTGCCATAACCGTCAACGATACCAGCTGCTGCCAGTTTGTTTACGGAATCATATGCCCAATGACCTGCAGGTACATCGGAGAAGGGATTTGCAGCATAGGCAGAAGCTGTTACGCCTAATGCCATAGCCATTGCTAATACTAAAGATTTTTTCATTGTTATTCCTCCTCAGGAAATTATTAAGTTTATAATTTTGCTGTTTTAGAATAACTTCTTTAGCAAACATTGCGGCGAGTTGCCTTGTTTCCTCTGCAAATCCAACTATAGAGATTATTCCTTAATCAACTGATTATAAACTTAATTTATTTTACATCGTTTTTACGAATTTGACAAGTATTTTTTATTTTTATGCGGTAAAAAAGCAGTAAAAATGCTATTCAAGGTTAAATTTTCTAAGTATTTATGCAATTCTATACATTTTGCAAATAATAAAACAAAACAGGGCAGTAATTACTGCCCTGTAAGATAACAAAATCATTCAGTTTTTAAAGCACGGTCAATCTCAACGCGCACGGCACGACCCCATTCTTCATGGACCCAATCCCAACGGCTGGTTAAAGCTTCGGGGATAGTTTTATCGCTATAGATCCTATGTTTATAAAAACTATCATTCAATCGATTGTATACCACAGCATAGCCTTTTAGATCCAATTTCAATGTTCTTTCTTCACTGGAATCAATAATCGAGTCATCCAATGCGTCAAGCTGCATGGCGATAACCACATCTACGTCACCATCCTTGGCGATAGCACGTAAAGCAGCTTCATCAGTAACATAGGTAATATGGGCTTTTTCGATGGCAGCAGTCAGCTTGTCGTTTTCTATCATCATATACTCGGGATAGTCATTTAATGTTCCGATGGCTTCCTGATAGAAGATCTGTCCAGCCAACTCGTCTCCCTTCACATTATTAACTAAAGGCAACAACGCCACTGTAGCTGCTTCGGCAGAACTGAAAGCAGGAATGGAAAAACAAACGGCCATAATCGTCAAAATAAAATACTGCAGAATCTTTTTCATTTATTAACTCCTCCAACCGCATTATATAATGCTCAATATATTTATATTCTAGCACAAATAAAATTATAAATACAGTATCTATAGTAAATTTTCTTTAGTGCTCCACTCAAAAAATAAAAACAGGACAGCAAATTGCTGTCCTGTTTAATTGTTGCCACAACAACTTTACTAATAACTAAGATTAGAAAGTGAATACAACCTGGCTCCACAAAGTTTTTGCTTTCAAATCAGTAACTTTGTCTTTCAGGTCATAGTATTCAACTTGACCTACGATATTTTTAGCAAAAGTATAGTTAGCGAATACACTATAACCTTTAAAGCCCAGCATATCGTCTGCAAGACCATTCATGGTATGATCAGCATAAGTAGTAGCACCTTGATCGTAGTATTTTGCAACTAAGCCCCAGCTACCAACTTTAGAAGCTTTAGCACCTTTATAAGAAGCAGTGACTACATAACCATCATCATCAAGATTGGTATTCATGTCATCACCTTTCAGATACATAGCACCCAATTGGAAATCTTGTCCAAAATTGTAGTTAGCTTTTACTGCCCAAATATTATCATCTTCATTTGTTGCACCAAAGCCTTTAACCTCTACATCTTTAAATCCATAGTAACCAGCACCCAAATCCAAGCTACCAACTTTACCGCTTAAATCTGCATACCAAGTTTCTCCACTTTTAGCACGTACCCAAGAAGAAGGAGTTGCTTTACCATAACCAGCAGTCAATTTAACGTCTTTGCCATAGGAAAGTTGAACACCGTCAAAACGGGTATCATAAACATTACCTTCAGCCAATTTGTTATTGTAACGACCAGCCTGTACAGCTACGCCACCGATTTTACCGTTGACATAAGCACGTTGGAATTTAACGTTTTCTTCACCAACATCGTTTTTCAGGTCTTCGTTATTTTCAAGCATGCCAGTATATTTCCAGTCATCGTTGATTTGACCAGTCATCCAAATACGGGAACGCAGTTTAGTAGAATAACCATCAGCATCTCCGCTATTATCTTGGTAGTGATAACGAACTTCACCAGTGATCTTTACGTTGTCGGATTTTTTCTCCAAAGCTGCAACGCGAACGCCAAGGCTGTCCAGTTCGTCAGCAAATTCAGCTGCCAAACGATCTACGTTAGCGCCTTTTGCCATTGCTTTTGCTACGATTTGTGCCATTTCGTAACGGGTCATCAGGCGATCGCCGCCGAAAGTGCCGTTGCCATAACCGTCAACGATACCAGCTGCTGCCAGTTTGTTTACGGAATCATATGCCCAATGACCTGCAGGTACATCGGAGAAGGGGTTTGCAGCATAGGCAGAAGCAGTTACGCCCAAAGCCATAGCCATTGCTAATACTAAAGATTTTTTCATTGTTATTTCCTCCTTCGGAAATGTTTTATTTTTATAAAACGTCCCGGAAAGGAATCTGTGCGCATCAGTTTGCTTCATGCGAGTTACCTAGTTTCCTCTACTCGGCGCACTGCTTTGCTTCGATACTTTCCTCAACGCATTATAAACAGGTTAAAAAACAATTATTATCCTATATATAATTCATTGTTTGGACATATTTTACATTATTTTCAGAATTATTGCAAGTTATTTTGTTAAAAATATAACTAATGATTGTATTTTTCTTTATTTTCGGATAATTCGCTGTTTTTACCAAAGCATTGCCGCGTCCTGTTTGCCAACGAAAAATTATTTTTACAGGCTATGCTTTTATAAATTACTTATTTGCAGCTGTACTGCCGTATCTGCAGGCTATTTTCAACATATTTAAAAAGTTTTTAAATCTAATTGCTACTGCTATTTTCCGCAGAAATAGGTTAAACTATAGATACAGAAACTTATCTGCACAGGGTGAATTTTTTAAACTTCTCCCGGGTAAATACCTGTACTAAAAAACCTTTTAATAAGGAGGGATATTGTATGAAAAAACAAGAATTATCGTGGAAGGCCGGCGGCCAGCAGGGCGAAGGCTTAGAGAGCCTGGGTGAGATTTTCGCCGCAGCTTTATGCTCTCTGGGCTATGACGTGTATGGTTACCGTCAGTTTTCGTCCCGGATCAAGGGCGGCCACACCAGCTATAAGCTGCGTATCGCCAACCATCCGGTAGCTACGATCGCCAGCAGCTGCAATCTGCTGATCGCGATGGACCCGGACACACTAGAGGTGGATGCGCCTGAACTGACAGCCGAAGGCATTTTAGTTACCGATACTGCCTGGCTGGAAGGTAAAAAGCCAAAGGTACGCACTGTTGCTCTATCCTGGAACGAACTGAGCAAAGCAGACGGTACAACACTGCCGAAAAACATTCTGGCTTTAGGCATCACCGCCGCTTTACTGGGCATCGATACTGCCAAACTGCTGCCGCTGCTGGAAAAACAATACGGCCGCAAAGGCGCCGAGGTCATGGAGACAAACCACCTGGCGCTGGAAACAGGCTACGAATATATTAAAAATAATTATCATGATCTGCTGGCAGCCTTTACGATGCCGGAACTGGAAAATCCACAGCCGAAGCTGTTTATGTTGGGCAATGAAGCAGTAGCTCTGGGGGCTTTGACCTCGGGCGCCAAATTCATGTCGGCCTATCCGATAACTCCCTCTTCAGAAATTATGGAATATATGGTAAAATACGCACCTGCCGAAGGCGGCGTGATGCTGCAGACGGAAGACGAGATCTCGGCCTGCACGATGGCGATCGGCGCAGCTTATGCCGGCGCCCGCGCTTTTACTGCGACAGCAGGCCCAGGCTTATCGCTGATGGCGGAAGCAATCGGCCTGGCGGAAATGACAGAGACCCCGCTGGTCGTGATCGATACACAAAGAGGCGGCCCCAGTACCGGCCTGCCGACCAAGCATGAGCAGTCGGACCTGATGGCAGCGATCTATAATACACACGGCGACACTGCCAAAATCGTTATTTCGCCTTCTTCTATAGAAGAATCTTTTTACGACACTTTTGAAGCCTTTAATCTGGCTGAAGAATATCAATGTCCGGTCATCGTGCTTTCTGACCTGCAGCTGTCTTTAGGCAAACAGTCCGTAACCAGCCTTGATTACGGCAAACTGCAGGTGCGGCGCGGCAAGCTGGTCAAGGACGGATTGCCGGAAATCAAATCGCCGGAGTATTTTAAACGCTATGATCTGGAAGCAGAAGGCAGCATTTCCATGCGAGTCCTGCCGGGCACGCCAAACGGCATCAGCCTCGGCACCGGGCTGGAGCATGATGAAGTTGGCCGGCCTTCCGAAAACAGGGCCATGCGTACAGCACAGTCCGATAAACGCCTGCGCAAGGTCCGCAGCGTTGTTGATACATTTGAAAGCCCGCTTTATGAAGACGCTCCCTATCCGCAAAGCGATCTGCTGATCATTGGTATGGCAGGCACCCGCGCCGTCATCAGCGAAGTGGCTGAGGAGCTGCGCGAAAAAGGGCTGCGCGTCAATCATGTCCAGATTCGCCTGTTATCGCCATTCCCGGTCTGCGCTCTCAACCATTATCTGCAGGAAGCGAAAAAAATCGTCGTCGTCGAGCACAATGCCACGGCACAGCTGGCACGGCTGATAAAAATGAATGTACCGCCCTGTCCGGAGCTGCATTCTATCTTAAAATACAACGGTGATATTTTCTATAAAGAAGAATTGCTGGCCAAATGCAAGGAGGTGCTGTAAGATGTCGACTTTAGCTAGTTTTCAAAATCAGGTAAAACCCAACTGGTGTCCGGGCTGCGGTGATTACGCCGTTCAAATGGCTCTGCAGCAGGCAGCAGTAAAACTAAATCTGGAACCGCATCAGCTGGCACTGGTTTCCGGCATTGGCTGCAGCGGCCGTATCGGCGGTTATCTATACGCCTACGGCATGCATACAACTCATGGCCGCGCTCTGCCTTTTGCCCAGGGCGTTAAGCTGGCAAACCCTGAATTGACCGTTATCGCCTGCGGCGGCGACGGCGACGGCTTTGCCATTGGCACAGCGCATACTATCCATGCTATGCGCCGCAACGTCAATATCACTTATATCCTGATGGATAATCATGTCTATGGCCTTACCAAAGGTCAGACATCTCCCCGCAGTGATGTTGGCTTTAAAACCAAGACCACGCCGACAGGCAATATCGAGACCCCGATCGCTGCTTTGGAACTGGCTTTAGCTTCCGGAGCAACTTTTGTAGCGCAGGGCTTTTCAGCCCAGCTGCCGCAGCTGGTAGATCTGATCGTCGCAGCCGTACGTCACGAGGGTTTTTCCTTCGTGAATGTGTTCAGCCCCTGCGTAACTTTTAACCATACCAATACTTATGAATGGTTCCGCGAGCATCTGAGCGACGTCAAAGATATTGCCGGCTACGACCCGCATGATAAAGGTGCGGCCGCACGGCATATTATGGAAAAAGAAGGTATGCTGACCGGGCTGCTGTATGAAAACGACCGCGCTTCTTACGAACAGGCCAGCGGCCTTGCCGGTTTCAACACTATTAAAAACGTTGAAAAAATGCCGCAGGCAAACTTTAACAAACTGCTGGAAGGTTTTAAGTAAAAAGAAAATAAGCAAAATAAAAAAATACCACCCAAAGGGTGGTATTTTTTATTAACAGCACTTTAAAACATATTCAAAAACAGGGTAATAATAAAGGCATTGATAAAATCAATGAACAGACTGCCGACCAAAGGTACGATAAAATAAGCTTTAGGCGCCGGCCCGTAACGTGCAACGATAGCATTCATATTAGCCATGGCATTAGGCGTGGCACCCATACCGAAGCCACAGCCGGCAGCGGTAATAACAGCGGCCTCATAATCGCGCCCCATTAAATTGAAAATAACAAAGCGGGCAAACAAAGCCATCATCGCCGTCTGCGCCAGCAGCATTACCACCAGCGGCAGTGCCAGTTCGCTGAGCTGCCACAATTTCAGGCCCATCAGTGCCATTGAAAGGAAGATCGACAGCGACACGCTGCCCATAACGTCGATTTCTTTGGAAAAAACTTCGTACCTTCCGGTCAGGTCGGACAGGTTGCGAATAACAGCAGCCGCCAGCATCGCACCAATGTACGACGGGAAGGTAACACCAAAAGATGTTATCAGGCCTGTGATCCAGGAACCGATACCCATTGCCACCAAAAGCTGACCGATGCCGAAAAGGAAATATTCTTTATCGACAGCATAAGCTTCCTTCCCGACAACAGGAGTTTTATGCACAGGCTCCTGCACACATTCAAAACAGAAAAGATTGTCTTTATCGATCAGATAACGGGCGATCGGCCCGCCGATAACGCTGCCCATAACCAGACCGAAGGTTGCCGCAGCAATAGCCACAGTCGCCGCCCCCTGCGCGCCCATCTGTTCGAGCAGAGGACCGAAGGAACCAGCCGTACCATGCCCGCCGACCATAGGGATCGAACCCGTCGCCATACCGATCAGCGGCCCCAAATTAAAAACAGAGGCCAGTCCGATACCAACAAGGTTCTGCAGAACGATAAGCACGGCGCAGACAGCTACCAGCTTCAAAACGCTGAGTCCGCCTTCTTTCAGCATACGCAAGCTGGCCGTATAACCAATGCTGGTAAAAAACATCGTCATAAAAAATCCCTGCAGCGATGTATCCAGCGTCAAATGCCAAAAGCCTCCGGTCGTCATGACAAGATTCAGCAGAGAAAACAGAACGCCGCCGATAACCGGAGCCGGGATACAGTACTGGTCAAAAATATTGAACCTGCGTTTTAAACGCAGGCCAACATAGTATACAACTACTGCTACAGCAGTCATTTGGTACATATCCAAATCAATATTCATCAGGTATCACGATCCTTAAAAAAGATTGTTCCACCCATTCGTCCATCATAAAAGGTCAATGTAATCGCAAGCCGCCAGGGCAGCTTCCGTACCATCAGCGGCAGCCGTCGTCAGCTGGCGCACCTTTTTAACGCGGCCGTCGCCGGCAGCATAAATGCCGGGACAGGAAGTCGCACAATTTTCATCAGTTTTAATGTAACCATAAGCGTCCAGCTCAACCAAAGACGCGAAAGCTTTATTATCCGGAACATGGCCGATAGCGATAAAAACGGCATCGACATCCAGCGTCTGTTCCTCGCCGCTGACCTTATTGCGGATGCCCAGCGACTCCAGCCGTTCAGAGCCATTGATTGCTGTTACTTCACTGTCAAGAATGAAAACAACGTTATCATGCTCCTGCAGCTTTTCCAGCAACCGTTTTTCGCCGCTGAAAGTATCGCTGCGATGGATGAGATAAACCTTTTTACTGGTAAAGCTCAATACCAGCGCATCATCGAGCGCTGTATTACCGCCGCCGACGACGGCCACGTTTTTATCTTTAAAAAAGGCTCCGTCACAGGTAGCGCAGTAGGAAACGCCGGAACCAATAAAACGGTCTTCATTTTCCAGTCCCAGCGGACGCACCCGCGCACCGGTCGCCAGAATCACTGCTTTTGCAAGCAGTTCGCCGCCATATTCAGTCTGTACGCCTTTATGGCTGCCGTAATCCTGCAGTCCGGTCACTTTATCGTAAACGATTTCCGCACCCATTTTGATAGCCTGATTATAAAGTGCTTCGGCAAATTCAAAGCCGGCAATGGATTCAAAGCCGGGGAAATTCTCTACATGCGAAGCATTGATGATCTGCCCGCCCTGCAAATACTGCTCGACCAGTTTAACAGATTTACCAGCACGAGCGGCATAGACTGCCGCCGTCAAACCCGCAGTACCTGCGCCGACGATCAAAACATCAGTCATAATTTGTTTTTCAGTCATAGTTTCACCGCTTCCCAGCCGCAATTTATTTCAGCATTGCCAAAATAGCCGGCTTCGGCTGTACGCCGACAGAACGTTTCACTTCCTTGCCGCCTTCAAACACGACCAGGGTAGGAATCGTTTCAACTTTATACTTTGCTGCCAGATCCTGATTGGCATCAACATCGATCTTGCAGACTTTCACATCAGTCAGTTCGCTGCCCAGCTGATCAATAACCGGTCCCAGCATACGGCAGGGGCCGCACCAGGATGCCCAAAAATCTACCAGGACTTTCCCTTCAGCCTGCATAACTTCTTTTTCGAAAGTTTCATTAGTAATATGTACAACTGCCATAATAATCGCTCCTTTTATCAATATATTTTATTTATATCTTAATTTTAACCATTAATGATTATAATTGCAACAAATAATAATTACATTATCATTGTTAAAATATCAATAAATTTTTTCTGATACGCCGGAAAACTAAAAGCACTTTACCTTTATATACCCGGCAAAGTGCTTTTATGGTCATTTGTGATATATTTTATACTGTTTCTTGCCGTTTCTTTTGGCTTCGTACAAGGCCGAGTCACTCTGACGTATCAGCAGGTCGACATCCGTAAGCGCATTACTGACGGCAATGCCGATGCTGGCTGACAGCACGGCGAACTTAGCATTGTCGGCAATCGTCTGCTGCAGACTGCTCAAAAATCTTTCTGCCAAAATTGCCAGCTCCGCATCTGTCTTCGAGCCTAAAACTACCGCTAAAAACTCGTCGCCGCCGACACGGGCAATAAATTCAGCTCCGAAGGTCTGCTTCAGCAGCTTGGCTACCATTACCAAAACCGTATCTCCGGCCTGATGTCCATATTCATCGTTGATCTTTTTAAAATTATCAAGGTCGATATAAAAAAGGTTGACATGCTTAGACATGATTTTATTACGCGTCATATATTCATAAAAATAACGGCGGTTATAAAGATCTGTCAGCTGGTCGGTGTTGGCACTGTAAATAATTTTCTTTTCCAGCAGCCGTTCAACGGTTACGTCGCGGCACATACACAGCATACCTACAGCCGTACCGAAAACATCAAAAATAGGCTTTTCGTAAATCTCCAGATTTTTTTCACGCCGACCGACAAGCACTTTTGCATCGGCATAGCCTTTTGCATTGATCTCACTCATATCAGCTAAATTCTGCTGCTTCCACTGCTGATACTCCTGCCCGATCATAGCTTCTTTTCCTTCTGTAAAATACTGCGAGCAGATATCATTGGCATTGATGATCTTGCCGGCCTCGTTAGTCAGCAAAACCGCAAAAGGAAGATTACGCAGGATAACTTCCAGCTCCGCCCCCATATTTTCCAGATCAGTGACGTCGTGCGCGATGCCAACAGTGCCGATCAACTGCTCATTATCATCAAAAATCGGCGACTTGTAAGTCTTAAACTGCCGCATTCCATGCTTAGTTTTGACCTTTTCGTCGAAAATACAGGTTTTCTTTTCCTGCAGGACGATCTCTTCCGATTCCAGACAAATATACTCACCCTGCTCGTATTCTTCCTTTTTCATATCCCAGATATAATAATGGCCGCGGCCTTCAACATCTGCCTTGGTCTTACCAACGGCACGGCAAAAACTGTCATTGACCTTTAAATGCGCGCCGCGGATATCTTTAAACCAGATCAGGCTGGGAATACTGTTGATTCCGGTATCAAGATAACGCTGCGCCAGATGACAGTCTTTTATGATCTTGATATGTTCAAAAAGTCTGTGCAGCCTAAAAGCCACAAAAGCTTCAGTACATGGCCTGATCCAAAGATCTGTCAGCGACTGGTAAACAGCTGCATCCAGCTGCTCTGCAGTTTGCGGCTCAGCACAAAAAACTATTGCGGCATCCGGCTTAGAGTTTTTGACAAGCTCTGCCAAAACTGCTCCTGACAATTCACAGACAATAACATCAGCAGTTTTAACAGCTGCGTCTGCCGACTGCCTTAAAAGCAGCTCGTGCTCAAAACCAGCCAGCGGTTCAAGAGCACTGACAGCATCATATATACGATTATCCTGGCTTAAAATCAATACCTGTAATTTATAATGGTACACGTTTTCACACCCAACTTTTTAATTCCCCATAAATTATTACACAAGCATATTATTGAAATTCTTCTAACTATTTTATTTATATTACATCAAATTATATGCTATTAATTCTTTTTTGTCTACAGTTTCAGCAACATCAGCCTTCCTATGTTATACTATTTTCAAGAAACCGAAAACCGAGGTCTATCATGACAAATATCGCCACTCTTTTAGAAACTGCAATAGCACAAGCCCTGCCTGATAACTGGCAGCAGGAGCCGGAAACACATTTGCCCGCTCTGTCGCTGATCATCAGCAATATCCTGCTGCCCAACTGCTGCCAAATGTCGAATTTAAACAGCCTGGCAGCTTTGATAGAAGAATCTGCTGTTTTAAAACAGCTGCCTGCTGCTTACAAAAATAAGCTGGCGCATACAGTTTATGATACTTTGGCACGCTTCAACGGCCTGGGCTGAAAATAAAACCACCCGTAATAAACAGGGTGGTTTTATTTTTTTATGTTTATTCTGCTGTTTCAGAAAACAGACTCCAACTGCAGATCCAGTTTCGGTGCTTTTACCCTTACAGTGATATTATCATTCACCAACTGGCTGATCTGAATATCGCAGGCAGCACTCAACAGTCTGTAGGCATCAGCAAAATCCAATTCTTTTTTCAGCATTAAAAATTCTACCATGTCATGCACTGCTGTTTGGATAGCTTCCTGAATATCAGCTCTGCTGGCCAGCGTATAAACAGCATCAGGAGTTTCAAGCATCGGACGCGCCAGCTTCCGGTCTTTGATAACTTCCACCTGCAGGCATACTCTGCCGGCTGTCTCTATTCCCGTCCCGCTCAGCTCGCCGTCACCCATACAGGCATGCAGATCGCCCAACGCCAAATTGGCACCGCTGACAAATACCGGCAAATACACTTTGGAGCCGACCTTAATGAGCTTGGTATCCATATTAGAACCGTGATCACCTGGAACAGCGCAATGCACGCTGCCTTCCGCCGGAGCAACGCCAAGCACGCCGATCATCGGCGTTAACGGCAGTCTTATTTTTTCATTGAATTCAGCAAAGCCATTTTTGATGGGAATTATTTTAGTGTGCGCTTCTGTGATTTTTTCACCCAGCACTCCCAAACCGGGAGATGTAACCATCACCCCCTGCTCAGCCAGCTGAATAGCCAGTACCTCAACGCAGAGAACGTCACCCGGTTCAGCCCCGCTCACAGCGATAGGACCCACAGAACAGTCCATAATGCTTATATCGATATCAGGTCTTAAAACCGTTTCTGTTTTTATCTGCCCGCTATAACAATCATCGGTTTCGACCCAAAACGTTTCTCCGGGTTCCACAAAATATACCGGCTGATTAGCTTTACTGAAGTTAAAAACGACTTTATCTTTTGCAAAAATTTTCATTTTCGTCATCTCCTTACCAGGCTGCAGGCAGCAGGCCAAACAACCCTAAAACAGCATACAAAGCAGCACCGCAGAATAAAACGATCATTGACCACTGCACCCAGGCAGACGCTATCCAGCCGCATTGCCATGAAGGTTCCATATCACCTGTTTTCCTTGCCGAACGCAGCATCAAAACAGGAAGCACGGACATAATGACACCGCCGAACGTACCAGCCAGATAAATAGCGTCGACAAAGCTTACCAAGCCGCTATACGCCAAAATAAACGGAGGAATAACCACACATGCCAAAACAAACAGCCTGGTCTTAACATCGTCCTCCGATTTAAAATTAAACTTATCCACGATGTTGGTAAGAAAACTGCCGGCAACTGCCCAATAGGAAGTCATCATCGCAGCAAGAGCAAATAGATTGGCCGTAAAAAAGGCCCATTCCCCCAAAGCCTTGCCCCAGGCAATAGTTGCTACCTGCGTTACATTTTCCGGCCCCGTCAAAGAAAGTACTGCCAGCGGCACCAAAGCCAGCAAAACCATCGTCAATGACATTCCCGTAACAATAGCCGGCGCCAGCTTCTGCTGATCATGTGCCAAACCTCTTGCCAGTTCAGGAACGGCATACTGAGCGATATAACAAAAGATCGCAACATTGAAAACCGGTATCGCATAAGTCCAGTTTGTAAAAATCGCATTGGACAAATCAGAGTTCTCAGCTAAAAAAGATGCTGCTATGATCACCGCCAGCAACGCCATCATTCCAAAGCTGATAACTTTCTCAGCTACGCCGGTCGCTTTCAGGCCAAACCAGACTACAATAACAGCCGGAACAGAAAAAAGCAAACTGCCGATCTGTGTAGAAAGACCGAACATCTCGCTTAAAATCCTGCCGCTGCCATTAGTATAAGCAATCAGGCAGCCAATGGTATTTGCCGCCACTGAGATAAAGACAAGCCAGGCTCCCAGCTCGCCCACATATTTTTTAGCAAGTCCCGGCAGCTGCATGACCTTTCTGGTCCTTAACGTAGTTTCAGCCACATACAGCATTGACGCCGTCGTAAAAAATCCTGCTATGATCAGCCACAGCATCAATACCGGCCAGCCGGCTTTTCTGGCCGAATAGGCCAGTCCTAAAATGCCGGACCCGATGTTAGCGCCGACAATGATCATGGCAGCTTCCCAAAAGGTAAGTTTGTGGACCTTGAGCGCACCCTCAACAATATTATTTTCTGATTTCACTATTTTCGCCCCCTCAAGCTTAACAAAGTTATGTTTTCATTGTATTACTAACTTCCAAATATTCAACTATTTCTTCATAAAAAGCCACTTTAAATTTTTTTCTATTCATTTTCTGATAAGTTTATTACACAGAAACAGCGTATTTAAACCAGAAAAACTTTTAAAACTTTATCCAGACATAGAAAAAGAGCCTTCGAGAAAAATCTCGAAGGCTCTGAAACTTTTAATAGTGGCGGAGTGGGTGGGATTCGAACCCACGCACGAGTCACCCCGTCTAACGATTTAGCAAACCGTCCTCTTCAGCCACTTGAGTACCACTCCGTTTGACTTACTTGGATAGTATACACTATCCTGATATTTTTTTCAAGAGTACCAACGCAAATATTTATTACGAGGCCCCTACAACGCTGTTGTAAAAATATGGCGGAGAGGGTGGGATTCGAACCCACGGAGGCTTGCACCTCGCTGGTTTTCAAGACCAGAGCCTTAAACCACTCGACCACCTCTCCGTGCTATTTTGATATTATACGGCAAATATGCCTTCTCGTCAAGTTCCAACAAATACCTCTTGAATGCCGTAGACTGCACAGCACACCCGAAAACAAAAACCGCCGTCAAAACCGACGGCGGTTTGTTTTTTATTACAGCAGGGTTTATGCTTTGCCAGCCAAACGTTTATAGTTATTCAAACGTTCTTTAGCATCCTGTTCAGTTTTGTCGAACAGTGCTTCAGCTGTTTCAGGATACTGTTTGAGCAGGGAAGAATAACGAACTTCGCCCAAAAGGAACTCTCTGAAATCAGCAGTAGGCTCTTTAGAATCCAATACGAAAGGATTCTCACCTTTTTCTTTCAAAGCAGGATTATAACGGTAGGTTGCCCAATAACCGCAGTCTACAGCAAGTTTAGCTTCCAGCTGGCTGCAGCCCATACCCGCTTTCAATCCGTGGTTGATACACGGAGCATAAGCAATGATAAGGGACGGTCCGTCATAAGCTTCCGCTTCTGCAATCGCCTTCAAAGTTTGATTCTTGTCGGCACCCATAGAAATCTGGGCCACATAAACATAACCATAGCTCATGGCCATCATGCCCAGATCTTTTTTCTTGGTCTTTTTGCCGCTGGCAGCAAATTTGGCAATAGCTGCAGCCGGTGTGGCTTTGGACGATTGACCACCGGTATTTGAATAAACTTCGGTATCAAAAACCATAACGTTAACGTTTTCACCCGACGCCAGAACATGATCCAGACCGCCGTAACCGATGTCATAAGCCCAGCCGTCGCCGCCAAAGATCCAATGACTGCGCTTGACAAAGAATTGTTTTTCTTTATACAGAGCTGCGCATTTATCGCATTGGTCCTGATATTTTTCCAAAACGGCCGTCAATGCTTCCGCACGTTCACGAGTACCTTCGCTGACGTCCATGTTATCGAGCCAGTCCTGCATTGCTGCTTTCAGATCAGCCGGAATCTCGGCAGCCAAAGCTGCTTTTACCATTTCAGCAACACGTTCGCGGGATTGTTTTACACCCAGGTACATACCCAAACCATATTCGGCATTATCCTCGAAAAGAGAATTTGCCCAGCTGGGACCATGGCCTTTGCTGTTAGTAGTATACGGCATGGAAGGCGCACTGGCACCCCAGATAGAGGAACAGCCCGTAGCGTTGGCGATCATCATGCGGTCACCAACAAGCTGTGTAACCAGTTTGGCATACGGAGTTTCGCCGCAACCGGCACAGGCGCCGGAGAACTCAAGCAAGGGCTGTTCAAACTGAACGCCTTTGACAGTATTTTTGTTCATCGGATTAGGTTTGGCCGTAACCTGATGGGCAGTATAATCCCAATGAGCAGTTTTGGCCAATTGACTTTCCAGAGGTTTCATAACCAGGGCTTTTTCTTTAGCCGGGCAAACCTGCGCGCAGTTGCCGCAGCCGGTGCAATCCAGCGGTGAAATAGCCATATGGAATTTAAGTTCTTTAGCTCCGATGGCATCTTTGTATTCCAGTCCCTGCGGAGCGTTGTCAGCTTCTGCTTCTGTCATCAGAACAGGACGGATGACTGCATGCGGGCAAACAAAGGAACATTGGTTACACTGGATACATTTATCCATTTGCCATTCCGGGACATTGATCGCGATACCGCGTTTTTCGTAAGCGGAAGTGCCGCTGGGGAAAGTACCGTCGACATTTTTATTAAAGGTGCTGACAGGCAGGTTATCGCCTTCCAGACGATTGACTGGAGTCAGGATATTATCGATAAATTCGTTGCCGGTAACTGCGATATTGGCGTCACCAGCAGCATCAGCCCAGGCTGCAGGTACATCGATCTTCACAATAGCATCGACACCGCGGTCGATAGCCGCATAGTTCATGTCAAGAATAGCCTGGCCTTTCAGTCCGTAGGAATGATCGACAGCTTCTTTCAGATACTTGACGGCATCAGCCAAAGGAATAATATCCGCCAGTTTGAAGAAGGCTGACTGCATGATCATATTGATACGTCCGCCCAAACCGATTTCCTGAGCGATCTTCACCGCGTCGATAGTATAGAAATTAACAGCATTTTTAGCAATGTAGCGTTTGATATTGCCCGGCAGATGCGTTTCCAGCTCTTCCATAGACCAGTTGCAGTTCAAAAGGAAGGTACCACCTTTTTTCAGGCCTGCGGTAACATCATATTTGTCTACATAAGACTGATTATGTACGGCTACAAAGTCTGCAAAAGTGATCAGATACGGAGCGCGGATCGGCTCATGCCCGAAGCGCAGATGCGAGACAGTGATACCACCGGATTTTTTAGAATCGTAGGAGAAGTAACCCTGCGCATACATATCCGTATGGTCGCCGATAATCTTGATCGCGCTTTTGTTGGCGCCGACAGTGCCGTCACTGCCCAGGCCCCAGAATTTACAGCTTTTGGTAGAGGCAGGAGTAGTATCCAGCGAGGTAGTTACCGCCAAAGAGGTATTGGTAACATCGTCAACGATGCCTACAGTGAAATTATTTTTCGGTTCTGCTGCAGTAAGATTTTCAAAAACCGCCAGCACTTCAGACGGAGTCAGCTCTTTACTGCCCAGGCCATAACGGCCGCCGATGATGAGCGGTGAAATCTCTGCTTCGTAGAAAGCGCCGCGCACATCCATGTATAACGGTTCACCAAAGGAACCGGGTTCTTTGGTGCGGTCCATAACAGCAATACGTTTAACTGTTTTAGGAACAGCAGCCATAAAATGTTTGATCGAGAACGGACGATACAGATGCACAGCCAGAAGGCCGACCTTCCTGCCTTCAGCGTTGAGTTTTTCGACAACAGTCTGGATCGTTTCGCAGGCACTGCCCATAGCGATGATGATTTCTTCCGCATCCGGAGCACCATAATAGTTGAACAGACCATATTTACGTCCAGTCAGCTTGTTGATCTCGTTCATATATTCTTCAACGATACCGGGCAAAGCTTCATAGTAAGAGTTTACAGCTTCACGGGTCTGGAAATAGATATCAGGATTTTGAGCAGTGCCGCGAACGACCGGATTATCGGGATTGAGCCCGCGATTACGGAAAGCAGTTACCGCATCATAATCGATCAGTTTAGCCAGATCATCATAAGCCAGAGTTTCTATTTTCTGAATTTCGTGGGAAGTACGGAAACCGTCAAAGAAGTTAATAAAAGGAACACGACCTTTGATAGCAGACAAATGAGCCACTGCCGACAGATCCATAACTTCCTGTACTCCGCTTTCAGCAAGCAGCGCAAAACCTGTCTGGCGTGTAGCCATAACGTCCTGGTGGTCGCCGAAAATAGACAGTGAGCTGGCAGCTAAAGCACGGGCAGAAACATGGAACACGCCCGGCAGCAGCTCGCCTGCCATTTTGTACATATTAGGAATCATCAGAAGGAGACCTTGCGAAGCAGTGTAGGTTGTTGTTAAAGCACCGGACTGCAAAGAACCGTGTACGGCACCGGCAGCACCAGCTTCAGATTGCATTTCCAATACTTTTACAGTTTGACCAAAAACATTTTTCTGACCTTGAGCAGCCCATTCGTCTACAACTTCGGCCATGGTAGAGGACGGGGTAATAGGGTAGATAGCTGCGACATCGGTGAACGCATAAGATATATACGCCGCTGCCGTATTACCGTCCATAGTTTTCATTTTTGTCATTTGATCCCCTTCTTTCTTTTAATTAGAGTACAAGATATGGGAACCGGCCTTATCGGTTCCAGTGATACGCAAAATAAATGTGCGGCAAGACATAGTTCACCCTTGCTCACACAATTAGTATACACTATTTAATCACTTTTGTAAATTTCCTTCGCATGTATACATGTGAATATTATGCAAGTATTTTGTAAATTTTTAAAACTACTCAATTTATTGACAAATGCTATAATAATGCTACGGAGGTGTTGAATTTGCAGACGATTGTTAACTACATTGCAAATGCTCTTCAAGCCCGTATTCCCAGGATTAAAATAGATACAGCCAATGACGCTGCCACAGCTCACTTGACTATACCAAACAAACACGGCGGAAAACCTATCAACATCTTAGCCAAAGCTCACGCAGGCATCGTGGTCGTTTTTAATAAAACTCCACGACTTTTTGACCAGGATGCCAAAGGCATTGACAAGCTTGCCTTTGATATCAGCGAATATCTGAAAGGACGCAGTGTTTATCTTGATCTGCTGAAAAGTGACGGCAGTGACAGCGGCAAAGACTGTATCGCTAATTCTATCGAAGTACAGGCGGAAAACTTTACTATTCTGACAAATCTTATTACCCGCAAGGGGCTTTTAGACAGCACAGAATTAGAAAAAGCTTTACAAGAGGGCGACATTGTACGGGTCAATTATTGGGACCCGCGCAAAAATTACGGCTATAGGCTTGACGGCGATCATCTCGCCAAAATAGCCTTATGACCAAATAAAAGAAGAGCTGCTTTGGCAGCTCTTCTTTTATTTTTAACATCTGCTGATTTTCAGGCAACAAAGGAAGACAATACTGAAGCCTTGGTGATAATACCACGGAATACTTTTTCTTCATCAACCACGGCCAGCGGAAAGGCAGCATTAGCTGCCAAAGGCACTATATCAGCAACGGGAGCGTCCAGATCGTTGACCTGGAGCACATCGCGTATGATCGCTTCGCTGAAAGTCTTTTTTCCGTCACGGACAGCCAAAGCTCCCTCCAGGGTAACGATACCGATGAAGTTCATATGGTCTCCGACCACATAAGCGCTGGACACGCCGTTGGCGCGCATACTGGTAAGCGCCGTATTGGCACCGTCGCTGTCTTTAACGATACAGCTGGGCGTAGACATAATATTACGCACGCAAAAGACCTTACTGGTATTGACATTATGGATAAATTTCTTAACATAATCATCTGCAGGGTTTGCAAGCATCTGCTCCGGCGTATCGATCTGCACCATTCTGCCGTCGCGCAGGATACCTACTCTGTTACCAAGCTTAAAGGCTTCGTTGATATCATGGGTAATGAAAACAATAGTTTTACCCATGCGTTCCTGGATCCGCAGCAGCTCAAACTGCAGATCGTTTTTGACCAGAGGATCAAGCGCCGAAAAAGCTTCATCCATCAGAAGTATATCAGGATCATTAGCAAGCGCCCTGGCTATACCTACACGCTGTTTCATCCCGCCTGACAAGCTGCTGAGTTTTTCGTGCTCATAACCCGTCAGTCCGACCATATTGATCATTTCCATAGCCTTATTTTCACGTTCTTCTTTGCCGACACCGCGTACTTCTAAACCATAGGCCACGTTACCCAGTACATCGCGATGGCTCAAAAGCCCACCGTTTTGAAAGACCATGGAAACCTTCGTACGCCTCAGCTCCTGCAGCTGTTTTTCATTATATTTGGTAATGTCCTCGCCATCGATCAGAATTTCGCCCTTTGTCGGCTTATGCAGCATATTAAGGCAGCGTACGATAGTTGATTTACCACTGCCTGATAAACCAATCAGTACAAAAAGCTCACCTCTTTTGACGCTGAAGGAAACATCGCTGATCGCAGCCATGATACCTGTCGTTTCCATAACGTCCATCCGGCTGGCTCCAAGCTCCAACAGCTTGAAGGCAGCTTTTCTTTCATCCAGGAAGTCATATGGACCAAACAATTTATATAAGTTTTTCACTTCTAAAACAGTATCTTTTTCCTGCATCATTTACCCTCCTTCTGCACCAGGCTCTGTGTCAGACGATCAATAATGATCGCAATAATAACAATGGCGAAACCGGCGATAATGCCGCGTCCGGATTCCATACGGTTAATAGCGATCAAAACTTCCATACCAAGTCCGTTCGCACCGATCATGGCACAGGTAACTACCATCGCCACCGCCATCATCATCGTCTGGTTGATACCGGTCATGATCGTTGGCAGCGCCTGAGGTATCTGCACCTTAAACAAAGTCTGCCAGCTGGAGGAACCAAATGAGCGGGAGGCCTCAACAACCTCCTGATCGACCTGGCGGATACCGTGACTGGTCAGCCTGATAACAGGTACCACAGCATAAACTACTGTTGCCAGAACCGCCGGCACCTTTCCGGGTCCCAGCAGCATAACTGCCGGTATCATATAAACAAAGGTCGGCATCGTCTGCATCGCGTCCAGTATCGGCCGCACTATCGTATCAGCGCCGCGTACCGCCGCCAGAGCGATCCCGATCGGCAAACCTATCAGCAATGAAAAAATTACTGCCGTGATCACAATAGCTAAAGTTTCATTCATCATATGCCAATACCCGCAGGCACCGATCATAAACAGCAGGCCGCCGTAAATGACACCGTTTCTGTAACTGTTCATCAGTTTTTTTGTGGCAAAAACTACCAGCAGAATCATCAGCCACCAGGGAATCATATCCAGTGCGCCGTTGATGCCGTTAATAAAAATACTGAGCATCTTTTTGGCGGCAACAAAAACCTCGCCGTAATTAATATTGATGTAACGTACAAATTCATCTATCGGTTCTGCTATATTCAGATTGATATTAGGAAAATTCAACAACCAACTTGTCATATGCCCGCCCCCTTACTGTTCTTTTAACGCAGCCCGCATGGTCTGGGCCTTATCGGGCGGCAGCCATTGCGTAAGCAGATTATCATGTTTTTGTAAAAACCAACGGGCCGCCTGGTCATAAGTCGCCTTATTATCGGCAATATAAGCGAGAGCTTCCGCTGTTAAAGCACTGGAAGTATGATACTTTTTCAGGAACTCTGTAAACTCAGGCTGCCGTTTTGGAAAACGGCTGTTAGCCGATACCATGACAACTACTGATGGCGCAGCTGTTTCACCTGCTTCAAACCCGGCCTGATTATACGGCGCGTCTTCTAAAAGCACCAGATCCAGCTTGCCGCTGATCCAGGTCGGTTCCCAATTATAGCCAACGATTGGCAAACCTTTTTCGTAAGCCGTTACAAAGGCTGTGCTCAAGGTCGCCTCGCTGCCTGGACGGAAATACACATAATTTTTATCCAGCCCGTAGTGCTTATACTTTTTAAACATTACTTCATCGACTGCCCAACCGGGGATAGCTCCGTAAATACGCCCTTTGGAAGGATTTTCTTCATCCACAAAAAGTTTACTGTAGCGGGCCAGATCAGAAACCTTGTGCAGATCAGGCGCCATCGGCGCAATGCCACGCTGGGGATCACCTTCGATCACATAACGCGGTACATACAGGCCCTGTTTATTATCATCGAAGTTGATTCCCAGATCGACTATCCCACCAGCGGCTTTATCAGCCTGATAGGTAGCAACGTTATCCGTCCAGAGCTCCATATTTACGTCCACATCACCGCGCACCAGCGCCGCTTCCATAATCGGCGTCGAGCCGTTCATCGTTTCTACTTTTAAACCATAAGCCTTTTCTGCAATCAAACCGGCTACCGCGTTATGAAACTTCACACTGTCCCAGCCGGCATCAGAAAAAACTACCGTTTTTTCATTATTGCTGCCGCAGCCTGCCAGCAGGCCTACAAACAAAACCATACCCAACAGCTGCAGTATTTTTTTCTTCATCAAAACTCCCCCCTTTTCAATCCGACAACTTTATGTTATTATTGAGTTGCTTCTATCTGTTTTTTAGTTTAACTTACTTATAAAAGCTTGTCAATTTACTTTAATTACTTTTTTACACTGCGAAGATCTGCAGCTGTCAGTTAACAGTTTGTTTCGGAAAATCTCCGCAGCCGCCTGTCAGGCCACTTGTGGAGTCTGCTGCTGCGCCTTGCCAGCAGACAAATATAAATTTTAAGCCTGTTGATTTTTACTAAATTTTTACTGTAAAGGACTATACCATGGCTAACAAACACAAAATAGCAGAACCAATCTATCAGAAAATCGCTATCGATATCGCTTCCAAGATAGCTGCCGGCAAATATAAGGCCGGCGAAAAAATTTACGGACGCTCCATGCTTGCAGCTCATTATGCCGTTTCTCCTGAAACGATCCGCCGCGCCATGTTCATGCTGCAGGATGTCGGCATCGTCGCCATTGAATCAGGCAGCGGCAGCACAGTGCTTTCGGCCGAACGGGCCTCACAGCTGGTAAGCCGTTTCCGCAATATTTCTACCATTACCGAACTGAAAAAAAATATCGAAACCTTATCGGAACAACAGAAAAAACAACAGGACGATATTTTAGATAATGTCCATCAGCTGCTTGAATATATTGAAAAATTCCGTTTGGCATCACCTATCTTGCCTTATGAAGTAAAAATAACTCAAGACTGCCGTTTCCTGGGACAGATGATCTCGGAAATAAACTTCTGGCAAAGTACCGGTGTTACCGTCGTCGCTATCCGCAAAGGCGAAGAGCTGATCGTTTCGCCGGGCCCCTACGCGCTTTTCGAAGCGGGGGACGTCTTCATCATGGTCGGGCCTGAAGACAGTCACAGCAAAGTACAGGATTATTTATACAAAGACTGATAAAAAAGAGGACTTACATATGTAAGTCCTCTTTTTACGGTTATTATTGTTTTTTCCTGTGCGCTTCCAAATATTGTCCCACGATCTTGACAGCGCAGTAATCGCCGCACATGGAACAAGCTTCATCCTCCGCCTTATTCTTCTTGTCGCGGTAAGCCTGCGCCTTCACCGGGTCGAGTGCCAGACGAATCTGTTCCGGCCAGTCAAGATTTTTACGTGCGACAGCCATTTCCCTGTCCCAGGCTATAGCCTGGGGCAGTCCCTTGGCAATATCGGCAGCATGAGCCGCGATCCTCGTTGCGATCACGCCTTCGCGTACATCGTCAATGTCAGGCAGCCCCAAATGTTCGGCCGGCGTTACATAACATAAAAAGTCAGCGCCGCTGACCGCGGCCAGAGTACCGCCAATGGCAGAAGTAATATGATCGTAACCAGGCGCTATATCAGTTACCAATGGCCCCAAAACATAAAAAGGCGCACCATGACATAAACGCTTCTGCAGCTGCATATTAGCTGCAATCTGATTATACGGAACATGTCCCGGTCCTTCAACCATTACCTGTACACCGCGCTGCCAGGCCCGCTGGGTCAATTCCCCCAAATTCAAAAGCTCCTGAATCTGAGCCCTGTCTGTAGCATCTGCCAGGCAGCCGGGCCGCAGTCCGTCACCTAAACTGATCGTTACATCATACTCCGCGCAGATGTCCAATATTTCATCATAATATTCATATAAAGGATTTTCACGATCATTATGCAGCATCCAGCCGGTAATAAAACTGCCGCCGCGGCTGACAACGTCCATAACGCGCCCTTCGCTGACAAGAGCGTGCAGAACCTGACGGTTGATACCGCAGTGGATCGTCATAAAATCAGCACCGTCGGCAGCCTGCTGACGAATAACTTCAAACAGGTCCTCTTTCGTCATTTCAACAACGGCACCGCGTTTTTTAATAGTTTCTACTGTTGCCTGATAAATCGGTACCGTACCAACCATTACAGTGGATGCAGCAATGATAGCCTTACGTGAAGCGTCGATATTATCGCCTGTAGAAAGATCCATCACAGAATCGGCACCGGCATCAATAGCAGCGCGCAGCTTAGCCAGCTCAGGTTCAGGATCAGGATAAGCGCTGGAAGTACCGATATTGGCATTGACCTTGACTGCCAAGCCCTGACCTACACCGCGCGGCACAAGATTTTTGTGGTTGATATTGCAGCAAACAGCTATTGTTCCTGCCGCTACACCAGCCCTGATGACCTCAGGCGCCAACTGTTCCTGCGCCGCTACCTGAAGCATCGCTTCTGTGATTATGCCCTGACGGGCCAACTGCATCTGTGTTGCCATTATTAAACTCCCCCTTCAAAATAAAAAGCCAATCTCCCACAGGAAATTGGCTTTGGCTCGCGCTTACGCCACTTCCCTACGCCGGCATTACCCGGAAATCAGGTTCTAAGGGTCGGCCTTGCGGCCTCTCAGCATAATGCGCCCCCAGTGGATCGACTTATGATATTAAATTAACTTTAGCATCTTTTGCCGGCAATAGCAAGCAAAATTAAATTTTATCACCTGGCTCATACACATGATAACCGCCCTTGCCTCTTTCTTTTACAACATACGCGGCCACATCAGCCAAATGCACCAGCTTGTCAAAATCCCGGCCATGCTCAGGGAAATAGCAAATGCCAATGCTGGCAGAAACAGTAACGCCATCATAGGTAGTATGCAGGATACGGCATAAATCCTCCGCCCTTTTGACTGTCGCCTCCGGCGAAAGCCCCGGTGCATAAATATAAAATTCGTCACCGCCAAAACGACCGATAATATCGTCGGAACGGAAAAACTGCTGCAGCTTTGCTGCCATTTCCTGTAAAACTTTATCGCCTGTCTGATGCCCTAAGGTATCGTTGACTGTTTTAAAATTATCTAGGTCAGTGAAGATAAAGCTGCCCGAACCGCTTTCTTTCAACAGTGGTTCCACCACAGTTTTAAAGCCGGCTTTATTATAAACTCCTGTCAGCTGATCGATACGGCTCATGTCCTGCAGCTTTTCTTTTTCAAGCATTTCTGCATCAATATTATCCAGCTTGCCTACCAGGCGGATCACTGTTTCTTTTTTGATGATGCAGTTAGCCCGGATCCTGAACCAGTGCTGCTCGCCATTGGCATAACTGAGCAGCAGTTCTTCACTGCCGGAATGCTTCTCTGCAATAATTTTATGGATAAACGCACTGATAACGGCAATATTTTTATCGGGCTCCGATTTTAACGGAGGCACAGACTCAGAAGCAAGCTTACCAAAAGGTTCAAAGCCAAAAATCCTGCGATACAGAGGCGACCAGGCAATATGCTCCGGCAGCACGTCCACATCAAAAATTATTTCGTTGGAAGCCTGCACTAAAAGATCATAACGCTCCTTCTCAAGTTCCAGTTCCTGGATGATACGCTTTTGTTCACTGATATCAACAATAACGCAGTACATTACCAGCATGCCGTCTTTATCTATCCCCACGCTGCCACGGATCAAAACAGGTATATAATGCCCGTTTTTATGCAGCAGGCGCATCTCCAAATCGATCTTATCATTAAGATGCCAGACACCATCCAGTAATGCCTGAAATTTAGGCGCATCCTCTTCATATATCAAATGCGCCCTCAAAAACGAAGGTACGTTTTCCAATTCTTCCCTTGTATAACCAATCAATTTTAGAAATCCATCGTTAGCATAACGGATGCAGAAGCCGGCATCATTGACCAGTGTCAAAACGCCTCCGTTGATATTATCGGCAATCTGACGCAGTATTTCTTCCCTGTCTGCAATCTCACGGTGGGCCTCTTTATTTTCCAGCCATTTTTTTACGGCAAAAACACTCAGCAGCCATACAAAAAAGGCAATCCCTGCATTCAAAAAAATTATATTATTACCAACCCAGCCGCCTGCTTTGTCTACCTCTATGATGCAGCTGGCATTCGGCAGTTCGATATCATATTTCATTCCGCCTGTCATTGCCATTGCCGCATAGTCAGAAGCAGCAATCGTCAATTTGGCTCCGTTTTCTATCTTGTATAAATGATAACGATATTTCTGCCCCTGCAGTGCGGCAAAATTGATGTTCTGCAAAGCATATTTCGGACTTGCCGGATTCATATCCAAAGTAACAGCAACTAAGCCCCAGGGTGAACCGTCAGAATTTTTTACAGCGACCCTGCCCGTCAGTACCAGCTCATTATCCTGAATCCTTCTGAACGGTCCTTCGATCACCAACTCGCCCTGCTTGCGATACACTTTCCTGATAGCGTCATCCCGTTTCGGCTGGATCATCAGATTTTTTCCCAGGGCACTTTTATTGATTTCATAAGGAAAGCAATAGGAAATCACAGTTTTTTCAGGAATACCGTCCTGCAGCGGACCTTCTGCCATAGCCAAAGATACATTTGTGATCAAAGCCATATCGTCAAAGGCTGTACAGACATTGTTCATTCTCTGGATACCAAGCTCTGACATATTGCGAAAACCTTTTTCGTGTACGGCTATTTTTGTACCTTTGGCATCCAGCATACCCTGCTGGATCAGCTCACGTAGGACAAAAGCGTCATCATAAAGATCCATCAGTTCGTAGCGCGTCTGAGAGCCATAGCTTTCCGCCAGAAAAGCTGCTCTTTCACGGGTATACTTATAGGTATCGTTAATGCTGATATATGCAGCCAGAGCGCACAGCAACGCAGCTGCTGAAGTGAACAGCAATAAATATTTTATATTATAACCACGTTTTTTATCCATGCCCGGCCTCCTTAATACCGATAATCCATTTTTATTTTATTATAGCTTATTTTCAATTATTAAACATCAAGTATTTTTATTAAATAAATATTAATACGCTTTCAGTATTGCTATTCTGCATAGTAAAAAGCCTGCCGACATAATATGCCGGCAGGCTTTAAATTTTACGATCAGCCAAAAACCACTACTGCATCTTTGCATTTGATCCGCAGCAAAGCTGTTTCAAATACACGGAATTCGTGATTCAGCTTAGCAGAACCCATATAACCGGTAATAAGGTCCTGACCTATAACAAGATCCATATTCTGCGGTTCAGCGCAGACCAATACGGCTTTATTAAGACCTAACGCCGGAGTCATATATAATCCGCCGCCAACCAGGGTTTTGATGCGTTCGCTTTCCAGTAATCCGGTGCTGACCTGTAAACGCTGTAACTGTGCATATAGGTCAGGGCTGACTGCCAAAGCATAACGGCCTCTCAAATTCTTGTCCGCAAAATGCTGCAGACCTTTAACAACATCGCTGAAAGCATTTTCATCTTTGCTCCAGTCGGATTTTTTTACTTTAAAAGCACCTTCTGCCGTAGCCAGGCCTTCATAACCGGCTTTCGGATTCCCTGCAAAAATCATCAGGTCTTCTTTCTGAGCGCAGGCATTTGCGGCAGCGCTGACCGCACCCAAATCGATCGGCATACCGATCTGTCTGGCCTGTTCCATATCTCTCCAGGATAATACAAAATCACGATAGATCATTGGCAGCTCTTTAAAACTGCGGCCTGTAACTTTTACAGCTTCCTCTTCCTCACCGAAGAAATCTACACTGCCTTTTTCAGCAGGAGTAAGCACATCTACATTCACACTTTGTGCACCGGCACCCAAAGGACCGTAAATCTGTAGAAATTTACGTCCAACCAAAACATTTCTTGCCGCTTGGATTACGGCACTATCAATAGACTGCCATTGCTCGGCAGACAGATTAACATCATCACGCATTAAAAATTCCATGACCATACCTCCTATTTATCCAGCAGGCTGCCTACGGTAGTCGCTTTATTGGTAACTTCCGTTTTGTCATCGGCAATCCCGGCAGCTTTCATACCAAGGCCTTCAAGCATTTCCTTAACTTCGCCTTCACCGGAAATGAAATGTTCTGCTTCAGCAGGATCAAGATAACGCAGCAAAGTCATCAACTCACCGACATGGGCTTTTTCTTCGTCACGAATATCGGAAATAACCATTTTTGCCACTTCGTCATCAGTAGCCTGTACATGGGCATCATACAAGTAAATAGCTTCCAGCTCACCTGCAATATCCAGACGTACGGCTTGGATCAATTCTTCTTTGGTTAACTTTCTGTTGACATTACCTTGAAACGGGTTTGCAAAATTTGGCATTACTGCCACCACCTTTCAAAATTTTGATTTATTTGCAGTGTGTAATCGCAACAAATAAAAATTATCTTTTACTATATTATAGCACTGAGAATTTAAAAAAGCAATTAACTTTTCGGCCCTAACCGCTGTTTTAAATTCTCCTTACAGTTTTATTATAACACCGCCACGTTTTTCTACAAGTCCACAACCTGTTTTCTGACAGCTATTTTACACTTTTAACTTATTTTTTTGTTAAGATAATCACTTAAAAAAACTAAAAAACGGCCTCATTTGAAAATGAGACCGTTTTTACTCAGGAAAAACATTTTAAAAGCAGTGTCCAAACTGCAGGAACAATAAGTGCCGGCAGCATATTCAAGGTCTTAAACTTTTTTAATTCTAAAATCGCAAACCCGGAGCTCATAATAAAAACTCCGCCGATAATCGAAATTTCTGTCATCAGTTCAGCTGTCAAAAATGGCGCCAGCCAACCGGCCAGCAGATAGATCGACCCCTGCCAGCAAAACAGTACGACTCCTGCCAAGGCTATGCCGATGCCATATGCGGAAGCCAAAACCATCGAAGCTACAAAATCAAGCGTAGCATTAGTAAAAAGATAAGTGTTATTACCATACAGCGCGCTTTCTATCGGCCCCAGAATAGACAGGGTCCCGATACAGAAAAGCAGTATTGCCGTAGACAGCCCCTGACCAAGGTCGGACCCGCCTTTGAACCGCCCTGCCAAACGCTGAAAGCGGCCGTCGATATCAAGCAAAGTACCGATAATGCTGCCCAGCGCCAGACTAAGAATGAACAAGACGGGAAACCTGCTCTGCGGCATATTGCTGACTACTGCATTAGCTCCCAGAGCAACAGTAGCCAATCCCAACGCATCAAAGAGTGCTTTTTTGTAATTTTCTTTGATCCCCTGTCTGAACACACTGCCAAGCACGCTGCCGGCAATGATCGTGCTTGTATTGACGATAGTCCCCAGCATTAATCCATTCCCCCATTTATTACGCTTCGTATCTTTATATTATATGCGTTCCAGCGTCTATAAACAACTATAGAAGTTCTCCATAGCGCTTGATATAAAGTTTTTTCATCATCGTAGCCAAAAGCATATATGCCAAAGTAATAGCGGCCAGCCAGCTAAAATATTCACCAGGCAGCGAAGCCAGCCCGATAGCATGTCCCACCGCTGTAAACGGTATCACTGTCAGCACTGCGATACCAATAAACGTAAGTAATGTCACAGGCGCTGAAGCGCGGCTCTGCAGGAATGGAATCTTTGGCGTTCTGATCATATGGATAACCAGCGTCTGCGTCCACATTGATTCAACAAACCAACCAGCCTGAAAAACAGCGATATATAATGCCTGCTGGGCAGGATCACTCAGTTCGTGAAACAAATGGCCGCCGACAACGGCCGGACAAATGATGAAATACATCAGTGCATAGGTCAAAATATCGAAAACAGAACTTGTAGGACCGATCCAAAGCATAAATTTGCTGACACTGGAAGCATCCCATTTTCTGGGCTTGGTCAAAAACTCTTTGTCCACATTATCCCAGGGAATCGCCGTACAGGAGATATCGTAAATCAGATTCAGCAAAATCAGATGTATCGACGCCATCGGCAGGAAGGGCAGAAAAGCACTGGCGATCAAAACCGAAAAAATATTACCAAAATTAGACGAAGCCGTCATCTTGATATATTTAATCATATTAGCATAGGTTTTACGGCCTTCAAGAATACCCTTTTCCAAAACCAGCAAATCTTTTTCCAGTAAAATTACATCCGCCGATTCCTTGGCAATATCCACGGCCGTATCGACAGAAATACCAACATCAGAGGCTTTCATGGCCGCCGCATCGTTGATGCCATCGCCGAGATAACCTACAGAATGTCCATTTTCACGCAGCAGGCGTACTACTCTGGCTTTCTGCGCCGGCGCCAATTTGGCAAAAACAGTGGTATACTCTGCCGCTGCCGCCAATTCTTCGTTGCTCATAGCTTCCACCTCAGAACCCAACAGCATTTTTTCTGCTGCAAGTCCTACATGACGGCAAACACATTTTGTGACCTTTTCATTGTCCCCTGTCAGTATTTTCACGGCAACACCATGCTCCTGCAAAGCCCTGATCGCAGCTGCAGTCGTTTCTTTGGGCGGATCCAGAAAAGCCAGATAACCGATCAAAACCATTTCGTTCTCGTCTGCTATCGAAAAAGCTCCTATCGGCGAAGGATTGGTTTTCTGCGCTACGGCAATGACTCTCAAGCCATCGGCATTAAGCGCATCCACTTTTTCCATAACCAGCTTTTTCATAGAAGCCGTCAGCGGCACTACACGCCCTGCATATTCGACAAAAGCCGAAATATTCAGCATTTCCTCTACGGCGCCCTTGGTGATCATTTGCGTTTTCCCATTCCGGTCTTCTACTACCACACTCATCCGGCGCCGTTCAAAATCAAAGGGCAGCTCATCTACCTTCTGGTAAAAATGTTCCAGATCGCCCAGCTGATCTTTGTTTTCTTCCTCTTCCAGTTTCGTCCTGCTGATAATGGCAATATCCATCAAATTTTTCAGACCCGTCTGATAATAGCTGTTTAAAAAAGCATGCCGCAATACCCGCGGCGCTTCTTTGCCTTCAATATCCAGATGATATTCCAGTACAACCTTATCCTGCGTCAGCGTACCGGTCTTATCAGTGCAGAGAATATCAATAGATCCAAGGTTCTGGATCGAATTTAAATTTTTGATAATAACTTTTTCTCTGGACATTGCGACCGCACCCTTAGCCAGACAGGTCGTCACAATCATCGGCAGCATTTCAGGCGTCAGCCCTACGGCCACGGAAATTGCAAACAAGGCCGCATTCATCCAGTCACCTTTGGTAAAGCCGTTGATAAACAAAACTACCGGCACCATGACCAGCATAAAACGTATCAAAACCCAGGAAACAGAATTGACACCTTTTTCGAAGCTGGTTTTCGGAGGCTTGGTGTTCAGCGCCTTGGCCATTTCGCCCAAAAGCGTATCATTGCCCACTGCTACGGCAACTCCTGCCGCTGTGCCGCTGATGACATTACTGCCCATAAAGGCCAGATTAGGTTCTTCTGTTATAGAAGCTGCCTGAACATCCAGGCAAAGATATTTCTCTACCGGTTCACTTTCACCGGTCAATGCCGACTGACTGACAAACAGATCCCTGGCAAAAATAATACGGATATCAGCAGGTACCATATCGCCCGCCGATAAATGAACAAGATCACCGACGACGACTTCGTCCAGTGGTATCTCCTGCTGACCCGTTTCCATTCTTTCCACACAGGTCGTAGTTTCGATCATAGCCGATAATTTAGCCGCCGCATTACCGCTTCTCGTTTCCTGCACAAAACGCAGGATACCGGAAATCATAACCATCGTTGTAATAATAATCACAGTCACGGCGTCTTCTTCACCCGGATCAGCCAGCCAGATATCTGTAAAAGCCGATACTGCCGCCAAAACAAACAAAATCGCTGTAAAAGGATTAATAAAAGCTTTGCAGATACGCGTGAACAGAGATTCTTTTTGTCCATGCGTCACAACATTATCGCCATACCGTTCACGAGCCTGCTCTACCATACCGGACGGCAATCCTTTGCCAGTCGTTCCCAAATACTTCAGAACTGTGTTCACGTCATGAGCTGCAGCAAAACGCAGTCTTTCATTGACCTTCTCACGATGCAGGATTTCCTGCGGGTTATTTTTTAAAAACAGTAATTTCTTTTTCATTGTTTTCTACCTCCTTACGGTTTTACTGCATACTTTCAGGAAAGTAGGACACACAACGAAAAGACAAAGTATTTATATGTAATTGTCGCGGAAGAACAGACGCCCTGACGGCAGACCGCTTCCTGGTTCTTCGCCTTTTGGTTTTATGCCCCTACTGCCTCCTGCGTCCATTCTTCTCACCTCACTTTTTTATAAAATATCTATAATCAAAATTCTGCAGCTGGCCGCGGCAAATAAAAAAACCGCGTCAATGCTTAAACAAAGACGCGGCAATAAAACAAATTTACCTTACAGTTCAATCAGAACCGGCCCTGTTCAAGCTTTAACTCCACAGGGCGGTGAAATTGCATTAGATTATGCCTTGTTGTCGACATAGCCTGTTCAAACCTGCTCATGGTGTCTCCACCACTCCGCGGCAGCAATCCATATCCCTGTGGTAGCCTCACCTACCAGAATATCCAGCTCCTAAATTATATATTAGGCTATTTAAATTTGTCAATACTTTATTCATTTACAAATCATATTTTCTTTATTCTGCAATAAACCGCGCAGTAAAAACAGAAACTGACGGGTATCGAACGGTTTGGCAACATGTGCATCCATGCCCTGTTCCAGTGACTGTTCCACATCATTTTCCAGCACGTCTGCCGTCATCGCTATTATAACAACCGAGATAGCATCCGGACGCGGCAATGCTCTGATAGCAGCAGCAGCCTGATAACCATTCATCCTTGGCATTCTGATGTCCATCAAAACTGCGTCATAAGTAAACGGCTCTGCCTCGCCAAATAACTCGACCGCCTCTTCACCATCGCTCGCTGTAGCAAATTCGGCCCCGACATTACGCAACAGCTCACAAACAATTTCCATATTTATTTCATTATCTTCTACTACCAGCAGTCTGTAACCATGCAGATCGATCTCATCAGTTACAAACGTTTGCTGCAAAAAAGAGGCCTTGGCAAGACGCAGATCAAACCAGAAGCGACTGCCGACCCCAAATGTACTGACAAGCTTGATCTCACTGCCCATCATATGAGCCAGCTTCTGCGAAATGGCCAGACCCAGTCCCGTTCCTCCATAAAAAGCATCTGTACTGCGTCCGCCCTGATTAAATGCCTCAAAAATACATTGTCTATTGCTTTCTTTTATACCGATTCCCTCATCTTCTAAGACAAACCGGACCAGCATGCTCTCATCATCCTGTCCAAGCATATCGCATTTTAAAACAACTTTTTTATCTTTAGCTGTAAACTTTACTGCATTGGCTCCTAAATTTACCATGATCTGCTGCAGTCTTCTGCTGTCAGCATACACAGAACAATCTGCAACATTTACCTTCCGCTGTAAAAGAACACCCTTTTTTTCTGCCAGCGGCTGCAGGATATCCAGGGTCGAAAAGATGATACTGTGCAGTGAAACTATCTGCGGCGTCAGCTGCAATTTGTCATTTTCTATTTTGGACATATCCAAAACATCATCTACTAATGCAGCCAGATGCCTGGACGCAGTATCGATCTTCTCCAAACAATCTAATACGGGCTGGCTGTCAGCAGCGCGCAGCTTTGCAATATCGCTCATTCCGACAATCGCGTTAATCGGCGTGCGTATCTCATGCGACATCCGCGACAGAAATTCGCTTTTAGCATTATGTGCGTATTCAGCAGCGCTTCTAGCCCGTTCCGCTGCAGCCAGTGCTTCAGCCAAACTATTATTAAACCTGGCCTGCTGGCGGTTCTTCAAAAATAGAAAAATACCCGTAAAACTCAAAGCCAATACCGCAAAAAATACTGTTCCGGCAACAAGAAAATTATTTTTAATAAATTCCCGCCAGTCCAATGCTCTGTGTTTAACGATGCTGTTATCTAAAATTATTTTATCCAGAGCACCTGCATCCAGCTTTTGGATTGATTTATTAAAAATACTCAATACCTCCGGCGGACATTTTTTAGAAATGCCGAAACCTACAGGTATTTCCATACTTACCGTCATTACAGGCATCAGGCTGGCATATTTGCTCAGATACCTGTTAGTTGTCATCACAATAGAATTGCCCAGCATAATATCGGCCTCGCCGTTGACCACCATTTCCAGACAGCTTTCTAAAGTGTCGCCATCAACAATCTGCCACTGCGGGTATTTCTGCCTGATGTAATCTGCAGTGCCTATAAATGAAGTTTTCATAGCTACTTTCAAACGGCTGTTAAAATCAAAGCTTTCTCCGCGCCTACCCAAAATCAGATAATTTTCTTTTAGAAAGCTGTCTGTGTGCAGAAAATCGTATTGGGCCTCCAATTCTTTCGTCCAGACGATTCCGGAAATAACATCAGCTCTGCCGTCAGCCAGCAATTCCCACGACGAGGCCATATCAGGAGTGTAGGTCATTTCCATCGTTAAACCGCTGTTCTGAGCCAATAATTTCAGCACATCCTGATAAGTGCCTTTATAAACGCCGTTTTTACCGTCCAGCCATTCCATCGGATAATTATCGGCATCACCGACAACACGCAGCGGTGCGGCTGTCTGGATATAAGCAAGTTCCGCCCTGGTAAACCCCTTGGCCAACTTGTCGGCACGTCCGTAAAAATTCTCGTACAACGCGGCAGTAAAATAAGGATTTTCCAGCGTTATCGCCCGCATCGCCTGATCCAGCTGCTCCATTAATGCCGTATTGTTTTTTCCCGTAATGATATACGCAGGCAGATAATCAAATTTAGCAACCAGCTTTTTATCTTCGTCAAGCACACAATTCCCACTCATAATAGCATCGATCTTACCGGCAGCCAATGCTTCATTGACTTCGGCACCACTGCTGTAATAAAATTTCTGAACGCTGATGCCTTTACTCCCCACAAACTTGTCAAAACATAAATTAAGATAGTTGCCTTTGATCATGCCTAATCGTTTACCCTGCAACGACTGATAATCCTGATATAAAATATCGCTGTTGGTACCGGACGTATAAATAGCAGCAAAATCTAAAATACAGTTCTGCCTGCTGAAAAGGAAATCCACCGCCCGCTGCTCGCTGTACTGGGCTGGAAAAGTAAAATCGGCTTCACCGTTTTTCACCCACTCCAGACACTGTTCCCACGAACCGCTTTTATATTCATAAGTCCAGCCGGTATGTTCGGCAATTGCATCAAATAGAGCTACGCCATAACCTGCCAGCCGTCCGTCTTTGATACCGACAAAATTATCAATATCCGAATAGGCTATGCGTACTGTATTAGAAGCACCTGCACTGTTGACTACCAGCAGAACAAACAGCATCAACACAGCAGTCAATATTCTTTTCAGCATCCTAAATACCTCCCCAGCCAAAACATCGAGCAATATTATTCAAGTAAACATTTGCGTATAATAATAATTATATCACTTTTATTTGTTTATATAAATATTTATTATCTTTCAGACATTTATTATGATCGAAGATAAAAAATAAAGGTCAACCAACTCCTGGCTGACCTCTGCTGCAAATCTTATTTATTGTCTTAAATTTTCTTCCTCAAATTTTAAACATCTTTCCTCATAACCATCTATTTTCATATCTAACCGTTCCAGTACAGCCTGCATAGCTACTATCTTGTCGGCAAGCTGCTGTCTTTGCTCTACCAAAAGAGCTTTACGGGCAGCAATCGTCTCCTTGCCCAAGCGGAACATCGCCACATATTCAATCAGCATTTCTACCGGAATACCAACACCGCGCATGCACTTAATAAATTCTACCCAATTACAATCTTTTTCATCATAATCACGAATACCACTGCTGCTGCGCTTGACCGGCGGTATCAGGCCAATTCGTTCATAATAACGCAGCGTATCAGCTGTCAAGCCAAACGTTTTACTGACTTCTGCAATCGTCATAGAGCAACACCTCCTCCTGCGATTATTTTAACACCTGGAGTCAACTCCAAGTCAAGCAATAATTTATTTTTAAGATTATTTAAGTTATTACATACCAAACACTTTCACTGCTTCCTGCATATTTTGGATAACTGTAACTTTAAATGGACAGCGTTTCTCACAAGCACCGCATTTCACGCACTCCCCGGCATGATGCCGCAGCGCAGCATAATGTTCGCGTACTGTTTCAGGAACACTGTTCTGCGCTTTGGTAAGATTCAAAAATTTAGTTACTGCTGCCACATCTATTCCCTGCGGACAGGGAGCACAATGTCCGCAATACATGCAGTGCCCTTCCCAGCTGATTTTCGGTAAAGCGGCAAAAGCAGCCGCATAATCCTTTTCAACATCAGCAGCCGTAGTATATTCAAGACATTTTTCCAGCTCGTCAACAGTATGCGCTCCCGACATCACTGCCGCTACTCCGGGACGCGTCAAAGCATAGTGCAGACACTGATTAACAGTCAAAGCTTTTCCTGCCGGCGAAAGCTCTTCATCCAGCAAATCACCGCCGCCAAAAGCTTTCATTACGGTTATAGCGACGCCCAGGCGGCTGCAGGTTTCATACAGCGCTTCCCGCTCCGGATCCATATTCACAAGCTGCCTGTCATAATTTTTCCCATCCCAAAGCGCATAACAGTCTTCATTCGCCGGCTGCAGGTCATAGCAGGGATTAACGCTGAACATCAGTACATCGATCAAACCGCTTTGTACAGCCTGCATAGCTGCGGCAGGATTATGGCTGCTCAAGCCGATATATCTGATTTTTCCCTGAGCCTGCATTTCTCTTGCATACGCCATTACCGGGCCACCAGCTACCGCTTCCCAATCTTCCAGAGAGTCCACATAATGGATCATCCCAATATCTATATAGTCCGTTGCCAGCCGTGTCAGCAGATCTTCAAAGCTCGCTTTCACTTCCCCGATCTCTCTGGTCCGCTTATACTGTCCCTCCTGCCAAACCGTACATAAATGTGCCTGTAAAACAAATTTACCGCGGCGGCCACGCAGCCATTTACCCAAACGGCTGCGCATTTCCGGCTGCGGCGCATACAAATCAATACAGTTGATGCCGCCTTGCTCTGCCGCATTCAGCAGTTGCTCTGTTAAGGCACCTTCGTTGGCAACAAAGCCTTCGCACCCTAATGCTATCACACTGACTTTAATACCTGTCCGTCCCAATTCACGATATTCCATACTCTCAACACTCCTTCTCCTTAAAGCAATACCTTACCACCCAAAATCAACGTCAACAGCAAGTACAAAAGCGGCTGATGCAGAAGATAGACTAACAAAGACCTCCGTCCGAAAAAACTCAGGCAGCCGCTGCCATAATCAAAGATCTTAGGCAATCCGCCCAGAGCTTCACAAAAACGCAGACAGTAATAACCTGCCAAATATAAAAAGAACCAGGGCATTAAAGAAAAATAATCACTGGAAAAAAATCCTGCTTCTGTAAATCCTACATAAGTAGTGAATTTATTCAGATACAGCTGCTCCGGTATTTTGAAAAAATTCCAATCCTCAAAACCTAAATAACCGTCGTTGATATTGCGGGTCAGAAAAAATAACATACCACTTGCTGTAATGCCCCAGACAGGAGCCAGCCTGCACAGCCGCCGGTCAAGCAGCTCCAGCAGCAGCATACCTGACCCCAGAAAGAATAAAACGCCAAAGGTAACCGCCTGGTCCGGCACAAAAATATGCGTTATAACCATCACCAGGACACTTCCACCAAAAACCTGCACAGCACGCCGCACAGCCCTTTTCCCTAAAGGCCAGCAAAAGCCTGATAGAAAAATAAAACGCCAGCAAATACTTTGCTGCCACCAATAACACAAACTGCTATGAAACCAGGGCAAATCCTGCTCAAATAAATACACCAGGTCCCAAAAAAAATGATAGACGATCATCTCCAATAACAGCAGCCCTCGCAGACTGTCCAGCAAGGCGTATCTTTTTTCATTATTCAGCCCCCGCATAACAAACCTTCCCCCATATATACTTTAAAGCAGAAACTTTAGCTCTCTAATTTCACGTCGCTGTAATATTCTCTGCTATGGTAAAATAAACACCTATGCGTTCCTCTTTTATCAATCATAACACTTAAAGCTCACTCCAAGTCAAGATACAAATAAAAATTTTCCCTGTATCCTGCTTTAAATTGCTGTTGTTTTATTTTCCCTCCAGTAATTTTAATATGAATATCCTCTAACCCTTCGTCCATCTTATCCCAACAAAAAACAGCAGGCCTTATAGGCCTGCTGTTTTCATTATTTCTATACTATCATTTTTTATAGCCGCACTTCGGACAAACACCATTTTCATTCAAGGCAATACCACACAGCGGGCAACGATCAATTTGATTCTTGGTTGTGAACTCTGCCGAAGCAGTATTGACACCGCTGACAAAAGTTATTTTCGCAATATTGAGTTTGTCTTTAAGCAGATCATAAACGATCTTGATCATGCCCTCGACAGTCATAGTTTCTTTTGTAACCACAAGACGACAATCCGGGTATGCTGTTGCCAGCTCTGTCTTGAAAGCCGCGCCTTTCATCTGGTTCTGCGGAGCGCCATTACGGATACCCTGTTTTTCGTAAACATCAAGTACTGCCGGCAGTAGCGGATCATCTTCCCTCAAAATCAGTGCATGATCGAAGTTCTTTAAAACGTCCCAGGCAGTTTTTTGAATTTCATTACAGGGAAATACCATATTGACACCTGGTTCGACAGAATCTTCCACCTCAATAGTCAGAATACCTGAATGTCCATGCAGATACTGTGCTTCACCTTTAAACCCATAAAATCTATGGGCATATTGCAGGTCTAATGTTGTAATACTTCTCATGTCTTTATCCTCCTATATTTTTTATTTACGGGGTCAGCGCCCGAATACGCATTTGTTAATCGAAATATCCCAGTCTGTTATCTGCTGTTAATGATATTTTCTTTAGTATTAATATAATATTATTTTCTGTTTTTGTCAATAACTTTTTAGTTTTTAATTCTATTAGAAAATTAATATCCTTTGTTGTTTCATATATTATACATTAATCTTAATTATTTCTCCAACAGTTCCTACCAGCCTCAAATAAAAAATACACTCGCTAGCCCCTGAACTTTAATAGTTCAATAATCAGCAAGTGTAAAAAATAAAAGCTGCAGAATCTAACGATTCTACAGCTTTATAATTTGATTGGTGCGAGTGACAGGAGTCGAACCTGCACGCCGAAGGCGCTAGATCCTAAGTTTTATTTTCGGCTTGTAGAGCCACTTTCAGAGCCATTTGACAGCCTGCATATTAAAAAACAAATGATTTAGGGCAAATATTTTGATATAAATTGATATAAAAAGAAACGGTAGGCTGTCAGCAGGCTGTCAAAAAGCTGTCAGTTTTACCGTTTCTTTTTTTAGTCAACGATGATGTCTGCCGGCTCTCCATAGATAAAATACTTTACCTTCGCCAGCATCAGGATCTTCAATATACGCTTTGGCAAATTTTACATACTGCCCTGTATCATCACCCCATATTTTGGAATAATCACTGTGCAGCATATTGAGCAAATAATACCAATCATATTTATTAGCCTTGATTCCATTTTGCTCCATAACTTTGGTAGTTTCATCCAATGTCCAATGTTCACCGCTGCTGCCGTCAACATTTTTCATCTCTGCAACCGCCTTTTTAGCAAGGTGTTCATCAAAATGAGGTCCATAAACCAAGCAATGCAACTTTTCCATAACACATTCAAAATCATCTTCATCATGCGATTTCAATTTATGTAAAGCTGCCGCAATAACATAATCAGCTTCTTTCTCTTTTGCTTCATTGCCATCGATCATTTTCATATATTCTTCGTACTTATGCATCCTTGCTCACCGCCTTCTTGCTTCCCGCCAATACTTCTGTATTATTTCCTGCAGGTTCTTCTGCAGTTACCACTGGTAAGCCAGTTACAGTGCCACAGTTACAGGAAGCAACATAGCCGCATTCAAGAACAAAGGTTGCACTGTCAGCAGCTACCAATAAAGAATAATTACGTCGCGTTCTTACCTGATTGGCATATAAATGATGCCCGCATTTACGATTTACATTATATAAAGTTGCACCAGTACCGATTTTAATAACTACCGGCATAAGATTTGTAGCAGTAGAAGGAATATCCTGCGCTATCCTAATACAATATCTAACGCAGTTTTCATAAGTGCCGGCAGGAATGGTTAATACCAAATTACTGCCGCTCACTGCTACAGCCGTAGTCAATACAGTTCTGTAATTACAAGTTGCCATTTATAATTCATCTCCTTAAATTAAAACAGGGAAGCGTGACAGCTCCCCTGTTTCTTAGTCACGCATTCAGCGGATATTAGCAGTTACCACAGTTGCAGCCATAGCCATTCATAGCCGTATAAGGGCTACAAGTGATATAAGCGGGTTGCGGGAACGGGCGTACTGCATTGATAATGTTGGTAGTTTGAGCAACGTTACCAAGTTGCAGTTGAGCAGCTTGTAGCTGATCACGCAATTCCTGCATTACGTTTGCAGTCATTAACGCGCGAGTTGCTTCACCTTCTGCATGAATAGCGGAAGTAATATCGCAGGTGTTTTTAGCATTTTCATAACGAACCGCATCAATGTTGCGATTAGTTTCGCAGCAGCACTGTTGTGCAGCGAAACTTGATTGAGCGATAGCGGCCTGAACGCCACTAAAGCCTTGACACAGGTCCTGTTGGATGCCAAAGTTTTGATTAGCAAGCTGATTAAAGCCACGATCCAAAGTATTATTAAGGTTGGTATAAAGAAATTCATTAGTCAAGGTATTTACAGCACCATTAGCGCCGCCTCCGAAACCACCGAATCCACCGCCGCCCCAGGCAAGCAGGAAGAATAACATTACTACCCACATCCAGCCGCCGCCAAAACCTGCGCCGTCTGCTGCTGCAGTACGGTTATTCAAATCATATACAGGCATTACGCCAGTACCTTCCATAGTCATATAGAACATCTCCTTTAGATTTATTGCTTAAAATCTGCCGGTGGCCACCTTTTAGATTTTAATACCGAATTGAGAAAGCATTTGCTGAGCCTGTTGTGGATCAATACCACGTTGTTTAGCAATATTCATAACAGTCTCTTTTAATTCATCAGGGCTTTTGCCTTTGGCCATTTCCATTGCGCGCCCAAACAGGGGATTGTTCCCCAGCATTTTCTGCATTGCTTCCATTGGATTTGGATTGCTGCGGAGCTGGTTGAATATTTGCATCATTGTAAACGGATTCATTTGCATTTGGAATTTCTCCTTTCAAATATCTTTCTAACGATGTAACCTTTTGCTGCAGTTCTTCTACAGTTTCAGCATCAGCATAACGCTTTGGAGCTGCGGCCTGATCATTGGACAGCTTATATGTTTGTATTACCGGCATGCCATTCATATCAATATACTTTGCATATATACAGCTGTCTGCTGGGCAATGAAAATAAGTAAAACTACCGTCCAGATCTATCTGAGCGGCTTTTACTTCGTCCAAGCTTGCTACAATTCGCCCCTTCATAATCTGCGGCATTGGTTGCATCTGCTGCATAGGAGCAAACTGCTGTTGATATCCCTGCGGCATCTGCTGTTGAAAGCCCGTCGCTAGTCGCTGTTGTGGTATTCCCAGCATAGCCGGATTAACAGGAGCATAAGGATTTACATACATTGTTATCGCCTCCGTTTTGTTTCCTACCTGTATTATCTCTAAACTTATGCAGATAAAAACCTCATCATTCGGACATTTTTCAGACATAAAAAATACACCTGCTAAGGCAGGTGTATTTAAATTAATATTATTTTATTCTCACCAGAGCTGGTTCTGATTGATTGACTGCAGACAGTGTCTTCCTTTTAAGCTGAATCGTATAGCCTTCTATCCGCCCAATTATATATAACTTATCGTCTTGTGACAACCCCGATAATAAATCAGCTATATATTGTTCTAAACTCATTTTTCATCACCGCCTGCAAATTCATCTTCTGTCAAAAGTAATACTGAAGCTGTAGCCTTTTTTAATATTTCATGCTTTTTAGCCTCAAACTTTGCAATGAAATACTGCTGTCCTTTTCCGGTGACTTTAACTGTTTTAGATACCGTTACGTGCCCATCACTGTGGGTAATAGCTGTTTCTTTAATTTTGAATAAGCCAAGTTCCATTGCCTTTTGTGTAGGGCTATTATAGTCAGCTCCCATGCGTTTAATCAAGTAACCATGTTCACGCAGCCATTTAAACATCCTCTGCTGCCCTACGGCGTGTCCATTTTGCTTTATTATTTTCGCCAGGTCACCTATCAAAATAGTACTGTCAGATGCCGCCACCGCATCAGCAAACAAAACTTTCGGCTTTGCCACGGCAAGCTGCTGTTCGGCTTGGCTCCGTGCTGCACGTTCTTCTTTTAAATTAGTGGCCAACTGAATGATTAGGTCTGGATCATTCAGGAGTTCCTCTGTTTTATCCGGCGTCAAATAACCGCCATGTTTCCTGATAGCCGGAATAACTTCATGTGTTATCCAGCGCTTGAAGGCCTTAGCTTCCGGCTTTCTACTTGCAAGTACAAGATTATATAAACCGTATTCGTTAACTACTGATAAATTCTGTTTGCCTCCAAGGGTGTCACTTAAAGTTACACCCTTTTCGTCTTCATCAAGCCTCGTTAATGCTTTACGTGAATTGCTTAATCCTAAAATGTCGCAAACGTCTTTTGCTATAAATAACGGTTCACCATTTTGTGTAATAGTTCTTACTTTCCCAAATTCTTTGTTCTCAAATACTTTTAAGCTGTTCATAGGAATCATCCTTTCAATTTTTCTTGAAAGAATATCCCTCCCATGTTACAATATTTCATGAGAGGAAACTCTTGTGTAAGACGTTGCTACTGTTTTGATCGGCGGTGCAGCGTCTTAATTATTTGTGCAGTAAAAGCATAATCCCTCTGCGAACTGTCGCGGCTTTGGTTATGTTATTTTCTTTAGCATATTTTTCCAAAGCAGCATTAGTGTTTCTGTCTATTCGCACTTTTAGGTCAATGTCCTTTGTGATCTCTGATTTCGGTCTGCCCATTTTTGTACTCATACTTTCACCACCTTTTCGAGTACCATAATGTAATTATACTTTTAGGTACTCAAAAAAGTCAAGCAAGGATGTAGATATTATTCTTAATTTAAACATTTATATCATACGGTCTAAATATTCCATAACAAAACGAATGCGCAAAAATAAAATTGCTGCTTTATCAGAAAGTTCTGCTATAGATATTTTACGAAAAAAAGGATATCTTGAACCTTTTGATGTTACTTGTGTTTATCCAAGCTATCCTACAGCGAATCAGATTGAGATATGCAAAGAATATGGTATAGATATCCCTGAAAATTCTTGTAAAGATGATGTATCAGAAATATTATCATGTTATTTTGAAAACGATCACAGATCACCTTCTGCTGATTTAATAAAGTTCGCTACCAATCGCAATATATTATTTTCAACATACATTGGCAAAAAACGTCTTTATGATAAGGTTTTCAATAGTCTTGAACCGCAGGATAGGATTGCCTTTTTCATCTTCTCTATTTACCGTTATCTATCAGACGACAGACGAGGTAATTTAGATGAGCATCCGTATATAAATATTTTTTATGATTTTGCACGTGATCACGTTGGTGATAAAGACTTTCTCTCTTCTCTTTCTATGTACCGAGGACGTGATTTGCGTTTTTTTGGGGAATTATCTTTTACCGACAATTATCCTTCTAGTTATAAAGGTGGACGCACAGATTTATATGCATATAAATCTGCGAAAGAATACTTGATTGATACTGGCTTAATTTCAGGCTGTGAAAGCGAACATAAGGTTTTACCCGGAGAATATACCTCTATTAATACACAATTCTCCACTATGCAAGTTCCATGTGATTCATCTAGAGACAATATTGAACAATCAAGAGTACAAAATCAACAAAAAATTGGATGTATAGTATTCATACTTTTAAACTTTGTTCTTGTGTATATCTGCATAAAACTAGAGTTGGGGATATTTTTTACTATCTTATGTTGTCTGTTTTTTTCATTTAAATTTATTTTTCAAAATATGTAATTGTTCACACAAACAAAAAACGCTCCGACCGGAGCGTTTTTATTTTTCAAGTATTCGTTTTATTTTTCTATAGCAATCACGTAAATCCCTTTCTACAGTTTTACGTGATATTCCCATCTTTTCGCCAATTTCATAAACCAGCAGATCATCGATAAACCTTAATTCAAGTATTTCTATTTGTCTCGGTGTCAGCTTTACTTTATTGATTACTTCCCAAAATTCATTTTTAGTCGGTATATCTTCAAGCGTCTTCCTGATCCGCAAACATGACGGTTCCATAACATCACCAGCCTTAATACTGATAAGTCAACCACATCCCAAATTGATTGTCTTTCCAGTCATATTCTCCACGAAGGCCTATATACTTATTATTAACAATACGTTTACTTACCCCATAACTAATGCCCCTGATATATTTCTCTACGTCCATCTTCATCCCAATTTCCCGCAGGGCCTCTGGAGCGGATGTTTTTAATGATTTCTGTGTTTGCTGCAGCAAGTCTTCCTGATTCTTCAACAAGGCTTGTTGCTCGATCAACTGCTTCTGCAGCAATTCTTTCTGCAGTTTGGCTTCGGTCGATGCTTGTTCCGATATTTTTAACTGTTGCCTGGCTGTCTCTAATTCCGTCGTTAATTGTTTGCTGATTTCCAATAGCCTGTTGGAGTTTTGCTCCAACGTCGCCAGTTCCGTTTCCGTTATTATATATACCGATTCCTGATTTATTGCTTCTGCCGCCAAGCCAATTAAAGGCCATAACAATAAAAGCAGCAATAAAACAGAGAATAATAAAATTTTTACTATATTTGATTTGCTTTTCTTCATTTAGCATTTTCACCACCTCAATATTTAACCTGTACGCTGTTTTCTATGCGCTCGAATATAATTATTAATAAATTTAACAATAAAACAGCGTACAGGTTGATTCTGTGGAAATTATTAGAATATATACGCTTTTATCACAATACCAAGTCCCACTCCAATGATCGTTCCAGTCAGAAAAGCTTTTTTACATTGCTTATTAGCATATTTCTGCATTTCCTCTTGCAAATGTGCGTCAAATCCTTTTAAGTCTTCTGTAGTTTTAATAAACCATTCAATAATATTTTTCATTTGCTTCTAACTCCTTTACCATCTTGATGTATAGCCTCGGGTATCAACATGAATCCAGTTCCCGTAATATCCGATGCCTAACTGATCCTCTATTCCCCATGCTTTAGCTGCCGCAATGACCGTGTCTGCCAATGCAGTATCAGTATCGTCCTGCCCTGAAATATGGATGTCAGCTGCACAGCCACGAGTATGGTAACTGCCTACTTCACCGCCACAAGCAGCATTTACTCCATCAGCTACTGTTCTGAAGCCTGATTTAAAGTTGGTGCCATACTCTTCATGGTAGCTGGTAGTGTTGATAACCCAATTAGGGTTCCAATCTCTCAGCATATCAAAAATGCGAAATAAGTTAGCAGTCTTTTCATCATTTGTACATAGTCGACCATTTTCGTCCCATGCATACTCATTCCTGCTACGTCGCCAGCAATCCCACTCTGTCACGCTCCAATGCTTACTTACATATAATGGGTTATCCATTCTGATCATCTTCTTTCAATTTTTCTATAGCCATACATAACGCTTTATCTTTTCGCCAGTCAGCGCCATATCTCACCCGGCGAGGGTCTAAACAGTTGCGTATAGCTTCCAATACCTGTATTGCTTCATCTGTCGTTAAAGTCATTACGCGGCCTTCTTTCGGGTTGTTTTTCATCTTCGTCAGCTATGCCATTGCCGTCTTTGTCTACTGTCCCCTTCCTCAACAGGCATAGTGCTGTTATAAACGGCGCTCCTGCCATAATTACAATAATCTCCCTTAACTCTGCCAATCCCGCCTTATAAAGCCAAAAAGTAAAATATACCCAAGTGCCGATATACATCAATATCGTCCCCAGCAGCAGACCTATTGCCGTATAAGTCAGCCATAAATTACCAGTAGTTCTTTTTAGTTTAGGCAGTTTGTTTAGTCCTGTTTCTATCCACTTTTTTATTTTATTAAACATTTTTATCACTCACTTTATAACCACACCATAAACAGCTACCGCCAATGTCGCCAACCAAGCCAGTAAACTTACGTTTCCGCGGATGCAGCCGCTTTGACATTCTAAGTTTGTTATACGCTCCTCGTGATCGGCAATTGTTTTTTCTTGCTGATCACATTGTCTATTTTTCGCCTCACCCAAGACAACGAGCCTAGTTATCTCCTGCGCCATTTGATCTAACCGTTCAAAAATTCTTCTAGTATCTCCTTCTGCCATATCAACGCACCGCCTAATCTAATATAATAGCGTCCAGTTCTTCTTTGCTCTGGGCTGCATTTACTTCAGCCTGTTTTATCCAACCATTCTGTTTACAAGTGCCTCTGTGAATCCCTAGATCAACATTCCACTGCAATAACTGTTCTTTTGTTAAAAAATATACCTGCTTAATATTTGCATTTTCTGGATATCCTCTCATTGGGTATCCATTGGGGAAATTTTCGTTAAACTTTTCAGGCGAAAGATAGATTGTGTTGAGATCGCTAGAAACTGTGTTTTGTGTATCTCTGTCGCTATCATACCTCACAGGGCTACCGGTGCATCGAGAAGTAAAACCGCCAGTAATTTTATCTGCTGTCCATGCATCAACAAGTTTAAGCTTTTGGGCTTTTAATTCTTCTAACGTAAGTTCTGGTTCCGGCTCCGGATCAGGCATTTTTTCCAGTTCCCATGTCTTCCCATTAAATTTTATAATGTGTCCATCTGCGCTTGATGGTGGCTCAATAGTTGTTGCGTGCGGTGGTATAAGCCACACTTCTTTCCCTTGCAGTTCTGTTTCAAGCGGGTCTAAAAACGCTTCTGACATTGCACTATAATATCCGTTCTCGTCATAATAATATAATTTCATCTTTGTTCTCCCCTTAATATTTAATGCAGTAAATTGCAGTCATAGCAGGCGGCTGCACGGTAGTACTTGCACCATAAATGGCGCTGCTACGGGACGCGTCAAAACTTATAAGTTGGCTATTAGACCATGCGCTGCCCTCAGGTCCGCTGCCGTTCTGATTATCGCGTCTAAAAGCACCGTCGTATCTAGCTTGTGACCATTCCATAGCTGTCGAGAAATGACCAGTAATATTCGGCAGTCCTGCCGCTAGGACTGTGCCTGCCGTGTTACTGCCCTCAATAAATCTATTCATCAAATTCGGTAGATTAAAAGTAGTGCTGTCGTTACCGGTGCCATAAGTAGTGCCAATAGCAGAGAACAACGCCGCATATGTAGATCGAGATACAGCAGCGCCATTACATATTACCCAACCATCTGGTATACTACCATTTCCGGCAAACGGCATTATTATACCAACCGGGATTACGGATATGTCATTTTTATAAGCAAATTCTTTCCACTCGCCCCAGCCATTATCGTTAGCGTAGTAATTGCGAACATATACCCTTACTGCAGAAGGTTTATAGGTTGTAAATACCTGCTTAACAAAATTTGAACCCATTGTAATAATTTCAAGATAAAAAGCATATAAATTAATAGGCATATTAAGACATTGCACTGCAAGTTCACTTTCAGGACAATAATAGACACCTGCTTTTTTGAAATCGTTTAAATCTACAACAGTAGTAATTCTTGTGGAAAGAAGCGACTTTACCTGTACCTCTCCGTCTTTACTTGCCACAACGCCGTTAACACTGCTAATATTCGCCCTAACAGTCCATTTTGCCGTGCCGTCAGTAATCGTACTGCCGACAGTAGACGGCCATTCTGGTTCTGTCGTTCCCGTAGTCCCAACCGATGTCACTTGGGCAATCATATTAGCCGGCATGTTCGGTGATCTGATTATCTGATTAAGTTTCATTTCCTTTTTCGGCTGCCAAAGACCGTCTACCAGACATTCTAAGATAGTATTATTGTTTTTCATCAATTCCTGCAGGTCAGCCTGCGTCGTCGGTGTCGTTTCACCGCTGTCACTGGCGTAGGTAAAGTATTTTGCAACACCTTTTATAAACTTAGGAATTTCCACTTTAAATCAGCTCCTTTTCAAATCCCTGCCATGTTACGTCAACCACTCCTGCGACAGGGTTATTATTTATATCCAGCAGTTTTATTCTGCACGGATTGCGGCTGATAATAGCCGTTCTTATTATTACAGCACCGGCGGTGCTGTCCTGTACGGCATCAATCCTCACCGCCGTTGTGTAATAATGCGGTGTTTTGATAGCAAGCATCACACCTGTTGCAGGTACTGTCAGATTTTCAAAATGTTCCTCTCTGTCCGGAACGTCAATAAATAGTTTCATTGCCTTTATAACTGTTTCTTCCGCAACGTTCTCCTGCGCCGAAGCCCTTACTTGAATTGTGTCTCCTGCTCTTACCAAAACTTTGCCAGTATAAGGTTTATAAATAGTAGTATCATCCAGCCACGCAGGATATTGATGTTTTTCCCATGCCGACGCTTCCGGTGTGCTCCACACAAGTTTATCACCAACTTTTCTGTGTTCAATGGCTACCGGCCCATCAATTTCATACTGCAGCCAAAATTGTCCGCTGGCAGGTGCTAAAGCCTGATAAATAAAATTGAACGAACTATAACGTTCCTGCCACGCCGCCAGTGTCGGAGTTGTCCACGCCTGCGCATTGGTATTCTGCCAATAATAAACATTCTGTAGGGCATGCAGCTGTCCGTCCTGCCGGATCACGCCGTCATGCACTGTCTGGGACCAGTTATCAGCCGTGATATCTACTTTATAAAGTACGTTCTCTTCCAGCAGATCGCCAAGGTTCAATATGGCGTAAGTGGGCATATAACTTTCCTGCCCCGCATTATCCACCGCCTTGATCATCACCGTATGCACACCCTGACGCAAAGCCTTTGTTTCAAACGGCTGCAGTGTTACAAGCCCCGTATGTAGATCTGTCGCTTTCTCCCATGTTGGATAACTGCCCTGAATGTATTTAAGTTTAAACCCTGCAACGTCGTTGGGATTCGGGTAATTATAGTTCCACCAAAACCGCCTAGTACCATCGTTGAGCTGATCATGGTCAATCAGCAAAACATTTGGCGGCAATAAGTCGACAGTAGCAGCCAGAATAGAGATCACTGTGCCTGTCGAAGTTGATAATCCGAGTACCGTCACTACCTTTACCAGATAATCTAATCCCGGTGTAGTTTCTGTCTCGAAGCTCGTCGATGTCGTATCCCCTGCAATAGTCCACGTAGTCCCGCCATTAGAAGATAGCTGCACACTGAACTTTGTCGCTGTTGCACCATCAGGCAGCCGCCACGACAGGAACATCCTGCTGTGCCGCGTTTTCATAGGATCGCAGTACAAAACCTGATTACCCTGCAGGTTGATGACATTTACCGCTACATCCTGCTCTGCCGTGCTGTAATCCATTTCAGGAATGTTATAATTTTCTTTATAGACATTTTCATTGTAGATTATAGCTTCGAGCTGTCTCCGCAGATCGCCATCCCTGTTGATAGATTGGATAATAACCGGTACGGTACCGATACTTTCTTCGGCAATATCAAAAATATCTCCAACTGCAGGCGGCTCTGCCACGCTTTGCAAATCGACGATTAACCGCGTATCATCAGCATTAACGGTGATTTGTAAAATGTTAATTTTATAAATATTATCAGTTTCACTGGATCGATACTGCAGCCGATATACCTTGGACGGATCGTAATCCTCCATAAAAGCGCCGCAGGTTATGTTCGTTCCTTCCACTGCGATAATACGGCCACTGGTGCCGTATTTAGTAACGTCATGGCTGATATATACCAGATCGCCCACTGTACAGGCTATGGCATCAATGTCAGCCTTCCATTTGTAAGTACGTGTCAGATACTGATTGCAGTACAGCTGGAACTTGCCTTCACGATATGCCTGCTCGTAGCTCGTAATGCCATCAAATGATACCTGCGTAGTATTATCATAGGCATCCGGATCGTCATAGCTCTTACCATAAACTACCAGCGTATCGCGTTCATAGTTTTTTTGTTTATTGGTAAAGGTTATCTCCAAAGCGTTCGCCCTGTCTGATAACTGCATGAAATTTTCTTCAAAAGTACCCTGAATGATATTACCCATCCCAAACATCTGTGTTGGCTGTTTCGGTCCGTTCCAAATACATCCAAACTTTGTACCAAAGCATAATACCAACCCGCGCCCGATAGGCGCTATTTTTTCATTTACCATATTCAGTAAACGTCCGGTAGTATTGATCTCGATGTTGATCTCCAATTTATATTCTGTGCAGAACTCTGCCCATTCAGCAAATTTGTCATACATCATCAACTCTGCTTTGGCGCCTCTCACTTCAAATTCAAGCTCTCCGGTGTGAATATTTGTCAGTTGTGAAGCCTGATGAATAAAGTCATAAGCGGCCCACGCGGGATTATTAGCAGGCTTTTCTTCATAAGTCCCTGTACCCGGATTCCACACCCAGACATTAGCGCGTTCTTTCATAAAGGTTAAAGTCGGTGTACCATTCAACTGGCTGGTTGCCAGTGCTTTAATCCCGATCAGCGCCATGTCAGGATAAATGAAGTCATCATAGACAATACCTTCTACCATCGTCCACCAGCATTTCACCCCGTCACGGGTACTGGTCGTGGATGCAGACCTGCCTACAACTCTTACACGCACGTCGTATTCTCCGGGAGCGATATTATCGATGCGGAAGCTGCGGCGCACAGCTGATGATTGTGCTGCTGTTACACGTCCATTTTTAGATACTCCAATATTGGTGCTATAGCCATCACCTTTATCCTGCATTGTTTGTTTATCAAACCTAAATGGCCCGACATTGATACTGCCTGTTTCACCCGGTGAAAATGAGTCGGAATACCAACCGAAAGTACCAGAAATACCAGCAAAAATCCAGACGTCTTTTGCACTTGGCTTCCCAACACTAATCCGCCAATAAATTTGTTTAATAGTATCTCCATCACTATCTGTAGTTTCTGATTTCACCCTATTTACTCTGATCTTCCAGTTTCCAAGTTCTGCAGAATCGTCTATAAGAACGGCGTTGACAGGATTTGACGTTATAAGAGTATAACCGCTGACAATAGGCTTCCATTCGTCGCTGCCGCGCAAGGCATAATCTGCCGCCAAATCAACCCATGCATTAACCAAATTGCCGTCGTCGTTAGCGTGATATAATCCCTGGCTGAATTCGATATCAATAATTATTCCCTGCGTGGCACTGCCGGTAACAATATCTTGCCGCCACTCACTTTCAAGCTCATAGCCAAGACTTTTTGTAGACCTGATATCGTTGAAATTGTCGATGATCGCCTGATCATTGATTCCCGGTCGTATATCCAGTTTCACGCCTTCATAATTGCCAATATCATTATCATTCAATTTGATTTCTGTTATTTCCAGCGGCCCGCTTCCGGCAGCGATCAGCCAGTTCAAATACTGATCGTTATTATCGTTATCCACAAATTTCGCTATGCTCTGTCCACCGCTTTTGACCTTGCCATATGTAAGCTGCTCTGGATTGTTCTGCCCTTCCATAGTCTGGATACCGTTCCAGCTATAAGTCGCCTCACTGCCTTCGGTATTATATTTTCCTACATCCACTTTCCCGGCAAACATTTTTGATACCAGACTGCCGCCCAGAAACATAACCGCTGCTGCCGCAAGATAACCACCTACCGCGGCCCATCCAGAAGCTGCTGCAAGGCCTCCCCAAAATGATCCGCCTGCCGCCAAACCACCAACGCCAAAAGATACTACTGACAGCGCCACGGCAGCGATCAAACCCAAAACACTTTTGCCGCCTTTGCCAACTACAGGCGACATCACTATAAAATCACCCGCTTTGGCTGCGCTGCTAAAGTCTTCGACAACATAACTGTTGACAGTTACTCTAAAGCCGTCACTGCCGGCATAGATCGCCTCATAAGCACTTATACAGTCCTGCAGTGTTTTATGTTCATCAGGTGCCAGCAGATGTACTTCCCTGTTCTCATCAGGCTGGAACGGATTGCGGACAATGACTACTCTGATCTTGTCATTCATACCGCTTTCACTCCTTCCCGATGTACTCATAATAGCCGTGGATTATTTTGCGCCAAGCCGGATTATTTATATCGTCTACACAAACACCGATATTCTCCCTGATATGGATAAACTTATTGCCGCCGATATAAACACCGGTATGATTGATAATACTTCTGGCTACGCCAAAAGATATAGTCACGATACATGGTACTTTGGGAACTTCCAGCCGGCGCCATATGCTTACCCGTTCCTCTTCCCCGCGAACGATAGCGTTTATTTTTTTGCAGTCGTTATAATCTGCGTCAAATTCCGGCAGTTCTATTCCTTCACGCCTAAACACAGCCTGCACCAGTCCATAACAGTCAACGCCTGTTTTAATATCTCGCCCATGTGATTTAAATGGTGCGCCGATCAAGTCCGCATACTCTATCATATGTATACCCCTTTCTGGTCTATACCAGGATACCCGCCAAACCTGGCGCTGTTCTTGCGCTCACGGCAGGCAGTTAACGTATGATCACATTCCGGCAGATCAGATGTCGCTGCGCAGCGCAGTCCTTTATATTTAAAATTGCAGTTATTCTTCATAAAGCGACCTACCGGACGCCTGGAATTGATGTAGTAATCAACAGATAGCGTCAGCGTAATAAACTTATCGTTGACTACCGCTTTCTGTACCTTGAATTCCTCTTCCAGTACAGGGTCTTCGTCGATAGCTGAAGTATTAATCACCATCAATTTTACAATGCCGCCGATAGCCCCTTCGCCTTCTTCCATATACCACGTAGCCGCTCTGGATGTATTATCGATCGACAATTCAAAAGACGGTATGCTTCCGGTCGTATCTTCCGATATCGTCGGCGGTTCCAGCGGAAAAGCAATATAGGTATTGCCACGATAAGCAATATCCTCATTATTGCGGGCCACTCTGATCGGTTCCAGCCCTTCTATTTTGGTATCAAGTTCCAGTAACAAAATCCAGCAGCTGTCACTTGATAACTGATTTTTCAATTCTTTTATGACTGCTGATATCTGTAACACTTCATACCTCCTGCAGCGTCATCTCAGCACTGTAATAGTCTGTATATTTCAGATCACCGCTGAATTTTGTGCAGCGTACCGTATAGGTTACACCTGTATGCGGGTTTGTCCACTCAAAAGCTACCGCTGCAAAATAAACCTTTTTCTGTACAAAGTCTTTCAACTTCTGATATTCATCCGTATATAATGAATTCCACGTCAAGCCAAATGTCATACGGCTTTTAGTGAACCGCCGCCGCGCCTGCGTCGTTCCATCTTCAAAGGTTGACATAATGGAATTATCTTCCGGATCTTCCTTGATCGGATACGACGGCGCCGGAATATCCGGGAAAATAACATTTGCCATGCTCTCAGCTCCTTACGGCGTTCCCAGTGCGCCCCTTAAAATATTCTGCGTTCCCATATAATTTGTCGTCACCGCTTCCAGCAGTACCGATACTACATAGTTCTTTCCGTCAAAGGTAGTATTTTGCTCGGATGCCTTTAGTTGCGTACCGCTCTTATTTTCCAACTGCACAATAATTTTTGTTGTTCCACCTGCCGCACTCCCGCTTAAGGCAGCTCTGGTCTGATCTGCGGTGTAAACGCGGCCCGGGGTTTTAAGATCAAGTAATTCCGGTCCTTCTTCTCCGACAAGCGCCCAGCCACGACCGGTATACCCGCCTTGTGCAAATTTTCCCATAAAAGAACCGCCTGCATAACTTGTTCCGCCAACGCTAAATCTGGAAGGATTATTAAGAATACCGCCAAGATCAAATCCGCCACCGCCGCCCATGCCAAACATGCTCATAATAGAGTTCATTACCAGCCCCTGCATGATAACTTTCATCATGGTATTCATAATGCTGTTGGCTAAATCTTTGAAAAGGCTGTCTGCCATTTCTGAAAAAGACTTTTGCTCCGTGATCATGTTCTGCCCAAAATTACTCATCGTGCTTAGTATGTCGTCAAAGCCGCCTTTAATGGTCTCAAACTGATTGAACTGCTTATTTTTGATGTATTCCAGAGCATTGTCCCACGAAGCTTTCAGATCGGTCGCCTGTGCTTCCTGCAGCTCCTGCGTTGCCGCTGCAAATTCCTGCCGCAGCCGCAGCTTTTCCTGTTCAGTCAGATTAGTAGCCGCAAGCTCTTCCTGCAGCTTCTCCTTGTAGCGTTCAAGCTCCAAAGCCCGCATTTCGTTGATTACGCTGATATGCCTGGTTTGTGAATCTTCCTCTGCCTGCAGGTTATCCATCCGCAGTTTATGCTGTTCGGTTATCCAGTCACGATTGTTCTGTTCTTCTTTTAATTTTTTGTATAAATCTATCTGGGCCTGAACACTTTTTAACGCCTCATTATCAACGCCTGCCACCTTCGCATTTTCGATGGTAGAATTCATTTTTTCCAGCTCTGCTGTCAGCGAAGCTGTTGCTATATCAAGTTTGGAACCAGTCTGCTCAGTTATTTTAGTTTGCAGATCCTCTGCAAGCTCATTGACCTTACCCTGCCATTTCGTCAGCTCTTTTAATGCCTTTTCAGCCTGTTTCTCTGCTTCTGACTTACCGCCCTTAGCTTTTTTGCCTTTATCATCACTGCCGCCAAAACTGTTCAAAGCCAACCGCGAAGCTTCTTCTGCAGCTTTTCTAGCATCGTCAATTTCTTTCTGTTTATCCAAAGCAGCCTGCTCAACTATGAAACGTTTAGTTGCTTCCTGGCGTTTTTTCGTTCTAGGATTGATACCTGTGTAGCGGTTATTTAATTCTTCTGCATCCAAATCATTAATGCCAGCATATAAGCCTACAGCGGCCCCACCAGTGACCAGCCCTGTGCCAATTGCAACAGCACCAACAATACCAGCTCCGGAGAGTAGGCCGGCCGCAGCACCCATTATGGCTACTTCCTTGTAGGCAAGTGCCAATTTTCCCAGCCATCCTATAAGCGTTCCTATTGCTCCTATAGCAATTCCTGCGTTGACTGCTGTTCCCGCCAGTTTATACGAAAAACTATCCGTGTCACCTGACAGCATTTGTACAGTAACACCAAGTCCTGTAAGTGTTCCGCCCAAAAGCATGGCTTTATTTTGTAATCCCTGCAGTTTCTTGCCATGGTCCAGCGCCGCATTAGCGGCCAGAATATGCTTTTCCTGAGTATCAAGTATCTGTCTTGCTAAATCCAACTGCCCTTTAGCCGCGACTTTTGCCGCCTGTAATTGCAGTTGCCCCGCTTTTTGGGCTGACACTCCTAAATTTTGATAATGCTGTGCTACAAGCCTCAAATCAGCTGAAAGTTCAAAATTTTGTTGTTTACTAGCTACAAGAACAGCTTTAGTAACAACTTCAGTATTTTTGATTGACGCCTGTTTTTGACGCTCAGTCTGGTTGATCACCGCCGCCGCATTCTCAGCTGCCTGTATCTCCTGCTGGTACGCTCCCTGCGCCGCTATTTTGTTGGTGTTCCAATAGCCGCTGACCTTTTGCACTGCCGTACCAAGCAAAGTCTGCGCCTGATACGCATTATTTGTTTGGGTTACGACATTACCAAGATCAAGAACTATCCCCCCCAGTTTCCACGCTGCAAAGCCTTTGACGATCAGCTCGGTATTATCTGCCAAAACTCCGGCCGCCGTCCCTGCTGTTTCAAGGGCCGGTCCTATAACAGTCCAGCCTGCACTGCCCACATTTTCCAAACCTCTGGCAGCATTTACAACATGGGTGCTAAAAGCGCTTACATTTTTAACCAGGTCCTCGTCCAGTTTAAAAGTTTCCTGATCCAAAAACAGATTAGCTACCTTCCCCAGAAGCTCTTTGTAATAACTGTAGATTTCGGCCGTTCCGTCTGCCGCAGTACGGGTATATCCTTCCTTAATCTGATCCATCAAACCAGCCATGGTTTTCGGTGTAGCCAATGCTGCTGCTTTAAAGCCTTCCATGCGCTTCATCAAAAACGCATACAAGCCTTCGCTGCTTTCTTTTGCAGCCTTGATATCGGCATCAGTCAAACCCAAAGATGTTGCCAGTGTGCTCGACTGCGGACGAATACCACCCTGCACCAGGTCACGCAGTTCCTGCACTATCTGATTTCTGGGCAAGCCCATAGACTTTACAGCATTGACACCGATAGTCGTAAATTCTTTCAGCTGTTCAATGTTCATGCCTGCAGCAAGACCGGGTCCTAAAAGCGCCCTGAATGCCTCAATCAAATCTTCGCTGGTTGCCGCCGTTCGCAGGGCCGCATCGTTCAGGTCATGTAAAATGCCGCCGGATATCCGCATTGCCGTATTCCATTCCAGCGTTTTACCGTCCAGTTTCGTCATCGACTGCAGAATACCGCTGATGCCGATCTGATTGGTTTCCATGTTTTTGGCGAATTCATACGGAGCCTTGATCAAGTTCCCTACCGCTTCGGAAACTCCATACAGTCCAGTCAAAGCCGCAGTCAGTCCTGCCGCCTGCATCGTCACGCCTTTAAAAATACTTGATGTAGATGAAGCAGCCCGATTCAGTCCGGTTAAGTTTTTCTGTGCCGTTAATAGCCCAGCGCTCATACCGTCCGTCAGAGATATTTTTACTCTGGTTTCCGCTACATTCTTTGCCACTTCACTTACCTTCCTTCCTCAGGCTGTTTTCTATCTCTAAATCTTCCAGTTTTTGGAGCTTCTGCATCATCAGCGCCGATACGCGAAAACCGTACTTATTCAGAATGTAATCTGCATCCTGCCAGCTAATGCCAAGCAGAATAGCTCCGGTCATACCGACTGCATAACGTCTGCAGTTACGAATTGCATACCACGCAGCATACGCTTCGCGATTACCTTCCATCAGCTCCGGTGCGCGGTAAGCGCATGTATTACAATCAAGTGTTTGCTTTACTTTTTGGATTTTCCGGCAGTCTCTGCAGTATCCGGCCCGTTCGCGCTGCCAGACGACAAGGGCTTCAAGTTTTTTATTTCTTCTGCACGTACATGGGCTGTCAGCTCTTTGGTGCGTGTATAGATCTCAACAATCTCGCCCGGTGTAAAGTCGCTGACTTTGACTTTATAAACTGTCTCCAGTACCCATGGCGCCATTTTTTGCAAAACTTTTCTTCCTGATATTTGGGGGTCTTTGTCCAGCAATTCTTCTACGAGATCATCATGCATGGCGTTCTCTTCCCACGTCATACATCTGCATTCAATCATTTTTTTAATAGCCATTACGATTAAGCTCCCTTCGTGTACGATGCTGTTTTATTGATAAGTGTAACTATTACGCTACTGTTTTGGTCATTACTCTTATAAAAAGCGTTGTAATCCAACTGCTGACTGATACCTGTAGGTCCGTCGATAGGAGGTGTATTCCGTGCCAGCTTCATTTCCGGATACAGGAACGACAATTTAAAGTCACCTGTTTCAAAAATTAATTCAGCGCTGATTGTTGTACTGTCTTCAGCATATTCAATGAATTTGCTGTCGGTAAAAAATGCCGTCATACTGCCGCTCAGCTCCAATATGCCTTCATTCAATGCCGTTCGGAATCCTTTGCCGCCAATAGCATAAGTATCTCCGTCTAGATTGAAATTCATATTCATGGATACTTCCGTACATACTGCCGCCAATTCATCATTAAGTTTAAAAGACGCCATAAAATTGTTGAATCTATCCATTACCGGAGTTTTAGGCGTCGTACTGATCGTCGCTTTATTGATAGTTTCATTGGCCCCCATCATATCAATATTGGCTACCAGCTCGCCATCACCGCCTGTTGTTATTTCCAGTGTACTTACCTTACAGCCATTATATTTTGTGTAGACGCCAATATCAGGAAAGGCTTTTTCCATAATCAAAGAAGGTTGCCGCTTCGACGGTTTAAAAACGTGCTTATAAGTTCCTTCAACAGTCCCATCTTCCGTTGTTGGTTCACCAAACGCCGCTGTCAGCCACCAGCCGAAAGACGTAGCATCCACAGGTACAACGACCTGTCCTGCAACATCGATATTGCCGTAAATAGGCTCTACCGGATCACGTCTGCCGGTAATCGTTCCCGGAGCGGTGCTGTTTTGACTGGCCGTTAGCGCATTAGAATTGAAAGGCAGCAAAATAGCCCTGCTGCTCAAATCTGCAGGATCTTTCCCAAAAGCGTCCTCAAACGCCATCAAACTTTGGGTATATACGCCCTGCTGTTGTTCTCCTATTGCCATTACTCTCACATCCTTTATTCTTTGTGCTAAATTCAGCGGTATTTTACCGCATTTTGTCGTATTTTAACCGTTGTTTTTAGTATGTAGATTAAAAATCAATCATGCCCAGCGGCCCCAAGATTTGCTGAAATTCCCACTCGCAATGGACCATACCTGTCCAAAGTAAGCCTGCCTGATCAGCTTCGCCAGTGAAAATTGCGGTAAAGACCTCAGGTGGTATTTTCTTGTTCTGGTATGCGTTCAACTCACTCTGAATGATTTGCATGATATCAGAAACATTTTTGTAGCTTTTTAAAACTAAAACGCCTTCTTCTGTTTCCAGATACGAATCACTGACGCTGCCGGGAACGCCAATAGCGATATCGACCTGATAATGGACCTTCTTAGTCAGTCCTTCTGTCTTGCCAGCGTTATAAAGCATAATATAAGGAGCTGTATCCAAGTCCGGTATCTCATCGACATTACGATATTCAACCACCGTCGTTATGCTTTTGCCAAATTCCTGTTGGCAGTAAGCTTCAAGTTCTGCCGATGATTTTAAATGTACCGCTAGTTTACGGCTCATTTCCACCATGTTAATCTGCTGCTGCATTTAAGCCACTGTAAACCGTATATTTACGGCCCTTTCCTACATTTTTAACAAACCCGCCGTTATCCATGTATTCCTGTACCCTTTGCGTGATATAAGCAGGTATTTTATCTCGGATATCCATGTATTTCGGTTCAATAAACGGTCGCTCTGGTGTCACCAACTTTGTCGTCGTTGCCCGCAGATGGATGCCTCGCTTATGAAATAACCGGCGTAAACCAGGCGTTACCTGTTTAGTTACGCCTTCCTCCTGCACGTTGCCTTCAAACGCCGCTGTCCTGCTGGTCCAACCAACATTGACGCTACTATCTGCCGAATTATAGGCATAGCCTAAAGCATTTTTCAAACGTCCATACCATACGCCAGGCGCAGTCCTCGATAATTTTCGCCTGTCTTGCAGCGTCCAACGCTGCGGCCAACTTTGCCCTGTAAATTTGCCGCGCACCGCTTCTTTCAGCTCGTTCTGCACCATATAACCGGTACTTTTCAGTACAGAGCTTATGAAACGCGGATTATTCTTTAGCCAACGCTGCACCACAGGGCTGATACCATCTTCGAGATCGATTTTGAAATACATTATTTTTCAAACCCCCTCGCAAAACCTTTGGTATTTTTCGAAGCTCCAAAGGTAACTGTCTTGCCGATAGTGTCCTGCGCTATCTGTTTATTGACATACCATGTCCCACCTTTATGGATAATCTGGTCGCCAGTTTTAATCTCCTGTGCATCTTCTTCCAACAAAGTAAAAGAAGCCTCGTCACTGACTACATCATTGACGGTAATACCACGAAAGAAATTTTTGCGCACGACCGGCGTTCCGATACTGACAATCGCTTTGATTTCCCTGTCCTTGTAAAATACTGTTTCTGACAGAACGCTGCCAAAGATAGATTTTTTAATAACATCTGCAATGCTGCTCATAATTCACCTTGTGAAAAAGGCGGACTAAGCCGCCTTTTCCTTTTAACCGATTTTGACCTGCACTTTATCTGCGCTGGTCAGTGCCGTTTCCCACACAATGCCGGCTTCAAGATAAGCGGTCGGATTGGGTTCTGCGCCGTCATTAGCATCCACAGTTACCTTCTTGGCAGCCGTATCCCAATAGACTTTTTTCCCTTGCTGCAATTCTGTAGAAGTATCCTTGGGCAGCAGAAAAACACCTGTCATATAAACAGCGATCACATCATTCTTTTTGGCTGTGCTGGCCGCTACACCAAGCGCGTCGTTAATAACAACAACTTCGCCATGTTCCACGTCAGCAGTGCATGTATAATCAAGATTTTCACCTTTACGTTTAAACATTTCTTTTCCCTCCCTTATTTGCCGGCGTTTTTAACCAGGCCGCGTGTATCCAGTACGTTGATTGCAAAATCATGGTACATTCTAAAATTAATGCCCAGATTATTAAAGTCAGTACCGGTTTCAATAATTGGCGCTGCATTACCATTCAAATAACAAACCTCGATCGTATCTACCATCCCTTTGGTAGCTACCAGATAATAAGCAGTTTCACCGCTCAATTCATCCAGCGTGGCGTCAACGATCAGTTCAAGATTACTGCGGGTTCTGTTTGCTGGATTGCTTACGCCGCTGTTTTTGCCTTCCGGATCTGCTGTAGACGTCAGCAGCTGTTCAGCCACCGTTTCCAATGCTGCCGGAATGATCAGATACTTAGGCACAATATTCAGTACGGTATTATTGCCCAGCTTCTGCTTACGCATCAGCTTTTTAGCTTCACCCAAAGACTTGACCGACAGTGCCGCCGCGGTACCAAGATTACCCTTGGCAGAGCTGTAATTATTGGCATCTATAAGCGCTTTATAGGCCAAATGATTTTTATAACGTTCCATAGATGTTCTCAGCAGCTTCGGGATTTTTACCAAGACATCAAGATCGTCATTGATCATCATTTCGCGGGTAAAATTAGTAGCGTCACCATAGGTCGCCAACTGTACGCCTACGGATTCATCCAGCAATTCACTGTAACTGAATTCGCCGCCCTCAGGAATTTTAACCGGTGCCATAGCGTCATAAATGCGGTAACGCTTGGCAATTTTAAAATCAGTATTGCTGCCGGTCTGGGTCCATGCTCCATAAGTCGTCGCAACCTCGTTGTAACCGCTGGACAGGCTCTTATGTGCCAGATTATCAGCAATAGCAGACAATGCGCTGGTAGTAGTCAGCGCTCTAGCAAACAGTTCACGATCAGTCATACGACCGATGCCGGTTTCGCCTGCATCCTGCAGTACCATTCTTGCCACATCAGTAAAGCGGCAGTTGCGGAACTCATCAGCGCCGTCTGCCGGTTTCTCCAAGGTGCCACCATGGCGCAGGAACAAACCGTCAACGATAGCTGTACGTTTTTTATCGGCTTCATCCTGAGTAACTGTTACTTTAGGTGGAGCGGTAGGTTTCATCCGCTCTTTCAAAATTGCCAAAGCCCGTTCATTTGCCTTTTCCATGGTGCAGTCCTCATCTTTGAGCATTGCCTCCATATCCTTTTCTTCGATTTTTAATTCACGGCACAATGCGCGGATATTACTTTGACGCTGGTTTTCTGCAGTACGGACCTCCGCCGCAAGTGCTGCTCTTTCTTCTGGTGTCATTTCCTTTTCCTCACCTTCGTAATTATTTTTTTCATATCCGGGTTCACCGGACCGGTCACTGCTGGCAGAAGTTGATTTCTGCATCTCAGTTTCCTCGGCTTCTTCCGTCCCTGCTCCGTCTCCCATATCACGGAAGCCGTCGGGGTTGTACAATCTGCTACGGCCAACTCCTACAGCCGCATCTGCCGGTATTGAAACGATACTGATTTCAAAAACTTCCCACTTGTCAGCTATCAGCGCTGGGCCCTCGATACCGTCCGTACTGGTTTCATCACGTTCGATAATACTGTAATTTTGGATGTTGTACCCTACCGATACACCGCGCAGACTGCCGCTTTCCACTTTTTTCAGAATGCGCTCAGAAAGCTCATCATCGTCAAAAGTAATGTCAGCATACGCCTTGCTGCCTTCAGTCCAGATTTTATCCACCCTTGCAATAACCTTATCTCTGTCGTGATTAAACAGTACCGGCATCACACCTGCACTGAAACGCTCAGTGTTCATACTGCTATCACTGACCCGCAGAATCTCCTTACCATACCAGTAATCGCGTACCGGTGTTTCTGACGCAAACGACAGCCGCGCCGTACGCGCTGAAGTATCAAAATTAGTCAGCGTCGCCGCCCTCATCCTTGGGGCTTTGGCCGCCTGCTGCCGGGTCAGTGTCTTGCTTTGACTTGGCATTTTTATCCTCTCCCTTCGCAATTAATCCGAGTTCTTCCATCATTTTCTGCTCAGCTGCCAGCTGTTCTAGTTCTTCCTTCCAATCCTTGCCCTCGCTGGCCGCAAGGGCTTTGCGGGTGAGCGTTTTTGATTCAATGCCGATCTTTTTGGCGTTGGCCTCTTTCAGAGGATCAATCCACGGCATTCCCTGCGGAATAAACTCATGTTCCAAATATTCTTCCAGCCTTTCCCAAAAATCAGGATACTTTTGGGCGTCGATCATACCTGTTTGATAACCTGCTTTGATAACTTCTTCATAAAGTTTGCTTAATACATGCTCAATCAAAGACATCTGCATATCAAGATAGGTTTTTTCGTCTTCCAACAGATTCTGCCGGGCAGAGGAATAATTGACCTCACTCACATCCCTACTGGCACTTTCATGTGACAATCCCTGTCCTGCCGCCGCCAGCCGCTGCTGCGTAGTTGTGAAATCCTTGGTCTCAGCCGCCGCCCCTGTTGGTACGACACTGGTAGCATCCTGACCCGGCTGCAGATATAGAATATCGCCGCCGGTAAACCCCTGTATTTTCTGGTCTTCAGATATGGGTTTGCCCATTTCTTCAAGCAAGCCCTGTACCTTGCGGCCAAGACCTCCGGCAATGCCGTCAGGGAATTTCTGAGTAATTACCAGAGCCAGCGACGCAGCTATTTTATGAGCAAAACTCACTGTATCCAGATAATCATCAGTATCGCGTATCCTTGGCAGTGTCCGTGCCAGTCGTGATATTTCCCTATATTCAGTAGGGCGCCGCCGCTGCCAGAAATAAATGATCCTGTCCGCCTCTATCCTTGTTACCTTATAGTCGCTAAAACCGTTAGGATCAGTTTCTTTCAGGTAATACGCTACCGGACGGTTATACTGGTCAAGCTCGATACCGTTACAGATAACATTGCCGTTGTCCGCTTCCATGCGGCCCATGGCATCAATATCATCAACTTCCCGTATCTGCACTTTGAAAGGATATTTTTTATCCTGCACATACGTTTTGACAATAACTATCCCGCCATCTACCTGCGTTCGCTGAGTGATCATGTTCAGCATCTCACGCAGCGACTGCTGCCCTGTCAAGTCGCAGTTTTCAGGCTTTGACCAGTGCCGCCAAAGTTTTTCAGCGGCTTTGTTAAAGGTATCATCCTCTGTCCTGGCCTGCAGGTTAAAGCCACGACCAACTACATTGCGCTGATAGGCAAGCAGGATACCGTTGGCAATATCGCTGTTGCGCTCAGCATCTCTAGCCCTGGCCCTCATCCTGTCTCTTGACACTTTATTGATACTCTCGCCGGTACCGATCATCGGCTGCCAGTTAGCACGGCTGGCGTTCTGGTCTCCCGCCTTGTAACCGCCTAAAGCGCGCCGATACTGCATTCTCTCCCATGCTTTTTGCGGGGCAAAAAATGCTATCGTACGATCGATAATATTCAAATCATTTCCCATGGTAGGATTTCTCGCATTATTTGACATTTTTATCCTTCCTTATCCTAAAAAAATCCCGCGGACTATTCCGCCGCTACCGCCGCCATTTTCCAGAGCCAGCTTTTCTTCAAGCCTTGCACGTTCGCTGCGCAGTTCTGCAAGACTGGCATGTTCAACTTCTGCGGTCGGTGTTTTTATCCGCTGGCCTGTCGTCAGAATATCATTGATTGCGGCGTCAATGGCTTCCAGCTGTTCTTTAATCGTTGCCATGTTTTCCCTCCTATTCTTCCGGCAATTCTTCCAGAAGCGAAACGTGACTGAGATCTGCCGCCAAAAAAGCATATACTTCGCAGTCCCACCAGTGGTTCTGCTTGGCCGAAGTTTTTTTGACCCACGTTTCAATCTGTCTGCTGCCTTTAGTCGTTACTACTCTGTGTTCAGCCGTCAAATGCTCCGCGTAAACAAGCTCCGTGTCCTTATTCAGCATCCATGCACCTATGCCAATAGGTCTATGCAGTCTCGATGCGATTATATTTTTGTACTGGTCTGTATCAACGATATACAAAAGCGACGGCCTGAGGCCTTTTATTTTGGGTTCTATATTCGCCGGACGGTATTTACCTACCATTGGCGTACTGGACCCTTTGCAGGGAATCGCTACGCCGTAACGAGCATTACAGTATTCGTAAACTTCGTCCGTCCTGTAACCGGAATCGACGCAATAGGCGTTGACCTGCCACCGCAGCTCTCCCTCTTCATCCGCCCAGAATTTATCCATAACGGCTTCCAGCTCTTCCCATGTCCGGGCCATACCGTAAGCTATATTCTGGCTTGTAAGCTTTGCGCCCCATGCGCGAATAGTCCAGTAAAAATAATCCTTTTGTACGTCTACGCCAGCAGTCAACAGTTGGGCCCATGCAGGTACAACATGAGCTGGTATCTCTGTACGCTGTTCCAAAACGCTGCCGATATCCATGTTGGCTGAAAGATTTTCCCACGGTTCGCCCAGCCACGAGTTGATAAAGTTCATCAAATCAGCAGGGTCGTCTTTGGATCTCTGGAATTCTGCCGCCACCTGTCCAAACGTTATCCATGGGCTGTAAATAGAATTGATGGAGTAAGCTATTCTTTTCGGCTTACCCTTGCATTCATTCTGCGCCACCCATTTGCCGCGCCGCAGCATCTCCGGTTTGTGGTGATCTTTGATGATTCCATGACATTCACAGCACTCGTAATGTGTCTGATACTCGACTACTGTCGCATGTTCTTTACTATCAAACTTTACACCGTCCCAAGTCAGCGGCTGCATATGCCCGCAATGCGGACAGGGTACATAATATTTATATCTAACGTCGGCTTCGTTGTAGGCTTTGGTGATATTGCCTTCTTTGATCGTCGGCGTAGAGATCAGAACTAATTTCATCATGCCCGGCCAGTTTTTTGATCGTTCACGCGCCAGCTTGATTGGGTTTGCTTCCCTGCCTGCCCAGCGTGGGTATTTATCAACTTCGTCCATGATGATGTATGGTATGGACAAACTCGCCAGTTTCGATGGCGAATTTGCCGTTGTCAACTTACAGAACCCGCCCCGAAATTTCAAAAATCCGTCACGGCTAGCATTTTCGTCAAATTTACCTTTAAAGCAGCTACAGCTATTAAGCATTACCTGCAAACGTTCTTCTGAAAATTCCTTGTAGGTTTCCTCGTCCGGCATAACGTATAAAAGCCTGTGCGGTCGCTGATCTATGGTATAACCCAGCATATTAAGGGCACTTTCGGTGCCGCTGGTTTGTGATGCCTTGATAAAATCAATTTCTTCGACGCTTTCATCAGCAAAGGCGTCCATAATGTCACGCATATATGGCACAAACTCTGTCGACCAAAGCCCAGGCTTTGAAGTAGATCCTACTGGAAGTACCCTGTTATGGTCGGCCCATTCAGAAACGCTCATTCTTTCTGGTGGTTTCAACTTGGCAAAAGCTTTTTTGCCGATATCTTCAAGTGCATTCTGCCACTTTTCTATTTGCTCATCGTTTATAAAATTTAGATTCTGATAGACGGTCAAGTCCTGTTTCGATTTCATAATTGACTATTCTCCGTACATCGTGCATGATTTCCGGATACTGAGCATGAAGCTCAGTAAAAACCTTTTCGCCTATCCGGAGCAGGCCTGATCTGGCATTTGCAAAACACGCTGTCATTTCTTCTTCCACCATTTCCAGCGGTACGAGGCGTTCCATCATACGTTCCAGCCGCATTTCCTCAATGTCCGCCTTAATTTCTTTCAGCCTGGCATCTGCATTGAGCTTTTTAGCTTCATTTGTCGTCCCGCCGTCAGTTCGCCCGAATCCAGCAGACTTTATGCGCCACTCGATCAGCACCGCCAAATCCCACCAACCACGTTTATATTGCGGCGCTCCGCGAGCTGTCCACGTCGACAAAGTTCGATCGCTGATTCCAAAGATTTTGCATACCTGGCTGCTCCTGACGATCAATTTATCATCGGCAGTTATTTGCAAATATGACGGAATGGCTTTTCTCCGAAGTCTGCTTGATCGTTTTTCTTCGCTTTTTTGTGCTTTTTGTAACACTTTTTCGGAGCTGTCTTTTTTTGTGCCATTAATTGTTAAGTTTTTGTTTTCATCGTTCTGTTTTTCTTTCATTTGCAACCTCGAAATTTCGAAGTAAATTTTTTTATTTTTTTAGAGACAGACGCCGCGCGCTCCCCGACCTTCGGGCCGCACCCCCTCTGGGAAGTACCTTTGCCTATTCGTGCGGCACGTTGCCGGCGGCTGGTGCTCTGCTCTGCGTGTGTCTGCACCTGGTACAGCTCTCTATATATAACCATATACCGAGCAGACAGTAAGCGGTACCCCCCCAAAGTCTCGAAATTGTCTACGAAAAGAAAAAAGCAGAAGCTTATAGGCTTCTGCTTTGGGCATAGCAAAAGAGCACTTGCTTTATATTAAGCGCTCTTTTGTAAAACTATTTAATTCTTTTAAGGTCTATGTTATCTTTGCCATCATCATGAGCAACTTATCAAGAAAGCCCAAGCCTGTCGGCCAGCATTTTGCAAATCAAATCAATATCTTTGTAAAACTTCGCACGACTGACATTAAGCTGTGCGATTATTTTTTTGTCCTGCATACTCGGCCTAGTCAAAAACTTTGCCTTGAACAACTGCAATAAATCCTCATTCAAATTCTCACGTAAATTATCTATTGCAGCTATGACCCGTTCCAGATACGCCTGTCGTAAAAACAGCATCTTAAGCTCCCTGTTTGTCACGTCTGCATTACCAGAACATTTCAGGTTATTTATCCGCTCATGGATCCGGACATTTTCTGCACAGCTTTCCCTGTAGTCAGCCAGTTCCTGCAGGACGAATTTTTTAGTATTGTGTTTCATTCACGTCTACCTCATCTTTCCGAGCGACGACAATTTCCAGCCGAGGACGTTTTGCGTCGAATGAGAAATCCATATCGCGAACAAGGACGTTTTTATCATTTTCAAAGAGGACGTTTTCAAGAGCGTCCGGCAGGAGCTTATGACAATTATTCATATCGCGTGGACGACGATCGGGCCAAAACGCCCACAGCAGCAGGACGATTTTTTCATCTTTGTCCGGGTAAATCCAGCCCTGTTTCCGTTTTGCCTGATTGGCTTCATAACCGGCAAGGAGCTTCCAATTCTTAGCCGCCTCCGTCAATTTCCTGCCTTTACGCTGACCAGCAATATTTACATAACAGTGATTCACACTAGGTGGTATGTCTAATACCATTTTTATCATTTCTATTTCGCTCCTTCCCAATATTTTCAGGTATCTTAATCATCCGATAATACTGATAAGGATATCCAGTAATATCACTTACACCATATTCAATGCTCTCTGGAATAATCATGTAACCTTTTGGCGCTTGTGGATATTCACGCCAACTATTTGCACTTACTACTTTTCTTTTGACAACCGGTTTAACCAAATTTTTAGAACCGCACCAACGTTTCTTAAAAACCGCCTTTTCTGGATCATTAAAAGTTTTTCTAGATTGCTTAATCAAATAATCTGTAAGACGTATATAGTCGCCACTACCGTCTAATAAACGTAAGCCTATCCGTCCATTAGTCCATAAATCCGCCAACGTATCTGCAGGGATATCACCGCTGATTACCAAATGATGATGCATAGATTTTTTTCCGTACTCTGAGACAGCTATATATTTTAATTCAGCACCCAGCTTTTTAAAAGCATAGCGTAATCTATCTAAAAATTTTTTTAAGTCCTTCCTCGCCATTTCTGGATCTAATGCCCGTTTCTCAGGGTTATATGTCAAAATCAAATGATAGTCATTTCTTTTGAAATTAGCATTGATTAACCTTCTCAATTTTTTTACAGCATTACGTTCATTCAATCTAGCTTGTGTATCTGGAGTAGGATTACATCTACCAGTGCGCTGTACATTTTTGCCACAATATTTTATTGTGTAAAACTTCTCAACCTCTATTGTCATTCCCGCAAAAATATCTTGTTGAACATACATTTTTAAAATCCGCCTTAAGTTAATAGATTGAATCAAGTCAAAAGGGACCAGCGTCCCTTGTCATAAAAATAGCATATATAATGGAAGGAAATTTTCTAAAATATTAAGGTTTGGGAACATATTGATAAATATACTCCCAGTTTGATAGATTACTTTAATATCTTAATAATTACTAAAATGATATAAGAAATAAGCATAAGAAGTGTAGATGTTGTTCTTTCTTTAATATAATTTCCCAGACAAATCGAAAATAATATTCCTATCCCAATAAATTCTAATTTATCAATCATTAAGTACACCCTTACTCAATAAATTATCAGCAATGTGTCGGGAGCTTTCTAACATTGGTATAAAATGCTCTTCGACTACCAAATTTACTTCTTGCGGTATCTGCTTTTGAGCAGCCGTCAATAAAGTTATATAAGCATCCCTTTTCTCATTCATAGGCATTTTCCAGATGATTGGTTTTAATAAAGCTATTGATCTTTCTAACTTTAGTATGTTCATTCGGGTTCACCGTCCATTTTTGCGCCACAGTTCGGGCAGTATTTTTTGACGTCGCAAATAAACTCTAAAACATGATGGCATTCGGAACACTCCACATGCCATGCTTTTTTAGTAAGCCAATGCCCTTGCTTGCGTTCTTCTACTGTAGGGGCTTCGTCTATTAAAAATTGAATAGTAGTGATTGCTGCCATTAAGCTGAAGCGCAACTCTTTTCGCCGACGCAGGGCGTCTGCATCTATTAATCTCATAATCTATTCACCGTCCTAGTTTCAAATCCAGAGGTACACAATTTCTATAAGTAACTTTCACTTTCCCCTGCTGCAACGCCAGCAGTGCTTCTTCGCAGCCTTCTTTAGTACGATAATCATAAATAGTAAAAATTAAATCGTCTTTTCCACGCACACCTCTTTCAAGGTCACAAATAAAGTACCAATAACTGCGTTTCCCATCATTGTCTAATTTTCCATAAATAGGCCTATTGCAAATAATAAACCGTTCATTACGTGCCATAACTTTATATGGCGTTTTCTCTGTACTTACATATACCTTGTCCCCAACTTTTATTTTGCTATAATCCATTACTATTCACCGTCCTCTGGTTCAACCTCTTCCCAGTACCAATCACAAGTCAATTCATTTTTCACTAATACAGCTTGTTTTTCAATTTCTTCTTCTGTTGCATTTTCCTCAACTTCAAATTCATCATATAATTCACAACCAGCAAACCCAGTTTCTACGATAACTTTAATTCTTCTCATTTTTTATCACCGTCCTCAGACACAAATTCAGAAGGTCTACCAAAAGGAGATATGATATCTAAGCCAAGGCATAGACGAGCAAAATTTTTTACGCTTAAATTTTCCCTTTGACAAATACCACAGTGAAAACTGCCTAGGTATTTGCACTCATGGCACCAGCCTACGTACTTGATTTCAAGATTTTTCATAATTTACACCGCCTTTCTACATTCGTCACACAAATAGTCAAACTTTCCCAAAGTACCTTCCGTATACTCACTATCAACGTCGATACGCCTTCCGCACTTGCAGCACTCACAAAACCACCCGTTTTCAAAGTAGACCTTTAACGGAAGATTGTTGATACTGCCGTATTCGTCCGCCCACGGTAATCGGCTAACGTTGGCATCTAAAAAATCAATATCCAATTCGCTAGCCCCTTCTCGTTTTGCTTGACCTCTTGTTTTTCCGTATACAATAACGGCGTATTCATCACCGTCACGCTCCTTACAGCAATACGCTTTCATCTACTCCACCGCCTTTGCTAATTTAACTGGATATCGGCTCAAACTACGAATCATGTAGTGCATAAGCTCTACCCGGCGCCCGATGTTTAGCGTAAATTTCCCCGGCTTCCGTTCCCGACTTATGTATTTATGATCAAAGCGTTCACGGTACAAGAGAATGCCAATTCCACGGGCGGTATAGTATTTCAATTCTTCTTTGACCGTTTCTTTTTGATAAAGTTCTTCCGGCAAAACAATGTAATTATAATCGCCACAAAATGATAGCTTTGCTTTACTTTTTAAGTCTGACAGGCTAATTTTTATTTCATAAGCTCGAAAGACGTTAGTGCTACTCATTGTCATAAAATCAACATATTCGTCCCCATAACCAGCGCCCAAGCAAACTTCATAGCACCCATATACACCTGGGGCATCAGCTTTAGTGTAATGCAACAGCGCTTTTTTAATTTCTTTAGTCAATTCCGTTTCAGCCATTTCACCATCTCCTATACCTCTCTAAAATCAATACCTGGGTACCGATAAAGCAGCATCTTTTTCTTTAGCAAATACACCTGAGTCCGCATACCCTTTGTATCAACGTAATATATATGCCCGTCAGCTTCCGTCACCTTAAAATCAGCTCGATAAATAATCGGCCTTATCTTTTTACCTGCAACCTCATAAGCAGGCTGTAAAACAAATTCAGGCTGTAATTCAATGCTTTTTACTGCACCGGTACGCTGCTGCCAAAGTAGGTCCTCATAGTATTTTGCTTCTTTCCTGCTATCAAAGCGAATCCCGTCAACCTCAGTTATTGCATTGCCATATTTCAGCACAGGTACAGCCCCGGGTAAATTCGCCGGCGCCGTTACGCTGTCCGAACGTATTTTACTTACAAGGTGTGCCGGCAGTTCATTCCACGTCGTCATTTATTACTACCGCCGATAACATAATTTCTAGAGCTTTCTTCTCTCTCCGATACCGAGCCACTTTCCCGCCGAGCTGACTGTTTTTTCGGCGCAGTTGTTTGAGTTCCGTTAAAGCCTGCATAAGTACTGGCTTTAATACCGGTATATATTTATCCTCTGGCTCATCCTCAATCATTGCTAACATAGCTTTTATATCTAATGGTTTCACATTTTATCACTCCAAACTTATATTAAAAGGCCGCCCCCTACGGGCTAATCACCTCCGCAGGGGTATACTTCCCTTTATGCTTGTATATAGTTAGTATGCGCGGCCGTTTTAACTAAAAACAAACTAATTGTTCAAATTTCTGCGGCTTGAGCATTTCGGTTTTAGCTTTATTGTAAAACTCCTTAGATAACTCAAATCCATAACTGTTTCTACCTAATTCCATAGCCGCTCTTAATGTTGTCCCACTCCCTGCTACTGGATCTATAACCACGTCACTTGGGTCTGTAAAGATTGTTATTAACTGCTTCAACAAATTAACTGGCTTTTGTGTCGGATGTATTTTAGGATATGTTTTTGTATCCTTTACCCAGTTAAACCAATTAAAAATCATTTTTCCATTATTATTAAATTTCGGTAGTTTTTCCCTGTATAACACCAAAGCGTATTCAGTAGCACCAACAACACGCATATTTGCTTTTAATACCTGTGCTGAAAAGTTTTTGATGAAAATTAAAGGAATGTGTTTTTTAAACCCATGTTTTTCTGCATACTGAATTACCATCGGCATTTGTTCAAATGAGCAAAAAACTATCATGCACGGAGCTTTCCCTTTTTCTTTAGGCTCTTTTTTTAATAAGCGATTACAAAAATGAAAGTATTCTGCAATGTTAAAATTATGATCTGTATTGAAAAAAGCTTTACCTGCAAATTTGCTTTCACCTTTTTTATTATCGCCATCTACATACCACATTGGATTAGATCCGTAAGCATTTGCTCCAAGGTTGTACGGTATATCCGCAATTACTAACTGTGCCTTGGGAATACCATATCGTTTAAAATTTTGAAAATTATCGCAATATAATTCTGTTTTAACCGCCAATTACGCCACCCCCCCAGATCTGCCACTCTACAAAAACCTCCGCTAAAGCACAACCGAGCTGCCATAGGAAACCTGCAGCAAAGATAAATAATAATGTGTATACTGTTTCATGCTTAGTCATTGTGCTTCAGTCCCTTCATGACTTATACTAATATCTTCCAAAAATCTCAAATTCTTGAAGTTTTGAATTATCTCCCGCGCCTTCACGGCCCGCAGATCATCGGACCACATCAAGCAGCTCGGGCAAATATGCACCTCAAAATATCGACCTCTGTTTACGTGACTCCCCGCCGTTGTATCCTTATGGCATATATCGCAATTCATAATCTCACCTCAAAACAGTTCTGACGCTATCGCCATCTGCGTACTATCAATACGCTTTTTGGCAATATCAAAATATTTTTCTTCAAGCTCTATTCCAATAAAATTTCTCTCCAATTTTTTACAAGCTACTCCGGTACTCCCGCTTCCCATGCAGTTATCAAGTACTACTCCACCAATATCCGTATATGTCTTAACGAGATATTCTAATAATGCAACTGGTTTCTGGGTCGGATGCAAACAAGTTTTATGCTTATCGCTTTCAAAATACAAAACATTTATCGGGTACCGCTCTGTGCTATCGTAATCTTTTATACAAATAGCTTTATTATATACCTCTGCTGCTTTACATTTTCTTTTGCTTGACGCCTTAGAAGTCTTACGTTCAAATCCTTTTTCTATTTGAGGGTTATATATTGGCTTATGTCTATAGAAAACAGTAATATCTTCCATAACCTGCAAAGGCATCACTTTAGCATTCAGATACCCATTTGCTATATTTTTTAACCATACCCAGCTATAGCGGTACCATTTTCGATTACTATTTATTAAGTCAGTTGTAAAAGGCTGCTTCCCAAATAATAAAACGGCACCATTGCTTTTTATTATGCGTTTATATTGATTCCAAAGAACATCAAGCTGAATTGCTTTATCCCATTTGCAAGCCGTTGTGCCATATGGCAAATCGCAGAATATCATATCAACACTGTTATCTGGTATCTCTTTCATGAGATCCAAACAATCACCTTGCCACAATGTTATATCTCCCATTGCCTACCTCCTAAAGTTGACTGTCTATCAAAACAGTTCTGACTTATTAGTGTTCAGCTTGTCAATATCTTCTGGTGTTATTGCTTTAATTTTCATAATTACAACTACGCCATAAACTTTATCCCCATGAATCTAATCGTACTTTAACTTTCTCTAAGTATTCAAAAAAATCTAGTTTTGTTTGATCATCCATAGCCATAAGCAAACGGTAAAAATCTTTTTGAGCTTTTTGGGCCATATTACTTTCAGGGCCCCAAACATTGGCCGCCACACTCGCAAGATTCCAAGCATCAAAGCTTTTTTCAAAAATTTTACTGTCCATCATTGTCGGAATCATCAGTCTGCTTACGGTTTTTAGATGCCCAAGGATTAGGTGGTGGAGGTAACGCCGCCGTTCCTTCTCCTAATTGTTTAGTGTCTTCAACGATTATTACCTCTGCATCCACTTCTTCGCCATAAAAACTATTGGTATACCCTTGCTCCATTGGCCTTTCAATCTCCATTAATATCTCAATAGGTACATTGATTTTCTTGATTGATAAAATGACGTACTGGTCTGAGATAATAGTTTATTTCTTTAACTCTGGCCAAAGACTTTCTTCGTTATTACTGCCAAAAACATTTGTTATTTTTACTACGCATTGGCGACCGGTATATTCTCCGTCAAAATATTCCTGCAGTAATAAAATGTCGTCTTCCTGATAATTACGATCATTCTTACGCAATTCAAATCTCTTTTTTCCCTTCTCCGCCAACGGGAAAAATTCTGGTAATATTTTTAATTTATGGATCATCTTTTCTGCCCTCCATTTCTTAACTCTATCCTGGCTTCTTTTACTATAGAATCATCACTATACATTAAGCAGTTTGGACAAATTAGATATTCCCTATGCCCATAAGGATGAACATAACAATAACCATTATTCGTCTCTTTTTTGCATATACTGCAGAAGCCATTTATCCTTACTGGCTTTGCGGACACTTTATAATCGGCCTTGCGCATCTCAATTATCCTCCTATTTGCCCTTGGCAATGGCTTTACGATAACAAGTATATGAACAGTAATATTCCATTCTTGGCCTGCCGCTTTTGTAACCATGCTGTTTTTTATATGCATAATCTGTTAAATTCGTTCCCCACGGCAAACATTTTAACTTTCCACATTCTTGACAAACAATCTCTGGCATCAAAGTTCCTAAGTTTACGTTATGGTTATTCGTTAGATTAGAAAGTTTCTTATTCCTTGCCATATCAGCGACCTCGATAATCTTTGATCATTCTATTCTGCTCTGGACCAGGCAGCGGCGTCCCCCTCTGCTTGGCAATGCAGTTTCTGTCGTCCCTGCAAACTTTTACTGCACATTTTTGTCCTTGATCATAAACAAGCATCCAATCCCCAGCCCGTAGTCTCTTGCCGCAGCGGCTACATTTAGACTTGCTCATCTTGCTTCCCTCCATCATTATCATTTCCATCCGTCCTTTGGTTCAGTGTTGTTTCTAGCATTTTCCGTATAGAAGTTCCTGCATCGAAAAAGTTCCTTGTTGCGTTCGGAGAAATTTCAATTTGCAAGCTCTTTTCAAACATAAATCGATTTATCTTTTCCTGCAGTTCAGCTTCTTTCATTGCTGCTTCATCATCGGTATAACCAAACCGATCCCAAAGGTATGATTCTATAGACGAAACTATATTTAACAATTCAGTTTGTAATTCTTCAATTACTCTGTTTGGTATCATCTCAAAGTAATCCACCAATGAATTAGAAGCCTTTTTTACTGCAAATTCTTCCATTTTATGATCACTAATTTCAGGTCCTACCTCATATGAGATAATAAGATCAATGCTGTGTTTTTTACTTCTCCCCATTTTTTCTTTTAGGCGTGATAGCTCATCAAGTTGTCTCTGGTAATACGCCTTAGCTTGGACAAGTTCTAATAATTCCTCTAAAGATTTTTTATTCAAATAACGCTGTTCCATTTATGTCGCTCCATTCTTCTTAAACTGGATTGTCCAATATCATTCTTTATGCTAAAATAAATACGGACGTTAAACATATTGCGTAAATTTACTGTCCACCTAGAGCTGTTGAAGTTACCGCTTCAATGGCTCTTTTTCTTTGACTACTCATATTCCAATCATTCTCCCATCTGCAACACCAATTTTATAAATCAAATGAACGATTAATAATAAAGCCGCCGCGCTACATATCCACAATGCAGGATGTCTAGCTATGCTGTTAAGTAACCAAATAATTCCATCTACCGCTAATAAATAGTATTCTTCCATGTTGTCGCCTCCTAAATTCTTTGTTTTCTTGGCCTGCCTATTTTTGGTGCATCTTGCTGCTGAGCATTTTTGATTATTGCTTTTATATTCTTTATTTCAAAGCATTCATTTTTTTGTCCCATGTCTTCTAACCATTTTTCAAAAGCTACACGTGGTATTTTGAGTGTGTTGCCTGACCAGAAACACGGAAAATCACCGCGCTTATTCTTTGCAAGCAACGCATATGCTTTAATGATCAGACCGCTGATATTTCCATAAGCGGCTGCTTCTTCCACAGAAAGTACTGCCTTACGGTATACCGGTATAGTTTCTTTAATTGCCGCCATATCTAAGCCTCCTTATTCATTATTTCTGGCTTCCAAATCAATACCCCTAAAATGTAATCCATCTTCTGTTATTTCATAGCGCAGAATATCGCCTATACGAATGTCGTAAATCTTTATATTGAAAAAATACCAATGATCTATATGACGATTGCGGAGCTTTATTGGCTTATCAAAAAAGACTTCATAAACATCCCCTGGCGATTCAATTATCTTGGCAACTTTAGCTGTTAAAAATTGCTTTTCGGATCCACATCCAATATATTTTTTTGCAAATTCTTCTTCAGTCATATTTTTTGTAATATTAATCATTTTGTTTAAAGCCTGTACCTGCTTTTTAGTAAATCTACTATTTTTATTCATGGTATATCCCTCTTTCAAAGTTGATATACCAGTCAAAGCTGTGTTATAATGTTCTCGTCAGCTTCGGCTGGCTGGAAGAAACACTCGCTAAACTTTCCACGGCGAAGCGGGTGTTTCTTTTTGTTGCGCTATTTTAAAACAGCGGCAAATTTAGCTACAATGTATACAAATGCTATGACAGCGACAGCTGTTATCGAAGTTTTTAATGTTTCGATGTCTGATATCAGTTCATTTATTCTATATGGTAACCTTTCAGCCTCATACTTTTCGTCTATTTCCTGCAGTTCGAGTAGGAATAGCTGGCGACGTGATCTTACATTTAACTCATACTTATCCATAATTGCCGCTATTTCATTCCGTACTCCCGGTGGAAGCGGTGGTGGTACTAAATATCCACTGTCCATTTTTTACCTTCTTTCTAACTCTTATTAGTGCTATAATGTGAATCAGCAGGAACTGCCATTCCTGACTTTATTGTTAAAGGAAGTGTATTTTTATGGATACTAAAAAAATAGAAGTAACAATCTGCATAACTGATGAAGAAATTCTTGTAATCAACCCGCTTATACAGGAAGCAATAGAATACACTACAGAAGACGATTCACTATCCAACAGTGAAAAAAATCTTCAATTGCAACATTTACATAAAGTTTATGACCAGTTAAACGGTAAAGAGAATGATCTGGATTCTATCCAATTCCTTGCTACAATCAAGGATTTAGCAGAAGATCAATTAGATTTTTTTGATGATCTTTGTTCCGACGGAGACATGATAATCGAACTGCCTTCACAACAACTTCTTCAGTCTGTCGTACGTAAGATCGAAACGTTCTTTGAGGATTGCCATGTAAAGTTTGTCTAACATTTGATTTTTTGGACTTGTCCAATGCACTGCCACGTACGAGTCTGACCTCTGGTTCAAAACTTCTAAATTTTTGCATTACTTCTTCAGCCGCTTTCTTAGCGGCTCTTTTTGACTTATTCATATTGCGATACGTTTGTTGAACACGATTTTTAGACTCCAAGCACGCAGCCTTATTACTTGCCTGGAGCAGCAGCCTGTTCTCGTCCTGCATAACCGCAGGGCTTTTTTCTTTTTTCATTTTGCACCCCTTTTCGTAACCTACAAAGTTACTTTGTTCGCAAAAAAAATAGCCATTGGGTCATTCAACTCCAATTCTTTAATCATAATTTCGACTTCATCGGTACCAAAAACACCACGCTTCATTTTTGTATAAAATGTTTTAGGAGAAATGCCTAATTTTTCAGCCATTTTTCTTCCACTAATTCTTCTAGCTGCCATCTCACCAATTAACTTATCTGTGCGAATCATATATATCACCTCCGTAACTTTTTAAGTTACGATAAGTATAAATCTTCATAGGTAACTTGTCAAGTTGTTTCTTACCCTATTTTTATCTTTTTTGTTGCTTTTTAGGTAAAATATGTTATTATGTATATAAAGGAGTGAGCAAAGTGACTAAAGGAGAAAGATTAAAACAGCTACGGCTCTCCAATAAGTATACACTAGAAGAAATAGGCAAAAAAATTAATGTAGCAAAGCAAACTTATTTTAAATATGAAAATAACATAATCACTAATATACCAACTGATAAGATAGAACTTCTTGCTGAAATCTATGGAGTATCAGAAGCTTATATTATGGGCTGGGATATTGTAGAAAATAATAAACCAACAAAGGAAGAAGAAGTATTCTTGGAAAAATTCAGGAAATTAGGCCATGATGATCAGATGCTTCTCTTTGGAATCATGGACAGCTTTATAGATGCAAGAAAATCTGCTAATCTGCCCGCAACGGGCACAAAATAAGGAGGTTTTATTAAGTGAATACTCTTAATGACGAAGAACGCTCTATTATCAACCTACTGCGATCATTACCACATGATGAATTTTTGAATGCAGTAGGTTACCTAAACGGACTTATTTTTAAAAATGCGGAGATTATCGGCTGCGAGGGTCGACGCCGGGAAATGTAACTCGTTCGCATACAACTCGTACTAAAGTGTTACATTTCCCTTCTCCTAACAAATAAATAAAAAGAGACCCAGATTAAATCCGGGCCATGAGGGAAATGAAATATAATTTTTTGACGCCGTCACTTGTGACGGCGTTCTCACGATATATATACTAACACAGACTGAATTTTTGTTCTTTTTCTTTAGTTTTATTATTCTTTAGAAAATTTTTATAACTAATCTGCAGAAAATAAAATTCTAAATATCATATAAGAAAACTCTAAATTTTTATTTGACATCATACAAATCGTGCTATATAATACGGGTAGATGAAACGACCATTCTACGCGAATGGCCTTGCCCACTACCTTAACCGGTAGTGGGTTTTTTATTTTAGGAGGTTTACATTTTGGGCATTTTAATATTTGACAAGCCATTTAAAAGCTTCGAGGAACAAATAGATATCTTAGAAAACAAATATAATTTATATATCGAAGATAAAGATATGGCTTTATCTGCACTGAAATCTTTAACATACTACGATCTTATCAATGGGTATAAAGAATGTTTCATCACTAATGATAAATTTGAACCAGGAATTTCATTAGGTTTTTTACATATATTTGCCCAAATTGATAGACATATCCAATCTACCATTTTTAAATATAGTACTATTGTCGAAAATTCTTACAAATCTAAATTGGCTTATGTGCTCGCCAAAAATTTTGGTGTTTGCGAACATGATTACCTAGATCCAGATAATTATTTTAGAACTAATAACAAAATTTCTTTTTCAAGGATCCAAAAGGCTTGCATTTCTATTTACGATGGTTCCAAGCCTATACCTCAGCCAACTAAGCATTATGTAGAAAAACATAACCACATACCCCCTTGGATATTATTTAAAAATCTTTCTTTCAGTAACGCAATTAACTTTTTTCAATTATTAAAATCTCAAGAAAAGCACGAGGTAGCCGACCTTTTAATTCCTGATAAAAATTTAGACTACTACAAAAAAGTAGAATTTATCATAGCTTCTTTAAATATTATTAGGAACTTTAGAAATAAAATGGCACATAATTTAAAGTTCATCACTTATAAAAGCCATTTTCATTCTTTGGATCCAAAAACTATTTTACATCTGCTGCCTCCAGGTCTTTTACATTGGAAAGACATTCGAAAAAACAAAATAGGTTTAAATGATATTTACGGAGATATACTTTGTATTCTGATACTGCTAGATGATGAATATTTGCAAACTTCTATGCTGGCTGATTTTATAATATCATTTAATAAAATGGATAATGGTAAATCTACACCTATGAAGTTGGTAAAGACGAAATACTTTTCTATAACAAGATTACCGCCAGATATTGCAAAAAGATTCACCGCTCTTTACGAAGCAAAACTTAAACTGTTAAACCTGTGACGTTAATATTTTGACTTTCTAAATATTTGCCCTTTATCACAATAATATCATTCCAACTATAAAAAAGAGGTGGTGAAATTATGCCTACAAAAAGAAAAGACGGTCGCCTGCAAACAAGCGTCACCGTCGAAAATCCTATTACCGGAGAAAAGAAGAAAGTATATGTCTATGGTTATGACCTGTCTGAATTGGAAGCAGAAAAGTACCGTATCCAAAACGCATCCATTGAAGAGTTTCTCAATGTTTCTACATTTCATTCATGGTGCGATGAATTTTTACGCATCAAACGTGAAGATGAAAAACTGGAAGAATCTACTCTATATTCCTACAAGCTGCAGATCAACAAACATCTTCTTTCTAAAATTCCTCCATCTACACCAATAGCCAAAATAACTCCCGCCTGGTGCCGCCAGCTCCTGCGTGGCATTCCTGGTGAACGTGCACGCCTTGGCGTTTATGTGCTGCTCAAATCCATCTTTGAAGAAGCGATTGTTAATCAGCTACTTGCAGATAATCCTATGCGGTTCATCAAGAAACCCAAATATTCGACACCGCCACGCAGTATCGTTACTCCAGATATATATCAAATGGTAATGGATGATGTATCTGGGACCCAATATGAATATATTTATAAATTCGCCTGGGATACCGGTATGCGACGCGGCGAAATTTGCGCTGTACGCCTTTCTCATATCGACCTTGATAATTTATATGTCCATGTACAAAAAGGACGCAAGAGAGGGGAAAACGGCGAATATGAAGGGGCTCCAAAGAGTGATAATGGTGTAAGAGATTTAAAAATATCAGAAGCAGCCGCTGCCAATATCGCTACCTGGATCAAAATTTTACGCCGCATACTTTTTAAAGCCGGCTTGCCCTGGGAAGATGACGGTTATTTATTCCGTTCTGAACGTGATTTGTCTAAACCATTGCCACTTAGTAGCATCACTCATAAATTTTCTGATCAAAAGGAACAGCTACATCTCCCTGCAAACGTTTCTTTTCACAGTTTCCGCCATACACATGCAACGATAATGGCCGAACAGAACCTTTCGCCGAAACAGATTCAACTACGCATGGGGCATTATTCGGCAGCATTTTCTTACGATACCTACGTTCATGCTACAAACAAGCTGCAGGAAGGCATTGTTTCTGCGTTTGATAAAGCCGCCAAGGATTATGGTCGCTAATTTTTTATCTCGTTCAGGCTGTCAAAATGGCTGTCAAAACTCACTAAACTAAAAAACGGCCTCCGAGAAAAAATCTCGAAAGCCGCATAAATGCTATTGGTGCGAGTGACAGGAATCGAACCTGCACGTCGTAAGACGCTAGATCCTAAGTCTAGTGCGTCTGCCAGTTCCGCCACACTCGCAAACAGGCAAAAAAAATGGTGATCCACCCGCGACTCGAACGCGGGACACCCTGATTAAAAGTCAGGTGCTCTACCGACTGAGCTAGTGGATCACATTGGCTGGGGCGGCTGGACTCGAACCAACGCATGCGGGAGTCAAAGTCCCGTGCCTTACCGACTTGGCTACGCCCCAAGGATAGAAACCGGATAATTATGGGGTGACTGGAGGGGATCGAACCCTCGAGTAACGGAGCCACAATCCGCCGTGTTAACCGCTTCACCACAGCCACCAAATTGTCCAAACTTAATAGCTTGGCGACGAATGTTATTCTACCATAGCCACTAGTTTATGTCAATCTTTTTTATAAACTTTTTTACATTTTTTTGCAGGGATTATTATTTGCAGACAGCGATTGCTTCTATTTCAACTTTAACACCTTTCGGCAGTCCCGCAACCTGTACGCAGGAACGCGCAGGAGCGTTTTCAGCAAACTTTTCACCGTAAATGCTGTTAACAACGCCAAAATCTTCCATATCAGTCAAAAAAACAGTGGTTTTTACCACATCGTCAAAAGTCAACCCTGCCTCAGACAATACGCCTTCCATATTTTTCAAGACTCTGATCGTCTGCGCTTCAATACCTTCATCTACTACTTCGCCTGTTTCAGGAACCAAAGCTATCTGACCTGACATATACAACATACCATTAGCCATAACAGCCTGAGAATAAGGCCCGATAGCAGCCGGTGCATTTTCAGTCTTAATAATTTTTTTCATTTGATTTACCTCCATTTAATACTTATCTAAAATATTTTTCAAATTTTACCATCAGCGGCAAAATAAGCCTGTGCCCAGGCCAGTGCAGTTGGTGTCTGTGCCAGTCCGCCTTCCGCCGTTTCCTTGAGCGTGCAGGGCAAACGATCGCCTACTGACTTCATCGCATCAATGGCTTCGTCTGCAGGGATAAAGCTTGTGATACCAGCCAGAGCCAATTCTGCTGCCAGCAACGCCTGTGCAGCGGCACCGCCGTTTCGTTTGATACACGGCACTTCTACCAGACCGGCAACAGGGTCACAAACAAGCCCCAGCATATTTTTGAATACTATCGCCACTGCATGTCCTACCTGTTCCGGAGTGCCTCCCAGCACATCTACAGCGGCACCGGCCGCCATAGCCGCACCGCTGCCGCATTCAGCCTGACAGCCGCCCATAGCGCCCGACAGTGAAGCGCGGCTGGCTATGACCATACCAATATTACCAGCCACTACCAAAGCTTCAGCCATTTGCCGTCCGTTCAAATTGTAATGCTGCTTCAATGCCAAAAGTACTCCCGGCAGAACGCCGCTGGCTCCGGCGGTAGGAGCGGCGACGATACGTCCCATCGCCGCATTGCATTCACCTACAGCCATGGCATAAGCCACAGCATCGTTGACGACACCGCCTAAAATATTTTTATAATTTTCAGATCGTCTGGCCTCCTGCAGCTTTTTAGCAGCACCACCAGTCAGGCCGCTGTGTGAACTTACCCCGGTCAGACCGAATGCTGCCGATTCTTCCATTACCTGCAGCATTGTCTGCATCTGCTCTAGTATAGCATCTTCACTCAGTTCAAGCTCTTCGCTGCTGAGCTTCAGCAGATAAGTATGTAACGGAACACCCTGATCAGCTGCGGCCTCAATCCAGGTCCTTAAAGAAATTTTCTCGTTAATCACGCTGCACCTCACAAAACATTACGGATGAACCGCACCGACTGCATAGGTTCCAAAGCAGCAACCAGATTGATTATCGGCTCCGGCACCACCTGGTCACATTCAATAACCATCGTTGCCAACCCGCCTTTATTCGCCCGGAAAACCCGCATCCCGGCAATATTGATACCTGCACTTGCCAAAGCGCTGCTGACCAGAGAAATAACACCAGGTTTATCCTTATGCAAGGTAAGGATCGCCGGCAGCTTACCGCTCAGTTCTACAGCCGCACCGTCAATAGAAGTTACCAGAACCTGTCCGCCGCCAATAGAAGAACCAATAACTTCGCATTGTCTGCCGTCTGCAGCCGTCAATTTAAAATAGACCGTATTGGGATGTGTCAGGTCACCTAGATTGATCGTGGAAAACTCATATTCCAGTCCCTGCTTCTGCGCAAAATCCATTGCCTGCGGAATCCTGGCATCATCAGGCAGCCAGCCCATCAATCCCGCAAGAAGTGCCATATCTGTACCATGTCCGCGGTAAGTTTGAGCAAAGCTCCCATGCAAAGCAATCTGCGCCTTTACCGGCCAGGCCCCCAGAATGCTGATCGCCAATAACGATAAACGTACGGCTCCAGCCGTATGCGAGCTGGACGGACCAATCATTACCGGTCCGATAACATCAAATATATTCATAATAACCTCACTGCTTTTACTATTGCGTCCTTATTCCACATTATCCAGCGAACGATGTGCCAGACCTACACACAACTCATTGAGATTGAGCACGCCTACCGCCATATAAATAGCAACGCACAAATGCTCACCGCAGCGGGCAATACCGATCTTGCCACCGACATTAAATCCCAAAGCCTTGGTTTTCACCTGCTCTAAAGCCGCATGAGCAGCGCCTGCTACCGCACCGGCGCCAACATGCGTATCTGAAACCAGGCCCTGCCTCTGCGCTGCCACTACAGCACGCTCAACAATCTTGACAATAGACGGAATAAATTCCCCGCCAAAATCGACCGCTGTCGAACGAATACCCTGTTCAGCCAGTTCCTGCTTGATCCTCTGCTCTTCGCTGCGTGAACCTGTAACAGCTATTTTCAGGGCCGCACGGCCGATTTCAATACTGGTGAGTTTGCTGTCGGTCATAATATCAAGCCTCTTCCTCTACATATTCCGGTACTTTAATCGGAGTTTTATCAACAACTGCCACTATTAAAAAGGTTACAATACAAATAAGCCATTCAAAATAAATTACATGCTGCAGAACATGGAGCGCCGGTACAAATTCCCAGACCACCAACCCTAAAAGTCCGACCAGCGTTGTATAAAAAGCACTGCTTCTGCGGCACAGCCCCGGCGCAAACACAGTAAATAAAAAGACACAGGTCAGAGCGGTAGTCATCGACAGACCGGCAATCATGGTCTTCAAAATACCTGCGGCATTGAAAGCAAACCATAAGGTTATCAAACCAACCCCGAAAATAGTCAGACGATTGACAGTGACAAATTTTTCATCGCTGACAGAAGGATTAATAAAACGTTTGTAAATATCCTGACTGAACAAAGTGCCCGCCCCCAAAAGGATCGTGCAGGCAGTAGAAACATCGGCCGCCCACAAGGCAGCCAGCGTCGTTCCTGATGCCACCGGGTTCAGACTCATAACGACTTTCGGCAGAGCCATAGTCGCCGTAATATCCGGGAAAGAAACCTTCGCTACAATGCCGAGCAGCGCGCATAAAAATCCGATCGGGAAAATCAAAATGCCGCCTAAAAGAAAACCTTTACGGGCAGTTTTGGCATCACGGGCACCACAGGCAATCTGCACCGGTCCCTGTGCCGTGATCGCTTGTGTGACCATAACTATGAACCAGCCGATAATGACCGCCATCGGTATACCAGCCAAAGGATCGAACCAATCCAGCGTCGGCGGCAGCTGAGCCGCAATATTCTCGATCCCGCCGGCATTATTGACGGCGGCAAAGCAGGAATACAGGACACCGACATAAATCAGACAGACGCTGACGATATTGGAAAGACCTGAGGACCACAGACCGCCGATCAGGGTGATGCCGATGAAAACAACGGCACTCATCATCATGCCGCCTTTAAAACTGAAAATGTCAGGCAGCAGCGAAGCCAGAATCGCCCCGCCAGCCAAATACTGCAGCGCCGTAATAACAGACATAATAATAACAAGACCGACCGCGCTGATGACACGACCTTTCGTATCATAGTATTTCTCAAAAAATTCCGGGATCGTAGAAATCTTCATCGCCCGCAGTTTCCCAGCGGCAACAAGCCCCATCACGACAGCCCCAGCTGCCCAGGCTGCATTATACCAGCCTGCCGCCATACCTACTTTAAAGGCATTTTCAGCAACGCCCACTGTAGAAGCCGCACCGACCGCAAGCCCCGTAATATTGACCGCGATCAGGCCGGCACTTAATTTACGCCCGGCAAACAAATACTCCGTCGAGCCTTTATCAGCCCGCCTTTTAACATAAAAACTGATACCAAACAAAAGCGCGATATACACGCACACGATAATCAACTGAATAGACAAATGCCACACTACCTTTCTACGCTGCTACATTGCTGCTTATTAAAACCCCTCCGCGCCTCAGAAGGCGCCTGCTGCCATACTACCCTCCTACCCATCAAGTATGGATATAATTATATCAATTTTCTTCTGCAAAGTGAAGTAAAACAGCTTTTTAAAACACTTTTTTACTTTCTTTAGCTCATTTACATTCGCTGGCTGCCTTGTAAAATTTTTTATACTTTGCTGCCGGCAACAAGGATTTTAGATTTTTATGTCGAATGTAAAAAAGATTACAGAAGATTTATTTATCTGAAATTCCCTGATAAGTGAGGCTTAAATTTATGTATTCTTACAAAACCAGCGGCACCTGCTCTCAACAAATAAATTATGACATCGTTGACGGCAAGGTCCATAATGTTACTTTCGTCAACGGCTGCCCCGGCAATCTTAAAGCTATCGGCATCCTGGTAGAAGGACTTCCCGTCGAGGAAGTTGCCGCAAAACTGCGCGGCATTCACTGCGGCAACCGCAGCACCTCCTGCGGCGACCAGCTGGCTCAGGCCCTGGAGCAGCATATAAACAAATAACAACATCGCAAATTCCAAGGAAAGGGGGCACCTGCAATGTATAAGATCCTCAAAAGTACACCAAACGGCATCGATGAGCTTGAGCTTGAACAATTAGAAAAGGGCTGCTGGATCGACATTGTCAGTCCCTCCCCTGAAGAACTGCATGAAATAGCCGCCGCTACTAAGATCCAACTGGATTTTCTGACGGCCGCGCTTGACGAAGAAGAAAAATCGCGTATCGAAACTGAAGACGACCAGATCCTGATCCTGGTCGATATTCCTTTTTTACGCAGTAACAAAGACTACGACACACTTCCGCTCGGCATTATCATCGCTGAAGACTTTATTGTCACCGTCTGTCTGGAGCCTAACGCTGTTGTTGCTGACTTTTCTTCCTATAATCATCGTTTCTTCAGCACCTTCAAAAAAACGCGGTTCCTGTTCCAGATCCTTTATAAATCAGCTACTTTATATCTAAAGTATATTCGTATCATCATCAAACGTACTGATGAACTGGAGCAGCATCTGCGTAAATCCATGGAAAACTCCGAGTTATTCAACCTGCTGGATCTTCAGAAGTCACTGACCTACTTTACTACTTCCCTGCGCAGCAATTATATCGTTACTGAAAAACTGCTGCGTCTGCGTTCTACAAATCAGTCAGGACATTTGATCAAGCTCTACGAAGAAGACGAAGACCTTTTGGAAGACGTCATCATTGAATATAAGCAGGCTATTGAAATGGTTGAAATGTACAGCCATATTCTTAACAGCATGATGGAAGTATTTGCCTCTATCATCAGTAATAACCTGAACTTAGTTATGAAGTTCCTGGCTTCTGTAACCATTATTTTAGCTATCCCCACAACTATCGGCGGCTTATGGGGCATGAACGTTCCGGTGCCTCTGGAAGGTAACGAATTCGGTTTTGTCACCATCACTTCCATCGCCCTGCTGATTTCTGTAGGTACAGGCTACTGGTTGTGGAAACGCCGCATGTTCTAGGAGGATATTATGTCAAAAATACTAGCAGAACAATTATTGGCCGGTATTATTCTCGGCGATAACGATAATCAGGAATATATTTATCTTCCAGGCGGAGAAGTAGGAAGCGATACTCCCTGCTGTGTCTTTGAAAGCAAGTCCGGACGACAGGACCTGCCGCTGGATAAAGCCGTAGAACAGGCCAAGCGCCTGCATCTAAAACCCGTAGCGCATCCGGAAATGGGCCGGCGCTCATACTGAACCTGAAGAAGAAGACCCCGCTGCAATAATGCAGCGGGGTTATTTTTATGCTTTTTATTTTTTTACATAACGCTCCCAAAACTCGTCTTCAGGCAGCGGTCGGGCAAAATAATAACCCTGACCCAACTGGCAGCCCAGCTTTTGCAAAACCTTGAGCTGCTCTTCATTTTCAATGCCCTCAGCCAAAGTCAGCGTATCACCAAATTCACGGCACATAGAAACCGCCGCCTTAAACAAAATCTGCGTTTTAGGATTGTCTACGATACTGTCCGTAAGACTTTTGTCAAACTTTACCGTATCAAAATGCACCTGTGACAATAATTCCAGATTAGAAAAGCTAGTACCGAAATCGTCCATGGAAATACTGAATCCAGCCTCATGCATCCGTTTGATCAAATCCACAAGCAGCTCTTTTTCCAGCAAACCAAAGCTTTCCGTGATCTCCACATCTATCAGACATGGATCAATACCATATTTCTTACAGATAGCCACACTGTTTTTGATTGTATCTTCCGCAATCAACGTTACCCGCGAAACATTTACAGACATCTTAAAAACTCTGCCGCCACGTTCACGCCAGTCTTTCAGCATCCGGCAGACTGTCTTCAGAACAAAGATGTCGATATAATTTATCAAACCATTTTCTTCGTAACCAGGAATAAAATTATCCGGCGCTATTATCACTCCCTGATCGTCGATTTTTCTGACCAGGGCCTCGGCACCTTCTATCAGACCTGTTTGCAGGTTTATTTTCGGCTGCAGGTAAACTTTGAACCTTCCTTCCGCAATCTCGGCCAACAGCCGGTGCGCGCTTTCTGCTTTATGATTATAATCGGCGGTCAGATTTTTATAGCCAAACGATTTTGTCGCTTCCATCACCGCATTTGCCTGAGATACTTTTTTATAAATATCCCGGCAATTATCGCTCCATAAGCTGCCGACCGAGACCCTGAAATCTTTCTCTGCACTGAATTTAGCTTTCAGCGCCGCTACTTTTGCTTCAAAATCCGCTTTATCCATATTCAGCGCCAAACTGACAAACTCATCACTGCCGACACGAAATGAATTAACGCCAAAAACACTTTTGATAAGTGCTGCTATCCTGATCAGGACCCTGTCACCCGAATGATATCCCTTGGTTGCATTGATATTGCGCAGCCCGTTGATATCCATATCGACAATACCTATCTGCCGTATTTTCTTAATTTCTATATCCTTCAACAGACTGCTGTATTTCTCTCTATTATACAGTCCTGTAAGATTATCTACCCAACGGATCTGTTCCAATTTTTGATCCAGATATTTTTTCTGCTGTTCCAGTTCTTCTTCCTTAAAATTATATAGAATTTCAAAACGCAGACGACGCCCCATATAATTGAATAAAATGCTCTTGACCTGTAAATAGCGCTGTACCGACGGCTGATATATTTCTTCCACAAACATGCGCTCTGTAGTCAGCAGATTATTCCGGCAGAACCTGCACTTGCTGTTCAGTCCCTGTAAAACCGTATAACATTTTTTACCGCAGTAGCTGTCATCTTCATAAGCCAGCTGCAGCATGTCTTTTGCACTCTTATTCATATAAACAATTTCACAGGTATCAACATCAATCAGATAGATCGCTCTTGCTGTTTCTGTACGCGCTATTTGAGGAAATTCGTCGAAGCCCATCATTTTCGAGCTCATTTCTGCACCTCTTTTATAAATATTCCCAGTCGCAACTTTTACTTTAGTTAAAAAAAGCTTCTTCAGGATATTTATTTTTAACATTTTTAAAAGTTTGCATTTTGTTTATCCATTTGTATTATAACATCATTATAATATCTATTCAATATTTTTGGTTTTTTAGAATATTTTTATTCTTAAAACAACAAAAGGCGCTGTGTAATTTATACACAACGCCTCAAAGACCACTTTTATTTAATTACAATAACTGGCAGTTCGGATTCTTCGATCACCGTTTTACTGACACTGCTTTTTAAAAGCCCTTCCAAAGCTCCAAAACCGCGGCTGCCAATAACAATGCTGTCACAGTTTTCTCGACGGCTCAGCTTAATTATTTCTTCAGCTGCTCTACTGCCGATAGCCAGCAGATAATCGCAGGGGATTTCCTGTTTGTCCATTAAGTGCTTGGCAGCGCCCAGCACCTCATTGCCGATCTGCATCACCGGCCCATTGGCACTATAGACCAGTTCTTCTTCCAAAGGAGCACCGCCGACAGCTTTAATCCCCGGCTTAACGACCGTCAAAATAACCAGGTGTCCACCCGACAGCTTTGCCAGCGAAGCGGCATATTCCATGGCTCGCCAGGAATATTCAGTCCCGTCGATAGGTACGAGGATTTTTTTTAACATATTCATCATCCTTCATCAAAACTTTAAACACAGCTCCGCAATTATTTTACGATCAGTACCGGCACTGTTGCATACTGAGAAACCTTGGAACTGACGCTGCCCAGGAAAAATTCAGCAATGCCGCTGAGTCCGCGGCTGCCCAAAACGATCGCGTCGGCTTCCACTTTTTTGGACAAAGCGATGATCCGTTCCGACGGATGCCCTACTTCCATATCATATTCAACTTTATGCGGATAGGAGCCGACCATTTCTTTGGCCAGTTCCAAAACCTTATCACCGACTTTTTCCAATTCGCTGTTACCCTGATTAATCGTAGCATGGTCAAGCGGGACTGCCAAAAGAGCAGCATTATTATAAGGCTGGATTACGTTCACTACCAAAATTTCACTCTCAAATTTTTTACCGATCTCCAACGCATTATTCAATGCGCGCCATGCGGTTTCGGAACCGTCTACAGGTACTAAGATTTTTTTAAACATAATACGCACCTCCTGCTATCTTAACTGCTTTTAGAATATTCAAAATCAATAATAAGCTTATTGGTTTCACTGTTAATTTCTCTTTTTACAGCCTAAATTCCTGCTAAAGCAAAATTATTTAACTTTATTTTTTTTCGCCTGATGCTTCAGGGATTTTTTACTTACTTTTTTGATCTCTGACGGTGCCGGAGCATCATCCATACTGCCGCCTTTACCAAAACGGTAATACAGCAGCATTAATCCTAAAAGCAGCATCGGCAGGCCGCCGATAACATAACGGTATTCGGCCGACGCAGTGATCGTCAGAAAATCATAACCAATGATCGCTATCGGCACAAGAATGATCTGCGAATAACGGCTTGCAGAACTCGTCGTCCCCATAAGACGGATCACCAGTCCGTAAGCCAGGAAGGCCACAGCAAAAGACACAAAAGACATAAAGCATAAGAAAATAAAAAATTCCATAACAGCTCTCCTCGTTTAACGTTCTTCCCTGTCATAAGGCTGCCCCAGCGCCTGAGGCGCTGCCAGACGGCCCCCTTTGCGGGCCAGAACCAAAATCAAAACCACTATTGTAAAAATATATGGAAGCATATTCAAAATAAAAACAGATACGGGCAGGCCAACGACCTGCAAATGAAAGCCCAAAGCATCAATGCCGCCGAAAAGATACGAACCAAGCAGCGCACGCCAGGGATCCCACAGAGCAAAAATTACAAGTGCCACCGCGATCCAGCCGCGTCCGGCCGTCATATTTTCCAGCCAGCAGGGAGCATAAGCCAGCGACAAATACGCGCCGCCCAAACCGGCTAAAGCGCCGCCCATGATCACATATAAATACCGCAGTCCAAAAACATTGACGCCTACAGCATCTACAGCAGCCGGATTTTCTCCCAAAGCCCTCATAAACAGCCCTGCTCTTGTACGGTACAGATAAAAAGCAACAGCAGCCACTAAAATATAACTGCAGTAAACCAGCAGATCCTGCCTGAACAGTACCGGCCCCAGCACCGGGATCTCACTGAGCCCCGGTACATCCAGCTTACTGAAAACAACAGTCGCCTGCTGCCCCACATAATCCAAACCCAGATAACCGGATAGACCCGTGCCAAACAAGGTCAGCGCCAAACCGCTGACGACCTGGTTTGCCCGCAGGGTGACAGTCAGAAAAGCGTGTATCAGCGCCATCAATGAACCTGCCAGCAGCGCCATCCCAACACCACTTAGAAGACTGCCCGTCTGCTGAGCGGCAATGAACCCGGCACAGGCACCGACCAGCATCATCCCGTCCACACCCAGATTGGTAACACCAGCTCGCTCGGAAATCAGTTCACCCAGCGCAGCAAACAAAATAGGGGTACCGGCCGTAATAGAGGCAGCTAAAATTGAAATGAGCAATGTCTCATTCACTCTCTTCGCCTCCTTCATTTTTGATCAGGCGCAGCTGATAATTGGTAAAGATATCAGCGCCGACGACAAAGAATAAAATAGCTCCCTGCAGCATTGTTGCCACAGCCGAAGGAATCCCCAGTGTCTGCACCATAAACCCGCCGACATGGATAATCGCAAACAAAAAAGCTACTACGATAATCGCTGCCGGATGCAGCCGCGCCAGCCAGGCCACAATAATCGCCGTATAACCATAACCGGGACTGATACCCGGCTGCAGCTTGCCAACGATGCCGCTGACTTCAATCATGCCGCCCATCCCGCAGACAGCACCGCTTAGCAGCATCACCAGCAAAACATTTCTGGGAATATTGATCCCGGCATAACGGGCAGCAGTAGGATTGGAACCAATAACAAGTGTCTCGTAGCCCCAGCGGGAATCACGAAAAACTACTGCCAGAACTGCCGCTAAAACAAATACAATAATGATACCGGCATGTACGCGCAGATCTCCGAAAGAGGGCAGCAAAGCCGACTCGCTGAAGGCCGCTGTCAAAGGAAAATTCAAGCCCTTGGGATCACGCCACGCACCATAGACCAGATAATTGACCCATAAAATTGCAATATAATTCATCATCAGCGTCGTAATCAGTTCGCTGACCAGCCACTTGGTTTTGAACCACCCGGCTAAAAGTCCCCACATCCCGCCTGCCGCAGCTCCCAACAGCAGCATGCCCGGCAGCATGATCATAGAAGGCAGGTCAGGATAAGTCAGCGGCAGCCAGCTGGCCGCACAGGCTCCCATATAAAACTGCCCTTCAGCGCCGATATTCCAGATCTGCATCCTGAAGGCAATGGCAATGCCTAATCCGCACATCGCCAGCGGTATCATTTTGACGATCGTTTCCGAAATACCATACTCAGAACCTAACGCACCGCTGAACATGGCATAATATACCTCAAAAGGATCGCGCCCCGTCACTGCAAAAAAGATACCGCAGAAAACCAGAGCGGCGAAAGCTGCCACCACCGGCACCAGCGAGCGCATCAGCGGACTGGGTGCCAGACGTTTTTCCATTACCAGCTTCATACGCCCGCACCTCCCGCTTCGGTAATACCCGCCATCAAAGCACCGATTTTTTCTGTATCCATTTCGCTGACAGGGAATTCACCTAAAATCTGCCCGGCAAACATAACGCCTACACGATCAGCCAGCTTTGCGATTTCCTCCAGCTCTTCCGATACCAGAATGATCGCAGTCTGTTCTTCTTTCAGCTGCAGCAGCAGCTTGTGCACTGCTTCGATAGCACCTATATCCAAGCCGCGTACCGGGTACAGTACGATCATCAGCTTGGGTTTAGCGGCTATCTCGCGTCCCAGCAGCAGTTTTTGCAGATTGCCGCCGCTCATCATCTTCACCGGCTGGAAAATCGATCCCAGCTTCACATCAAAATCTTCTACGATACGTTTTGTCGCCGCTATAGCAGCTTCACGCCGAATCCGCCAGCCTTTGGAAAATTTACCGTCATATTCTTTCAGGATCACGTTATTGACAGAATCCAGATTTGGCACCAGCCCCATACCCAGACGATCCTCCGGCACATAACTGATACCTGCTTCGATCATTTCTTTCGGTTTTTTATTGGTAAGGTCCTGTCCGTAAAAAAATATTTTTCCGCCCATCGACGGCCGCAGTCCGGCAAGTACCTCAGCCAGCTCGCGCTGACCGTTGCCAGATACTCCGGCGATACCATAAATTTCACCAGCTCTGACTGCAAGCCTGACATTGTTCAGTCCAACCGTATTCATATCATTGAGAGCTGAAACCTGCTCCAGCTGCAGCACCACTTCACCGCAGTGCTCGCAGTTTTTTTCATAGGTATTCAGCACCTCGCGGCCGATCATCATCTGCACCAGCTTGTCGCGACGCATATCTTCTTTTGCGGCGCTGCCGGTTACACAGCCGCCGCGCAAAACAGTTACTCGGTCGGCCAATTCCTCGACTTCGTTGAGTTTGTGGGAAATAAAAACTACCGCACAGCCGTCGTCTGCCATCTTTCTCAGATTGACGAACAACTCGCGTGTCTCCTGCGGCGTCAGAACAGCCGTAGGCTCATCCAGGATCAGCACCCGGCTGCGATGATAAAGCATCCGCAAGATCTCCACACGCTGTTTTTCTCCCACACCAAGCTGCCAGACATAGGCCCGCGGATCTACCTGCAGTCCATATTTCTCACCCAGACTTTCAATATCTGCTATGATCTGCTCCGGTTTCAGCAAAAAACCGCCTTTGCTCTGGCTCAGAACGATATTCTCAGCTACCGTAAAAGATTCGATCAGTTTAAAATGCTGATGTACCATCCCGATACCGCTGGCAATGGCGTCAGCAGGCGAAGCAAACTTTACTTCCTCCCCGCCAACCATGATACAGCCTTCTGTAGGCTTGTAAAGACCTGTAAGGATACTCATCAAAGTACTTTTACCGCTGCCGTTTTCACCCAAGAGCGCATGTATCTCACCGGGATACAATTCCAAATTTATTTTATTGTTGGCGATAACGCCGGGAAACCGTTTCGTTATCTGCCGCATACTGATAAGAGGCAAGGTCATGACTTTGCTCCGTTCATCATAAAATTAATCCGCTCCTCCGCATAGCCGCGCGCCGATCTGGCGGGCAACATGGACTCCGCTCGCACTGGCCTGTGACAACCCCCTGGTGATACCGGCACCGTCGCCGACGGCGAACAGGTTCGGGATCTTAGTTTCCAGCTTATCATCAAGTTCCAGACGCGCACTGTAGAATTTTACCTCTACACCGTAAAGCAGGGTATCGGCATTAGCCATCCCCGGCGCCACCTTATCCAGCGCATAAATCATTTCGATGATATTATCCAAATGGCGTTTAGGCAGCACCAGGCTCAAATCGCCGGGCGTAGCCGACAAGGTAGGCTTAGTAAAGCTCTTTTCCAGACGTCTTTCATTAGTACGCCGGCCTTTGATCAAATCGCCGAAACGCTGCAGCAGCACGCCGCCGCCCAGCATATTGGAAAAAGAAGCGATACGTTTGCCGTATTGATGCGGTTCAGTAAACGGTTCTGTAAATTTATTGCTGACCAGTAAAGCAAAATTCGTATTATGACTGTGCAGCTTGGGATCGCGGAAGCTGTGCCCGTTGACTGTAATGATGCCGTCAGTATTTTCGGCCACTACATAACCGTTGGGATTCATGCAGAAAGTACGGACCAGATCATTATACTGCCGTGTCCGGTAGACCAGCTTAGCTTCATAGACTTCGTCAGTAATGTGTTTAAAGACCTGCGCCGGCACCTCTACCCGCACGCCTACGTCGACCTGATTGTTAATAAAGGACAATCCCAGTCCGCGGCACTGTTCGGTAAACCATTCCGCACCGGCACGTCCGGGAGCAGCGATCAGATAATCACAGCGAATATCAGCTTTATCCTCGCCGCGAACGCCCAGTTCAAAACCGTCACCGTGCCGTTTGATAGTTTCCACATGGGTATTACAGCGGATCTCCATTCGCTCAGCCAGATATTTATAAATATGCTCCATAATAATAAGGTTATTTTCAGTCCCCAGATGCCGGACCTTGGCGTTTAAAAGATGCAGATCATGTCCCAGCGCCAGACCGCCGATAGTACTGTTCTTTGTGCTGAAATATTCGCCGGGAGCGCCATGACGGCAATTAAGCTCATCAACATAATCAATCAGCTCGATTACCGTCTTTTCCGGAATATACTCGCTCAGCCAGCCGCCGAATTCAGTCGTAAAATTATACTTACCGTCTGAAAAAGCACCGGCACCGCCAAAACCGCGCATGATATCACAAGGGACACAACGCAGGCAATGATCCACTTTTTTTGCAGCCAGCGGACATTGACGCCGTTCGATTGGATTGCCTTCCTCCAGCATGATCAGACTGACCGTCGGATATTTCAGAGTAAATTCATAAGCTGCGAAAACAGCCGCAGGGCCACCGCCGATAATCGCTACATCATAGTTCTCGTACATAAAGGACCTCCATTCATTATGGTTTGATCACAAATCGTATTTTTTACTTTCATCACCCAGTGGTTCATCTTTTTTAGGGTCATTTTTAAAAAGCTCAATATTTTTCTTTGCTTCACGCAAAGCATCATCATACACAGTTTTAAACGGACTCAGGTCCGCCGGTTTACCGGCCTTCAGCCATTCGGTAACGACCCGTCCCAGCGCATAGGTAGTCCCTACAGCTACAGGTATCTGCAAGGGAGCAAACGGGATCAGTGTCGTCAGCGTACTGCCTACAAAATAAGCTCCTAAAGAACTCAGCAGGCTTACGGCCGCCTTTTCTCCGATTTCTTCTTCATAAACACTGCCTAATTTTATCACCAGATACACATCATTAGCAATCAGCGCCATTGTTCCAAGCAACGGAGCAACAACGATAACCCCGGCGCGGGCAGCAGCCCAACGGCACAAAGTTTCAGCTTCCTCCTGACGCAGCCGGTCGTCAATGACAGTGACCTTAGTTTCCTGATTCATATCCATTTGCATACCCTCCTTCAGGCATAGTAAACCACTTATTATTATTCGCAATCTTCCCGAAAAATCCTGCTAAGTCCTGCCGATAAATACGCTGTCGGGCATAAAAAACCGCAGGCTGTAAAACCTGCGGCTAAATTTTTTATAAGGGCAAAACTTATTTTTCCAGCCCGTCAGCCTGACGTTTGGCAATCACCTGACGCATATAGTCAGTAACCAAAGCCGTACTTTCTTCAAACAACACCAGCGCATGCGTAGCCTTTTTCTCTAAAAACGGGATCAGCTTTTCCAAATTTTCTTTCTGATCGACGATCGTCACCAAAACAGGCAGGTTGGAAACACCGGTAAAAAGTGATACCGGACGACGGTCGATCCCACGCACTTCGGTCGCATAACCTTCGATACCTTTAATGACGGTAGCGCCGGCGATCTTTAAACGGCGGGCTTCTTCAAGAATCGTTCTGTACAGGGGATCGTTGCCTACTATAACGTCCTCGCCCGTATAAATTTTAAGCATCCAGCATTTTTTGAATTCTGCCGTCATATAACTCACACCTTCCCATAAATTATTATTTTTCTTATTACTTTAATTATAGCACGCAGTTTCTGAAAATTCATGTTTTAGAGTATAAATAATAATAAATAATTTTTGTAACACTAGCTACACTTTATTCGTCCGCTTAAATTTCCTGCTGCCGAGTATTGGAATTTGATATAATAAAATAAGCATTTGACTATTCGACCACAAGGAGGCCTACCATGTCTGTTACCTGTCAGGATCTATTGACTTTAAAATATTTTGAACGTATCAAGCTGGTTGCCGGGCCAAACGGCCTGGACCGTACGGTCACCTGGCCCTACGTAGGACAGACTTCAACTGTCTCGCAATGGGTACACGGCGGCGAGCTGCTGTTTATTACCGGCATTGTGCACAGCGCCGATAAACTTAAGGATCTCATTTTAGAATGTATCCAGAAAAAATTAGCCGGTCTTGTAATCTTGGTCGGCAATGAATATATCAACTCTATTCCAGAAGAACTGCTGGCCCAGGCCGACGCAGCCGATTTCCCGCTTTTTGAAATGCCCTGGGACGTAAAGCTGATTGATGTAACGCGCGAAATAACCGACCTGATAATGCGTGATAAATTTGAAATCAAAAAGTCAAAAAACTTTCTGGGCCGCCTGCTTTTTGCTTCCGATGTTGATTACCGGCAAATGCTTGATACGGCGATCATCAACGATATCCACTTACTGGAATATAAATTTATTGCTGTTTTTAACGTCAGTCACCCCGCTGATGAAATCATGACAGATGCAGGCCATGACAGTCTTGAAGATAAACTGCAGCATTCTGTCGACAGTCTTTGTAAAGAGAAACAGCTGCCGGTCACCACATTGGTCTACGGCAATAATGTGATCTGCCTTGCCAGCGCGCCTACACAGGAAAAAGCAGCTGAGGCGGCAGCTTATCTGGAAACTGTCTGCGGTCTTTTAAGCCAGCTCTACAGCGGCAGCAACCTTTACCTCAGCTTTGGCCGTCCTTACGCCGATGTCGAACAGATCAAAATCAGTTATCAGGAAGCGCAGAAAGCGCTGCTGCTCTGGAAAAAGATGGGACGCAGCAATCACATTGTCTACTATTCCCAGCTTGGTTTATACCGCCTGCTGTTTAAAATTGATGATAAAGAAGAAATCCGCGAATACTATCACTATAATCTCGGTGTGCTCCTGCAGCATGACAGCAAAAATAATTCGGAGCTTCTGGAAACGCTGCGTCAGTACTTATACTGCAACGGCAATCTTGTTAAAACATCACAGGCACTGTTTATTCACCGTAATACACTTTTATACCGTCTTAACCAGATCCGTGATCTGCTGGGGCGCGATATCGACGATGCCCTGGTACGACTTGAGCTGCTGAGCAGCATCGTCGCCAAAGATTATTTAGGCGAATAAACCACATTATAAAAACAGCTGCTTTCTATATTTTTAGAAAGCAGCTGTTTTAGTTTTTACTGATCTGTCATAGCAGCAGCTGATTTTGAGCCGCAGCTCACTGCCAGATCAACTTCATAAGACTTTTATACTCGTCTTGTAAATGTTTGATGATAACATCCAGCACGGTGTAGATCAGATCGCCTTCTGATTTGCCTTTAGGCAGCAAAATACAGCTTTCCAAATACAATTCACCGTTTTCGCCCAAATAATATTTAAACACCTTGTATTTACTGTTAGTGCTGTTGATCTGCCGCAGCAGGTCAAGTTCATTACTCTCTTTCAAGGCGCTCGGCGCTATCAGTACCCTTACCATACCATAGATGCTGCTGTCTAAAATAATAATCGTAGGCAGCTGCACCCCTTCTACCTCTATTGTCGATCTGAACACCACCGTGTTGAGCTGGTCATCATCGATCTCTTCTACAGTAAAGCAGGTGATAGCCTTCGTTTCTAAATATTTTTTAAAATCTTCTGCTTTTTTATTCATCTGCATAGCTCCTTTTGATTATAGAGACGGCTCCAGGCCGCCTCCACTATTTTTTGCCGCTCAGCCTATACATCTTCCGCTACTACTATAGAAGCTTCAGCACCTTCCTGCTGTTCCGCTTCAGGCAGCTCGTACAAAGCAAAGCGTTGATAGAGCGAAATCCTGGGATTATTATTCTTTTCATGTACATCCAGCGGCATTTCCTTTTTCAGGAAGCGCAGATGATCTTCACCTGTGAATCTCTGGTTATGAGCATAATAATGATCCTTCAGCGATAGTAACACACCGTTGCTGATCTGTGTCCGATATTTATCGGTAAAGTACAGGTGCATCCAGTTGCCCAGATAATTGTCGTTATGCCAGCCCAGCAGATCGTGCTTCGGATCATTTGCCGCATGGTCGTACCAGTAGATGCTGTCACTGCCATCACGCAGCGCCGGTGTTCCATAAACTGCCGTCCGCATATCACGATTGCTGAAATGGGCCACATCTACGACTGCCAATTTGTCAATATAAAATCTGCCGCTGTCTACATGCAGGTCAGCATTTTTTACCCACAGTTTGTCGAACCTGACACCGTTGCCGGTGTTGATGTTCTTAATGTTAAAACTCTCGATCGGCTCGTCAGCATCAGCACCGCCGGGGCTGATGATCAGCATGCCGTCAGCATCATCCCGCTGTTTAATATCATCCAGCGAAATCTTGTTGCCGCTGATAACGATCTGATTACCGGCGATGATCTCTTTTACGTCCATGTTGTTATCCATATCTTTGATGATCAGGACAACGATATTGCCGTCGATCTTGCACAACCTTAAATGGCCGTTTTCTGTACCGACAGAAGCTTTATCTTTAGCATAGACCTCGTGCAGATCAACATCGCCTTTACCTGTGTAAATATCCACTGAACCATTAACCGATGTCAGCTTGACATCGCTGCCGCCAGGATTTTCACCGCCGTCAAAGTGATTGCTCTTAATATTGCCTTCTGCCACGTTCACTGTCAGGATACCATCTTGAGCCGTTGCATCTGCCCCGATAAAGACATCACCGTGATCAGCCAGCACATTGATAGCATTTTTAGCGTCCAGCGCAGCGTTGACCGTGATCGCTCCCTGGCCTGCCGCACCGGTATTTTTAGTTACCAGGTTGATGCTGCCCTGTTTGGAAGTGACAGTTCCGCCATCGTCGATGTTGATATTACCGCCGTCAGCGATCAGTTGTACATCCTTAACAGCCGTAAGCGTGCCGTCACTTGTGATATCGCTCGCGGCATCCATCGTAATAGCCTCCGCTGCAGTTATTGCAGCAGTGTTTCCGATATCATTACCGGCTGTCAAAATTACACTGCTGCCAGCTGTAAGCATATCACTGTTATTGATGTCGTTTCCAGCAGTCATTGTAATGGAGTCTACTGCCGTTATTGCAGCAGTATTACTGATATTACTGCCGGCCGCAAAGCTTACCAGCCTGCCTGACCCGATTGCACCGCTGTTAACGATATTACCGTCAGCAGTAAGCAGTACATCAGCGCCTGTGCCACTGGCAATCGTCGCAGCATTGCCGATATTGCCTGCCTGGGCCTGCATCTGCACCGTGCCCACGGCAGTGATCGCCGCACTGCTGTTAGTATTAAGGATATCACCCCTGCCTGCTAAAAGGTCGATAGCTACGTCTTCAGCACCTGCAGTCAGGCTGCCCTGATTGACGATATCTCTTTCTGCTGCTTCCATCAAAATTTTTGCATCAGCTCTGATATCATCTTCGTTGAAGATATCCTGCTGTGCTTTCAGCGCTACATCTGCCCCGGAAATTACACTGCCTTTATTGGCAATACCGCCCGTAACTGCAGTCATACTTATGCCAAAACCCGTGCCACTGGTAACAGCCGCGCTGTTACTGATATCGGTCTGCGCCTGCAGCATTACAACGCCGCCGGCATTTATTGTATCCTTATTAGCGATACTACCCTCAGCGGTCATCGTCAGGTCCTCTCCGGCCTCGACCGTGCTATTATTGGTGATATCCTTACCTGCCTGCATGTCGAGCATCGCACCGGCAGTCACATTATCATGATTGATAATACTGCCAGAGGCAGTCATTTTGATGTTCTCTGCTGCTTGCAGCACACCTTCAGTAGACAGATCACCTTTGCCACTAAACTCGATATTACCAACAGCAGCATTTATACCGCCCTTAATCACCATAGCGCCGCCAGTAGCGATATTGCTGATACTTACATTTCCCTCTTTGACCTGTAAGTTATTCAGTTGTACCGTTAATCCAGCAGCTGCATTGCTAACAAATTCTACCCCACCATTGATGCTGTTATCCTGCCCGATACTTTGAGCTGAGAAATTACTGATTTCGTTATTTTGGCTCAGCAGGCTTTGCCCGCCGCCGGTAACAGCTGTCAGCGATTTAACCCTAATACCGTCTGCAGCCGCATTTTGAGTAATATTACCTGTCGCCTGCAACAGCAATTGCCCTTCAGTATCATTAACAGTTATACCACCATGATCCAACGCGATATTGACCGCGTTGATGACGCCGCTGTCCTGAGCCGTTACCTGACCCATAACTGCAGGTATAACAACCTGTCCCTCAGAATTTTCAACCTGTGCTCGGCCCAGACTCACATTACCGGCACTGTTCAATGTAAATGCACCTTCGGCATTGATATTACCCAGCACCAGACTTCCACTTTCCTTACCGGCCAGATTAATATTCTTACCATCAGCGTTGATGACAGCGCCGTTATTGAGGATACGGACACCATTATCTGCTATACCGATATCGCCTTTCTCCGAAGCCAAACTTATCTGTGTTCCAGCACTGATATAACCCATATCCTTGCCTTCTTCGGTAGACATCTGCATTCCGTCAGCAGCAGTAATCGCTACCTCTTCACCTGCCGACACAGCCTGGATCGTTAACACACCATCCTTCTGCGTCAGATAGACAGACTTGGCGCTATTAGCGTCAAGAGTGCCGGAAAGCTTAGTTTCAATATGCTTATCTTCACTGCCGATACTGCCATTGCCGCCGTAAATAATCAGATTCTTACCTTGCAGCAGGCCAGTACCGATCATATGCACGCCATTATCACTCATCAGCTTAATATCATTTTGGGTTTCGATACCGCTAATATTGAAGACGGTATCCTTAGTCCCGGCCAAATAAACATTATCACGGCCGGTAGCATGGATCTCACCCTGATCTCTGGTTTGGAGATTGATGGCCCGCTGCTGCCTGAAAGTCACGGTATTTGCTTCTGCATTCCAGGTCAGATCACCGGCTTTAGCCGATGCCAGCAACTGCAGGTTTTCCAGTTGACCCAGATCAGCGTAGTTGATGACCCTGTCCGCCGCATCGACACCGATACCGCCATTAGCTGCAGTGAGTGTGATATTATTCGCCGTAACATTGGCTTTGGCAACCGTTTGTACCTGTCCGGGCTTGCTGTTGATAACACTCTCCTGGATCGCATACAGCAGCTGGTTCTTACTCCAGCCATAATTACCGCTGCTGCTAACCTCCGCATAAGACGCGACTAGATTTTGTTCATCCGAGCTATAACCGGTGTTGGCAAAATAATTCTCCTGTGCCTGCTGATATGCAGTATAGGCATCAGTTATCGCCTCATTCTTTTCTGTCGCATCGCTGATACCGTCAGCCTTTTGCATTGCTTCGATATAAACCGCCTTAGCTGTCTGCAAATCACCATCATCGGCATAAGCCTGAGCTGCATCTTTATAAGCCTGAATTTTACCTGCTTCACCGCCAGCCAAAGCCTCCGCTCTGGAATCAAGACCTGCAAGCCGTTCCGCTTTGGCATCTTCTGCAGCTTGACTACTGCTGTCATCGGCATCAGCACTGCTGATAAGGCCGTTTTCCAGCCATCTGTCAACTTTAGCGGCGCTGTCCGACAAACCAACGCTGTCTTCATTATAAGCATCAACAAAACTGCCGTCAGCTACGGTCAATACCGCATCACCATTAGCACTTTCGATCGTACCTAAGCGCATATTGCCAGACGTCTGAGTTAAAACAATATCACCCTGCGCTGTTGCATTAACACTGGATGTCATACTGTCACCGCTGAACAACTCGCTGCCGCCCAGAACCCTCAGGCTCTGGCCTTTAGTGCCTATAGTTCCGGTCCGGCTCAGCAAATCGATGCGCTGTCCCTTAATTGCATAACTGCCGCCGGCGGTGTCAAAAATACTGCCTTCTGCCTGCAGATAAATGTTACCGGTCTCGGCATTAATAGCTCTGCTGCCGCCGGTCACCATCCGGACGATGTTTAAATCGCCCCGGTCAGACAAGAAGTTGATATTACCATCATTCGTTGCTGCATCAACTGTAGCTTTGCTGCCGATAGCCGCATGATTGACCTGAATCCCTGTATCAGCCCGGACCACGACATCGTCAGAATTGATTTTGGCATTGCCCAGCGACGTAACTGCTCCATGATTACTGGTTAAAGTCACGTTCCCCAGTCCTTTGTAATTACTGTCGCCACTATTATCGATAACAGCAGCATTGCTGATATTACCGGCTAAAACCATGTCCTGATTGCTGGTAACATTGATATTGCCACTGCCTTGGCCGTTACCCAGGAAGCCGATATCGATACCATAATCAGCCTTCAGGCTGGAGGTCGATGAGTTAGCCGTACCCTGCTTGCCGGTCCAGTAATAATAGGTAGTGCCATAGCCAAAGATCTTACCGGCAGTACCGTCATACCGCTTATCTGCCGTCACTTCAGAATATTGTTCTGTTCCCGTATTATAATAATTGGAACTGATCTTAAACTGATTGCTCAGATTACCAGTAGTAATGACTGATCCGGTTGCCAGACTCTGGCCGCTGCCGGACGAAGTAGTATAAGTATATGTTTTTCCGTCACGGTTTAGACCTGCCACAAACTCGCCGGTATTACCATAATCCAAAAGGCCCCAGAAGAGGAATTTTTCGCTGTAGCTGTACTTTTTCGTAGTTTCACCAGAAACACCGCCGGTCCATTGATACTGCAGTCCGTTCTTAGGCGTATACGTATAAGTATCTGCTCCCGCAGTCCAAGCAGGCAAATTGACTGTTGCTGTTCCAACTGCGTAACTGCGCTGCTGACCGTTCATATATTCCGTAACCAGATTGGTGTTTTTATCGGTAATACTGATCAGCCCGCTGATATCATTGTTCGTAATAGTATTAACTTTCACTGCACGGTCGATCTGAGCCGTATTGATGCTGATATCAGCAGCGCCATCCATCGCCATCAGCCTGCCGTTGCCTGTACTGGAGATTTTGCCGGTAATATAGATCTTACCGCCGTTAGGAGTGATGCTGTCAGTCAGCAGCTGTTTGGTATAAGGATTATAATAAACCTTCACCTCATAATCCCAAACCTTAGTCGTGCTGTTCCAGACCTTGCCACCGCCGTTGATGCAGTAAGCTTCATTGCTCATGACCTCGTTATCACTCAAAGGACGTTGGTTTGCTGCCCAACCGGCGTCTAATGCTGCCACTTTACTCGCGTCAGCAGCAGACAGTTCCGTTGAATAGCTGCCGTAGCCGCTTTGTACCAGGCCTCCGATATTGACATTCAAACCGCTGATATAGACATTATCACCAGCTACAATGCCCGCACTCTCGTCCACGGTATAATTCAATTCAGCAGCATCAATGCCAACCGTGTTGATCAGCCAATTTTTATACTCTTCATAGCTGTTAAAGGTATAGGTAACATTGCTGCCCTTCTGATAGAGGTAATTCTGGATTTTTTTCGCTACAGCGTCGCTGAATTGATAACGTGTTACAGGATCGCCGCCGATATTTATCAGTCCTTCGCTGCTGGTCTGGGTTACCGACCCGTTGACGGCGGATAATGTGATATTGCGCCCGCTGATATTCCCCTGTACCAGTACATTGTAATTATCATTATTGACTTTGATGTCGCCGGCCGTATTGGTAATATCGCCGAAAATACCGATATCTGCCTGCGGTGACGGATTACCAGCAAATGCCGAAGACGAATTGCTGTTAACTGTGATCGTTGGCGCATCAGTACCTAAACCATCGGCTTTTGTTGTCCCAGTAAAGTTGTTGCCGCTGCTGGTACTTTTCAAATCAGATTCGTTAAATTTCAACTGCCCGCCTGCATCTTTGATCGTCAAATCTCCGACAGCAAGATACAGGTCACTGCTGTTATTGATAGTCAGCTGCGGCGCACCCTGTGCCGTCATACTGCCGGTACCCTGCAGCTTATCGGCTTCGATATTAATATTACCGCCTGAAACCACTATATCCGGCAGTTTGATAGCCGCAACATTGATCTGATCAACAGGGATATCAGTCTGATTGCCGTTTTGGTCCAGCGCCACCATGCCTGCGTTTCTCATTTCCAGAACGATACTGCTCAATTCATTTTTATAAGCATTATATTCATCTGATCCTTGCAGATAATCCTGCATCAGCCCGCTGACTTCCTTATAACGGTCAAACAGTCCGTTAATTATAACGATAGCAGCCGGAGTAAGCTCTTCTGCATCAAACCAGTCTGAACCTTCACCGATCGTGATCGTGATACCTTCGTAGCTGACACCACCAGAAGTAAGCAGATTACCATTCTCGTCATATGTCGGAGCAGTCGTCTTCGTAGCGCCGCCGATATCAACTTGCAGCTTATTATGGATACCAGATTTAACAACACCGCTGATATCAGCATAATTGTCAGCAGTTTCGCTTTTGATATTCTCTCCAAGCGCAGTGGAAGCTACGGAACCACTACCGCCTGTTCCTGTATAAATGTTATATTCACGGGCAGACTCAGTGACTGTAGTCTTACCTTTGCCAGCCTTGACATTCACATGACGTACGCTGCCGACAGTGCTGCCGCCGGCAATCATAACCTGGTTACTTTGGACCATTGTGTTTTTAACGCTGGGATCAGTATAAACCGGCAATGCCGTTTTATTATAAGCATCTGCCAAAACTTCCAGATCCAGCGAAGAATTGATACCGCCGCTGTTAGAACCTGCATACAGGTTAACATCATTAGTACTTTCCAGATAAGAATTACCGGCGACTTTCAGCTTATTGCTGCGCTGCAGACTGTTTTCAGCCTTGGCAGAGGCAGCTCCGATCGCTCCACCCTGTGTATCGGCGATAGTCTCCAGCCTGACTTCAGTATCATCGCTGGCCGCTAATGTAATATCCTGGTCCTTTTTCGCCGTTTTCAATATGGAACCATTGACCGTGATATCGTTATTATAAGCTATATCATGTTTGCTGAATGCCAAAGATACAGGAATTACCCCTGCTGATTTTAAACTGTTGGTGCTGTCGATGGTCCCCTGTGTCAAAGCCTGCGCAGTAATTGACCCCTTGGCACCGGTACCTGTCAAAGTACTTTCGTCTATATTTACTCCCGCATTGAAAACAAAATCATCTTCGAGATTTGACGCATTGATATTCAGACCACCGTAGCCACTGGCATCTATTTTTCCAGTATAATCAACATTATTTTGAGCCGTATAAGTCTGCGTACCATCACTGCTGATCGTCGCACTGCTGACAGTTGTATTGGCATCATTACTGATAGCGTTTTTCAGCCAGACGCCGCTGCCGCCTATCACAGCAGCACGCACAGCATCGGAATGCAGCTCAACAGTACTGCCATTGAGCGCGCTCACAGTAACGGCACCATCAGTATCCCAGTTACCGCTTACTCTGGCATCTGTATCGGCACGATACTCATTTTCCACCTTAGCGGCATAAGGACTGATATCAACCAGCGCACCGCCATAACCGTTGGCCTCGCTGTTAATATCGGCATAACTTTTCGCACTTACTGCCAAATCATTTATATGGCTACCGGACTTGCTCCCTGCTGCTATGGCCTCAGTCGTTAAATCAACCAGAGTAGCGGCAAGGTTAGTCCCCGTAGCGAATGCTGTACCAACACTGATGCCGCTGGCCTTTACCTGTTGCGCCACGCTGTTATTGGCCTCCAGCCGCAGATCGGCAGCTTCATAATTATCGTCACCTAACGCGTATCCCCGGTAGATATTGTTGCCAGCATTCACAGACACTTTGCTGTAAATAGAGCTGCCGCCACTGTTGATCTGGGCCGCTCCGCCAGGGAATGGCGAGGCACTGATACTCAGCGCCTGCATATCAACATACTGCCTGGCATTAGCTTCAGCCTTGACGTTAATCGCCCCGGGTTCAGCTTCACTGCCCGCTGTCAAAATATTATTATCACCAATAGTTACACTGGTCTGCAGACCTTTGGAACTGGTCCCAATGTTAGCCTGTGCCACCGTTACAGCTGCAGAAGCCAGCATACTGCCGCTGATTGCACCAGTAACCGCTTTAACGGCAGGCGCGTTGAGTGCTGTAATGTTGATATCTTTGCCTGCTGTCAGACTGTTTTGGCTGGTCACGTCTATCTTGACCGTACCATTCTCAGTAGCCTGGGCACTGACACCAGCCCCGGCAAATACCAGTCCGCCGCTGCCGGCTATCGCATTTACCGACAGGGAATAATCTTTTTCCTTACCATTTGCATCTCTGGCTTTGCGTTCGGCGCTAATATCGACGTTTTTCTCAGCCTTCAAACTGCTTTTATCCACTGTAATACCGATATTGCTGGTATTTTCAGCCTGCGCCACGATTACCCCTAAGGCGACTGCGCCGCCCGAGATACCAACAGCTTCGATCGAAGTACTACTGCTGTCATTAGCTGTCACAGCTACGTCATTTTTAGTCGCAGTTAAACTACTGCCGCTGATCTTAACATCGCTGCCGCCTTCCGTGCTGACGCGTCCGTAAGCCGCATTGACGCCCAATATGCCGCCGCTGCCCTGATACATATTCAATTGTGTCGCACCGTTGATATCGCTGCCCACTTTGATTTCTGCACCGGTGAGCATAGCGTCCTCGATCTTCACCGCCAGATCGCGGTGTACGTTCAGTATACCTACGCCGGCATTGACTGCTGCAGAACCCACTGCGCCGCTGCCTCCGGTCATGGTTATATCACCGGTTTCCTTAGCTGTAGCCGCAAGATTGCCCTGCGCCGTCATGCTGCCGTCTTTGATATTCACCGAGATCTGCGAATCCCTGCCGCCGCCGAAGCCCGCGCCTACACTTACCGTATTGGCATCAGCCTCGATCGAGCCTTTTTCCAAGGCGCCCAGATCGCGGGCAAAGCTCAGCATATCCGTATCTCCGTAAGCAGCATTAGCTGCTTCAATCTGTTCACGGGCCGCTTGTTCGTTTTCATCGGCATCATTTAAAGCCTTACCTACATTGGTGATAAGTATATTGCCGCCCACCGCTGCTCCACCTGCTGCTGCATTAGTAGCCAGCTGGCTGATGTCGCGGAATTCTTCTGCCGTTACAGTGATATCCTTTTGCGCTGTCAGGTTACTATTCGTCACATTACTCTGCACAGTGCTGTCAATAGTATTAACGGTGACGCTGGCACCCACACCGACTGCACCTGCGGCGATACCGCCCGTATAAGCATCTATAGCAACAGTGTTTTTTGCTGCCACAGCAATGGAGCCATTGGCCGCCGTCAAAGCTGCATTGGTAATATTGGTTTTGACCTTGCTGTTGATATTATTTACAGATACCGCCCCAGCTACTCCTGCTCCGGCTCCGGCCACACCTGTTGCCGCAATGGCAGGATTGGCAACTGTTTTATTGGTCGCCGTAATACTTTGGTTGCCGCTGCTGTTAACAGTACTGCCGCTGACCTCGGCTTCTGTGACCGAATCGTCCTGCAGAACACCTACGGATAAGCCGATCCCAGCGCCTACACCTGCACCGCCGGTCGAAATATTGCCTGCATTAGTGCGTGCCAGATGGTTAGCCTCGACGTCGAGTGTCGTGACATCAGCTGTAGCACCCGTTAAAACGGCTTTAGTTGTGTTGTCCATTTTACTGACAGTCACAACACCGGCTACACCGGCACCCACGCCGGCTGCGCCCATGCCCACCGTAAACGACGATATGCCCTGCTTACCTTCTGCCGCCACCTTCAAAGCCTGCGCCTTGATATCACTGTCAGCAACCTGCGCTGTAACGTCGCGGCTCACCGTATTGGTATCCGATCCGGCTCCTATACCTGCGCCTTCGACACCGATGCCCAGGGAACCTACAAAGCCGGCACTGTTAGTGTAATCACCGGCACGAACACTGACATCTGCCCTGCTGCCGCTGCCGGCAATGCCGCCGTTCAGTATGGCATTGCTGATTTTCGCATCAGTAGCGCCTTCAATAAGATTGACATTGACTGTGGCTGCCACACCGGCATACATGCCGCCAGAAGCGTTAACAAGGAAGGATTTAAGGTCGCGGGTCGAAGAAGCATCAACTACGATGCCCTTTTGTACAGCAGCAGTACGCTCAATCTGCGAGCCCATTGCAATAGTATCTTTGTCGATCAGCGTATCATGAATCTGATCGTCTTTCACTGTGCTGTCAGTTTTTATGCCGCTGCCATTGCCCTTGGCCGCAACACTGGTTTTAACAGTGCTTTCACCTTCGTCGCCAATAAAGGCCCCGGTAGTGCCCGAAATCTGGTTGACACTGGTAGATACACCCACAGCGGCAGTACCACCGCCGCTAAGCGTTCCCGCATAGTTGGAGATCTGTTCATCGCTTTGCGCAACTACCCCTACACTGCCGTTAACTGCTATTACAGCACCCGAACCGATATGGGCCGTAACATCGTTTGCTATCATATTGACAGCGACCGAACCGCTGACGCCTACATTACCGCCAACTGCCCCGCCTACGCCTATCGTTTCGATCTTCGGAGCAGCTACAGCGCGTATATCCAGTTCCTGCAGATTCATTGTGCCGCCCTGCACCTCTGCGCCGGTCTGCTGCACGATCCTGTTTACGGCAACGCCTGCGCCTACTGCTGCTGTACCTGCACCGGCAGCCACAACAGCAGTATTGAATATCTTGCTGTCAGATTGAGCTTTTACAGTAACATCAGCCCTGGCTGCATTGTCATCGTCTTTATCGATGTCCGTCGCTTCAAGTACGGCCTGCGTCTGCTTGTTGACGAGTGCCGTCGAAGCAGCGCCCTGTACGGCGACCTTACCTGCGCCGCCTACGCCCACAGCCACGTTCAAAATTTTAGAAGAATCAACTGCGCTGACACTAACTGCCGCACCGGCAGCCGCAGACTCGATCTGCGTTCCCTTGATACCTGCATTGGTCACCTGACCAGCCTTAGCTGCATCGCCGCTGGAACCGCCAATATCAGTATAAGCAACACCTGCACCAACGCCTGCTTTCGCTCCGGCTGCTACATTGCCCATTACCGTATAAGTATAAGTAGTATCGGCAGCAGCTGCGCCCACTGCCTTAGCATTGGTTATTTCCGAATCACTGATCAGGGCATCTGTCTTGCCATCAGCACGTGTTAAAACCACAGTGCCGGTTATTGCCGCATTCTCTGTTGCCGCAGCGACGCTGGCCCCGATCGTATACATTTTATTACCGTTGGCAGCATTGGCATTTACTATTACACCATCAGTATCAATACTTCTTTTATCAATAAGATTATCGTGCAAATAAGCACCTGTCACATTACTCAGGCCACTGTAGCCCAGCCCCGCGCCCAAAGCACTCTTGCCTCCGGCTATCTGCCCGGCTACATTTATCATCTTCGCTGTATTCACAGCCCTGCCGCTTACCGACTGCGCCTTGATCGTTGAGCCGCTGATCGTTGCCGCAGCTGTATTATCAATATCCTGCCAGGACGCGCTGCCTACGCCGCCAATCTTATTGCCTACACCTACACCGCCAGCTACGCCTACCAGTAAGGTATCCGAATTGGCCTGTGCCTCAACATCGGCAGCAGTGATCTCAGAATCAGTTATTTTAGCAGTGAACTTATTATCGATATCGCTGATAGCTACCGACGCTCCTACTGCCGCATCGCCGTTAGTAACGGCCACACCGGCCGCCGCAGTAACGATAGTACTGCCGTTTTTACCTATCGTATCAAGGTCAAGCGTACCATCGCCGCTGCCGTCATCAGTCATGGCCGTATCCAGCCCGTCATAATAGGAATTACCCTTTGTATCGATAATGGAGCTGGTTCTGGCAAGTTCTGCCGCTTTATCACTGGCCCCCCGTGTCAGCAGCTCCTGATAAACAGCCGCATCCTGTTTATTTGTATCCATCGCCCGCACTCGCACCGAGCCAGCAGCTGTTGTTGCGATATTGGCCCCATCAATATATGCATTAGCAGTATTATTGACGCTGTTATAAACACCGGCCCCCTGAATATTAACGCTGGTACCGTCGCTTTTGCTGGTTTTGGTAGCACCGGCCGAAACAGCCGCTGTAACTGCTGTCAACGCACTTAAAGCATGCACTTCAACATTGCCCACATCAGTATAGGCCAGACCGTTTTTACCTGTTCCCTTGATCCCGGCATTGAGAGTATTGTTTAAAGAAGCCACAGCAACAGAAGCACCCACGGCCGTACCCTGATTGCCCGCCGCCACTTGCAGCCCGCCTGTCACCTGCACATCACTTTGGTAGCCTGTCACATCAATTGACTGCGCCTTAGTAACAGTATTGTCCTCCATCAGGGCATTGACGGTATGGTCGATCAGATTGACAGAAACTGCCGCTCCGCCGGTACCGCTGCCGCCCTCATTTTTAGATATTTCCAGTCCCAAACCAGCCGCAATAGTAGTGCCGCCGCTCAAGCCTAAAACATCAAGCTTGCCCGCGTCGTTAATCGTACTGTTGGCAACGATGGCGCTGATAGTATTGTCGATATCGTTAACAGCTGCCGCACCGGCCAGAGCCGCACTCTTTCCTTTGGCACCATTTTCGCCGCTGGACTTCCAAACCAGTGCCGCTGCACCGCTGTAGGCCCCAACAAAAGCATTGTCCCGGGCAGTAACGCTCATATCGCCATCATTCAGGCTGATAACGGCATTATCTACAACGGCCTTAGTCTCGTTGCTAAGGCTGTTTACTGACACGCTGCCAGAACCAGAAATGCTGAATTCCGGCATAAATCCCTGGCTGCCGCCCTGATTATCACGGTTGATATTCAGCTGGCCGCCGCCCTGCCCCGTACCATTTACATTAAAAGCATCGTCGACAGCCGAAGATGAGCTGCCATCGCCGTTCACCTTATCGGCAAAGATCGAACCGGCCTTACCTACCAGGCCATTTTCACCCAGTACCTTATCAGTAAGACTGTTCATTTTATTACCCAGCTTGTCAAAAAAACCTTCTTTGCCTGAGCTGTCGTTGCTGGAAACACTGCCCGCCGCACTGACAGTATTGATCGTGCCGTCAGTAACAGCAGCTACGTCCAGACCATAAGCCTGCACCGAAGCCGCTTTTTTAACAGCACCGGTAGCCGTATAAGCAGTTGTATAACCTTCATCACCGCTCACTTCATCATTGTCAGCGCCAAAAACCTCATCGCTGAAGCCCTTGACATCGCCGATACCGGCAATATTATGTACCGCAAAATCATTCACGGCCACGCCAATACCAACAGCACCATTGGAATGGGTCATCGAAAGGCCGCCTGCCACATTCACCAGACTTGTATCGTTCAAACCCTTAACTGTTACCTTACCACTGGTCTCAGCAGCACCGGAACCGTTTTGCTGTGCCGTCAGCGAAGCCTCATCGTCAACTATCGTCAGCACCTTGCTGTCGCCGCTTATCACCGACACCATACCGTTCAAAGTAACGCCCGAAGCGCCTGCCTCACCAGAGGCTCCTTTACCTGCGCTTGCTGCTACGGCCACATGGTCGATAGTATTTGTGCCTGCGATATTGATCTCGCCGCCGGTGATATGCGAGCCTTCACCCACAGCCACCACCGTATTGGTATCAAAATCAGCTATATTAACCGTTGCACCTACTGAGCTGTTGCCGCCGGCGTTATTAAAAATAGCCGCAGTTACTCCTGCCAGGCTAACATCCTTCATCAGATTCTCAGCCCCAACATCAACTGTACCTTCAGAATTTATTTGTACATTATTACCCAGCAGCACCTTGCTGCCATGGTCCACATTGGTTATCATCACAGTACCGGCAATAGTTGCCGCCGTACCAGTGCCGCTGCCGCCGCCATCGTCGCCTTTAGCGTTAGATACAGCTGCAAAATTAGCATAGCTGTTAGGATCGGCAAAAGCTATGGAATTGACCACGATATCAGACAAGCCCGAAACTGCCTGTTTCAGCTTGGCTGCCGTCGTCTGCTGCGCCGGATCCTTCTCTGCCGCAGCGATCTGTTCATTCAATGTATCCAGCGCACTAAGCAGTTCCGTAGCTGCGCTGAAAGGATTGGTCGCCTTCAGTATCCCATCGTCGCTGGTAAGCAGCGTCTCATCAGCAGTAAAAGTTCCTAAAGCCGCTTCCAAAGCGTCGGCCTTATCTGTTACAGCCTTCAGCAAAGCTTCCCAGTCGCTGCTGATGCTGCCTCCCAGCCCGCTGAAACCAGCTTTGATATCAGCTGCCGCACGCTTGACATCATCAACCATCTTCTGCACTCTGTTATAATCAACCAGCACGCGGCTATTGACAGCCACACCTTTTTTACCTGTAAGGGCTGCCGGCTGCGCATTGGTTTCGCTACGGTCAGCAACGGTCACAGTAGCCGTATCCTCAAGGTTAGTCACCATTACTGTCGCATTGCCTACAAGCCCGCCGCCATGCTCCTTAGTATAGGAATTACTGGCGCCGCTGGCCACCATATGGATATCGTCCATCTGCATCCTGGCATCCAGGGTTAACTGGCCTTCCTGAGCCGTCAAGCCGGCTTCAGAACCGATATTGACCGCAGCAGTATTATTTTCGTTGACCACGGCCACCGTCGCGCCTGCCTTCAAAAAATCGGCCAGCTTGATGCCTTCATAGGTCATACCGTCTGCGCCGCCCTCGCCATCGCTCTTAAAAAGGGCATCCTTCACCTTACCGCCCACAGCTTTCAGGGCATCGGTAGCACCCACCTTGTTCAAGGTCTCCATGGCCTTCGCCATGTATTTGCCCGAGCCTATCTTATTTCTGCTGATGACAGTATTTTTGGTAAAGGTGTTATCCGCGCTGACGCTAAGGTCATTACCCGCCTCCAGTGAACGGTCTACATTGACCCCGGCCCTGCTGTTATAGGTGGTCACATTTACGGCTGTTACCAGTGCCGAAGCATCTGCACCAGCAACATTCAATTCAGAATTAAGGTCATTTACAGCTTCGGCCCCAATCACGATATCACCGCCAGCCGTCAGAGCCTTTTCGTAGCCGGCTGTCTGATTTTTATTGATATTTACCTGCGCCGTGTTATCACCGTTAGTGACCAAAACTCCGACAACGATCTGGTTGGCATTTTCGCCCTTCACCGCCAGGTTATCTGTCGCATCTATTTTCAGGTCAGCCTTAGCCTTAACTTCCACATCACCCTGTGCATTTACCTTGCCATCCACATTAACTACGGCCTTATTGGACGCTTCGGTATATGTAACTGCCCCGGCCGGCACATAGGTGCCTTTTTGCCCGCCCTTGCTGGCAAACTTATAACCGGTAGCCGATGCCTGCGTCGCCGCTAAAGTAGTGCTTTCCGCAGTAATGGCCACATCACCGCCACTGCTGCTTACAGCCGCTTCCTGCCCGATATTGACAGCAGCCTCTGTTTCCAACACCGCAAAAGCAACGTCACCTGTAATGGGTGTCGCTGCGCCAAGCCCCAGTACTGCTGCTTTATGCACCAGCCCGTCTTCATCCACATATTCATTTTTAGCTACCGCCTGCACCGTAACGTCTTTAACGCCGCTCACGCTGCCTGCCGCCAAATCAACTGTTGCCGTTACCTGCGCCAGGCTGCCTGCTTCTTCTGCACCAGTCTCGGTACGTTTAACATTCTGCGCCGTAGCCGAAATATCCACGCCTCCAGCTGCCGCTATCGTGCCATAGTTCTGCACCGAGGCAGTTATCTCCCTGTAGGTGACCTCGTCAGCCAGCCCGTCCAGCTTATCCTTGATAAAGCCGGGGGCCCCGTCGGCAATGCTTTTAGTACCGGCATCGGCAGACGCTTTCAAAATAATATCGCCGCTGCCGGTGTCCATAGTCGCCGTCAAAGCGCCCGTCAGACCCGATTGCACAGCGCCGCTGCTGCCCTGTATATTTACCAGATCAGTAAAATCTACCACGCCGGTATTCAGGGCTGCCGCCTTATTGATATTCTTATTGCCATCAATGCCTACCAGGATATTCGCCGCCCGCAGGTCGATCTTATTCGTAGCATTGATCTTACCCAAAACAGTTATCGTGCCGCTGGGGTTCAGCGGTATCTGTGCCGGCGAATTGCGCAGCAGCTCCAGCTGCGCTTTCTGCGCATCGTTGGTGCCTGCCGACAACACGTTCTGCATAGCCGTCATCTGCGCCGCCGTCGGCGTCATCACATGCAGTGCGCCAGTATTGATAACGCCGCTGCTGCCTACAGCCATGCCGTCCTTACTCAAAAAGTACAAATTGCCGCCGATCTTATTGTTTTTGACAGCGTTCACCGTACCGTTGATGTCGATGTGGCTGTTAACAAAATTGACCAGATTATCGGCCTGGTTATTGCTGTCTTTACTACCAAAATACATGTTGGCGATCTGATTGGCATTCAAGCCAAATTGCTGAAAAACATTGACGCCGGTTCTGTCGATGATTTTTTTTGTCTCTATGTCGATAACACTGCCATTAGTCGTAACATTTGTAAACTCAGCACCGGAAATTATCTGTGCCGATGCCACAAGAGGATTAGCAAAAATACCCATGGCAGTAACGGCAGAAATGATCCGCTGCGCCAGCTTAGGGCGCTTTTCAACTGCGGTCTCTACCTGTTTTGTTTTCAATTTCTCATTGCTGCGCCTGATCCTTCTTTGTGTGCTCATGGTCTTGCCCCCTTCTAAAACTGCCCGTTAAACATAAAATGCAGACGTGTTTTACCAGCCTCGCTGCCGTTCAGCTCCCGGCGTAATGGTACGCCCAACGTCAAACTGCTGTAAAAATTCTGTGCCAGCGTCGCCTTAACGCCAATACCCGTACTCATCAGTATATGATCTTCAAAAGCACTGTCACCATAAACGCTGCCGTAATCAATAAAGGTAAAGGCCGATACCGCTTTAGCTATCGGCACCGAATATTCCAGGCTCACCGCCACACCGTGGTCACCGCCCAACAAACTTTCCTTATAGCCGCGTACACTGTAGGCTCCTCCGATATAAAACTGCTCGGCAGACGGCAGATAACTGGTACTGCTCCACTGTCCGTCCAGCCGTCCCGTCAGCATCTGCCCACCGCTGTAAACCTTTTGGTACAGTCCATTGAACTGGTATTTGCCAAAATCCTTGTTCTGCCCGTCGATGTTTTCCCAATCACCTATCCTATAACCATGTTTTTGAAAAATCACCGAGCTTTTACCGTAATTCATCATACTAAACGATGCGGTATAGCCGCTTATGGTATCATCAACCCAATGGATACCTAAAAAATCCGTTTTCGAGCTTTGACGACTGTATTCCAGTGCCACATCGCTTTTTAAATGCTCTGTTACTATCAGTGGCTGCGTCAGCGACACGCCGTACGAATTAGAATTGCCGCGTACGTTCATCGGCTCCAGGTCACCGTCGATAATATGCACACTGTTGGCACTGTACTGTACCCCTAATTTGGTCCCGCTGCGCCCTACCGGAGTATTATAGGCAAAGCTGCCCGATTTTGTGCCCTCCGAAAAGATCCCGCTCACCATCAGCGTATCCCTGTTACCTGTCAGGCTTTTATTAGTATAAAACATCCCTGCACGCCACAAACCGCTGCTGTCACTGCCGGCATTATCTGTATAAACTGTAAAATTGTGTTGCCTGGGCTCATAGGCAGTTATAACATAATCAGTAGTACCAGCTTCCTCGCCTGCCTGCATAAAAATGCGCAGCTGCACATCGTTGGTGCTGTTAAAGCGCAGCAGGTCTTTGTTAAGCTCGTGTACATTGTCTATCCTGTCTTTGTGCAAATGCAGCCGGTTTTGAATATACCTGCTGTTAGTAGATTTATTGCCATCCATGATCAGCTGGCCGGTACGCCCCTCTACCAGATTGATGTGGACGATCCCTTCTTTGATCGTCTGCGGCGGTAAAACTGCTCTGCATGTCAGGTAGCCCTTATCCTCGTATAACTTGTTTAATTCACTAACCAGCGTATTCAGCTTTTGCAGTGAAACCTCGTGTCCCACATATTTGTCTGTCACTGACGCTATTTCAGCCTGACTCAGCACCTGTGAATCGTCAATAACTACCTTTTGCAGAAGGAACAGCACGCTTCCGCTTGCTTCACCCTGCTCACTGCCTTTTTCTGCCTCAACCTCGCTCTGCTGTTTGTTGCGTTCTTCCTGTATTCTTCTGGCGATCTGTTCTCTTTCAATATACTCTCTGGTGCGGTTCAGCTGCACGCCAGCATCATTATAGCCGCTGGGCGGTCTGCTGGGCGGATTTGCTTCCGCAGTAACCGACACGCCTGCCAAACTTACTAAAACCAGTATTTTTACTGCCTGCGATAAATATTTCCCGTTCATGATCACCGCTCCCCATTTAATTTTACTAAGTTTATAACCCCACCAAACAGTTTATTTCTTGCTTATCATTATAATAAAAATATTTTTCTTTTTTGTAAATATTTTGTTTACATATGGATTTGCAAATTAGCACTTGTGTTCTGCATATTGTAAATGATATTATTTCTATATGAAGTTTAGTGTTTTATTTATCTGTTATAATATAACCTTCAGTAGAAAGGATATGTTGCCATCATGCTCAAAACTCTTGTTTTTTGCAATCAAAAAAATAAAGCATTATTTCATGGTTTATTGGCTTACAGCAGACTTTTTGACATCGAATCTGTTTTTATCGAAAGCTGCAATGAAGCCCGGCAACAGCTTCAGCTTCTCCAGCCTGCAGCGCTGATAGTAGAAGTAACCACTTCTGACGCAGCAGAAATAAGGCAATTTGAGCCTTTAAGCAAAGCCGTGCCGCTTTTTGCCGTCTCGGCCATGACTTGCGAAACTGTTGCCGTTGCTGCCTATCAAAATGGTGCCGTCACCTTTATCAGACTGCCCTGTGGCAGTAAAGAATTTTATTACAGACTTCTTTCTGTGCTCAAAAACTGCTACCGTCCGCCTTTAAACGAGCTGCACAACACCATCGACGTAGGCAACATCAAAATCTACACTAAAAGTAACCGTGTCATGCTCAATAACGAGATCGTACACCTTACTCCCAGCGAATATAACCTCCTCCTGCTGCTGGCCCAAAACGTCAACCAAACAGTCAGCACTGAAGAAATGTACAACAAGCTATGGAGCACCAGTGAACTGCGTCACACCAGCCGCGGCCTGCAAATGCATCTAAGCAAGCTGCGTCGTAAGCTGAACCTTAAACAGGACCAGCAGGTGCGCATCATCACCATCCACGGCAAAGGCTATTGCCTGCAAGCAGATAACTACAACTCTTAACAATTTTTCTATCCTTCTACTTTTAATTTATTCTTTTTACCATCATAGCACATGTCCCCCCCTAATCAAGTTTTGTGTTTTCAGATCGTACAAAGCTCTTTATGCAAAAAAAAGCTGAACCGTTTTTCAACGAGTTCAGCTTTAAACCAATGCTGCCTTGATCAACGCCAAGTTGATTTACTGCAAGACAGCCAAACCAAAATTTTTATTTACAGGAGGATTTGTAGGTTTACTCAAATTTATCAGCCTTCCGGAACGGTAACTGCCTCTTCCGGAGGCTTTTTTTGTTTTGCCAGTGACAGTGTAACTACGCCCGTCATAATCAGGGCACAGGCAACGATCTTGATCGTAGTCACTGTTTCTCCCAAAAGCAGTACGCCGCAGATAATGCTGGTAATAGGCTCGAAGGTAGTCAAAATAGCGGCAGTAGAAGCACCGACATGCTTGATGCCTATCTGCAGCAGCGAGAGAGCTACCACCGTACACAGCAATGCAAACACAGTGGAAATAAACCAGGCCTGCGGCGTCAGAGTCGTCAAAGTCAATTCACCTGTTCCTATGCCAAAGATCCCCATAGCGATCGAAGACATCAATGCTACATAAAAAGAAATTTTAAAAACAGGCTGATTTTTCAAACCGCTTTTATCCATATAAATGATATAAAAAGCATACGTAACGCCGGAAGCGACCGCTAAAAACAGCCCCAGAAAAGTCCCGCCGCTGAAACCAGCGCTCATATCCACACCCAGAAAAAAGCAGGCAATCCCGGCAGTAGCGATCAGCAGAGCAATAAATTTCTGCAGTCCCAGCCGTTCTTTATAAAAAAGTACGCAGCCGATAGTCACAAAAACAGGATAAATAAAGTGGATCGTTGTTGCTACGCCTACGTCGATCAATGAAAAGGCAATAAACAACATCAGCGTAGTCACAGCATTACCGATACCGCCTAAAATAGTCAGGCTCCACAATTCTTTGGCGCTGACCTGTAAAGATATGCCCTGATACCAAAGAATCGCCAAAAGCACCGGTAAGCTCAAAAAATTACGCAAAAAGGTCAGGGTCACCGGATTGCTGCCAGCCTCGCCATAGGTCATCGGCCCTAGAGTAAAGGCAAACCCGAAGGTAACAGCCGACAGCATCGTCAGTAAAATACCCCTGGTACTTGTATTAGCCATGATAATTCTCCTTTATGGAAGACAAAGCGGCAGATCCGCCGCTTTGTCTAAACCGGAATTAAAATTCTTTATCGCAGATTTTTACCAATTCATCTAAAACACTGTCAATGATCAGCTGTCCGCGGGCAGCTGAAGAAGAACGCGCCGGAGCAAGTACACCGGTAGGCGGAACCGCATCTTTAGGCACAGGATAGATATGATACGGACAGGGAGTCGCTCCCTGGGTATCTACCATTCTTTCTTCATGCACCAATTCAGGGGCGAAAGCCATCATCAGAGAGGTTTCCGTAACAGCTGCGTGCTCAAAAGCCCAGCCAGGGAACGGTACTTCGTCAAACACTTTATCGATGATCTCTGCCGGCATCGGGTCCCACCAGTTAGCAATCAAAATCTTGGCCTGTTCGCCATATTTTTGAGCTATCAGGTCGACTGCTTCGCAGACAAAAGCTTCATTTTCAAAGTGACAGCTAAGCACCATGATTTTTTTCACGCCGTCTTTAATAAGCTCTTCCAGAACATCATAGGTCAAACGGACAAGAGTATCACCGTTCAAATCAACAGTTCCCGGGAACAGGGGGCCGCCGCCGGAAAGAGGTTTAGATTTATAACCATAGTTGATTGCCGGCGCTACCATACCGCCAACACGCTGCGCCAGTCTTTCGGCAAAGCCGTTAGCCAGAACCGTATCTACACACAGCGGCAGATGGGGGCCATGCTGTTCGCAGGCGCCGATAGGCAGAATAGTGATCGCTCCTTCATCGATTTTCGCTTTAAATTCCATCCAGGTCATTTCGTTCATTCTGATCATGATTCATCGCTCCTTTAATATCCATATTTTAATGTTCCATATTTTAATGTCGTTTACCTGCATTTTTCCTTGTTGCTTTGTTCTTTTAAGAAAGAAAGTTGTGAGGACCTGCGGCAGTGCCGCATTTAATTAGGAACTTACTTGACTAAGAGTTTTCGTCCTGTCCCCGGGCCGTTTATTTTTGTGCAGCAGCTAGCTTTACTGTGCTTTCAGTATACCCTCGCTTCAGCCTTGTACACAACGTACAAAAAGGCCAAAAACATTCCAGCCTGCAAGTGCATTTTTTGCACAAGTCAGTACTGCTCTTTTTGTATCATTCATACAGTGCTTTTTATATTTTGACTTGCTATACTGATTGCGACAAGAGTTTTCGTTACGAAGCTCCTCCGCCACAACATTAAGTTTGTAAAGGAGACTTTATAATGAAAAGCATATTATTCACCAACGCCAAATTAAAAGGCCAGAACGGCCTGCAGGACATTTATATAACTGATGGTAAATTTAAAGAGATAGGCCCCGGTCTTGCCGCAAAAGTAACATCTGAGAAGGTCGTAGATCTTGAAGGCAAACTCGCCGTACCGCCTTATGTCGATCCCCACATTCATCTTGATTACGTTTTCACTGCACTTAATCCGGCGGCAGCCAACAAAACCGGTTCTTTATTTGAAGGCATCCAGCGCTGGTCTGAAACTAAAGGCAGGCTGACCAAAGAAGAAATCAAAGAACGCGCCCGTCAGGCCATGAAACAGGAGATCCTTACCGGCGTGCAATATATCCGCACCCATGTCGACGTGACTGATCCCAAGCTTACAGCCCTGCAGGCCATGCTGGAGCTGCGCGAAGAAGTCAAAGATACCTGCACCCTGCAGATCATCGCCTTCCCGCAGGAAGGGATGTATGCTTATCAGGGCGGTGATAAATTAGTTGAAGAAGCTCTCACTATGGGCGCTGACCTGGTCGGGGCCATCCCCCATTTTGAATATACACGTGAAGACGGCGTTAAAAGCGTCCAGAAAGCTTTCGAACTGGCAGTAAAATACGACAAAATGGTCGATATCCACTGCGATGAAACTGACGACGACCAGTCCCGCTTTATCGAAGTCCTGGCCGCCGAAGCACTGCGCAGCGGCATCGCCGAAAAAGCCACTGCCAGCCATACCTGTGCCATGCATTCTTACAACAATGCCTATACTTATAAGCTGTTCAAATTACTGGGGCTTTCCAAAGTCAATTTTATTTCCTGCCCTACCGAAAACATCCATCTGCAGGGACGTTTTGACAACTACCCCAAACGCCGCGGCCTGACGCGTGTCAAGGAATTGAACGAAGCCGGCATCAACGTCTGCTTTGCCCAGGATTCCATGAGCGATCCCTGGTATCCTGTCGGCAACGGTAATCTGATGAATATTCTTGACGCCGGTATACACATCGCGCAAATGATGAGTATCGAAGAAATCAGCAACTCCCTCGACCTGATTACAGTCAACGGCGCCCGCACCCTGAATATTCTCGATCAATACGGTATCGAAGCCGGCAAACCGGCCAACTTTATCGTTCTCAATGCCAAAGGCGAATTTGAAGCAGTCTGCAATCGCGTTTCCGTTGCCTGTTCCGTCCGCGACGGCGAATTTCTTTTTGAACGTGCCCCCGAAGTTATTACTACAACCAACGGGCTCTTAAAATAATATTCCCGGCCCCTTAACAAATAACAAAAAGCACTGCCGTTATTAAATACGTCAGTGCTTTTTTATCTGCAGAAAGAAACCTGAAAACCAGCATTTTCTGTAATATTTTTCGCAAAAATTTTACTGGTTTCAACAGCTCACGCAGCAGGATTTTTGATCCGTTTGTAGAAGTAAGTATATACAAAAAGAAAACAAGATATCATCTGAAAATCATCTAAATTTTAACCTGACTTTTGCGGAGTGTTACCACTACCGCCTGTAACATTTCCGATCTGATCTATAGGCGCGGATGTTTTAAGGAGGGATTTACCATGATGAAAAAGATTCTTGTACCGTTCGATGGTTCCGAAACTGCGCTGCGTGCACTGGAGTTTGCAGCCGGCATCGGCAAACCGTTTGGCAGCGAAATTATGGTAGTCAATGTTATTGTACCTTACGACTACACTAAAGTTCCGCCAAGAAAACCTAAAAATGCTATTGAAGAAGCTGAAATGGCAGCCAAAGAACCGGATCCGACTCCGCTTGATATCGCTAAAGGTATTTTGGATAAGCTGGGCTGCACTACCGCATCCTATCGTCTGATCGTTGATATCGACCCGGCTGAGAGGATTTTGGAATATGCCAAAACTGCCGAAGCTGATATGATCGTGCTCGGCAACAGAGGTATGGGCATGCTGGCCGAACTGCTGATGGGCAGCGTGAGCATGAAGATTTCGCAATATGCAGAATGCCCCGTAGTGATCGTAAAATGATCAGTTAATATACATATTCCCGTCTTGTGAAGGCGGTAATCCCTTGGAAACGGCCCCTTACCCGCTGGAGGTAAGGGGCCGAAGTGTTTTTCAGAATCACTTATCTGTCAATGTATCATTCATACTGCCGCTGCGAAACCCTTCCAGATCTAAACTTACATACAGGAACCCCGCCTTCCTGAAAGCTTCCACGATCTTCCGGCGCAGCTGCGGCTGCGCAATTTTTTCAATAACGGACTCAGCAACTTCAATGCGCGCCAATTTGCCGTGACAGCGTACACGCATTTCGGCAAAACCAAGATCCAGCAAAATCTGCTCTGCTGCTTCTATCATCTGCAGTTTTTCTGCAGTAATAACTTCACCATAAGGTATACGTGAGGCCAGGCAGGCATAGGAAGGCTTATTCCAGGTAAAAAGCTCAAACTCTCTTGACAGCAGCCGTACTTCTTCTTTAGTAAGTCCCACTTCCCGAAAAGGACTTTTGATCCCCAGCTCTGCTATCGCTTTCATCCCGGGGCGGTAATCACCTTCGTCATCTATATTGGAACCATCTGCGACGCAGCTGCAATGATACATCCCAGCCATCTCCACAACGGTTTCAAATAAGGCACGTTTACAATAATAACAACGTTCCGGACCATTCTCTGCAAATCCCGGAACAGCAAGCTGATCGACACCGATTTCAAAATGCGGTATTTTCAGTTCGCGCAGCAGCTGTGCCGCGTCCCTCGCTTCGTGTCCCGGATAACTTGGCGTCCTTACCGTCACCGCCAGTACGTTATCACCCAAAGCCTCGCGTGCGGCATACAATAACAGCGAAGAGTCGACGCCTCCTGAAAAAGCCACGGCAACGCTGCCGTAACTGCGCAGCGTATCCAGTAAATCTAAATATTTCTTTCGCAATTCTACTTGCATTTTACACCGCCTGTCTTAATTCTGACGATTAACTAAATCTTCAATAGCATTTTCACGCAAAGCTGTCTTCATAACCTTACCTGTACCATTTTTAGGCAGCTGCTCGCAGAAGAAAAAATATTTTGGTACCTTGTAACTGGCAAGACGCTCCATTAAAAAGCGCCGCAGCTGCGGTTTTGTCGCCGCCGCGCCCTCCTTCAACACCAGATAAGCACAGACCGCCTGACCGCGCAGCTTATCCGGCACACCTACTACAGCGTTTTCCTGCACTGCCGGATGATGATACAACGCTTCCTCGACCTCACGCGGATAAACATTTTCCCCGCCTGTAATAATCATATCCTTGAGCCTGTCAACGATAAAAATATAACCTTCTTCATCCTGATATGCCAAATCACCTGTATGCAGCCAGCCGCCGCGTAAAGCTGCAGCCGTTTCTTCCGGGCGATTCAGATATCCCAACATCACATTGTCCCCCCGGACGCACAGCTCGCCTACCGTGCCGCTGGCAACCCGTCTGTCATCCTCATCACGGATCTCAACTCTTACATTCGGCAGCTGCGGTCCAATTGATCCGACCTTGATTTTTTCAGCCGGATTAACAGTACAGACCGGCGAAGCCTCTGACAGGCCATAGCCCTCCTGTACGGGCTTTCCAAATTTTTTCTTAAAATCTTTTGCCAGCTTTTGCGGTAAGGAAGCACCACCACTGATAAAAAAGCGTACTGATGCCAGCTGCCCGCTGTCGGCACCCTTTTCAAACATCTGGATCATCGTCGGTACGCCGGCAAACTGTGTTATTTCATACCTTTGGATCAACCGCAGTGCTTCAGCTAAAGTATAATTTTCCTGTACAACTATACAGCAGCCATGCAATAAAGGACATGCTACGGAAACAGTCCAGGCAAAACAATGATACATCGGCAGCACACACAAGGTCTTATCAGAAGAATACATCAACACCCTCTGCGTAAAATCTTTCGCGTTGGCAACCAAATTACGATGTGACAGCATTGCTCCTTTAGGATGCCCTGTCGTACCGCTGGTATAAATGATCGTACAATTATCATTATCGTCCATAGCTATATCTTCATAACTCCTGTCAACAGGCTGACGCAGATCCTCGAAATCCAGCTGCTTGAGCGGGCCACAGCCACATTCCTGCAATGCGGCATCTAATTCCAGCTTTTGCCGCGTCACCATTACGCGCATACCTGCATCCTGAACGATATAGGCCACCTCCGGCGCCGCCAGTTGAAAATTAAATGGAACAACAACGCCGCCGGCTTTAATGATCGCCAAATAAGCGATCACAAATTCATTGCAGTTTTTACTGAACAGGCCGACTTTATCACCTTTACATACGCCGCTTCTCTGCAGATGCGCCGCCCATAAAGTAACTTCCTCACGCACTTCACCATAAGTCAGCATTTTATCTTGACAGATCAGAGCCGGGTCTTCTGCCGGATGATCGTTGATTATTTCATAAAAAAGCATAGCTTTCGCTCCCCGCCGCGGCTTCAAGCCGCTAAAATTACCGTTGCCTGATCCGATCCACTTTTCCAGCAGCAGTATATTCTTTATTATACTAAATAAAAACCCACTTGCACAATGCTAAAAATCAGGTTAATATGTAAGCAGTATATAAAATATTAATTCCCAGAAAGGCAGGTTTAATAAATGAAAGTTGAACTACGACCCGGTCTTCAAGGACGAGCCGAAGCAATCGTTGACACCACCAATGTTGCAGCAGTTATGGGCAGCGGCGATCTTGATGTTTTTGCTACTCCGGCCATGATAGCCCTGATGGAGCAGGCCGCCTGCAACGCGATCCTTCCATGCCTTGACTCCTCTACCAGCAGCGTCGGCATCAAAATGGACACCACTCATGAAGCCGCCACGCTGCTTGGAAAAAAAATTATTGCTACAGCCAAACTGATAGCCGTTGAAGGACGCAAGCTTACCTTTAAGGTAGGCGCCTGCGATGATCATGGACCGATCGGCAACGGTACCCACGAGCGCTTCATTATTGACAAAGCTAAATTTATTGCTAAATTACAGTCTAAGCGCTGAATTATTTTTTAACAAAAAACTCCCGCATTGCGGGAGTTTTTTGTTTACCTGCAGCTAAAGCTTTAAACAAACGCTTCAGCTGCGAATAAAATTAGTAAAAACTGGCGTTTCCTGCTGTGGTAATGCTACACCAGCCTGCAAACCGGCTTCTTTGCACCGCAGTAAAAAAGCCATATTTCTGCCCAGCGTACGCATCGTCTGTAAGCCTTCCAAATCCTGTTTTACTTCTTCAGCATTGACGCCATGTACCATATTCCAATATTGCGAAGCTACGACAGGCATCTGCATCAGCATAAAATATTTATTCAGCTGTTCAAAGGCTGCCGTCGTTCCCGCACGGCGGGCAGATACCACCGCGGCCGCCGGCTTCAGATAAAAAGTTTTCTGACCTGAACAAACGGCAGTATAAAAAACTCTGTCCATAAAAGAAGTTATCGCTCCTCCGGCTGCAGCCCAATGCACAGGCGAACCAAAAATATAGCCGTCATAAACAGGTGCCAGCTCCAAAAATTCATTGACCTTGTCATGAAAAACGCAGCGGCCAGTTTTGGCACAGCCGTGACAGGCAATACAGCCCGCAATAGCTTTCGTACCGATCCAGAAAATATCTGTTTCGATGCCCTCCTGTTCCAATGCAGACGCAACTTCTTTCAGCGCCGTATATGTGCAGCCTTTTTCATGGGGGCTGCCGTTAACCAATATTACTTTCATCTTTACTCCGCTCCTTTACTTTGTTGTCTTTCCAATGCTCCTGACATAACTATACAACCTTGAGCGCACTCCAGGTCAAGTGAATTATTTTCAAATTTTACTGCTTTTCTGTCTGTACATAAAAAAACAACAGGCGGCAAACCTTTACCACCTGCTGTTTTTGACTTTCTCTATTTTATTAGTGATGCCACAATAAATGCTGGCTTACCGCCAGTTCCAGCCTGACTACTACAAGGAGGCAAATAATAACCGCAGCAGCAACCATGCCGATAACACCGCTCCAGCCATAGCTTTCCAAAAATACGCCGCCTAAAGTCCCCAGTGAGCTTGCACCGGCATAATAGAAAAACATATACATCGACGATGACTGCGCTTTATCGCCATGATTAAGTTTTCCTACCCAGCCGCAGGCTACGGAATGTGAACCCAGCATCCCAAAAGTAAATATAGCCAGGCCTATAAATTTAAATACAAGCGGCTGCAGTAAAGTCAGCAGCCCGCCGGTCAGCATTATCAAAAGGCCCAGAATAAGTACGCGCCCGTTACCATGCTGATCTGATAATCTGCCCATATAGGTAGAGCTGAAGGTTCCAAACAAATAGACTACAAACAGCAGCCCTACTACAGTCTGGCTTAATGAATAAGGCGGTGCCAGTAAGACATAGGAAATAAAGTTAAAAACAGCAACAAAAGAACCCATAATCAAAAATGCAACCAGGTAAATCCATAATAATTTCTTATTTGCCAGAGCGGTATGAAAGGTTTTTATCAGCTGCAGTCCGCATGACTGGCGCTGCCGCTGATATTTCGGTTTAGGCAGCAGCATAAAAAAAGCAATACCGACAGCAAGATATAAAATGCCGATCACAATCAGCCCCATGCGCCAGGAAACAAAATCAGTAATCGCGCTGACCACAAGCCGTCCAAACAGGCCTCCCACTGTTGTTCCGCTGATATAGATCCCAATTACAGTACCGACGTTAAACGGCTCAAATTCCTCATTGATGTAAGCAATTATCAACGAAGGAAATGCAGCTAAAAGCAATCCCTGTATCAGACGCATCCCCAGAATAGCTTCAAAACTGCCGCTGAAGCCTATCATAATAGTCAGTATTGCAGCTCCTATCAAGCCGACAGCAGTTGCCAGTTTACGGTCAAAACGCGGTGCCAAACCGGCAATCAGCAGCATTGCTGCTGACATCCCCACCAATCCTAAAGATACTGCCAGACTCCCCTGTACTGCATTGAGCCCAAAGCTGGAAGCAATAACCGGTATAATCGGCTGCACACAGTACTCGGCACCAAAAGCCGCCATACTTCCTAAAAAAATAATAAACAGCGTTCGCCAGTAAACCTGCGAACCTGTTTTTATATACTCGCGATTTTCCACTTAAAAGCCCCTTTTCTCTATAACCTGCTTTTAATTGTATACCTTCTGCCGTATTAGTCAATTCCTAAAATAAATAAAAGCACCGATGGCGGCCGGTGCTTTTATTTATTTTTTCATCTCATTCACCTTTACTGCCGTTATTCACGCAGCTCGGCCAGCGAAGGCAATGCAGCACGTACAGGCTTCCACAGCATGATCGAAACAGTATAATCGATCAGCGAATGTAAAAATGTACCAACCCCTACCAGAACAAGTACGCTCATAACATAACCGTCGGCAAGCTGTTCCGGTTTGAAAATGCTGCCGGCCAGAAAGAAAGGTGAAACGACGGCAACCTCGGCCAGAGCATGTACAAAGGCCAGCCCACCATTAAACACAGTGCTTGGCAATGGCTTTTCAATGATTTCCGGTATTTTTCTGATCAGCACAGCCCCAAGCAGGGCAAAACAGATATGGCTGGCAGCCCTCAGAGCAATAATTACAGGCGTCGTCATAAAAAAGCCCAGCGTCGTTCCCAAGCAAACTACTGCGGCCAGCTTCGGCGATATGAACATCGCAATAAAAATAGCCACATGGCTGGCCAGCGTAAACGACATCGGCCCGATCACTATTTTAGGCATCAGCATCGGCACAACGATACCGATACCACACAGTACCCCGGCCAATACAAGCTGATTGATATTCTTGCTTTTCATTTCGCAGCTCTCCCCTCATCATTCATCCTTCTGCCTCATTGATAACGAAAACAGCGCCTCAGGGCGCTGTTTTTATTTTAACACAGTTTGCAAAAAAGCCTGCAGACGTTCATTTTTCGGATTAGTAAAAATATCCTCAGGCCTGCCCTGTTCCTGTACTCTGCCATCAGCCATAAAAATAACTTTGGTCGCTACTTCGCGGGCAAAACCCATTTCATGAGTCACTACCACCATCGTCATTTTTTCTTCAGCCAGTTCACGCATGGTACGCAGAACCTCCCCTGTCAATTCAGGATCCAGCGAAGATGTCGGCTCATCGAAAAGCATGATCGACGGCTTCATCGCTAAAGCGCGGGCGATAGCTACACGCTGCTGCTGACCGCCGGAGAGCTTCCGCGGATAAACATCCGCTTTTTCGGACAAGCCAACCTTGCCTAAAAGTATTTTTGCTTCTTCGATTACTTGGGCACGGTCGCGCTTCTGCACCTGCACCGGTGCTTCAATCAAATTCTGCAGCACTGTCATATGCGGAAACAAGTTAAACTGCTGAAACACCATTCCCATTTTACAGGCAATTCGGCGGCTTTCGTCACCGGGTGCATATACCACCTCACCTGTGCTGCTGGTATCAGCAAGCAGCTCACCGTCAATAATGATCGTGCCCCTGTTGATAGTTTCCAGCTTGTTCAAACAGCGCAGCAAAGTACTTTTACCGCTGCCGCTGGGACCGATGACGGCAATGACTTCGCCTTCTTCGACATCAAGATCTATACCCTGCAAAACGTTCAGTTCCTGAAAACTTTTATGAATATTACGTGCTTCGATTTTTTTCATGGCTTACTCCCATCAATCGTACTTCGAAAATCTTTTTTCCAGTTTGTCAAATCCGTAGGTCAAAACCAGCGTCATCAGCAGATAAAAAACACCGGCTACAAGAAACGGCGTAATACTGAAATCACGCTGCACCAGATTACGTGTCGCCCGCAGCAGATCATTCATTGCCAAAACATAAATCAAAGAAGTATCTTTAACCAGAGTTATCGTCTCATTGCTAACAGGCGGCAGGATAATGCGAAAAACCTGCGGCAGAATAATACGGCGCATGGTCTGTACATAATTCATACCCAAAGTACGGGCCGCTTCATACTGGCCTTTAGGAATAGCCTGGATACCGGCGCGGAAAATTTCGCAGAAATAAGCGGCATAATTAAGTACAAACGCAAAAATAGCCGCCTGAAAATCATCCATCCTGATCCCAATACCGGGAATAAATGGAAGTCCGTAATAAACGAATAAAAGCTGCAGCATCAGCGGCGTACCGCGCAGCAGCCAGACATAGACACCAACGGCACTGCGCAGACTGCCAAGTGACGAAACCCTCGCCAGAGCCAGCAGTATACCTAAAGGTATTGACAAAACAATAGTAATAAAAAACAATTTTAAAGTTTCGATCGTTCCCAGCCACATCTGAGGCAGGATGGAAATAATATAATCCATTATGAGTCTCCGTATCTGCATTAAAAATAAGTAGAGTAAAAGGGCCGACAGCTCATGCCATCGGCCCGGAGCTTATTAATATTTAGTGATGTCAACACCCATCCATTGTTCAGAAATCTTTTTCATGGTGCCGTCTTTTTTCATTTCATCCAGTGCCTTGTTGATTTTCTCACTGTATTCTTTATCATCCTTACGGAAGGCAACCGCTACGACTTCGTCGCCCAGATTTTCTTCCAAAGCTACATATTTATCAGGATGTTTGACCATATAATAACGAGCCAAAACAGCGTCAACTACCATGGCATCGATACGGCCGGCGTCCATATCCATATAAACAGCAGCAAAGTCAGGATATTTTCTGTAATCTTTCAGGGAAGTCCTCAGTTCATTATTTCTGTCAAGAATATAAGAACCGGTACTGTCATCCTGTACTGCCAGAACTTTACCCTTCAAATCAGCAATTTTAGTAATCTCAGACCCTTTAGGAACAACTACCAGCTGAGCATTTACCATATAGGGCTTGGAGAGCGTATAAGCTTCCTGACGCTCCGGGTTGACTGTAAAGCAGTTCCAGATCGCATCGATACGCTTACCCTTGATCTCTGCTTCCTTGGAAGCCCAGTCGATCGGTTTAAATTCTACTTCCATACCAGCACGCTTGCAGGCTTCTTTAGCGAGGTCGATATCATAACCGACGATCTCGTTCTTTTCATTACGGAAGCCCATCGGCGCAAAATTGTCATCAAGACCTATCACCATTTTTTTAGGACTGTCACTGCCGCAGCCTGCAACCAAAGACAAAGCCATCAGCAGCGTCATAGCCAAAAGTAAAAATTTCTTCATCATCCATCCCCCTCTAAGGTGTTGTTTTCTTACTACGCTTTTGATTATACTTTAGTATGCTAAATTTGTAAAGAGGTAAATTGATTTTTTTTGAAATTTTTTGCAGGAATTTTCCTTACAGCTGCGAATCTTATTTCAACAGCAGTATTTTATAACGAAAGAGGGGCTTGTGATGATCGTCACTGAAAGAAAAACCGATATTTTTGAACGCCGGGCCGGCGGTAAAGGCAATACTATTATGGAGCACATCGTCGATGAAAAGGTTTACGGCGGTAAAATAGCCGCTTATGCGCGCGTAATTCTTAAACCCGGCTGTTCACTCGGTTACCACAAACATGAAGGCACCAGCGAAACTATTTATATCCTGCAGGGTACGGCCTTATATAATGACAACGGCACTGAAAACACGCTGACTGCAGGCGCAGTTGTTTTCTGCCCCGAAGGCGAAAGCCACAGCATCGAAAATATTGGTCAGGATGACCTGCTGGCTATGGCGCTGATCGTCAACGAAAAATAAATTACAAACAATTACAAAACATATTAAAACACTGCTGTGAACTTTGGTTCACAGCAGTGTTTTAATATTTATTCGGATTTATTTTACTGCTCGCAGCAAAGCGACGCTCACTTAGAACGTGAACCTTAGCCCGGCGTTGACGCTCCACTTTTTGTTGATGTCGCCGCCGAAGCCGCGCGTCACTTCGCCATAGAAGTTGCCCGTCCTGCTGATCCTGACGTTGCCGCCCAGCCCCAGCTCGAACCAGGTATCGCCGTAGTCGTTGTGCTTGGTCAATATATCATTGGTTCCGCCTGCATCCGAGGTCAGCTGCAGGTCGCGCTCACCGGCAAATTCGTGCAGCAGGTCGGCTTTCAGGTAGATATCGCTGCCATTTTCTATCTTCTGTCCCATGACGAAGCCGATACGGCCGATGGCGCTGTTCATGCCATCGATACGGCCATTGACGCTTCTGTCGGTGGTGTAGTCGATACCGGCCAGCCTGCCAAGGGTAAATTGTGCCTGTGGCTCAACAAAGAAACCTGCTTCAAAATCAAAGCGTTTGCCGTATTCCACACTAAGACTGTAGGCGTGCTGCTTGTAGCTGGCTTTATCCGGGTAGTCGCCGTAGGATTCCAAATCGGTCGAGAAGTTGCCTACACGGGCCGTAACATTGGTATATGCGCCGCTGCCTGCTGTCCAGATGCCATAAAGGCTAAAGGATCTCAGATTATCTTTGCTGCTGCCGGGGGCGTAGCTGCCGCTGCCATCGCCGTAGTCGATAGCGCCGCCATAGATACTTCCGCCCTTGAACTGCTTCTCAAATCCCAACTGATAAAGGTTGTAGCGTCCTTCGTAGCCTGAGCCGCTGAAGCGCCCTGCCTGCGTCCTCGCCCAAACGCCGTCTGCCTGCTCTCTGCCGCTTGCCAGTGCTCCCAAACGACTGCGCAGACTGTCGTTGGTATTGCGCCACATAGCATAGCTGTTATCGGCAGCATCCAAAAGCACGCTCGTATCATTATTGACTGTTTTGACCATATTTGTCAAATACCAGTCGTTGGCCGAAAGCCCCAGAGCATCACCTTTAGACAGTGTGGGCTCAACGTCCCACAGTCCTCCGGCATTGAATTCTTTACCCACAAAGGTCAGTTTGCCGCTGGCATCGGTTATCAAAAGCTGCTTATGTTCCCCTGTTACTTCAATATTGTTTAACTTGCTCAAGTCTTTGATCTGTACATAGTGAGTACCGACATCAGCATGGGTAATGGTAACTTTATCGCTGTTGGCTTCACCTGCCAGATCGGTATCCAGGATAAAGGTGGTGCCGCTGCCGCTAAGCGTATCTATGGTCAGGCTTTCATAGGCCGGTGTTCCCGCGCGTGTCACACTGCTGTCATTCATGTCGATAACTGCATTATTTGCCGTCAGCGTGCCATTGATATTGAAACTGCCGCCATCAATGTTTTCTAAAACCATACTACCACCTGTCATGGTCATCCCACTGACTATACCGCCGCTGCTCATCTGCATAATACCGCCGTTAAGCTCTGTATCAAGGGCTGTACCACCATTAAGAATAAGCTGCTCGCCGCCGCTGTTAATGATCGTCCCTCTCATCTGTGCTCCGCTTATAATGCCCATGGTCACGTTGGTGCCGCCGCTGCCAAGCGTCATATTATCATAACCGGAAGTGATATCGTCGATGATCTGCATACCGCCGTTATAGGTAATATTAGATATATTGCCGCCGCTGCCCAGATAGACAGTTCCGCCGCTGTTCAAAACAGTATCCAGTGACGTGCCGCCGACTGAAACGATTTGCGTACCGCCGTTCAAGGCGTTTACCGTACCCTTACCACTGCTGGAAACAACCTGCGTACCACCGAGCATAGTACTCACTGTGCCGTTGCCACCGCCGGCAACAGTTTGCGTGCCGCCGTTCAGAGTATCGACTGTACCAGTACCGCTACTACTTATAACCTGACTGCCACTGTTCATTGTACTGACCAGACCTGTGCCTCCCCCCATGATATTCTGCTCACCACCGTTTAAAGTCTCTATCATGCCATTACCACTAACTCTAACGATCTGTGTTCCGCCGCTCATATCGACTACCGTGGCGCTGCCGCCCTTGAATACATACTGCTCGCCGTCCAGCATAGTAACGATCGTACCGATGGCATTGGAGTAAACGATCTGCCCGCCGGCGCCATCATGGTTGTCAAGAGTAATGATCGTACCGGTGCCGCCATCATCAACCAACTGCGTCCCCGATTTCAATGTGACCACCGTACCGACAGCATTGGCCGAGATCCACTGTGTACCGGTAGTGTTCATGATGTTGATTATACCGGTACAGCCTTCGTTCACATATTGCTGGTAGCTGTTAAGCTCGTTTATCATACCTGTGCCGCCAGAGTAGATAAACTGCCCAGCGGGACCATTCATAGTTCCTACTGAGCCAACACCGCCGGAGATGTACTGAAGACCGTCCATAGTCTCCACCTTACCTGTGCCACCTTCGTAGACAGTTTGATAGCCACCGTTCATATCAATTACCGTGCCAATGCCGCCGCTAGATACAAACTGCGTGCCGCCTCCATCCATTTTACTGACTGTGCCGGTCCCGCCGCTTGATATCGTCTGCAGACCAGCGCCGTTTACGTCACCACTCATAACACTTACAATACCGTTTTGTCCAGAGGTTATAGTCTGCGTATCGCCCTTCACCATAGTGGCTACGCTGGCATTGCCGCTATAATCAGTGGCTTCGGCGCGGGCAAATATGGCCCTGTCCACTACGTCTGCCAGCTGGGGCAGCACGGCGTAATCCAAAGGCGCAGCATCGCTACGCAGGGGCTGGACTGGGGCAGGCACCGTTTTCCCAGCCGCGGCCAGTGCTGCCACCGGAGCTGTGACATTGACAAGGTTCATGCCCATAACTACTGTCGCCAGAACTTTTTCTGCCCGTTTTTTGCGTTTTTCCCCCAGCAGTGATTTTACCCTAGATTTCAAAGGCACAAACTTCCCCCCCAGATGTACACACGGAATGTCCTGCCTGATCATTAACTCCTGTTTATTTAAATTTTTATGTTTTCTCATCTTCTTTCCTTCTCTCTTAACTTTATTTTGGAGTAAAACTCTTACTGTACTTTTTCAAAGCCTTCCATAGCTATGCCAGCTTCTATGGGCAGGCACAGCATATTTAGCGAGATATAATTGCTTTCGATCCAGCCTTTTTCTGTCTGCTGCTTTATCGTAAAAATATTTTCCTTCACGCCTTCATAATTATTGGGGTTATACATGGTCGGTTTGTGCCAGTACAAGTCGTAGCCCTGCTGTTTTATCCATTCCACCAATTCCTGCGACTTTTCTGCACGGTCGTTTTCTACATACAGGATCGGCCGATATTTACGAAGGTTTTCTGCCGCGCCCTGTAGTACGGGCAGTTCCATGCCTTCTACGTCTACTTTGATAAAGTCGCAGGCCGACAGCTTAAGACTATCGATGGTGATAACCTCTACTTCTTCACCTTCGCTGCAGCTGCCCAAGGCCAGACCGCCCCAGTTCACTTCTTTTTCGCAGTCCTGCAGTGGTACCAGCAGCTTACCCGGTGCGTTGCTAAGGGCTTTTTGGAAGCCGTAGATATTGGTCAGGCTGTTGAGCGCCGCATTGCCCAGCAGTGTCTGGAACATCAGCCGCTGGGGCTCAAAGGCATAGACCCTGCCATTCGGCCCTGCCAGCTGCGCCAGTCCCAGTGTATGCGCGCCCAGATTGGCCCCGGCTTCGATAACTGTGTCGCCGGGTTTTACTACCTGGCTAAAAACGTCGTATTCACCTTCTGAATATTCGCCGTAGACCTTCAGCGCTTTGCCGATAAACTGGTCGTGCCTGTTAAAGACCATCAGCCCATGCCGGCATTGACGTACTATGTTAAATTTTTCTGGCATTTTTACTTCTCCTTATGTTTTTTACTGCAAGAGGCAAGGTTCATTTTCTTATCCTCGCTTTTTTTGCTTTGCCTGTTGTTTTAGCGGCAGTGGTTTTATTTATTGCTGCACTTGCTATGGACTCAGCTTCTGCTGACGCTGCTTTATCTGGAGCCGGCTGTTTTGGTGCCAGCGGATCCAGCTGGTAGTCTGCCATCAGTTTGTCTATAACTTTGTTTACCGCTTCGGGGTTTATGTAGCGGCTGCATTCAAACTGGCGGTCGGTGCCTTTAAGGCGTGGGCACCATTCAAAGTCTTTGTGGTCGAATACTACCTGGGTATCGTTCCAGCAACCGTTGCAGACGTGGTAGTTTATGACCCGGTAGGGTGTGGCAAATTCGTTAAACGGCAGGGTAAAGCCGCTGATGAGTACGACAGGTATGCCTACGCCGTTGGCTACCCAACTAAGACCGCTGGACAGTCCGACGAAGAAGTCGGCATGGTATAAAAGGTCGATGCGTTCTGACAGGGGCAGCTTGCCGGTAAAGTCTTCTGCCCCGTAGGGGATGATGTTAAAGCGGCTTTTCATGCCGTAGACGTTTTCGCGGTCGATGCACAGCACCCTGTAGCCTTTGGCTTTAAGGTGTTTGACCACGTTTAGCCAGCCGCTGCCGTTGTTCCAGTATTTGGCCTGGCTGCTGGACTGGGCGGCGATGCAGACGTATGGTTCTGCTATTTTACGTGTTTTGTCTTTGGGCAAAAGCTTAACGCTAAGCTGGGGCGGTTCACCGCCTTCGTCCAGCCCCAAGATCATGGCGGCGTTTTGGTGCAGGCCGCGGATGCGAAAATCTGACGGCTGGTGCAGCCTGTCGTCGCAGGGAAAGAAGATGCCCATATAGTAGCTGGCGTACAGCCCTTCAGGCCGTTCTTCCGGTTTGAGAAAGTGTATCTTAGGATAGGCTGGTTTAAACAGCTCTGCCAGTTCTTCGTCCATGGCGCAGTAAAGCTGGCAGCCGTGCTTTTGGCGGAAGGCTTCCGCATAGGAGAACCAGGCCAGAATATCTCCCAATATCCCGACCGGGAATTTTAACAGCACTTTTTGGCTGCGCAGATCCAGGTCGTGGGCAAAGATCATTTTATCTTTTTCGTATACTTCAATACGAAAATCGATAAAATACTTTTTGCTGCTGGCAACCAAAACGCCGCTGGCAGGTGCGTCGTAGACAGTAAGGCAGGCTTTGCGGTCAATAAACCGAACCCTGTACTCGCCCTGGGGCACGGTGACGCGGGCGCCGTAGTTAAAGTCGAAGCTGATACCTGCAATACCGCTTGGCTGCTGCACCTGGCCTGCGGCGAAGGTCATATAGGGTTTTGGCGCTGCCTGAGGTGCCTGTCCCTCCTGGGGCAGGCCGCTGTTGTTACCATCGCTGTTGCCTTTGGCAGAGTATGCCATTTCTTCGTCACTGGCTGATTTTATTTCCGTCATAGTCATGTCTTCCTGTTCGTTTTGTTTTCTATCAGTCTAACTTTTACACAACAGTACCGCTTATTTGTCTAAAGCTGGAAGCGTTACGGCTGACCGCTTTTTTTAACCAGTGTCAGCAGCAGCTCCATATCACTTTGGGTATACCGCTTATCCTGCCCGGTCCCGCCGACTGCTACGTTGGCCGCCTGCCGGGGGTCAAAAAAACATTCCAGCTGGCAGTCAAAAAGATTGGCCAGACGCAGCAGCTGTTTCAAGCTGAACTTGACGCGGCCGCATTCCATATTGCTCAGATGGGTCTGACTGATGCCAAGCGTTTGCGCCACATCCTGCTGGCGCAGCTTGCGAATCGTGCGCAGGAACTTGACATTGGCGCCGATTTTTTCCAGACAATCTGCATCGTACATCGTTTACCTCCACCTTTCTCATTATTTTGAAGATCAAATTTTACTACTTTTCGGATAGATTATTTGGTTTTCATTTGATTTTCTTTTCTTAAAACAGTGTTTTTATTTCCTATAGCAATAATTGTCATTATTATAGCATGTTTGTACCCCCCCACAAGACATACAAACGGATATTTATTAGTATCTTCCGTTTTGCCACTCCCCGACACTTATACAACAACCATCAGCGGGCAATGCTCTGCACGCGGTCACTGTCCTCCTGCTGCCCGCCTGCGCCGTCAGCAATGCAAAAAAATACCCCTTGTATACTTTGCAAATACACAAGAGGTCAGGATTTATTTAAGCAAAAAAATTTAGCCCCAAAGGGGCTAAGTATTCTACGGCGTTATTTTGCTATTTATTTTTTTAAACAGATGTACACTTAAACACAAAACTCCGGCTTCTAAACAGCCGGAGTTTTTATTTATTGCGATTTTTATATTTGTTCACGTGCCAGCTTTTTCTGCAGCCAGAACATCCGCAGCGTTAAGAAAACCGCCGAGAAAAACAAGCCTATATCCAGGCTCTGCCAATATGCGGCAGGACCATGCTCCATTACAAAATCCAGGAAACAGCCCAAGGGCAGACAAACCACCCAATAGGCAAAAAAACCGGAATAGAAGGTTGCTTTAACATCTTTATACCCGCGCAGGATTCCCTGGATCGGCGCTGCCGTCGCATCAAACAACTGAAAAAAGATTGCATAAAACAAAAAGCCGACTACTTTTTCAATAATGACAGGGTCAGTAGTGTAGAGCATGGCTATATAAGGTCTGTTAGTGTAAACCAGCACCGCCAGAAAAATCGCGATGGCCATATTGAGAGCAATGCCCATACGACTGAATTTCTGCGCTTCCTCAAAACGTTTGGCACCTGCTTCGACCCCAACTAAAATCGTCAGCGCCATTGAAAAACTGAGCGGCACCATATAAAGCAATGAAGTAAAGCCCAACGCTGCCTGATGCGCCGCAATGATGACTGTACCGAACTTGGCAATGAACAGTGCAACTACACCAAAAATACTGGCCTCCATAAACATTGCCAGACCAATCGGCACACCGATGCTGAGATTTTCACGCAGCTGTTTGATATCTAAATGGAAACGGTCTTTAAAAATCCGGAAATGCTCAAAAGCCGGCAGCTTATGCACGATCCAGACAAAAATAGCAAATTCCAGCCAGTAGGTAATACCAGTCGCCACACCGGCGCCAACCCCGCCCAAACGCGGCATTCCCAGTTTTCCAAAAATAAAACAGTAGTTTAAAAAGGCATTTACCGGCAGCGCCAGCAAATAAATCTTCATTGTGATACCTGTATGTCCCAAAGTATCTATCAGAGCGCGCAGCGAGGTTGACATAAAAAACGGTATCACACCTACGGCCACCGCCGCCATATACATCTTGGCAATATAATGCACCTGCGGTTCCAAATGAAGATGTGTCAGCAGGGTATCTAAAAATAAAACGCCCATTAAAATGATAACTGCCGAAAAAGCTATCGCCAAAAAAATCGTATGCCGAATGACCTTACCAATATTATCGCGCTTATCAGCGCCTAACAGATGAGCAACTATAGGCATCGCGCCTAATAAAACTCCATTAGTGCCAACAAAAATCGGCATCCAGATATTACCGCCGATCGAAGTGCCCGCCAAATCGACCGCACCTGCATGACCAGACATTGAAGAATCAAAAAAATTCATAGCCATGATCGCCGTCTGAGTAATCAAAATCGGGATCATCACTGAAAAAAGCCGCCGCAGGCGTTGTTTAAAATTTTCGTCTACTAACATATTTATCCCTTTCTATTTTAAGGCAGCTCAGAAAACACCGCTCGCCTCCGCCAGTTCCGTAAGATAGGCCCAGCGTTCCACAAGCTGTTCCAAACGCTGCTCGGCATCCTGCTGCTGCGCGGTAAGCTCGCCCAGCTTCACAAAATCACTGCCGGCGCTATTGACTTCCAGCGTCAGCATTTTCAGCTCGGCTTCCACACCGGCGATCATTGTTTCTATCTGCTCAAATTCCAGTTTTTCCTTATAAGTCATCTTGATTTGTTTAGACTGGCTTTTAACGGCTTCTATACGCTCCTTGCCGGTACCGGTTTTAGCACCGCCTGCAAGCATTGCTTTGCTTTCGGCCGCCGCTGCTTCATATTTGCTGTAATCGCCGATAAACTGCCTGATCTCACCATTACCCATAAAGGCAAAAATTTTGCTGGCAAATCGGTCTAAAAAGTAACGGTCATGCGAAACTGCGATGACAGCTCCATTAAAACTGTCCAGATAATCCTCCAGCACCGACAGCGTCGGGATGTCAAGATCGTTGGTCGGCTCATCCAGAAGCAAGACGTTGGGAGCACCCATCAGAACCCGCAGCAGATACAGCCGCCGTTTTTCTCCGCCGGACAGTTTATTGACCGGCACCCACTGCAGCTCGGAAGGAAATAAAAACCGTTCCAGCATCTGTGCGGCAGTAATCCTTGTCCCATCGTTTGTTTCGATGTGATCGCTCACATCGCGGATATATTCCAGCACGCGCTGTTCACTGTCCGGAAATTCGCTGTGCTGAGAAAAATAACCGATCCTGACCGTCTGTCCGATCTGAACACTGCCACGGTCAGGCACTAATTTTCCCGCCAGAATATCCATCAGCGTCGTTTTGCCGCTGCCGTTAGGGCCAACAATGCCCACGCGGTCATTACGCAGCAGGATATAGCTGAAATCTTTGATATAGGTCACACCGTTGTAGTCAAGTCCCAGATGCTCGCACTCGACCACAGTTTTCCCCAATCTGCTGCCGGCAGATGACATTTCCAGTTCTCCCGGTGCAGAAATATTTTTCACTTCCTGCTCCAGCTCGTTAAAACGTTCGATGCGTTCCCTGCTTTTTGTCCGCCGTGCTTCCGCACCGCGGCTGATCCAGGCCAGTTCACGCCGGTAAACATTGCGCAGCCGCTGAGCAGCAGCAGCTTCCGACTGGCGTCTTTCTTCACGCTTTTGTAAAAAAAGGCTGTAATTTCCTGTATATAAATAGCATTGCCCGCCATCTAATTCCAATGTCCGGTTGACCACTCTGTCAAAAAAATACCGGTCATGGGTCACCATCAGCAGAGCGCCTTTTCGCTTCAAAAGCAGCTGTTCCAGCCAGGCCACAGTTTCATTATCCATATGGTTGGTAGGTTCGTCCAAAATCAGAAGATCGGAAGGACGCACCAAAACTCCGGCCAGTGCTACACGCTTGCGCTGCCCGCCGGAAAGTTCCGCCATCGGCTGATTAAAATCACTGATCCCCAGCTGATCAAGCACCGCTTTAGCTTCGCTCTCCAGCTGCCAGGCATATGCGCTGTCCATTTGCTGCTGCAGTTCCAGCAGCCTGCTCTGTAACGCACTGTTCTCAGGATCAGCAGCCGCCAGCGCTGCCGCACGTTCATAACGCCGCAGTAATTCCAGCTGCGGCGAATCGCCCTGAAATACCTGTTCCAATACCGTTGCCTGTGGATCATGATCAGGATTCTGCGGCAGATATTCGATCACGCAGCTGCCATTTGCCGTAATCCGGCCGCCGTCACCGGCTTCACCGCGTGCAATATCGCGCAGCAGCGTGCTTTTACCGGTGCCGTTGACGCCGATAATACCGATTTTATCGCCCATTTCAATATTAAAAGTTACATCTTTAAACAAAGTTCTGACGCCATAGCTGTGCGACAGCTTCTCTACACTTAAAATCATTCTTTTCGCCCTCTGTAAAACAGAATAAAAGCAGCCTGCCGCTTGAGCAGACTGCATATATTTTAAATAAGCTCTACTTGAAGATTAGGATTTGCAGCGGCGGCATCCTGTACAACTGTAAGCAGTCTTGCGCCATACCAACCTAATTCTGAACCTGCGGCTACCGCCTGCGGTATTTTTAGTATAACAGGCTCGCAGACTTCCGTCAAACAATCATACAATGCGTCCAGATTTTCACCGTAATAATCCGGCAGCTCAAGCTCCGCACGCAGATATTTATGCAGCTGCCTGATCGACTGCATCCTGGCCAGTGCCAAAGTTACTGTTTTCATCAGCCGCCTCCTTAATACAATTTTTCAAAGCTTTTATAATGATCGTCCGTATAATAGATCAGTCCGTCATTAGAATACACCAGACGTTTAGCATTCCTGTTACCGGTTTTGTAATCAATATCGCATTCTTTCCAGCTGCGTCCTGATTTCTGCGGCAGTAATCCTTCGTAGTTGCCATACCTGTCACCGCCTATACTTTTACCGGGCGCCACTTCATTCAGCGTTCCCTTATGCTTCCAGCCCAGGCGCTCGGCTTCACGTTTAGTAATAAAATTTCCCGGCAATTTATGAAAGGTATGGATATACAAAGCTACCTCAGCCTTACCGGTATAAGCGCGCCCTTCTTCGACTTTGAACTGCGCCTGCTTGCCCTGCAGCTGTGCCAGTCCACTTTTGGCGGTTTTGGCCACCTGCTCTGCAGCCTGCTGTTTAGCCTGATTCAGCTCTGTCTGAGGCGTTTTGCCGCAGCCAAACACGGCACCGGTTATAAATAATACAGCCAGTAATGCTGCAAAAATCTTTTTCATTTCAAACACCTTTAAAACCATTTTTTCATTTGATTAAAAATACCGCGTACTATAGTGTCTACAGCTTTATTTTCCATTCGCGTCATCGTTTTGCTGATCAGCTTTTCCGCGACCGTAGGCGGTTCTTTTTTGGCAGCCGCGCTGCGGCTGCGCAGCTCTTTCTGCAGCGCCGCTTCTTCCTGTGCCCTGGCTGCGGCTTCCGCATCCTGCTGGGCTTTGGCGCTCAAAATCTCATAAGCAGACTCACGGTCTACAGCTTCAGCATATTTACTATACAGCGGGCAGGAGGCTATCAGCTGGTTGCGCAGCGTGTCGTCAGCTACGCCAAGATAGCTGCGCGGCGGCATGACATAAGCACGCTCCACCATTGTCGGCACTCCGTCAGCATCCAATAGTGATACCAGCACTTCGCCGGTGCCAAGCTCCGGCAGCACTTTAGCCGCGTCAAGATCAGGATTGGCTCTAAAGGCCTGCGCCGCAGCCTTCAGCCCCTTCTGGTCTTTAGGTGTGTAAGCTCGCAGCGCATGCTGCAGCTTGTTTCCCAGCTGTGACAAAACAGTATCTGGAATATCAGAAGGCTGCTGGGTGATAAAATAAATGCCGACGCCTTTGGAACGGATCAAACGCACGATCTGTTCAACTTTATCGAGCAGAGATTTCGGCGCGTCTTTGAAAATCAGATGTGCTTCATCAAAGAAAAAGACGATTTTAGGTTTTTCCGGATCGCCTGCTTCCGGCAGCAGGTCATACAACTCCGACAGCATCCATAATAAAAATGTAGAATATAACAGCGGAGTCTGAAACAGCTCTACGCAATGCAGAAGATTGATATAACCGCGTCCGTCATCTGCTACTGCCAGCCAGTCCCTGATGTCCAGTGCCGGCTCGCCGAAAAACACATCTCCGCCCTGTTCTTCCAGGCGCAGCAGAGCCCGCTGGATCGCACCGACACTCTGAGCCGACACATTGCCATAGGCAGTTTTGAACTGAGCCGCATTATCACCGACGTACTGCACCATCGAACGCAGATCCTTAAGATCCAGCAGCAGCAGTCCCTGATCATCGGCAATCTTAAAAATGATCGTCATAATACCGCTCTGCGTGGTATTCAACTCCAAAAGCCGACTCAGCAGATCCGGCCCCATCTCGGAAATAGTCGTCCGGACAGGATGCCCTTTTTTACCGAAAACATCAAAAAAACGTACAGGAAAGCCTTTGAACTCAAAATTTTCTATGCCTAATTTATGCAGACGTTTCTGAAACCCTTCACTGCTTTCACCAGCCTTGCACATACCGGAAACGTCGCCTTTGATATCGGCCAGGAATACCGGCACGCCCATCTCGCTGAAGGATTCTGCCAGCACCTTTAAAGTAACGGTCTTGCCCGTACCCGTTGCCCCGGCGATCAGACCGTGACGGTTTGCCATTTTCGGCAGCATGCAGATCTTATCCTCGCCTTTACAGACCCAAATCTTGTGTTCATCAGCTAAATACATGGTATTCCCTCCCGCATTTTTATAAAATAAACTACATCTTTATATTAATTTTTATTATACGTTATTTAAGGGTAAGAGTAAACAAGCTGGGCAGGTTCTGTTTTTATACTGCTGTTTTTTTATTTTTCCTTGCTTGACATTATCGTAATTCTTGCTATAATGAGAACATAAATCAAATAGACCTCGCAGGACTGACGGATAAAGTGGAATCAACCACGTGTACTGCGATGCCATAGAAACAGCCGACCGTCTGGGCAGAGAGAACTGATCCCGGATGGTTTTTTTATTTTCCGGCTTTGGCCCTCTCGGATTTTTTCTAGTGTGAAAAGGAGATGTTTACCTATGAAAAACAGATGGCTCATTGCTCTGTCGGCTATCGGCATCCATATCTGCATCGGCAGTGTTTACGCCTGGAGCGTACTGACAAAGCCTATTATGCAGGCTATGGGTTTTACCCTGAAAGAAACGACCTGGACTTTTTCGATCGCAATTTTATTTCTCGGACTGTCAGCGGGATTTTTGGGCGATTACGTTGAAAAATACGGCCCGCGTAAAAGCGGTCTCACCTCGACCTGCTTCTTTGGTCTGGGTATGTTCGGTACAGCGCTGGCACTGCATCTCAACAGTCTGCCGCTCTTATATCTTTTTTACGGCGTTATCGGCGGTATCGGTCTTGGGACCGGTTATATCACCCCTGTTTCGACGCTGGTCAAATGGTTTCCCAACAACCGCGGCTTTGCCACCGGTCTTGCTATCATGGGTTTCGGTTTTGCCAGCCTGATCGCAGGTCCGCTGATGCAGATCCTGGTTGCCAAATACGGACTGGTACAGAACTTTATCATTCTCGGCTGCGTGTACATGGTTATCATGGCCGCCTCCGCCTTATATCTTGAACCACCTAAAGCAAGCAACGGCGGGCCGTCCGGCATTAACGTCAAAAGTATCCTCCCGGATACTCAGTTCACAGCCAAAGAAGCACGCAAAACCTGGCAATTTTACGCACTGTGGTGGATTTTTTTCACCAATATTACCTGCGGTATCGGACTTTTAGCAGTAGCTTCACCGATGGCACAGGAAGTAGTAAAAATGACACCGATGGCTGCCGCCTCCATGGTCGGTATCATCGGTCTGATCAACGGTCTGGGACGCATTTTCTGGTCTACTATTTCCGACTATCTCGGGCGCAGTACAGTTTATGTAGTCTTCTTCCTGATCCAGATCTTTGCCTTCTACGCACTTGCAGAAACAAGCAGTGCCTTCATCTTCCAGCTGATTGTCTTTGTCATCATTTCCTGCTACGGCGGCGGCTTCTCCTGTATGCCCGCCTTCCTCAGCGATCTGTTCGGCACGAAAGAACTCAGCGCCATCCACGGCAAGATCCTGACTGCCTGGGGCATGGCTGGTATTGCCGGTCCTCTGCTGCTGTCCTGGATCCGTGAAACGACCAACAGCTATTCAATTACCCTGTATTTCTTCTCCGCCTGCTTCGTTGTCAGTCTCATCATCGCCGGTATTTTGAAATGGCGTACTTCAGTAGGCGTGCTGATCGAAAAGAAACATTTCTGATTTGACCATAACCCCTTCGCTACAGCTGCGGAGGGGTTATTTTATGCCGTTTTAGACTCTGCCTATTCGTTAATGTCATAACTATCAGTACATTTTATCTACATCTGGTATTCATTTTACTTTCCATACTATATCTGGATTTATTTGCCACAGCCGATACCGCTGCCTGTTCCAACCAGACTTGTAATACTGGAGCAGATAACCGATAATAAAAATAACACCATTTATCAGACTGAAAAGAGGCGGTTATTATGGATACTTCGCGCCCGCGTTATCTTCATATGTTTCTTGTTTTTGTTAAGATCGGCCTGTTCACGATCGGCGGCGGGCCGGCAATGATACCGCTGATCCGTGACGAATTTGTTGAAAAACAAAAATGGATCAGGGATGAAGACATTACTGACGTTCTTGCGCTCTCGCAGTCTTTGCCCGGCGTTATTGCCGTCAATGCTTCTACCTTTCTTGGCTACAGGCTGGGGGGACTTAAAGGATCACTGGTAGCAACTATCGGCGTCGTCCTGCCTTCTTTCGTCATTATTTTCGTCATCGTCACGGCTTTCACTTCCAGTGGTTTTGACCAGTACCCCAATATATTGAAATTTTTTGACGGTATCAATTCTGCTATCACAGCTTTATTGATCGCAGCAACTCTGAAACTGATTCCCTATTCCATCAAAAACAATTTTGGCTGGTTCATTCTGGCCTTTTCACTGCTTGGGATCTATTTTTTCAGTCTCGACATTGCCATAATCGTTCTGCTGGCCTCAGCGCTTGGTTACTGCGCCACTAAATATCTGGGAAGTGATACAAAATGATGCTTTATTGGGAATTATTCACTGTCTTTTTCAAAATCGGTCTTTTTTCTTTCGGCGGCGGTCTGGCAATGATCAGTATCATTCAGCAGGAAGTCGTCGGACGCGGCTGGATCCCCGCAGCTGAATATGCACGGATCATCACTATTTCTCAGATCACCCCCGGCCCTATCGCTGTCAATACGGCTACATATGTAGGAGCCAGGGTCTGCGGTCCTGAATTCTGGCATGCCCTGCTTGGTTCTTTTGTAGCTACTTTCAGCGTCAGCCTGCCATCTTTCATTCTTGTCACCATCGTTGCCCGTTCTCTCCAAAAGTTCAACTCTTCGCTGGCTGTACAAGGTATCCTCAATGGATTGCGGCCTTCAGTTATCGCCTTGATGCTGACCGCAGTTTTCTTTTTTATGCGGATAACATTTTTCCCCGCAGCCGGAACCGCCGCAATGGAAAATCTGCTGACCTATTTCAAATTCTGGCCGACATTGCTGACGGCTTTGCTTTTTTATCTGCATTACTACCGTAACCTGAGCGCTATTCCCTTGATGCTTTTAGCCGGCTGTGCCGGACTGTTGATGTAGAAAAAACACAAAATAACCTGCATACGGCAGGTTATTTTATTTCTTCTTTAATATTTGCAGCCCAGAGAAATGGCTTCGGTCGGGCAGGACTGTCTGCATTTACCGCAGACAATACATTCCCTGTCGCCTACCCGTTTACAATCCATCAAGCAACTGCGTACGCAGCGCTGGCAGGCGGTACATTTACGCGAATCTACCTGCATGCCAAAAACGGCGATCCTGTTAAACAGGCTGTAAAAAGCTCCCAACGGACAGAAAAAACGACAAAAAGGCCGATAGATAAACAGCGCCGCAGCAGCCAAAAGTCCAATGATCCAACGCCAGTCCAGACCATGCAGATCAAAGAAATACAGATCGCAGGCAAACAGCAGCAGAACCACATATTTAAAATAACTTAAATAGTATGTAATTTTATTTTTAGACAGCTTCAACATCGGCAGCTTATCTAAAAGCTCCTGTGCCCAGCCAAACGGACACAGCCAACCACAGATCATCCGTCCCAAAAACAGAGCGCACAAGATGAGCAGCCCCCAAACCCGCCAGCCCAAAGGTAAAGTAAAACCGGTCAGGGTATGCTGCGTCAGCCCCCAGGGACATCCGGCTTCTGCATAGCGGCAATAGCCGCAATTAACTCCGGGCAGACAAACATTTTTCCAGGTCATATCGGCCCCCAGCAGATTGGCGGCACCACGCCCATTATACAAAACCGTCGCCGCAAGCTGCGTCGTCCAGCGTTTAAAATCCTTAACCATTTTTACCGCTCCTTTCCTGTATTGCTTTCATTGTAAGGGCTGGAGTTGACTCACAGTCAAGCAGTTTGCAAAAAATCTACAAACAACGCTTGACCTGGAGCAGACTCCAGCATATAAACTCACATATAGAAGCCGTATAAGCAACGGCAGACCCTATCTATTTGCAACTTACAAACAGAGAAACGGAGGAAATACCATGCTGAAAACTCTGGCCCTGACGCTTACTTTATTACTGAGCTTTACTATGGCTGCCTGCAGCAGCACGTCCGGCACCAATGCCAAAATCGACCAGACAACAACTAACGCAGCTCAGACTGCTCCAACAGACGCAGTCCAACGCATCAGGCTGACACTCGCCAACCAAGACGAGCTTATCGTCAAACTCAATGGCACCAGAGCTGCAGAGGATTTTTTGAGCCTGCTGCCACTGGAACTGACCTGCAAAGATTTTAATAATACCGAAAAGGTAGCTTATCTGCCGCGGCGCCTGGACACACAGGGCGCTCCTGCCGGTTTTGATCCTCAAACAGGCAGTTTTGCTTATTATGCACCTTGGGGTAATCTGGCATTTTTTTACCGTGATTACAGTTATGCCAACAGCCTCATTGAACTTGGTACTGTTGAAAGCGGTATTGAAAAACTGGCCGCTTTCGATAATGATTTCACTATCAAACTGGAACGCCTGCCCTAAAAAAACAGAGCTTGCATAAATGCAAGCTCTGTTTTTTAGGCTTTCAGCGTTTCCTTCAATATCTCAACGATCTCTTCTTTAGTCAGTACTTTATAACCGCCCTCAAGAATGAACGAACCCTGAGCGATCCCGTCAACCATCGTTTCATCGACGCCAAGTTCCCTGCCGTTAAGTACAAGTCCCAGCTCCCTCATATAGCTTTCCATCGCCGCAAGGCCTGCCTGAGCTATCTGTTCATCAGTTTTCCCCTCAGGACGCACATCCCATACATTGATGGCAAAGCGTTTGAATTTCGCCAGTCCGTACGGCATGATGTGCCTGTAATAAGGCAGCGACACAGCGGCCAGAGTCATTCCGTGCGTAGCGTCAGTGTAAGCGCCGATCGACTGACCGATCATATGCACCATCCAGTCTGTCGACTTTCCCTTAGCTACCAGAGTATTCAAGGCCCATGTAGCGATCCACATAATATTGCTTCTCGCTTCATAATCTTCAGGGCTTTGCACAGCGATCCTGGAACTGTGGATCAGCGAACGCAGCAAGCCTTCCATAAGATAGTCGGAAGTATTGTCGTCAGTTCCGGAAAAATACTGTTCCAAAATATGCGACATGATATCAAAAAATCCGGCAACCATTTGATAACGCGGCAGCGTAAAAGTATACGTCGGATCAAGTATCGAAAATCTGGGGAACACATTATCACCAAACACCCGCCCGATTTTAGCTTTAGCCGCATGATTGGTAATAACTGAGCCGCCGTTCATCTCCGAACCTGTACCAACCATAGTCAGAACACAGCCAACCGGGATAATCTTATTATCCACCGCTTCCATCCGCAGATAATATTTTTCCCATGGATCAGTTTCGCAGTAAGCGGAAACTGAAACAGCCTTGGCATAATCACAGACAGAACCGCCGCCGACTGCCAGGATCAAATCGACCTTGTTTTCTTTGGCTATCCTGCAGCCTTCATATAATTTTTCCAGTGTGGGATTAGGCATTACACCTGCATCCTCAAAAACTGTTTTGCCGCTGACTCTCAAAAGCTTGACTACGTTTTCATAAATACCGTTTTTCTTAATCGAGCCGCCTCCATATACCAGCATGACATTTTTACCATAGCATGCCAATTCCTGCGGCAGATTTTCTAATGAATTTTCGCCAAAATACAATTTGGTAGGATTGGAATAAACAAATTTACCCAGCATTATTTTTGCTCCTTTATTTCAAATTTCCATATTCTGCATCTGTTACCGGTTCCAGCCACTCATTGGACACCCCCGCGGCGGGCACTTCGACTGCAAGGTGTGCAAACCAGCTGTCAGGAGCCGCTCCATGCCAGTGTTTCACTTCAGGCGGGATATTAACCACATCACCAGCGTTCAGCTCCCGGGCCGGTTTCCCCCACTCCTGATAATAACCTCGTCCGCCTGTGACAAGCAGTATCTGCCCGCCTTGATGATGGATATGCCAATTATTGCGACAGCCGGGCTCAAAAGTAACATTGCCAATAACCACTCCTTCTGTTGTCAGCATCTTCAAATAGCTCTGCCCCACAAAATACCGGGCATAGGCATCATTTTTTTCACCCATGGGAAACACGCTTAATTTTTCTTCCGACATTCTCACCACACTCCTTTTCTATCACATTCTCACATCGTTCTGCGCTCAAATCTGTTGTAGCTGAAAACGCAGTCCGCACTGATGCAGAACCGCCAAATCACCTGCTTTTTATTGCGCCCGCTCATAACTAAAATGCCGGAACTTCCGTTCCTTATCTGTATCATATCCAATGGAGTTAACTCCAAGTCAAGCAGCTTTTTCAAAAAATTAATACCGGCTGTCTGACAACAAAACCGATATTTAAAAAAGCTCTGCCTGCAGTGACCGCAGCGCCCGCAAGTTTCTTTCCGTAACCTTATCCGCAGGCTCCAGCTCACTGCACAGCAGCGGCGAACTGCTATTTCCAGCCGTAATCTGCTGCAGCTGTCTGCGGCTGTCATTGGCATAACAATAAATGCAGCCATGCAAACAGGTGTTATAGGCGCCGATATCGATACTGGCGGCACAGCCGCATTCACCGCGCTGATTTTTATCTTTGACTGTATCAAGACGGCACCCGCCCACACGGCCAAGCAGCTCTGCGTCGATACAACTGGCATGCTCAATCCCCAGATCAGCTAATTCTATAGCTTCCGCACAGGTTTCCAGCTGCAGACCATATTGCCGGGCTGTTTGGGACAATACGGCCGCAAGCCGCCGCTGCTCGTCCTCACTCAGGCCTCTCAGCCCTGCCTGATGCAGACCTGCCTTGATCTTAGGATAATAATCAAGGAAACTGATAATACATTTTTTCGTACTGCCGGCCAGCTGCGCTGCCAGTTCCTCAAAAACCGCTGCGTGATACTGCAGGTCATAGCGTGCACTTAACAGGATAGGGTCGTAGCGCCAGATCATTCTTTCCGCACCTATCTTCTGCGCCAGCTGCCGAAATATCTCTATCCTCACCGCCAATGGCGGTAAAGCTGCTTCTACGTCAGCAGCATACGCATTGAGCGTAAATTGAAAATAATAAGCATACGCATCCAGAACTGACAGCTGCTTAAGCATCGGTTCTGGATTTTTTGTCCAGAAAACCAGCCCATCCACGACCTCCGGCCGCAGGCTGATCCTGCTTACCTGATGAAGGTTCAGAGGATTGCGTACCAGTACATACTGTTCCTGCAGCCGCTTTTGGAACCATTCCCAATAAAAAGCAGGAATATCAGTTCGCCGGCTGGCACTGATAATCATTCGTCATCCCTCCTCTTTTTGATAAACTGCTTAAAGCTTCACTTGTTTCTATTATACACTGATCTATATCGGACAGGCCGGCTAATTTTTTTCAGAAAACGCTTGACTTGAAGTTAACTCCAAACGCTAGAATGAATTTAAAAGTTACAGGAGGTGATTTTTATGAATATTACCGAAGCAGGCAAACAGACTTCGCTGACACCCAATACTCTGCGTTATTACGAACGGATCGGGCTTATCCCACCTGTCGCCCGCAATAAAGGCGGGACCCGGGAATACACTTCCAAAGACCTCTGCTGGATAGAATTTATAAAAACCATGCGGTCAGCCGGTCTCTCCCCGGAAACTTTGATAGAATATGTCGCCTTGTCACAGCTCGGCGACACCACGCTGGAGGCCCGTAAGGATATTTTAGAACTGCAGCGGGAAGTGCTGCAGGAAAAATTGGAATTTATCCAGCAAACCTTAGCCAGAATAGATATCAAAATAGAAAACTACCGTACTGACATTTATCAGAAAAACCATCCGTTACAAAATCAAAAACAAGAGGAGGCAGACCTATGAAAAACTTTATTTCCATGTTCTTGATGACATCCCTGCTGCTGGGGGGGATGACCTTTACAATTGGCAAAATGAGCGTGTGTGCCGCTTCAAAAAACAGGATTGAAACAGCACAGCAAAAACAGGCGCATCTTTTCGGCAGCGCCAAAAACAAACTTGCCGCCACCGACCCGGATTTTGCTCAGACCATGGACAATTTCATTTACGGCGACGTTTATTCCCGTGGTAAGCTGACCGACAAACAACGTGAACTGCTGACGATCACCGCACTTACCGCCAGCCAGACTTTAGACAGCCTGCCTGCACAAGTGCAGGCCGCACTGGAAGCCGGCGCTACCCCGGTAGAAATAAAAGAAACACTTTATCAGTGCGCTCCCTATGTGGGCTTTCCCAAAACGGTCGGCGCTTTGGAAATCACCAATAAAGTTTTTAAAAAACAGGGCATTAAAATGCCGCTGGCAAACCAGAGTACTGTTACCGAAGCCACCCGTTTTGACGACGGCTTTAAAGTACAGGGTGAGATTTTCGGAACAGAACACATTGCCGCCATGCACAAAAACTCGCCGGCTAATCAAAAACATATAGCCAATTATCTTTCAGAGTTCTGCTTTGGCGATACCTACACCAGAAACGGCCTTGATCTGCAAATGCGGGAATTGATCACCTTATGCGCTATCAGCACTATCGGCGGTGCGGAACCTCAGGTCAAAGCCCATGTACAGGCCAATCTCAATGTCGGCAACGATAAAGAACTGATGCTGGACGCAGTTACCCAGTGCCTGCCCTATATTGGTTTTCCACGTACGCTGAACGCCATCGCCTGCATCAATCAGATCATCCCCGCCAATGCCTGATAAGCATTATATGTAAAAGAATACCTGTGCTGACTTTAAAAGTCAGCACAGGTATTTTATTTATCTGCAAATCATTGTGCCGTCCGCTTTTTACCAAACGTATCTATTTCGCCGCGTACACCTTCCAGCCAGCTGCTGATCAGTCGCTGCATCTTCCCGGTCCCGATATCCTGCAGAGCCAGTCCTTTTGTTATATCCGCCTGCGGGCAGCTTGTGGCTATAGCATCCAGGCTCTTTTCGATACCGCTTTTTTTACTGGTACAAAACGGTACGAGCACTTTACCTGAAAAATCATGCGCTTCTAAAAAAGTACGCACGGCCATAGGCGTTGTTCCATACCAGACAGGATAACCGATGAAAATCGTATCATACTGGGAAATATCGGCTAAATCCGCCGCCAGAGGAGGCCGTTCATTACCTGCAAGTTCCTGTTTAGCTATTTTACCGCATTCACTTTTATCCTGCGGATAAGGCACCTCAGTCTGAATTGCAAACAGCTGTCCCCCGACCGCAGCCTGTATCTGCCAGGCGGCCAGTTCTGTATTCCCAGTATGTGAAAAATAAGCAATCAGTATTTTAGGATTAGTAGGCAAGCCTTCCGGTCCTTTAATCGTAACCGGCTTATTTTCATCCGTTTCTTCATACCCGATCCCGCCACAGCCTCCGACCGCAGCCATCAACAGCAGACCCAGCAGCAGCAGATATTTTTTGCAGCTTCGCATAGTATCCCTCCAAGCATCAAATCATTCTTTCTTAATTGTATCATAAACCTTAGAGTTTACTCTATGTCAAATAAAACTTTTTATTTTTTATCAAAAAACAGCCCTGATAAATTATCAGGGCTGTTTACTTACCAGTGATATTTTTCGCCGCGGCTGATTTTAAACGCACGGTAAATCTGCTCTACCAGCAGCAGACGGATCATTTGATGGGTAAAAGTCATTTTGGAAAAAGAAATACGCTCATCAGCCCGATGCCGCAATGCATCCGTATAACCAAAAGCACCGCCGATCACAAAGGTGATATGACTGCTGCCCGCTAAGGCCAGCTTCTCTATTTTGGCGGCCAGCTCCGGTGAACTTACGGCCTTGCCACTAACATCCAGTAAAATCACATACGAATTTTCCGGGAGCACTGCCAGCAAACGTTCTGTTTCTCTGCCCAGCACCTGTTCTTTTAAGGCCGGCGATGGATCTTCCGGCATTCTCTCTTCTCCAATAGCGATCGTTTCCAATTTACAAAACGGCTGCAGCCGTTTTGTAAATTCTTCGATCCCCGCCGTCAGATACTTTTCCTTGATCTTACCCACACAGGCAATGGTGATCTTCATTTAACGGTTTTCCTCAGGAATCTCTTCCAATGTCATGTGGATCGTTTCTTCAGCGCCGCCGCGCAGAACAACAACATCCACACTGTCGCCGACTTTCAGCTCAGCCAGCTTGCCGCGCAGCTCTACTACTTTATCGATCTTCTCACCGTTGAACTTGAGAATGATATCGCCGGGACGCAGGCCGGCTTTAGCCGAAGGACTGCCTTCCCAAACCTTCATAACAAAAATACCGTCATGCAGGTCGATATCAAAACCGTACCGGTTGGCAATATCCTTATCGACCAGGCTGGCGCCAATATACGGACGCACTACACGACCTTTTTTAGCCAGTTCATCCAAAATCGGTTTGGCCGAATTGATGGGGATAGCAAACCCGATACCTTCGACACCGGAAACAGCGATCTTCGCAGAATTGATACCTACAACCTCCCCTTCCGCATTGACCAGCGCACCGCCGGAATTGCCGGGATTGATCGCCGCATCAGTCTGGATCAGGTCAAATTTACGTTCCCCTAACTGGATGGAACGGTTCAAAGCGCTGATTACACCGGCTGTGACACTGCCGCGGAACTCCAGCCCCAGCGGATTACCAATAGCAATAGCGGGTTCTCCGACCTGTAAAGTTGAGGAATCACCGAAATCGGCAACAGGAAGATTGTTTTCGTCGATCTTTACTACGGCAAGATCAGTTGCCGCATCGGCCCCCAATACCTTGCCTTTGACACTGCGTCCGTCCGTCAGGCTGACGATGATTTCTGAAGCGCCTTCTACAACATGGTTATTAGTCGCGATCAGACCGGACTTGTCATAAATAACGCCGGAACCTGTGCCGCGTTCAGTCAGCTGCACTCGATTAAAAATATCGCGCACATAGGCTTTATTAGTGATGCCCACTACTGCCGGACCTACTTTTTTAGCCGCCGCTACGATCGGCGTGTTACGGGCACCGGAAAGGCTGGCATCTTTCTGTGCCGCAGCAGCAGTTTTCTGTTCCTTTACTGCCTCAGCCTTATTGTTATCACTGCAGCCGCCTATAAGTACAGCAGCTCCCAGCAGAGCACAGAAAAAGATATTCATGGTTTTTTTCATAAAGCTTCTCTCCATCTCAACACTCCTCAATCATAATTTTTTACTATGTTTTCCTGCGATGTGATATAAATTTTTGTATCCGCGCCAACTTCGTTAACGTCCAGGATACCCCGCACCGTTTGCAGGGCCAGGGAAGGCAAATTGTTTTCCTGGCTCAGATGCGCCAGAAAAACCTCTTCCGGCAGGCGCTCCATATGCGCCAGCAGCCAGGCTGCCGAAACATTGGATAAATGCCCGCGTGTTCCCAGAATCCTCTGCTTGAGTATCTGCGGATAACTGCCATTTTTCAGCATATCTTCATCGTGGTTGGCTTCCAGCACCACTACGTCAGCATCAGCTATATTCTGACGCACCTCGTCTGTCACAAAGCCTACGTCGGTGAGATATGTACATTTACTGCCGCCGCTTTTAAAAACATAGCCTACTGTAGAGGCTGCGTCATGCGGGACGGCAAAAGGGATTATTTCCAAACTGCCGCTGCTCAGTTTTTTGGGCAGTAAGCGGCAGCAGCTGCGTTCCATTTCACTTTTTTTCGGCATATACTGCCAGGTCCTTTCATTGGCAAACACCGGCAGACGGTATTTACGGCAAAAAACAGGCAATCCCTTTACATGGTCGTTATGCTCATGTGTCAACAGTACGCCCGTCAAATCTTCAGGCTTCATGCCTGCCTGATGCAGACGTTCCGTCAGCTGGCGGCAGCTTATGCCGACATCTACCAGAAAAGCCTGCTCTCCGGCACGTATCACCGCGGCATTGCCTTTACTGCCGCTGGCCAGGATCGTGATTTCAAACTCACTGCTCATGCTTCGCCTGCCGCGATTTTGTGCCCGGCACTGGTTCCAATACGTTCAGCTCCTGCAGCCAGCATAGCCTGCGCAGCTTCCGCGTCACGGATACCTCCGGCGGCTTTGACTTTGAGACCATACTTTTCTGCTTCGGCTGCCAGCAGCTTTACGTCATCGACAGTAGCGCCGCCCTTGTTAAAACCCGTACTGGTCTTGACAAACGCCGCACCGCCTTCGGCTACTAAACGACAGGCCGTACACTTTTCAGCGTCTGTCAGCAGGCAGGCTTCAATGATCACCTTGACCGGAAACGGACTGGCCGCCTCGACTACGCTGCGGATATCACTGACTACAGCAGCATAATCACCGGTCTTAAATGCCGATACGTTCATGACCATATCTATTTCATCAGCGTGCGCTTCGACCGCCATTTTTGTCTCCAGAGCCTTGACCTCAGAAAATGTAGCTCCCAGCGGGAACCCTACTACTGTCACAACCTTGACGTTCGTATCGCTCAGCAGATGTCTGGCCAGCCCCACATAACACGGATTCACACAAACGCCAAAGAGCCCGTATTTCCGGGCTTCGCTGCAAAGCTGCATAATATCCTCGACAGTTGCCTCAGGTTTTAATAAAGTATGTTCAAGATGCTTCGCAATCGTCATCCCCGACTCCTCCTCATCTTCTATAATGATTTTTGCTTCTATATATTATATCAAAACTTTATACTTTCTGCTTTGACAAAAAAGTAAATTTTTATAAAAACAGAGCCATAATTTTAATTATAGCTGTTCATTGTAATTATACACTAACAATATTCTATATTATCATACAATAAAAACTCTGTGTTCTTAATAAAAAAGCCCCGACTGTACAGTCGGGGCAACATAAACATTTCTCTAATTTCAGTGTTTTTTACGGCACTTCTCACAAACGCCAAAGAAATAAAATTGGTGTTTGTCGATACTGTAACCGCTTGCTTCTTCCACCTTTACGACCAGAGACCGGTCATTGAGAGCCGGTACATCATCGACACGGCCGCAGACAGTACACTGCACATGGCTGTGCTCGCTGATATCAGCATCATAGCGGAAACTGTCCTCGCCGGTATTGATGATCTGGATCAGGCCCAGTTTATTGAGAATCTCGACGGTCTTATAAACCGTAGCAAAACTCATGGAAGGATATTTAGGCTGCAGGGTACCGAACAGCATTTCAGCACTGGGATGCTGCTTGGTATTAGCCAGCGCTTCATAAACTGCCAATCTTTGCGGAGTGACTTTATAACCGTTTTGGCGCAGCAGGGCGGTCAGTTCTTGGTTGTTTAACATGATTTACCTCCTTGGTTGAAATGTTTTTTGTCCGGCATTTATTGCCTGTTTAGTTTTAGATAATCTTTATCTATTATTTACTAAATTATAATAAAGAAAAACTTTCCTGTCAATATTTAATATCCTTTAATTGCAGCTGTTTAAACATATTTCACAAACCTTCCACAAGGATTTTGGCAATTAAAAGCGAATTTTATAATTATTATACACAAGAAAGAGGTAGACCCATGACCATTGAACAAATAATTGCCGGCGAACTGTCGGTCAGGCCGCAGCAGGCAGCCGCAACTCTAGAACTGCTGGACAGCGGTAATACTATCCCTTTTATCGCCCGCTACCGCAAGGAAGTGACCGGATCGCTGGACGAAGAACAAATCCGTATGATCAGCGAACGTGCTCAATATCTGCGTAATCTGGAAGAACGCCGTCAGGAAATACTGGAATCAATAACTTCACAGGAAAAACTGACCCATGAACTTGAAAACCAGATCAAAGCTGCTGTCAAAATGCAGGAGCTGGAAGATCTTTATCTGCCTTACCGTCCTAAAAAACGTACCCGGGCACAGATAGCCCGTGAACGCGGACTGGAGCCGCTGGCAGAACTGATCATGGCTCAATCCCAGCCGCTAATGACCTTAGACAAGCTGGCCAGCCTGCATGTAGATCCTGAAAAAGGTGTCAACTCTGTTTCCGAAGCCTGGGCCGGGGCCTCCGACATAGTTGCCGAAAATATTTCCGACCGCGCCGATATCCGCGAACTGATCCGCAAAGAACTTTGGAAAGGTGCCGAACTTGCTTCAACGCTGACAGTTGACGAAACCGAAGGGCAGGATTACCTGATGTATAAAGAATATTCCGAACCGGTACGTCAGCTGCCGCCGCACCGCATTTTAGCCTTGAACCGCGGTGAAAGCAAAAACTGTCTGAAGCTCACCCTAAATTATCCTGCGGATGCCATGCTGACTAAACTGGCTCAAAAACTGAAAATCCAGCCGCACACAGTTTGGAACGAGCTTTATACAAATGCTGTTGCCGACAGCTACAAAAGGCTGCTGTTTCCCTCGCTGGAGCGGGAACTGCGTAACGAACTGACGGAAAAAGCAGAAAAACAGGCTATTTCTGTCTTTGCCGCCAACCTGCGGCAGCTGCTGCTGCAGCAGCCTATTGCCGGGCATACTGTTTTAGGTCTCGATCCCGGTTACCGCACCGGCTGTAAAGCAGCCGTTATTGATCCCAACGGACGTACACTGGCGATCAATACGCTGTATATCACCGGCAGCCAGCATCAGCGTGAACAAGCGGAAGCCGGCTTTATGGATCTGGTGACCAGGCATAAAGTGACCCTGGTAGCTATCGGCAACGGAACTGCTTCTTTTGAAACAGAGGAGTTTACAGCCCAGATGATCGAAAAATACCATCTTGATATTGCTTACCTGATCGTCAGCGAAGCAGGCGCTTCTGTTTATTCTGCCTCCAAGCTGGCCCGCGAAGAGCTGCCCGATCTGGACGTTTCCCTGCGCGGAGCGGTATCCATTGCCCGCCGTGTACAGGACCCTCTGGCAGAACTTGTCAAAATAGAGCCCAAGGCTATTGGTGTTGGTCAATATCAGCATGATGTCAATCAAAAGGAACTCACTGCGACCTTAGGTACTGTTGTCGAGTCCTGCGTCAACCACGTCGGCGTCGAGCTGAATACAGCTTCTCCCGCGCTGCTTTCATACGTAGCAGGCATTTCCGGCACCGTCGCCAAAAATATTATTGCCTACCGTGACGATAACGGTGCCTTTACCAGCCGTAAGGAACTTTTAAAAGTTGCCCGTCTGGGTCCGGCAGCCTTTACTCAATGCGCAGGCTTTCTGCGTATCGCCCAGGCAAAAAATCCTTTAGACAATACCTCCGTCCACCCTGAAAGCTATACCTTAGCAGAGCAGATCCTGGCAGAGCTTGGCTTTGACCTGAAACACTGTAATGACATCGCTGTTCAGGAAGCGGCAGCTAAAGCCGACGCCTCTGCCATTGCCGTCAAACTGAACGCCGGCCTGCCGACTGTAACTGATATCCTGGAAGCCCTGGCCCGGCCGGGGCGCGATCCGCGCGAAGATGCTCCGGCACCGCTGACACGCAAAAAGGTAGCAAAACTGAGCGATTTGGAGATCGGCAGCGTTGTCAAAGGAACAGTCCAAAATGTTGTTGATTTCGGAGTTTTCGTAGATATCGGCCTAAAAACCAGCGGTCTGATTCACCGCAGCGAATTATCCAACAGTCGGTTTCACCACCCTCTGGACGTTATCAGCGTCGGCGAGGTGATCGAGCCGGTCATCATCAGCATCGACGAACAACGTAACCGTATCGGCCTGAGCTTAAAACAGGCAAAAAAAACTACCGTCTAAATATAATTTAATCAGACGTCTTTTAAGACGTCTGTTTTTTATTGTTACAAATTATATTTTCATCACAATATTAATAAATATAAAGATATGTATACTTTTATTTTTATGATATAATATTTTTAAATAATAATCAATAATATTTAGGTGATAAACATGAAAAGAGATATCAATACCCTCAGTCTGTTAAATGAAATATCGGAACTTGTTTATGTTTCCGATCCAGAAACCTACGAGCTGCTGTTTGTCAATCAGACCGGCTGCCAGACACTGCATCTGGAAAACTACAAGCACAAAAAATGCTATGAAGTTTTACAGGGTAAAACTTCACCCTGCGAATTCTGTACCAACGACAGACTGTGCGATGATAATTTTTATACCTGGGAATTCACAAATCCCTCTATCGGCAGACACTTTTTACTCAAGGATAAAATAATCCAATGGCACGGCAAAACTGCACGCATGGAAATAGCTTTTGATATAACAGAACGCGAACTGCAAAAGCAGGAACTGAAAAATATGCTTGATGTCCAGACCTTAATTACCAACTGTGTCCGAATGCTTTACGCCGTCGATGACCTCGATCAGACGATCAATGCTGTCTTGACCCAGATCGGCGAATTTCTAGTTTCTGACCGTGCTTATGTTTTTGAAATCAAAGACGAGTTGATGAACAACACACATGAATGGACAGCTCCCGGGATCTCGCCGCAGCTGGAGAAGCTGCAGCAGCTCGATCTGTCATTGATTTCCGACTGGCTGCCGTTTTTTGAAAAAAACGACTGTATCATCATCGACGATGTCGAACAGCTACAAAAGACTAATCCGGCGGCTTATGCCACGCTGCACGCCCAGGAAATCACCTCTTTGATCGCTGCGCCTATTTTTTTGGATAACAAGCTGGCAGGCTATATCGGCATCGACAATTACGACAGTGAAAAAATCAAAAATTCTTCTTATTTGCTGCTTTCCATGTCCATTTTTCTTTCCTATGCGATCAGACATCGGAATCATGTCGATATGCTGCATCGCCTCAGCTACCACGATCTGCTGACGAACGCACTGAACAGAAACGCTTTTATGGACGTGCTCAGTCAGTTCAGGCCGGGACAATATGCTTCTGCTGGCATTATTTATATCGATATCAACGGTATGAAGGAAATCAATGATTTTTACGGCCATCACCAGGGTGATAAAATCCTTATAACAACTGTAGCCAAAGTCTTCAACCTTTTTAAACCCGACGAACTTTTCCGCATCGGCGGTGATGAGTTTGTTATCATTACCTATGATCTGACAGAAACCGATTTTTATGAAAAATTTAACCTGCTGCGTAATATTTTCTGTGAAAAAACTAACTTGCCCTTCTCCATCGCTACAGGCAGCTGCTGGGTCAAATCCCCCAGCGATTTAAACAGCCTGCTGCAGCAGGCTGACAGCGCTATGTATACGGATAAGAAAAAATTTTATTATGGCAAAGAAAAAACAAGCCGCTATCGGCATAATTTAGATGATATCCTCAATCTGGCCAATTACAGCGCTCTGCAGGAAGCACTGACAGCCGGACAGTTCTGCATTTATTTCCAGCCTAAAATTTCTTTGGATACCGAGGAATTTATCGGTTCTGAAGCTTTGATCCGTTATATAAATCAGGCCGGAGAAATCATTGCCCCCAATAATTTTATTCCAATCCTGGAAGAAGCAAGACTGATAAAAATGCTGGATCTTTATGTTTTTGAAGAAGTCTGTAAGCAGATCAATATCTGGAAAGAAAGAAAACTACGGGTCAAACCCGTTTCTATCAATCTTTCACGCAGCACTCTGTCTTACCATTTCCTGGCCGATCAGCTATTAGCTCTTATCACCAAGCATAATATCGACATCAGCCTGCTGGAACTGGAAGTCACCGAAACTGCCGAAGTCGATAATCAGCTTGTTTTCAGCCAGGCTTTGGAAAAACTGAAGGAATATGGTTTCTCTATTTCCATTGATGACTTTGGCGTTCGCAACGCCAGTCTTTCGCTGTTCACTACTATCAATTTCGATATTTTAAAATTAGACCGCAGTTTGGTAAAAACACTGGCACAAAACCAAAAGGCACGTATTCTTATCCGTTCTCTGGCTGTCATTTGTTCTGATCTCGGTATCAAATTGATTGCCGAAGGCGTGGAAACACTGGAACAGTTGGATATTTTAAAGGAATTGCGCTGCAATGAGGTGCAGGGTTATTTATTCAGTAAACCTCTGCCTTTAAATGACTTTGAAAACAAATATCTCCAGATCCTGCGGTAAGACGGCTTGTTGACAGCCCAGACTGTAAGCCTCATAATAAAATCAGAAGCATAACCCTGAAGGAGGCGGTCTTATGACAGCAATAACCGGCAAACCAGCAAAAATATATACAGCTTATTTCAGTCCTACAGGCGGTACCAAAAAAGCAGCCCTGGCACTTACCAGTGCTCTGGCTGATACAGACGGATTTACAGAAATAGATTTGTCTTTACCTGCTTTGGCACAGTATACTTTCGCTGCTGATGATATCATCGTTGTCGCCGTACCGGTTTTCGGCGGCAGAGTTCCAGCTTTTGCACTGCAGCAGCTGACCGCTCTGCACGGTCAGAATACCAGCGCCATTGCTGTAGCAGCTTATGGCAACCGCGCCTACGAAGATGCCTTGCTGGAGCTGAGCGATAGTCTGACCAGTCAATCCTTCCGTGTGATCGCCGCAGCAGCCGTACTGTCCGAACATTCGATGCTGCGCAGTGTCGCCGCCGGCCGGCCTGATGCTGACGATCTGGCACAATTAACTGACTTTGCCAAAAAAATCTCCGCTAAGCCGTTAACAGAGGCGCCAGCGCTGACAAATATCCCCGGCAATCGTCCTTATAAAGACTGGCAGCCTATGCCCGTCGTACCTCAGGTCAGCGATTCCTGTATCCGCTGTGGTATTTGTTCGGCCACCTGCCCAACTCAGGCTATCCCCAGCGGGCAGCCGCACACAACTGACCCCCAAAAATGTATCCTGTGCCTGCGCTGCACTACTATCTGCCCTCAGCAGGCCCGCTCACTGCCTCAGCAGGCTCAGGCCCTGATCGCCCAGAAGCTGGCGCCGATAAAAGACATTTACAAAAACAACGAATTTTTCTGCTAAAAACAATAATCCCGCGCTTGTTTTAAACAAGCGCGGGATTTCTTTTTTACTGACCAGGCATCAGTACTGAAAGCAGCACCGGTACCAGCAGCGTCAGCAGCAGGCCGTTGATAAAGGCGAATAGCCCGACATGGATATTGGTATATTTGATAACCACCGGCAGACCGGAATCCATAGTCGCAGCTCCTGATGGCGCCAAAGCCAGGAATTTATTGATTTTTACCAACAGCGGTATGGCTAAAAATGCCAGGACTTCACGCAGCATATTAGCTAAAAAGGCGATCGTCCCGATCTCGACACTATACAGCGTACTGATAACTACAGAGGAAAGGCTGTACCAGCCTAAAGCACTGCCGACAAGCAGCGCGTCCCGCATTTCCATCCCGGTCACGAAGGCTGAAAGAGCCGCACCGCCTAAACTGCCGATAGTTACAGCCGTTGGAATGGCAACTGCCAGCAGAATACTCTGCGGATTGCAGATTTTTTTTATAATATGCCTGTTTCCGCCGATTTCGATACCGGCAACAAAAACCATAAAATATAAAGCCGACATCAAAATCTCGTCCAGCAGGTCTTTATGTTCCAATCCCAAAAAGAAATATCCGCCGGCGATTCCTAAAGCGATAAATGTAAAAATAGCATAAACCATTATTCATCGCTCCCTTCCGCCCGGGCTGCCGTTTTTGCAAAAAGCTTCAGCACCAGCCACAGCATCAGCACGCTGCCGCCAATGATAAAAACTGCCATGACCAGAGATTTGCCGCCCAACTGGTCCAGTTTGCCCAAAAGCTCTGCATCACAGCCGATCTTAGCACCCAGACACAACAGCATGATAAACAGACTGACTGTAGAAAACCGGCTGAGCCATTTTTTCACATTATAATTTAAAAGGTCACTGTAACCTACGGCGATCCCCAAAACGATCGCGATCATGATCTCCTGCATTGCTTCCCCTCATTCCCATAATATAAAACAAGCCCCGCGCACGGCAGGGCCTGCTGATCACTATTTTTTATTCTAACGACAGCAGCAGCGGATAAAGCGGCTGACCTCCGTCAAAAACTGTAACTTCCCAACCGCCGTCCAGAGCTTCAAGCTCTGCGGCGATTTTATCAGCTTCAGACTGTGTCAGATCACTGCCATAATAAAGACTGATCAATTCCCAGTCGCTGCCTGCCAGCTTGACAGTTTCCGCCGTGACTTCTTCCAGAGTTGCTCCGGCATAAACGATCTTATCTTCCAGCAAACCAATGTACTGCCCTTTTTTTACAGTTATCCCGTTAACAACGCTGTCACGCACAGCAATACTGACAGCAGCACTGTGGGCTTCCTTAGCCTCACGTCGCATCACAGCGCTGTTTTCCTGCAGTGTTTTAGCTGCGTCAAAATGCAGCAGTGCCGCCAGACCCTGCGCCAGATTTGTTGTCGGCACATAATCTACCTGCGCTGCTCCCAATAATTTTTTGACCTGCTCCGCTGCCAGAATAATATTTTTATTGTTCGGTAAAATAATGTACTGCTCCGCCGAGCCCTTTTCAATAACTTTAATAAACGCCTCTACCGGCGGATTCATGCTCTGCCCGCCGCTGATGATCTCAGCTGCACCGAGCTGGTGCATGATGCTGGCAATACCGTTCCCGGCCGCCACCGACAGTACAGCCAGACCGTGCTTCTCCATCTGTGCACCGACAACGCGATGCTGATGCTGCTCGGCCATATTGTCGATCTTGATATCGTGCAGGGAGCCCCAGCTCAAGCCGTGCTGCAGAACCAGCCCGGGAGCTTTGGTATGGATATGCACTTTGACGATATCGCCGACAACAGCTACGATCAACGAATTACCCAAAGGCTGGAGAGTACTGCGTACAACGTCCTCTTTGACTTCAGCTTCCTTAACGATAAATTCTGTACAATAAGGATTTTCCAAATCTACTTCCATCTCGATAAAATTGGCGAAGGATGGCTTTGACGGCGGCAGATGCAGCTCACCTGCGTCTTCGCCTCGGAAACCCGCCAGACAGCCTTCCAGGAAAACGATCAAGCCCTGACCGCCGGCATCAACTACTCCAGCCGCTTTCAGCGCCGGCAGCAGTTCCGGCGTACGAGCCAGTTCTTTTTTTCCGCTCTCCAACGCCTCGCATAAAACATCTTCAAAATCTTCACCCTGACGCACAGCATGATACGCACCTTTGGCAATAGCACGCGCCACAGTAAGGATCGTTCCTTCAACAGGCTTTGATACCGCCCGGTAAGCATACAAAATACCAAACTGAAAAGCTTTGCCCACCTCGTTGCTGGTAGCTCGTTTTTTGCCGGCCAGGCCTTTTCCCAGGCCACGCAGCAACTGCGACAGGATCACGCCGGAATTACCGCGCGCCCCCATGATCGCACTGCGGGCTGCCATAGTCCCCACTTCGGAAACAGTCGCATTCTGCAGCTGACTGATCTCACGGGCCACTGCTGCCATCGTATGCATCATATTAGTGCCGGTATCGCCGTCCGGTACCGGGAAAACATTCAAATCATTAATATATTGATAGTTTTTTTCAAAACTTTTATAAGCGCCCAACAGCATATTTTTTATTTGTTCGCCGCTGATAATCGCCTCTTGTTTACTTGTCATATCAAGTCTGCACCTTTCTTCAGCGCTGCCGCCGCACAAAAAGGCCAATAACACCGGGTCCTAAATGTGCTGCCAGAACAGTTCCGATCCCGGTTACCAGAACAGGCAGTCCGGGAAACAATTCAAGCATTGCCTTGCGCAAAGTTTCAGCGTCTTCCTCAGCTTCGGCATTCGCCACATACACAGCTTCTATAGGAGCATTCGCAGCGGCAAGCTCGACCATGCGCTGCAATACTTTCTTGCGGGTACGGCATTTATCGACAACAACCAGTTCGCCGGCGGTATCGATGTGCACGATTGGACGTATGCCCAGAATATTACCTACTAAAGCGCCTACGGCGCCTATGCGGCCGCCTTTCTGCAGATAATCTAAAGTATTGACGGAAAAATACGTTTCCGTCCGCTCGATCAGGCCCTTCAGATACTCCTCCAGCTCGTCCATCGTTGCGCCGGTTTCAGCATAAGCGAGTACTTCCATTGCCATTCCGCTGATTGGACAGGCTGCTGTAAGACTGTCAAAGACACGGATATCAGACCCGGGAATTTCACTCATGACCTGCCGGGCTGCTAAGCGTGCTGTCTGAACAGTACCGCTCAAAACACCGTCTAACATGATCGCAATCACTTTTTTACCGTCTGCAGCTAATTCTGTAAATACATCAAGAAATCTGCCGATGGCCGGCTGCGAAGTTTTAGGCAGCTGCCCGCTTGCTTCCACCATGGCAAACATTTCCTGCAAGCTTTTTTCTCCGTCCACCCATTCGGTATCTCCATGTCTTACCAGCAGGGGGACCACATGGCAACGGGGATCGTCCCGCAAGGGTGTTTCTTCTGCAACAGCAATACTGTCCAAAACGATATGGATATCATTTCTCACTGCGCATCCTCCCTTAATCAAATTAACGTACATGCTCTTATTTCAGGCAGACGCCTTTACAATATGTATATATTTTATCATATTTCCAGCTCTATTTCCACTTATAGCACAATTAGCAGGCCTTTTTAGCCATTTTTGTAAAAAAATAAAGTATAATCCTGCTTTTTCCACCACTGTCTGCACTTTTGTTGAAGCTCAACTTCAAAACAGCATTGCAAATACTGTAAACGACTTCAATTTTTTAGCAGACTTAAAAAAGGGTAAAAAAAAAGCCCTTACGAGAAGGGCCAAATGAGGGGCTGTTTTGATATTCCTAGTATAGCATTTTTGTATACAATATGCAATAGCAGTTTTCTGCCTTTTTCAGAAAATTTGTGCAAAGAGAATTTACCTGCATTGGACAAAGGTTTATTGATAATCTTTACCGATAAAAATCACCGCGTCATAAGACGCATCATCAGCCCGCAGAATCCTCAGAGTGTACGGGAACGGTACAGCCGACAGCCTGCTGACCACACGTCCGTTGCTGGTCGTAGATACTACCGTAGTCTGATCACGTTCAGGATCACTGCCGCCGTCGATAACCTCAAAGCCCATTGCTGCCAGTCTTGCTGCGGCATCACTGCCTGCTCCTTTGCCGCTGCAGTCAACGACCTTGACAGATACCGTATTGCGGCTGCTTTCCTTAGCAGGCGGTTTCACAGCCTTAGGCGGCTCTGTTAACTGCTGCCCGTCTTTCTCTGCCGGTCCCAGTTCTTCGCCTGACTTAGATTTTTTAGCCTTAGCTTTCTTTTCGGCATCAGCTTTTTCTTTATTCTTCTCTTTCGTATCCTCTTTTATTTTCTTTTCTGTTTGTTCATCTGCTTTGATTTTCTCTTCTGCAGCTTTCTGTTTTTCTTTTTCCTGCGCTGTAATCAGGTTGCGTTTATACTCTGCTTCCATTTTTTCAGCACCCTGACGATAACGTTCCGTCATCTGCGCGCCCTGCATATCTACCATCTGCTCGCGCAGGTCAGTAATATCGGGAATCCAGTAGCTGATCTCATCAATATATTCAGGCGTACCTGGAACTGTAGCCATCTGCAGACCGCCCTGTTCTTTCATCATTCCGTGTAAAGCGCCGCCCATCGCCAGCATATCTGAAACGGGCAGGTCAGTTTTAACCATTTTCATAATTTCCGAAACCAGCCCCGGCATCTTAGTTAAAATCTGTGCCGAAGCAATCTTTTCGTAAACCGCCATCATAAACTTCTGCTGACGCTTAATACGGCCAATATCGCCTTCCTCATCACGATAGCGCACATACTGGATCGCTTTTTTGCCATCCAGATGCTGTTGCCCTGCCGGAAGATCGATCAGAAAATCATCCCAGTCATCATAATAATACATATCCTTTTCCACATCAATATCAATGCCGCCGATCGCATCGACCAAACTTTCAAAACCACTGAAATCGACCATTACATAATTATTGACCTGAATGCCCAAAAGCTCTTCCGTTGTCTGCTGCGTCAGCTTGTGCCCGCCGAACGCATAAGCATGGTTGATTTTATCCCAGCCATGCCCGGGGATCCGCACCCTGGTATCACGCGGAATCGACAGCAGCGAAACATTTTTACTTTTAGGGTCGAACATTACGACAAATAACGTGTCGCTGCGACCAGGATCATCGTCCTTTTCCCTGCCGTCTACGCCTAATACTACGATATTGCGTTTAGAACCCAGCCGTTCATTGCGCGGCAGGTCATCCATAGTTTTAGCCAGCGTCCCAAACATCGGATCGCCGTTCATATAAGCATATACCAAATAACTGGCGGCAGCGATTGCCGCTACGATCAGCAAAATTAATTTTTTCAATCCTTTTCTTCCTTTCCCACACCCAATTACAAAATATTAGCCTGCAGTTCTTTATGAAACCGTTTAATAAATCCATGCAGTATCCGAGCTGTAAGCCCCCAGATAACATGCCCCTGATATTCGTAAAAATAGATATTATACCCCTTCCGCTTATACCAGTCGTGCGGATGGCGCGGCAGCAGATCAAAAGGAAAATCTGCAGTTGCGCGGTTTGCCAGTTCCATATGAGCAACGCGCGGCTCAGAAAGCAATAAAAAATTCAGCGGCACCGTAAAAATCTCAGCTACCTCATCGCTGTTGCAGTCCAGCTTTACTTCGTTGGCCAGCCTGCCAACAAAAGGATGAATAATAGGTCCCATATGTGTCACCAAGTAATCCAGTTCACCGCACAATTCTATTTTGTCTTCAGTAATACCCAGCTCTTCACAGGTTTCGCGCACAGCAGTTTTGGCAAAGCTGTCATCGCCGCACTCATAGCGTCCGCCCGGAAAACATACATCGCCCGGCTGCCACCCCAAACCGGCGGCCCGTACTTCAAAAAGAACTGCCGGACCCTGCTTGGTGTCTATCAACGGCACTAAAACGGCAGCATCCCACAAACGGTCAGCTTTATCGATCCGGGCAGGACGGCGGTTGAGTCGTTCTGTGATCTGTTTTATAAGTTCAGCTGTTTTTTCCATACAATAACCCCATTTCTCCTATATCCCTTCTGCGTCCACAGCAAATTTCCTGCCGCCTGTTGTGAATTATTCTTGAAATATAAAAGACGGACGGGTCTAAACCCATCCGTCAAGGAGTCTTGTCTTATTTTAATAAAGCGGTTCTTCGATGTTCGACTTTTCGCTTTTATCAACCAGATAAGCAACGGTAGCGTCACCAGTAACATTAACGCAGGTCCGCGGCATATCAAGGATACGGTCGATACCTGCGATCAGAGCGGAACCCTCAAGCGGCAAGCCGATCGCCGTCAATATCATCGTCAGCATGATAAAGCCTGCCCCCGGAACACCGGCAGTGCCGATCGAAGCCAGCGTACCAGTAAGAACAATAGTCAGATACTGCCCGGTCGTAAGATCGACCCCATAGATCTGCGCAATGAAGAGTGCGCAGACTCCCTGATAAACAGCAGTGCCATCCATATTGATCGTAGCGCCCAAAGGCAGTACAAAACTGGAAATGTCTTTCGAAACACCCAGCTTTTGGATGCATTGCATGCTGACAGGCAATGTGCCGCCGGAGGAACAGCTGGTAAACGAAAGCACCTGTGCCGGTAAAATTGCTTTGAAGAACTTGATCGGGCTGATCTTGCCGACGAATTTAAGCAGACCGCCATAAACGATGACCGCATGCAGGAAGCAGCCGAGATAAACAGCGATAACAACCTTCAAAAGCGGCAGCAGTACAGCCGGTCCGTTAGCTGCAACGACCGGAGTGATCAAACCGAAAACACCGATCGGCGCCACATTCATGATAAAACCGACGATTTTATAGCTGACCTCTGCCAGACCGTCAAAAACATTGTACAGAGTCTTGCCCCGATCACCGACTGCAGTGATGCCGATACCCATGAACAGACTGAAAACGATGATCTGCAGCATGTTGGCTTTAAGCATCGCTTCCATCGCATTAGTCGGGAAAATGTCAATAATTACCTGCATGATAGGCGGCGCGGCTTTAGCCGCAGCTTTAACGCCTTCACCAGGCATATTCACGCCGGCGCCCGGTTCTAAAACCGTACCTAAAAATATACCAAGTACAATCGCAAATGCCGTAGTTCCCAAATAATAAGCCATAGTTTTGCCGCCGATACGGCCTATCTTTTTGATATCCCCCAAACTGCAGACACCAATGACGAGAGACGAGAAAACCAAAGGAACGATGATCATTTTGATCATATTCATAAAGATAGTACCAAAAGGTCCGATCCATGTTTTGGCGAAATCTACACCTTCCGCACCCAGTTCCAGACCGGCAATGATACCAAGACCAAGACCGATCAGAATTTTTGTTGACAAATTCATCAAAATATCCCCCTTGCGCATAATAAAATATTAAAATTACGTCTACAATAATTAGGCAAAAATAATAAAAATCCTGCCTTCTTTCTTCATGTATACAGTATTTCTGCAAAATCGTTGCCCAAACCGCAGTTTTTTCAAAAAAAATATGCTAAAGTTTTTAGTTTTATCCAAAAACTTTAGCATATCCTGAAATTATTTATTATTCTCCAAACGGTATGCACAATGGTTTGTCGCACCTGAATATTCATTCAGCTTGAAAGAACCGCGCAGTGCGGCCGCTACAAATTTTTTCGCCAGTTCCACAGCTTCGCGCACGCTCAGTCCATTGGCCAGTCCCGCTGTAATCGCTGCCGAATAAGTACAGCCAGCTCCATGATTATAGCAGGGCTCGATTTTAGGAGCACTGGCAATCGTAAATTCCCTGCCGTCATAAAGCACGTCAACAGCTTCCCTGCTGTCATTGCGGGAACCGCTTTTGATTACGACATAGCCTGCTCCCAGCTCCTTGATCCGTCCGGCAGCTTCCTTGATCTCGTCCAGCGTTTCCACCTTTTCCATATCGGCAAGATAGGCTGCTTCGATCGTATTAGGCGTTACTACGTCAGCCCGCTGCATCAAAACAGTTTTGATAGCGGCGGCTGCTTCCGGTACCATGATCACATCCACACCCTTGCAGACCATGACCGGATCAATAACGACATTGCACAGCTTGAAACGGTCTATAGTACGGGCCACCAGCTCAACCAGCTCGGAACTGCCCAGCATCCCCGTTTTCATAGCATCGATACCGATACCGGCGACAATCGTTTCGATCTGTTTTTCCACAACGTCCAAACCGATCGGGAAAATTTCGTGATCCCAGTCTTTATGAGGATTTTGGGCTACGATAACGGTCAGCGCCGTCATTCCGTAAACATCCAGCTCCTGGAATGTTTTTAAATCAGCCTCCATACCTGCACCGCCGCTGGCGTCGCTGCCGGCAATGGTCATGGCTTTATGCAGCATATTCATAACTTACCTCCTGCCTGAAGCTTTACCTGGCGTAAAGCTCCCATAAAATAACCGCCAAACAGCCAGGTATTCCAAAGAACCCCGCAATCAGCGCTTTGATAACGGTGATTTTGAGTCCGAAACCCAAAAATCCACCTATAAGATTGATAAACCACAAAGCTACCGCACCGCAGATACCATTCCAGATGAGACGAAACGGCAGTGAAAAACATTTTACGACGACGACTAAAATCAGTACGCCGATAATAAACGGCAGCGTTCCTTCCAGAGTACCCGAATTGAGCCCTTTTACAGCATGGTCAATGCCCTGCATGGCCGAACCGCCCAGATCGCGGACAGCACTTTCTATTTCCTGCATGCTATAGCTCCTTCTTTCTTACATTCTATGCCTGTTTTCCAAAGCACGTGATAAAGTCAGCTCGTCAGCATATTCCAAATCACCGCCAACAGGCAGGCCATGGGCAATACGGCTGATAACGATACCGACAGGCTTCAGCAGCTGCGCCAGATAGGCAGCAGTAGCCTCGCCTTCCACGTCAGAATTGGTAGCGATGATAACTTCCCTGACCGTATCACCCTGCAGACGCCGCAGCAGCTCTTTTACACGCAGATTATCAGGACCGATACCGTCAAGCGGTGACAAAACGCCGTGCAGCACATGGTAAACACCGTTATAACCGCGGCTGCGTTCCATCGCCATTACATCCTGCGGCTGTTCCACAACGCAGACTACACTGTGGTCGCGTCCTGCATTGCCGCAAACCTCACAGGTCTCGGCATCAGTAAGATTATAACAAATATCACACAAACGGATCTGCCGCTTGGCCTCCAGCAGTGTTTCTGCCAGACGGCGCACCTCTTCTTCCGGCATATCGATAATATGATACGCCAGGCGCAGAGCGGTTTTGGAACCAATACCGGGCAGGCGCCGCAGCTGTTCATGCACATTGGCCAGCGGCCGGATCATTCTGGCCATTTTCAGAACATGCCCGGCATTTTCATCCCGCCGGTCAGTTTGCCCATTTCAGCTTCAGTCATTTCGTCGATCTTGCGCATACCTTCGTTAACTGCCGCTACCAAAAGGTCTTCCAGCATTTCTACATCTTCCGGATCTACTGCGCTGGGATCGATCTTAACGCTGACAACTTCTTTTTTACCGCTGACAACTACGGTGACAGCACCGCCGCCTACTGTAGTTTCGATTGTACGCAGCTTTAATTCTTCCTGCATTTTTGCCATATCAGCCTGTAATTTCTGTACTTTTTTCATCATGCCCTGCATATTTCCCATACCACCGTTAAACATTATTGTTCCTCCTCGTAATGATGCCTTGCGGCAGAAATTTGATTTATAATTTTTGCAGTGTGCCGCCAAAAGCGTCCAGCGCAGCCTTCACAGCAGGTTCAACATCTTCCGCCGGAGGCTGTTTTGGAGCAGCTTTAGGTTTGGCAGCGGCAGGCTTGGCGGCAGTGATGCATTCCAACCGTACACTTTGCCGTGCCAGCCTCAGCAGCACTTCTTCAAAAGCTTTCTTATAATCAGGATCGTTCATCCTGACGCACATGAATTTATTTTTGAAACCAACGGTCAAAACGCCGTTTTCATACCCTGTAACATAGCCGCCGGCGGCACAGGCCACCATAGACTGTTTTTTCTCATTCTTAAGGATCTCCAAAGCCTGGTTCCACAGATCTTCGCCTTCGGTCCAGTCACCGCTGTATTCCAGTGTCGTCGCAGCAGCTGCTTCCTCAGAAACAGGTTTCGGCTCTGTTTCAGCTTCTGCCGCAGCAGCAGGCTCGGGTTCCGCCGCTGGTGCCTGAGCGGCACTTACTGCCGGCGCTTTTTTTACCCGGGACGCTGCAGGAGCAGCAACCGTCGCTGCCTGTTTTTCTTCGGGTTCAGGCTTAATCTGAGTCCTGCTGTTTGCAGCACCCAAAGGCACACCGCTGCGTACCTGATGCTCCAGCTGCTCTACGCGGGCCATCAGTGCGGCAATAGTACTGCCCTCAATACGGCACAGATCAAACAGACATAATTCCGCAGTAATCCTGCCCCGCGCACTGAACCGCAATTCACCCATGGCCTGATGCAGACGTTCTTCAGCCGCCATCAGGCGATCACTGCCAAATAACGGAGCAAGCTCGGAAATAGCTTCTTCCGTATCCGTCAAATAAATTTCGTGGTATCCGGGCGATGCTTTATAGAGCAGCACCGCCCGCAGATACTCGGCCAGCTCTGTCAGGATCTGACGCACATCCTTGCCCTGCTCAGCCAAACGGTTCAGCAGCTGCAAAGCAGCTGACAAGTCCTGCCTGCCGATCGCACGCACCAGCTCATGCAGCGCTTCACGCCCCACGATACCTAAAACGTTCCGTACCGTTTCGGCAGTTACAGTATCGGCCATCACGCCGCACTGATCCAACAGGCTCAGCGCATCACGCATACCTCCGTCCGACTGAATCGCAATCAGTTTCAAGGCTTCGTCATCCGCTCTGATTTCGCTGCCGTCAGCAACCTCGCGCAGACGTTTGGCAATATCCTCATTAGTCACACGTTTAAAATCAAAACGCTGACAGCGGGAATGGATCGTTGCCGGTATCTTATGCGGCTCTGTCGTCGCCAAAATAAACACGATATGCGCCGGCGGCTCTTCCAACGTTTTCAGCAGCGCGTTAAAAGCTTCTGTCGTCAGCATATGCACTTCATCGATAATATATACTTTATAACGCCCGTTGACAGGCGCAAACATGACTTTTTCACGCAGGTCACGGATCTCATCGATACCGCGGTTAGAGGCAGCGTCGATCTCAAACACATCCATACTGCTGCCGTCATTGATCCGCTGGCAGTTGGCGCACTCGTTACAGGGATTAGCAGTAGGCCCCTGCTCACAATTCAGAGCTTTCGCCAGAATCTTCGCCGTACTGGTCTTGCCTGTACCTCTTGGACCGGCAAATAAATACGCATGCGCAATCCGTCCTGTCGTCAAAGCATTGCTCAATGCGATCCTCACTGCGTCCTGACCTACAAGGGCATCGAAGCCCTGCGGCCGCCAGCGCCGGTATAGTGCTACATAAGCCATTTTCTGCCTCCTTTCCCGTCATTAAGCCTCTGAGTTTCTTATCTACTTATTATATAAAATTTACGGATATAAGTACATATCCAATTTTGTGAAAAATTTAAGGGACACTTTTGCATCAATAATATAAAAATACAAAAAACCGGCTGTCATAAACAGCCGGTTTAATCTCAGTTGTTTCCCTGTAGGGCCACAGACGCAGGCACCCCTGCGGCACATAAGAGGATCCGCTTAGTGCTGCTTCCTTCCGGACCTGACACGGTTCACAGACTCCTATTGCGCAGGACCCGCCGCCTGCGGTCCTACAGAAAAACAAAAAGCCGCTGACCGCGGCAAACTTTTTTTAAGTGGCGGAGAGAGAGGGATTCGAACCCTCGGTACGGTTTCCCGTACACACGCTTTCCAGGCGTGCACCTTCAACCGCTCGGTCATCTCTCCAGGTTGAAAAAATCAGGGATTATGCTATTGTTTACCGCTTAAAAATAAACTTGCGGCTGGCTTAATCCAGCCGCAAGTAACAGTATACTGATTTCCGGAAGATATGTCAAGAGTTTCCATCAAGATTATGTAAAATTTTTTTCACTTCTCTATTAATCATTACTTACTTCATCAGCAGGCAGCAGCAGCAGTGAGCGCTCGGAATTAAGCGTAACGTTCTGAGCTGTTGCCCCCATTACCAGACCTTTGACCAGGCCGGCACCAGTTTTAGTCATCGCGATCATCGACACATTTTCTTCTTCCGCCCAGCGGCAGATTTTTTTAGACGCCGCCCCTTTATCGACCAGATAAGAAGCCTTGATCCCAAAAAGTTTCATCTCGGCCACCAGTTCTTCCATCCGCGATTCGGCATTCAGCAGCTTGCTCTCAAGATCGCTCTGATTGCGGCTGCGTTCCACTACATGTACGAACACCACTTCCGCTACATGCTCACGCAGGCTGCGGATCAAATTGAGCGCCACTAAAGATTTCTTAGAAAAATCGGTCGGTATCATCAATTTACGCAACATATCATCATCGGCAATATTGTCGCTGTCACCGTCGGTTTTGGCAACAAACAATGGCCGCTTCGAAGATCTGGCAAGATCAAAGGTCGTACTGCCCAGCAAGGCACTTCTAAAAAAGCCCTTTCCATGCGAAGCCACTAAAGTCAGATCTACTTCTTTATCGTCGCCGACGCGGGTTATTTCTTCAAATACCTCGCCCCAGGGCATTTCGATACTTACTGCTTCATAACCGTTGCGCATCAGCTCGTTGGCATACCCCTGCAGCTTGCTGTAAACCTTTTTATAACTGCTACTGTAAGGATCTGCGTCCTCTTCTTCATCGAATACATAAGCTAGAATAATTTCTGTATTTGTATCGGGGCACAGACTGTACAGGCACGGCAGCAGTATTTCTGACTTAGGCGTAAGATCCATTGCTAACAAAACTCTTGTAAACATGTCGTTCATTGCTCCTCTTTATCTAAAAATAGCTTGCGTCGACAACGCCGGCAGTTCCTGCCGACAATCTTTTTTCATCCTATTTAAATAGTTATATTTCGCCATTTATAAAAAAAATCCTGCCTTATTATTGTAAGTTGACTTTGAACAGGTTAAAATATATACAGAAATTTGAATTTATACAAAAGGAGCTAATGCGATGTTAAAGCAAAAAATCGACACAGCCGCACTCTTTGCTCAGAAAAAAACAGAAGTTCAAAGCAGCGCGCGCACTTTGCTGATACTTGACGGCCAGGAAAACGCCTATATTTCTGCCGATGAACTTACAGAAGAGCTTTTAGCAATTCCGGAAGAAGGTGCTATCTGGCTTGATATGTCATTATTCGGTTCGCACGATCAGGTAATGACCGTCGCCCGCTCCTTCAAACTGAGTCCCGCTACTCAAAACATTTTAGAAAATAAAAAACAGCAGCCGCGTTTATTCCGCGACGGCAACAACAGAATTCTCATCTGCCGCCACCTGCAGCTAAACGAAAGCGGCAATGCCGTTTATAATAATATTTGTTTCGCCGCCAGCGCCAACAGACTGCTTTCTCTGCAGCATGGCCGCTGTGACCGTTTAAAAAATGCGCGTACGCTGGTAACAACCCTGCAGAAGCCGAATAATACGATCCCGCAGGCTTTGACCCTGATTTTAGGCAAGATCCTTGACGACAACTGCGAGGTCATCAATTATCTGGAAGAACGGCTGCAGCTTCTGTCTGCAGCTTACAGCGAACAGGATGAACATCCGGATCCCAAAGAACTGCTGCGTCTGCGCCGCAGCCTGGTCACTGCCAAACAGGCGGTCTATCCGATGCGCCGCATCGTCAGCCGCGCCTTGCGTCAGGACCCGCCTTTAGTTATCGGCAGCGATAATGCCCCCGAACTTTTGACGATCAAACTGGAAGGCGCCGTACTTACCTTATCGGTCGCCGAAGAATTACTGACTTCTCTGGAGCGGCTTTGCGTCAATGCCGCTGCTGAACGCAGCGCTGATATTCAGGCTACGCTGACTACAGTGGCAGTCATTTTCCTGCCGCTGATTTGTATCAGCAGTATTTTTGCCATGAATTTCCAGTATATGCCGGAACTGAAATCCCAATGGGGCTATCCGCTCTGCCTTGGCGTTATGGCATTGATTGCTATCTTTACGCTTAAAAAATTACAACGTAAAAAATGGTATTAATATTTTAAAATTATATTGAACCTCAAATACGCAAAAACCATCTGTACTTAAAGTACAGATGGTTTTATCAGTTTTCAGGCGTTGAATACCTTACCCGGGTTAAGAATATTTTTAGGATCAAGCGCACGCTTGATTTCTTTCATCATTTTCATTTCTACCGGCTCCGTATATTTTTCCATGGCTTCGACCTTCTTAGCTCCGATGCCATGCTCGCCGGAAAGACGACCGCCCAGACTGTAAACATAAGGATAAGCTTCAGCATGGAAACGGCTTACTTCATCTTCCCACTGCTCGTCGCTCATCTCGCCTTTCAAAATCTGGAAATGCAGATTACCGTCGCCGGCATGAGCCAGCGTAAAGAGTTTAAAGCTGTAATTTTCCGCAACCTTGGTCAGATGGCGGATACAGTTAGCGATTTGATCGACTGGTACAACAAGATCATCAGAAGTGCTGACCAGACTCAAAACGCGCGTAGATTCCAGACAGTTGCGACGGAGCTTCCACACACGGTCATCAGCCTCTAAAACATCAGTAGCGCCGCTGGCACTGCAAATCTCGTCCAGCTGTTCCATTTTGCTTTCCAGCTCATCTTCATTAAAGGTCTCTACCGTCACAATAACATAAAAACCGTCTTCATAATGAGGCAGCTTCAATTCACAGTAATCGCTGGAGCTGCGTACAAACGCATTATCCATAAACTCCACGCTCGTCGGATTCAACCCCGCTTTGATCAGGTTCGGCACCAAACCGACAGCTTTATCCAAATCGGTAAAGATCGCCAGCAGATCCAGTTTATACGGACACAGAGGCAGCAGCTTTAAAGTGGCTTTAGTAATAATGCCCAAAGTACCTTCACTGCCCATGATCAGCTGTTCCAGGCAATAGCCCGTCGATTTTTTCTTCAGCCGTGCGCCCACGTTAACGATATCGCCGGTAGGCGTAACTGCTTCAATCGCATAGACCTGATCGCGGGTAGTGCCGTAACGTACAGCCTTATTACCGCCTGCATTAGTGGCAATATTACCGCCGATCAGACAGCTGTCGGCGCTGCAGGGGTCGCCTGCATAGAGGAAGCCGGCCGCATTGGCTTTTTCCTGAATTTCTACTGTACGCGCGCCAGCCTCGACAACCATATACATACCTTCAGTATTCAGCTCTTCGATTTTGTCCATCCGTTCCAACAGCAGAACGATACCGCCATAAACAGGGATCGCACCGCAGGAAACACTGGTCCCTGCACTGCGGGGTGTTACCGGCACATTATATTGATTGGCGATTTTCATGACCGCCGCAACTTCTTCTGTGCTGCCAGGCCAAATTACGACCTCCGGCAGATGATGATAACGGGGATCAGTTTCCTCGTCAGTTTTGTACTTTTCAAGGGTTTCGGCATCGGTCCTTACATACTCCGCGCCCAAAGCCGTTTGCAGAGCTGCTACCACTTCTGCGCTGACCGGTTCGTATTTACTCATAACTTCCATTCCTTTCTACTGTCCTACAAAATAAGATTTTATCTTTTCCGCAGCATACTGCCGCTGCAGTTCAATAACTTACAGATCAAAGATCTTGCCCGGGTTCAAAATCAGCTGCGGGTCCATTGCCGCCTTGATCGTGCGCATGATCGCCAGCTCGCCGGCCGGGGTATATGTTTCCATTTCTCTGAGTTTTTTTGCGCCGATACCATGCTCGCCGGCCAGACGCCCGCCGATGCTGTAAGCATAAGTATAAACCTCTTTATGGAAAGCTTCCACTTTGTTTTCCCATTCTTCGTCGCTCAATTCGCATTTGCATAAAACGATATGCAGATTCCCGTCGCCGATATGCGCGTTGATTTTGACCGGGAAAGGATATTTTTCGCCTATTTTCATAATAAACTTGATCGTACCGGCGATCTCATTAACAGGAACTACCACGTCGTCCGTCAGGGAAACCAGACTGATCAGACGTACAGACTCCTGACAGTTGCGGCGCATATCCCAAATACGTTCATCGGCTTCCAGCACATCGACAGCGCCGGCAGCACTGCACAACTCATCCAGCTGCTCCATTTTCAGATCCAGCTCGTCCTCGCTGAAAGTCTCCACTGTGATGATAACATAAATGCCGTTCTCATAATGAGGGGCTCCCTTAAACTCCAGATATTCGGCCGTACCGCGCACATAGGAATTATCCATATACTCCACACTGGTCGGATTAATGCCGGCCTGCATGATTTTCGGCACTACGTCCAAGGCCTGCTCCGGATCGCTGAACACAGCCAGCAGATCAAATCTGTAAGGCGGGATCGGCTGCAGCTTAAGCGTCGCCTTAGTGATAATGCCCAGCGTGCCCTCACTGCCCATGATCAGCTGTTCCAGGCAGTACCCGGTCGATTTTTTCTTTAAACGTGCTCCCAGCTCTACGATCTCACCAGTCGGTGTTACGACCTCGACAGCGTAAACCTGGTCACGGGTCACACCGTAACGCACCGCTTTATTGCCGCCGGCATTAGTGGCAATGTTACCGCCGATCAGACAGCTTTCAGCGCTGCAGGGGTCGCCTGCATACAGAAAACCAGCCTCATTGGCATATTTTTGAATATCGACAGTACGCACACCGGCTTCAACCTCCATATACATGCCTTCGGCATTCAGCTCGATGATCTTGTTCAACCGTTCCATTAAAAGGACAATACCGCCGCATACAGGAATAGCGCCGCCAGCCAGACTGGTGCCGCCGCTGCGGACAGTGACCGGCACATCATATGTATTGGCCAGCTTGATAACAGCCGCGATCTCCTGCGCGTCCTTCGGCAGAACAACCGCCTCCGGCAGATGGAACTTGCGCGGATCAGTTTCTTCGTCAGTCTGATACTGCTCTAATTTTTCAGGCTCGGTCAAAACGTATTCAGCACCGACGATAGTCTTTAAAGCGTCCAGCACTGCTTCCGTTACGGGAGCGTAAGTTTTCATATTTCATCTTTCCTTTCCTTCTGTACTGCCAGCTCGGCAGGCGTAATCTCCGGGTGCTTATACCGAGTTTTCTGATCGGGTTTTAAACGTCCCAGGCTGATAGCATTCTGCGGACACCAGTGCGCACAACCGAAGCAATGCACACACTCGCTGCCAAAAGCAGGCTTACCAGCTGCCATAGTTATATTGCCCGCGGGGCAGACCTCGGCACAAATGCCGCAGCCGACACATTTATCATCAGCGCAGCTCAGCTTACCGAACTGCTTGATCTTATCCAGCACCCACATACCGGCAGCTGTACCGCCATACTTCCACAAAAAACCACGATCCAGATGCTGATAATTATCATACTTATTTTTGATATTACGGGCGATCAGTCCCAATTCAGCCGGAGCGTTGCGCAGCAACTTCTCCTGACGTGCCTGCGGCGAAGGAAAGACGATACTGTTATCAGGCAGCGCCACCTGAGCGCCATATGATAACCGCAGCTCACGCTGCTTTAAAAGCTCTTTCCCCTGACCCAGCGCCTGTCCAGACATCGCGCCCATAGTCACTACTAAAAAGATATACTGAGGCACCATTTTCACCTGCTGCAGAAAAGCCTCCACTACAGGCGGCAGCGCCATACAATAAACAGGGCAGACGATACCGACAACTTCGTCCTGCACCTCATAAGGCACTTTTAAATAACCGGTAATGCCTTCCATCCGGCACTGCTCCAGTTTCTGCGCGATACTTTTAGCGGCATACAGGCTGTTACCTGTGCCACTCAAATAAAAAATCACTGCCATGAGGTTCGCCTCGCTTCTTTGATAATCCGTCAAACGGCAGATAAATAACCGCTTCCATTATATACCAAATGAAGTTGGATAGTCAAAAACGACATATGATCCAAATTTATCTGCTAATAAAAAAAGACACCCGTAAGAGCGTCTTTTCATTCCTGCTATTATCATCAACTATCCGTACCAGCTCCATTAGCTATAAAGAGCAAATACACACCTTTATTCTAACGATTTGCAAAAACATCATATTCTGTTATCGTTATTTTATCACTCATAAATCTTTTTTCAGTATCTCTGTAAAATTCAACTTTTGTTTTCTCCCATTTACCCTTCTGATAGCCATAGTAAAAGCGCCAGTGCTGCATAGCATTAGAAAGATATGATTTCTCTGCTTTGGAGGCTTCTTCTTTGGTAGGATAACTGCCTGTAAATATTTCAGTGTATCGCTCAACATCAAGTATGCCTATATAAGGGTACATGACAGAATCATTTTTTTTTACATCCAAAGAATAAACAGGTTCCAGATTCCGCACCTTGAACCAATGTCCTGAACCCTGCAGTCCATGTTTAGAGGGATCAAAATAACGTATGTGGACAGCATCTTTTTTATAGGTAGCGAGAACAGGCTGCATAATATCCTGCACATGCACTTTAAAAGAATCCACTACAACCTGCTCATCAGCTAAACAAGAAGCGCAGACCAAAAGCAATGCCATAATTAAAATCAGCAAACGTTTTGTCATTTCTCTCACCCTTTCAGCTTGATTATACAATGCTGAAATTTTACATTAAATCAAATTTACAATGCAACTTCTTTTATTTTCTGAACTGCTGTTACAAAAAGCTCTGTCAACGCAGAGTTTTTTGCTTAGCTGTTTATATCAGAAATTACGCTGATAGCTGATACCGACAACTTTAGCATAGTTATCATGGCTGCGGGCGGTATCATAAGTATCACCAGCTGCTACATGTCCTTTGATGCTCAACCCATCGATATCGATAAAGCCCAAGGTCATGGCAAGCGTCTGTTTTTTATCGTGGTACTGGAAGCCCAGACTGTAGGTGCGGCGGGCACCGGTCGGCACGATAAAATCGGCGCCGTCAAAAGGTATTACCGATTCATCATAGGCATAACCGCCCATGATGGTATATTTATCGCTCAGTTTATGTTCTACGCCCAAAGCATAACGCCAGCCGTTGCTCCAGTTTTTCTGACTATAACTGCCTGGAATAGTCCCACCAGGTATACCCATAGGATCATCAAAACTGATATTCAAAGCATCATAGGTACTCCATTTGGTATAAGTACCGTTCAGTTCTACCCGGGTCCGATCATCGAATTTATGGTTGTAACCAATAGCCCAGCTGTCCGGCAAAGTAACTTTTCCATGCGCTTTGGTAAAATGATCACTTCCTGTAATGCCGCTGCTGTAACCTCTAAAATCTGCATCCATAGTATGGGTCACTTTGCTGCGGTAAACCAGTCCGATCTCATTTTTAGAATCAAAAGCATAATTGGCAGCCGCATTCCAGCCCAGGGCCCAGCTTTCTCCTTTTGTTTGTGTAGGAATAATGCCCAACGCATTTTTTTGCAGTTCCAGACCCACATAATTGACTTCCGCCCCCACGGCCGCACTCCACTTGTTATCAAACTTGCGGGCATAGGTCGGCGTCAGGCTGGCGCCGTTCAAGCGAGAGAAAAAAGCATTAGATGCAACTGCAGAATCCCGTTCAAATTCTGAGATCATGCCGAAACGGCTGAACAACCCTATACCAATCCAGTCTTTGTCGTTGAGCTGTTTGACATAGTAATTGCCGGGAGCCCAACCGGCATGTACGACGTTTTTACCTTCGTCAATAGACTTTCCTGTAGCGTCATAAGCCGTATATTTGCCATGCGGGCTGATATAAACCGCACTCTGTTTAAAAGCTTCGCCCCGCACTTTGGTGATCGACGCCGGATTGTAGGCAATATTGGCGGCGTCATTCTCAGCAAACATTCGCGCTCCGCCCATAGCCACGCCTTCAGCTGACCACTCGTTGATCGCAAAGCCTTCGGCCCCAGCATCGACAGCCGGCACAGACAAAACACAGGCCAACCCTATTATCGTAAAATGTTTCTTTAAAGACAAAACAGACACCTCACAATTAACAAAATTTTCCAATATTAATAACAATATTTTAACAGCTTTTGCTTTTTATTGTGGAGAAAGTTTTAATCCAACAATTAAATTATTTTTTATAATATATTTAGCTTGCATTTTTCAACCTTTTACGTCATAATATTAGTTGAAAGTTCAACTAATATGGCGGTGAATATTATGACAAAACTGCATAATGACCTGCTGCGTGACATCGGCACGCTGGCGCGCACGATCCACTATCTTCACGATCTGCATTTTAAGGAACTGGCGCTGCAGCGGGGACAGTTTATTTTTCTGACCCGGATCTGCGAAAATACGGGTATCAATCAAAACGATTTATCGCTCTTATTAAAAGTCGATAAATCTACAACTGCCAAAGCTGTCCAAAAATTGACCGCTGCCGGTTATATAAACAGGCAGCGCAGCAGCGAAGACCAGCGGCACTGGCAGCTTTTCCCAACAGAAAAAGCTCTCCTGCTCTACGATCAAATCATCACTGAAGAAAACACCAGCCTGCAGTTGTGTCTGCAAAATTTTACAGCGTCAGAACGCAAAGAACTGAACAGGCTGTTCAAAAAAATGTGTGCCAATCTGGAAACACACTGGCAAAAAACAAAGGGTCAAAAACAAAGAATCGAGGTGCAATGATGCTGCGTTTGGCAACTATGCAGGATTTAACACGGATCATGGCTATCGTGCAGGCTACGGTCAGGGAAATGCACGCTTACGGCAACTATCAGTGGGACGAGGTTTATCCAACTGAACAGGATTTTGCCGCAGACATCACCCAAGGCGATCTTTTTGTATCAGAAGCTGAAGGACAGATCTGCGGCCTGATCTGCATCAATCAGACCGAACCAGCTGTTTATGCTGATGCCAGCTGGACTTTGGCGGAAAAAGCCCTGGTCCTGCATCGCATGGCAGTTGACCCGGCCCTGCGCGGCCGCGGTACCGGCTCCGAATTGCTGCAGCAGGCTGAAACGCTCGCTCTCAGCCTGGGACTGCGTTATTTAAAAACAGATACCTACGCCCTGAACGAAAAAGCTCAACAGCTATTTCTAAAGCACGGCTATCATTTCTGCGGTGAAATCCAGTTCCGTAAAATGGAGCACCAGTTTTACTGTTATGAAAAAGTACTGTAAAATAAAAACACACCCTTTAAAAAGGGTGTGTTTTTACTTATAAAGCAGGGTCGTCCACGCCGTTGGCCTTAAAGGCATTGGCCCTGTCGATGCAGGTGCCGCATTCGCCGCACGGCCTGTCGCCGCCTTCATAGCACGACCAGGTATATTGATAAGGAGCACCCAAATTCAGTCCCAGCTCCACTATCTGCGCTTTATTTTTATTCAGCAGCGGTGCTTCCAGATGACACAATTTACCGCTGCCTTCATAAATGGCAGTATCCATAGCCGCATAAAACTCCGGCGTACAATCCGGATAAGCCCGTCCAGCCGCATCGTCAGCATGAGCGCCATAACAGATCGCATCAGCTCCCAATGAAATGGCAATAGCGGCAGCAGCGCTGATCAAAAGGCCATTGCGAAACGGTACATAAGTCGCTACCGTACCTTCGCCATGCTCAGCCAGCTGCTGCGCGTAGCTTTTATGTTCGATGGCTTCACTGCTGGCAGCCAGCAGTGAGCAATTACTATAGGACATGATGCTGGCAATATCCTGCTCCAGTAAACGTACACCATAATAAGCCGCAACCTTACGGGCTGCTGCCATTTCCCTGCTGTGCTTCTGCCCGTAAAAAACACACAGCGCCGTGACATTTTCCGCACCGCAGAACTGCACAGCCTGCGCCAGACAGGTGGTGCTGTCGATACCGCCGCTTAATAACACTACTTTTTTCATACTGCAACCTCCGTCACAGATCGCGCCTGATGATGGCAGGCGGTAATTCTTCCCAGGGCTTGTATTGAATCGTGCTGCAAAATACATAAGCCTTATAACGGTCGGCAGCTGTTTCAGCCGCTGCCGCTTTGGCCAGATCACGCTCACCGGCTTCACTGACCGGATAATACCTGAAAGCCTCCGCAAACAGCTGTGCCGCTTTTTCGTCATCACCATTATTATGTTCATGCTCAGCTAAAAATTTATAGGCAAAATAACGGTAAGGATTGATACCGTCGTTTCCAGCTTCCAGCTCCAGCATCTTTTCCGCTTCCTGTACAGCCTGCTCTTCTTTGCCTACCTCACGCAGGATCGCCAGCCGGCGATAAAACATATCGCCGCGGGAAGCGCTGCGGAAGGGATATTTATAGGCCCGGCTCAATGCATAGGCCTGATCCAGATAATTCAAAGCGGCATCCTCATTACGGGCCAACTTCCAAACGATTTCAGCTATATCCCGCAGGCACAGCACTTTATGTTCAGCTTCGCTGAGGCCCATTTCCGGTGCATCCTCCATATCAGGCTCCACATCAAGTATCGTTGCCAGGACATGCATCGCGGCTTCTACCTCATCCATCCAATATAAAGCGCGTCCCACCGTCGAGCGGCAGCGCCAGTCGTTATAGTTACTGATCATACCGCGGGGGACCGGATATTCACCGCCGGCCACATGGTTCACACACGCCTGCCATTCCTGTTCGTTCATAGTCAAGTCACACTCCTTACTGATTCTTATATTATTATTGTAGCATATTGCCGCCGCAGCGGCCTAAATAAAATAACGCCCTCCTGCTTTTACAGCCTTTGCAAATAAAAAAGCGGCTGCCCGGCCGAAGCCAAAAGCAGCCATAAATAAGGGAAAGCGTTTTTAAAGCAGACTCACTTTTCGTTGCGCACATAACGGCGCGGCATCCGCGGACTGACGCTGCAGACCAGCTCGTAGCAGATAGTACCTGCCCACTGCGCAACCAGTTCCATCGGCAAATCTTTGCCGCCGAAAACGGTGACTTCGTCGCCCACTTTGACCGGAGGCAGGTCGGTAACATCAAGCATCACCTGATCCATACACACGCGGCCCACGATAGGAGCCCTGCCGCCGCCAACCAGCATATAGCCCACGTTGGAAAGACGTCTGTTGACGCCGTCGGCATAACCGACCGGCACCGTGGCAATAACACTGGGACGGCTCAATGTATAAGTACGCCCATAACCGATAGTCGCACCGGCAGGCAGGCTTTTGACAAAGCTTACCGTCGATTTGACCGTCATGACAGGCTCAAAATCTTTATAACAATCGCTCATATGCGCAGGATGCAAACCATACAAAGTAATACCCTGACGCACCATATCCATCTGATATTCACGCAGTTCTGTCAAAGCGGCACTGTTGGCGATATGTGCCAGCGGTACCCTGATACCCTTCTCCCTGATCAGCTTCAGCGCTTCCTGGAAGCGTTCAAACTGATGCGCGGCATAGGCTTTGTCATCAGCATCTGCCGTTGCAAAATGCGAGAACACTCCTTCGATCTCAATGCCAGGCAGCGCCGCGGCCTTAGCCGCAAATTCACCCGCATCGCGAACATGTACGCCGATCCGATGCATACCGGTATCAATAGCGATATGGATCCTGGCTTTTTTATTCAATTTAACAGCCGCTTCGTTAAGGGCATATAAACGTTCTTCGTCAAAAACGGCGTGACTGATATCAAACTGCACTACAACATTGGCAGCTCCCGGCTGCAGCGAACCCAGCACTAAAATAGGCAGCCTGATACCTGCTTCACGCAGCTCAAGACCTTCCTGCAGCAGCGCTACAGCCAGAAAATCAGCGCCGTTCTTTTCGGCTTCGCGGGCTACCGCTACCGCGCCATGTCCGTAAGCATCAGCCTTGACAACGGCACACAGCTTAGTATGGGGATCAAGATTGCTTTTGGCGATCTGCACGTTATGCGCCACGGCATCAAGATTGATCTCGGCCCACGCGCCCCGGTCGATATGATACATAAAACTAAACCCACCTTCACAAAAAAACGCAGGACACGTACGTCTGCGTGCGCCTGCGGCTGATACAAAATCCAATGACCTTATGGTCAAATTATATGCTTTTTAAAATGATTTGTCAATAATCTGCAAGGCTTCGACGCCGCAGGCGTCTGCCATTCCACCGCTTATTTGGAGGCAGTTTCCTGATCCTGTCCGTGACAGCTGGGTCCGCAGCCATTACAGCCGCTACAGCCGGCACAACCGCCGGAAGATGTTTTTTTGAAGACGCTGCGCAGTGCCAAAATTGCCAGAGCCACTAAAATACCGCCAATAATATAATCAGCCATTTTTACACCTGCTTTCGTTCACGCTGCGCCATTACGGCTTCTGCCGCAGACGCTTTATTGCACCATAAATTTAAATTCGCTTAGGTTAGCTTTCGCTAACCACATTGTACTACGTTCCTGCTTTTTTGGCAAGCACTTAAAATATTTTTTACAGATAAGACAAATATTTTGAAACCAAAAAATTTAAAATATTTTACAGGAAAATCAAGCTGCAGCCACTTAAGCTTCTACTTTCCAGCGATCGAAAAAGCTCAGCCTGCTTTCATACAAATGTACAAACCGCCCTACTAAAACTGCGGCCACTACTGTACCGGCTCCAACTCCTTGTAATGTACCGAATTCCACCCAGGAAATAATAATCGCTAAAGTGACCAGCGATATATCGAAACAATTTTTGATCAGGCTGAACTTTTTTTGAGTAACAAACGCCAGTACACTGACCACACCTTCGCCCGCAACTAAAAAGATTTTAGCGCGCACCTCCAGAAAAACACCCAAAGCCAAGACAACAATACTTAAAAGGCAAGCAAGCCATTGTTCCAGCGCACTGCCCGGTATAAACCAGTCCAACAGACCCATCGAAAAATCAATGCTGCAGCCAAAAGCCAGCGTCGTCAGCAGCTGGCCCACCAGCTCCCTTACATAAAGCGCCCTCAGAATGAGCGGCTGCGCCAGGATCATAACAATGTTCATCATGATCGTAATATCACCCAAACTAAAAGGTAAAAACATACTCATAACCCACGGCACACTGGAAATCGGCGATGTGCCCAAGTCGGCCTTACAGGACAGCGCGATACCAAAAGTCATTAAAAATATCCCCACGGCAAACATCGCCAGCCGCGGCTTAAAATGCTGATTATGGACTGATCCCAATTTACTTTTCCTTCTTTCAAAACATAACAGGCAAGCTCCAAATAAAAAAAACGGTTCTCAGCATGCAAGAAACCGTACGTTCAAGCCATTGGATTGTATCTTTATTTTACCATAAATCATGCGAATATAAAATATGACCCGGCATCTACAAATAAACGTCCGCAGCAAAAGCAGAAAGCCTGCCGATAAAAGGCAGGCTTTCCACACAGGGACACAAAAGGGTGAACAAGAAAAAGAGATTTTGAAAAAGTTGTTTTTTAGAAGCTGTAAGTTACATTGAGCATAAATTTACTGTTTTGAGCATGACTGCCTTTCTGGCAGGCATAGCCTAAGCCATAAGTCCAATCACCTTTTTCAGCCTCCAGTCCCAGTTTGCCGACAAAGAAACCGCTGTCCATGATATCATAGCCAAGTCTGTCGGTCGCATTTACACCCGGAACGGTAATATCCATCGCAATATTTTTATCACCTAAAGTCCAAACATAAGCGATATCGGCTGTCGGACGCACTTTCCAGCCGCTGGCAGTAACGCTTTCATGGCTGATGCTGATGCCTACCGGCAACAACCACAAATCAGCTTTATCGGTACTGTAATGAGCGGCCGTCTTCCCGTCGATACTGCCGTTATAGCTGTCCGTATCAATATTCATATAACGCAGGCCAGCATACGGTACATAGCTCGTTCCATGTCCATTGCTGATAAGTTTTTCACCTTTGATGCCCATACTGATGACCTGCGTGTCAGGCTCGGCCTTGATTACGCCTTTAACGTCACTGCTGGTTTTGCTGTAACCGACATCGAAAATCAGATTGGTATCGCCGTTTTGGATACCGCCATAGTAGCTGAGGCCCCAGAAGTCAAATTCATTTTTAGAGGCGCTGCCGGTGCTGTCGCCGCTGCCGTAGCTGAAAGCCATGCCGCTGCTGTATTTGCCACGGTCTGCAAAGTCGCCGCCGATGATAACACCGTTGTATTGTCCGTCATAGCTGACGCCGCCCATGTTATCGACTTTATCCTTGTTGTGGATATATTGTGCCCAGATGCCGCCGTTGTCAGCAGTATCAACAGCAGCTTTGCCGAAACCGCCGCTCTGTTCTGCAGCCGCCTTGGCTAAGGACAGATGTTCCTGCACCGCCGTCCCCAGATCCAGGGCTGCTAAAGCACCCGTGCGGGTAGCGCCGCTGTTTTCCGCTCCCTGGGCGAAGGAGTTGACTGCAGCAAGCGTCTGCGCATTACTATTAAGGCCGCTGATCGCATTGCTCAGATATTTGATACCCGCATAAGGCGAATCGGTTTGAGAGCTCATTGCATCAAGAATATTCGGCAGAGCTACGCCCGGCAGAGCTTCGCTGGCTTTAACTTTCTGCGTGCTGACGGTAAAGCTGCCGCTACTATAGCTGCCGCTGCCCTTGACCAGTTTGTTCAACAGCAGGTTCGTACCGTTCCAGCCGCCGTCTGTAACAGCGCTACCGCTGTTCGTAAAGCCGCTGACGATGGTATATTGTTTATCGGCCTGTGCATCGGCGATATAAAGTTTGGCGCCGGAATCAACTTTTAAAGTCGCAGCGCTGCCATTACTGATAGTAATCGTAGCCGTGCCGCCTGCTTTTAACGCTCCGTCCATCGTCAGTGCGGCGTCACCGGCGACCATCAGCAGCGAGCCGGCTGCGAAAGTTGCGGTGTTGGCCGCAGCAAGATCTTTGCTGTCGCTTACATGAGTCAGGCTGCCGTCTACTTTGATGCCGCCTTTCGTACTGTCCATTGTCTGCTCGTAATCGATATACAAAGCAGCGGTGATGTCATTTTGCCCCCAGGTCAATCCGGTATCGGTAAAAGCGGCTTCCGCTTTCGCGGTATCCGCAGTGCCCAGACTCAAAACTGAATTTTGTCCTACGGTAAGTTTTCCGTCTATCTGGCTGCCGTTAAATTTCAGCCCTGCTTTAGATGCTGTCTGAATCGTACTGCCGTCTTCCCAGGCCGGGTCCAGCATGAGGCTGGCGCCGCCAAGCTTTACGTCTTCAGCGGTCAGCGTGCCGGCGCTGTCAGCCGCGCCGACGGCTATCTTAGCATCACTGTCCCCTACGGTCAATGTTTTTGCTGTTAACGAACCTGTAACTTCAACATTGCCTTTGTTCAGGTTCAAGGTGTCGACGTCCACTGTGCCGGCTGCGTTGACAGTACCTTCTTTGTTGGACGTGCCGACGCTAAGCTCATTTGCCGTTAAAGAGCCGGTAACGGCTACGGTTCCCTGCTGCAAATCCACTTTGCCGGCTGTTATAGATCCGGCAGCGTCTATCGTACCCGTTTTATTATTAATGGCATCGCCAACTGTAAAGTCTTGCGTCGTTGTCAGGTTCGCACCTGCGTTGACAGCTACCGTTCCTTCTGTGGCTGTGATCTTATCGACTGTAAAGCTGCCTGCTTCTACAGTCATCTGGCTGTCGGACTGCAGGGTTACATTTGCGTTCAAGGTGCCGCCGCTGCTTTCTGCCGCCGCATTGCCAAGGGTCAGGGTACCGGCACTGCCACTGTCGCTGGTACTGCCTACCGTTACAGTATTATTGGAACCGGTGCCTTTCAGCAGTTCACTGCTGCCGTCGCCGACCAGTGTCAGCCCGGTATCGTTGCTGATAGTGACGCTGGCATCTACAGTGCCGCTGCCACTGGTACTGCTGAAATCCAGGTCTTTGACGCCCAGGTCATTATTGATACCCGTCGTGCCTCCAGAGGAACTGCCGTCACCTACGTTCAAGGTGCCAGTGCTTACCGTACCGGTGACATTGGTATGGACGGCACCTGTCGGCGCCAGGTCGTCTACAGTGGCCTTGTTGTCTACAGGCTGATCTTGCAGTGTACCGGTCATAACGATCGTGGTTTTGGTATTAGCACCTACACCGCTGTCATCAACCTTTCCCAAAGCCTCACTGTATACTTTGCTGTCTGCCAGAGTATAACTGGTATCACTAATAGCCAGTTTACCGCCATTGAACAATACTTTTTGGTCGACACCCGCAATAACTTTTTTACCACTAGTATCAGCTTCAAAAACCTTATCCGACGCAGCTTTCAACACGCCTTTACCAGTGACAATCAGTGAATTATCAGCTAAATCAAATTTATTAATATCGCTTAGATTATCAATATTCAAAGTACCGCCGCTGACGGTGATCGTACCTCTCGTAACAGTAGTAAATCTACTTACAGAATCTTTTGTCACGAATTTATTAACGATATAAGTTGCCTTATCGCTACCGGCTAAAACTATGCCGCCAGCATCAGCCGTAACCGTACCTTTAACAACATTGCTATCGCCTGCCAGCGTAATGATACTGTCTGCATCTTTAGCCGTAACGTCGCCTGTCAGCGCAACCGTTTTGCCGGCACTGCCAAGAGTAATATTGGCTTTGGCAGCAGCATAAAGAGAGTAAGAATCATTTTGACCGTTTGTAGTAATAATAACGTCACCTAAAACTGTAGTTTTACTATGTTCACCTTCTCCATAAATTCCTACCGCTTCACCCTTTAGAGCAGTAACATCAAGTTTTAAACCTTTACCTATGTAAACTTCGCCACCTGTGTTATCAGCAGCAAGAGGATCATTATAAATGCCATAGGCACTGCTTTCATTACTGATAACTGTTCCCATAAAATTGCCTTTTAATTTTACATTGCCATTATAGCCAAAATTGTTTGTATTATAAATGCCATTTGCATAACCATTAGCCTCTACCGTAGTAACAATATCAGTAGCTGCAACAGAATTTATAGTCGCCCCATACTGGGCATAGATACCGACTGTTGTTGAATCCCCTTCCCTCACAGCTTTATTGTTGACTGCCGTAATATTTACTTTTTTACCTGTAAAATTTATTGACCCAGGAACGCCAGAACCCTGTACAGCAGCAAACCATGTAGCTTTACCTTCAACTTTAATATCCGTCTTGCCTCCATTAAAAACAACAATTGTAGCATTATTATCATCTGGATCACACTGCACATTAATACCGGCAAACTGGCTCTGTTTATTTTTACTCTCGGTAGCACCCCAATCATCTTTTAAGTCAGCCTTTAAATCAATTGTAGTATTGCCGTTAAACTCAATCGTACTCACATTGGCACGCACACCATCACAATATACAGTATGCCCTTTTTGCTCGCCAACAAGAGTGATTCCATCACTATTTAAAATTATTTTTCCGCCTTTATTGTCCGAAGCATCAATAGCAAAAATCCTATCATTAATAGTTCCATTTTCCACAGAGGAACTTACGTCTATGGTCAAATTGCTGCCATTTACAGTAATATCAGATCCACCTGTCGCATCGAGTCCATAAACCTTGCCGCCATTGGTGCTAGAAACTGTCAAGTCTACAATTTTGCCCTTACTGCCGATAGTAATCTCGCTGCCTTTCTCAGCATAAAGAGCGTGCGCACCAGTTTTGCCTGTGGCGGTGATGGCGGTATCCCCTAAGATACTAGTTTTATTATATTTACCAGAAGCACCAATACCTATTGCTTCACTATTACTAGAATTAACACCTAAATTCAAATTTTTACCGATGTAAATATTTCCATCAGTCTCCGCTTTTACCTCGTCTGACAATTCTCCTAAAATGCCACACGCAGCACCATTTTCACTGACGACATTTGCTGTAAGACTTCCTTTTAATTCAACATTTCCATTATAACCGGCATACTCACTTATATAAACTGCAACTGCATCGCCATTCTTGGAATTTACACTAGCATTGACATCCGAATCGGCGCCTGATTTTACATGCGCTCCATATTGGCTGATAACTGCTGCAGAAAATCCATCAGCAATATTCGTAGCAGTAAGATTGGTTACTTTACCGTTCAAATTTACTGTTCCAGGAACACCTGATGCTCTAATAGCAGCTACAGTCGAACCTGCTCCCCCTTCAACCTTTATGTCAGTTTTTTGATTATTAAAATTGACAACAGTTTCATAACTATTACCAGGGTCACATTGAATATCTATGCCGTGTACTTGATCCGTCACTTGATCAGCCTTAAGATCAATAACGACGTTGCCATTAAAATTAGTCGTGCTTTGATAAGCCAACACACCTTGACAAACACTGCCAGTTCCTATTTGCACTGCTTTTATTGACGTATCATTACTGTTAAAAGTAATAGTTTCACCATTATTATTAAAATTTTGTACGCCAATTATTCTGGCATTATCAGTAGTGATATCAATATTTAATTTATCACCGTTAACAGTAATATTCGTTCCATTGAATGTCTCTACCCCAACTACTACATCATTATTAGAGTTTTTGCCTTTACTTACTGCTTTAATTATAAAATCACCGTTCAAATTAAGGTCATTATATCCATTATTTCTAATACCTCTCACAGTATCAGCATTTAACGCAAAACTATAATTACCGTTAACATTTAAAACGCCATTACCTACATTAACTATCCCCATAGCTCTACCATTTGTAGCTGTTACTACACTATCAACCATAACGCCCGGTTTTGCAGTAACTGTCATAGTTGAATCTTGTGTATGTCCTATAGCCGCATATCTATTCGTAACACCTTCAAATTCGCCATCATCGGCAACAATATCCATATTACTGGTAATGATCATATCTTGATCCTTAATCGTACCAGACGCCCAAACGTCCCCCCCAGATATACAAACGGACATTACGCCTGCTGCAAGCAGCGAGCACAGTACTTTCCTTTGTAAATCCTTGTTTTTTACCAAGCTTTTGGATCTCATCATCAAATCCCCTTTCCAAATTTTGACCACTTTAACCACTATATTCAAAATCCTGCACCATTTTTAAACAACTTTTTTAATTATTGTAAAAGTGCTTTAAATATATTATAGCACTTTAGTACCCCCCCACAAGACATAAAGATTTTTAATAGCCGTTGTCCTTCTGCGCTTTGCCCTGACGTTTTGCCAGGCGCCCAAGCTGCTGCCAATGCTGCACGGCCCTTTCTGCTTCTCTTTTCGACAAAATAAAAACAGAGACAGCTGACCCCTTCCGGATCACGTCTCTGCTAAGTGCAGCTGGCTGTCATTCCGTAAAGGTTTAGACCCTATAGCTTTGCGTCACTGCCTTTCGACAGTTTTGCCGTTTTATATTATTTAATATTCTTTTACTTATTAAAAGAATATCATACTTTCTATATATCTACAAGCATATTTATTTGTATTTTTAAATATTTTTCTGGCAAATATAAATAAATCAGAACGACAAAAAAGCTCCGTCAAAAAGACGGAGCTTTTGTTTATTGTTTTATTACAGCAGGCAGTTGCTTTCAATCATCAAAAACTGTATTACGGGTCTCCCAGCGTTTAAACTGGCAATAGCCCCAGGGAGCATAAATGCCAAAAGTAACAGCAGTCAGAAGCATAATGACCAGCCATTGAAAAAAGAACCCCAGCCCGGTGCCGTCGAAACGCAGCCGCCTGCCTTCAACGTAGGTATTAGCACAGATCCAGCGCTGCTGCGCTGAATAAGCCCATGGGAAAAACAAGCCCACAGTAATAATAGAAACGACAGTCGTCCAAATGAGCAACCACAAATAGCCCAAGCCTGAACCAACAAAAACAAACGGTTTATTCATTGCGACACCCCCATTTACAGGATTTAAAATCAGCAGTCGTTTACTGCATTTTTTCTACTAATAATTTATTGACCATACCAGGGTTAGCTTTGCCGCGGGATTTTTTCATGACCTGACCGACCAGGAAGCCGATTGCACGATCTTTTCCGGCTTTAAAGTCGGCAATAGACTGCGGATTTTCGGCCAGTACTTCATCAACGATAGCGGCAATAGCGCCCTCGTCGCTGACCTGCTCCAAGCCCAGCTCTTTAACGAGGACTTTCGGAGATTTGTCGGCTTTGAGCATTTCGGCAAATACTTTTTTAGCAAGCTTGCTGGACAACACGCCGCCTTTGATCAGGGCAACCATTTCGCCCAGGTTTTCCGGTTTGATCGGGAAAGCGTCGATTTCGATGCCTTCGTTGTTGAGATAGGCGGAAACGTCGCCCAAAAGCCAGTTGGCTACAGCTTTGTCATCACCTGCATTTTTGCAGGCAGCATCAAAGTAGTCGGCCATAGCTTTGGTGGCAACGATCAAGCCTGCATCATAAGCAGGCAGGCCATTTTCTGCCATCAACCGCTGCTGACGCTGAGCAGGAAGCTCTGGCAGTTCATTTTTAACGCGTTCGATCCAGGCGTCGTCTAATTCTACCGGCACCAGATCAGGTTCCGGGAAATAACGGTAGTCATGCGCTTCTTCTTTGCTGCGCATGGACAAGGTCATGCCCTGCGCGTCATCCCAAGTACGGGTCTCCTGCACAACATGGCCGCCGCTTTCAACAAGGTCGATCTGCCGCTCGACTTCGTACTCGATCGCGCGCACCAGAGCGCGGAAGGAGTTAAGGTTTTTGATCTCGGCGCGGGTACCGAACTCGGCAGCGCCTTCCGGCATGACAGAGATATTGGCATCACAGCGCAGACTGCCTTCCTGCATTTTGCAGTCGCAGACATCAGTATATTCCAAAATAGCTTTTAATTGTTCCAGGTAGGCGCGGGCTTCTTCGGAGCTGCGCATATCAGGCTCGGAGACAATCTCGATCAGAGGTACGCCGGCACGGTTGTAGTCTACTGCCGACGAGTCGGAGGTACTGATCGTAGCGCCGCTGTGGTTCAGCTTCCCGGCATCTTCTTCCATATGGATACGGGTCACGCCGATACGTTTTTTCTCGCCTTCCACTTCAATGTCGATATGGCCGCCCAGGCAAATAGGCTGATCGAATTGAGAGATCTGATAGTTTTTTGACAGATCGGGATAAAAATAGTTTTTACGGTCGAATTTATTGAATTTCTGGATATCGCAGTTCAGAGCCAGTCCCGCACGGATCGCAAATTCCACCACCTGTTTGTTGAGCACAGGCAAAGCGCCGGGCATCCCCAGGCAGACCGGGCAGACATGGGTGTTAGGCTCGCCGCCGAACTCAGTCGAGCAGGAGCAGAACGCTTTAGAATTTGTTTTGAGCTCGGCATGGACTTCCAAACCGATAACAGTAGTATATTTTTTCATTATTTGTTACCTCCTAACGGTGCCAGTACCTTGTGGTATTCGTTGGCTTGTTCAAAGGTATAGGCTGCACGCAGCACGGTTTCTTCGTCCAGCGGTTTGCCGATCAGCTGCATGCCCACAGGCATACCGTCCGCGAAGCCGCAGGGTACGGAAATCCCCGGCAGGCCCGCCATATTGACCGGAATGGTGTAAACGTCGAGCATATAGATGGACAAAGGATCCATTTTGCCGTCGATAGGATAAGCAACGACCGGGGAGGTCGGCGCCAGGATAACGTCACATTTTTCAAAAGCGCTGTCAAAGTCGCGGCGGATAAGCGTGCGCACCTGCATGGCTTTTTTATAGTAAGCATCGTAATAGCCGCTGCTCAAAACATAAGTTCCCAGCATGATACGGCGTTTTACTTCCGCGCCGAAGCCTTCTGTACGGCTGAGCGTAGTCATTTCGGGCGCGCTGGTGGCATTAGCCGCACGGAAACCGTAACGGACGCCGTCATAACGGGCCAGATTGGCGGAAGCCTCCGCCGGAGCAATGATGTAATAGGTAATGACCGCATATTCGGTATGAGGCAGGGAAATCTCAACGATCTCAGCGCCCATGGCTTCGTATTGAGCGATTGCTTTTTTCAGTTCGGCATGGACTTTGGGGTCCAGGCCTTCGCCGTAATATTCTTTCGGCAGACCGATACGCAGGCCTTTAACGTCCTGACGCAGAGCTTTGGTAAAGTCAGGCACTTCCACCGGCAGCGAAGTAGAATCATGCTCGTCCTTGCCGCAGATAGTATTGAGCACTGTAGCGGCATCGGTAACGTCGCGGGTGATCGGCCCGATCTGGTCGAGCGAAGACGCAAAAGCCACGCAGCCGTAACGGGAAACACGGCCATAGGTCGGTTTGATACCGACACAGCCGTTAAAAGAAGCAGGCTGACGAATGGAACCGCCGGTATCTGAACCCAGAGTCCAGATAGCTTCGCCAGCCGCGATAGCAGCGGCACTGCCGCCGGAGGAACCGCCGGGTACGCGGTCCAGGTTCCAGGGATTATGAGTAGCCTGGAAATAAGACGATTCGGTAGTAGAACCCATCGCAAATTCGTCCATATTTGTTTTGCCGAGGAAAATAGTTTCTTCGGCGCGAAGTTTTTTAATAACATGCGCATCATAAATCGGCACAACGTTAGCCAGCATTTTGGACGAACAGGTCGTCAAAAGACCTTTAGTGCAGATATTATCTTTGATCGCGCCGGGGATGCCGGCCAGCGGAGCGATTTTTTCACCGGCGGCGATCATGGCGTCAACCTTGGCCGCCTGTGCCAAAGCATTTTCTTTATCCAGCGTCACATAGGCTTTGACCTGATCCTCGACAGCGTCGATGCGCTCATACAGAGCTTTAGTCAGTTCCACGGAGCTGATTTCTTTATTAACGAGTTTATCATGCAGTTCATGAGCAGTGCTCTTGTAAAGATCCACAGTAGTTCCTCCCTCTCTTATTCGATAACGCGGGGCACTTTAAAGCCGCCGTTATGGACTGCCGGAGCATTTTTCAGCGCTTCTTCCTGAGTAACGCCGGGCAGAGCTACGTCCTCACGAAACGTGTTGCTGATCGGCAGCACGTACGGAGTCGGCTCGATGCCTGCGGTATCAAGCTTCTGCAAAATATCGGCATAATTGAGGATCTGATTGAACTGTTCCGTGAATTTTTCCATTTCACCCTCAGGAATAGTCAAACGGGAAAGCTGGGCGATGTATTCTACATCTTTGGTCGTGACCTTCATTTTTTCACCTTCCTATGATAAATGTTCTTCATTATATGCAATAAATCGGATATATTATATCACAAATTGTCCTATACTTCTATAATATCCATCATATACCGCTTTGCTTCAGCAACTGCCGCGGCAAAAAAATAAACCCGCCTTGTTTAATTTATTTCTTTTGCACTGTCAATCGATCTCTATTTGAATATTTTCACCTGGCTTCAATGCCTGTTTTCGCCAAATTTACAGCATTGTCACACAAAAGCGATTATAATAATAGTAGAAGGAGTGTGACAGCTATGCAAAATATCAACGCTTTCGACCATGCGGAAACTATTTTAAAGGTTTTGGCGAAGGGTGCTTTTCTTACTACTGCCGCAGGCGGCAGACACAATACGATGACGATTGGCTGGGGAGCGCTGGGCAATATTTGGGGCAAACCTGTTTTTACCGTAATGGTACGTCACTCACGCTATACGCACGAGCTGATCGAAGCCCATAACGAATTTACCGTCAGTTTTCCGCTGACAGCCGCTTTCAGTAAAGCACTGGGGCTATGCGGCAGCAAATCAGGACGTGACATGGATAAATTCGCCGCGGCAGAAATCACCCCTGCTGAAGGGCAGACCGTTAAAGTGCCCGTCATCAAAGGCGCCGGGCTGCATCTGGAATGCCGCATCGTGGAAAAACGCGAAATGGCACCGGAAAATTTTGATAAGGCTCTGGCCGACAGATGGTATGCCGATAAGGATTGGCACACCTACTACACCGGCGAGATCACAGCCGCTTATCTGGACAAATAAAAATTTTAGCTTCATAAACGCCAAACGACTGCATAATTTTTATTATGCAGTCATTTGTTTTTCTATTATATTTTTAAAAAAGCTTCTGTTCCCTTGTCTCTGTCCCCGATACTTCAGCTGCACCGCTTAGCAAGCGCAAAAATTCGGCTTCGTCGATAACAGTCACACCCAGCTGTTCCGCCTTCGTCAGCTTACTGCCTGCTTCGGCACCGGCGACGACATAGTCCGTTTTTTTACTGACGCTGCCGCTGACCTTAGCGCCCACGTCCTGCGCCATAGTCTGCGCTTCAGCACGTCCCAAAGTCGGCATCGTACCTGTAAAGACCATAGTTTTGCCATAAAAGGGATGCTCTTCGCTGACAGCCTGAACCTGCATTTCCATATTCAGACCCAGCTCTTTCAGACGGGTGAGCAAGTCGCGGTTCGACGGCGACGCCAAATAAGTAACGACGCTTTCAGCTATCTTCGGTCCAATATCGTCGATAGCGGCGATCTGCTCTGCATCGGCAGCCAGCAAATTCTCGACCGTACCGAAATGCACTGCCAGCAGCCTAGCCACCTTGGCCCCGACGTGACGGATGCCCAGGCCGAAAAGCAGCCGGTCGAAGCTCTGCTCCTTGCTGGCGGCAATAGCTTTCACTAAATTTTCCGCCGATTTTTCACCCATTCTATCCAGCACTACCAGCTGTTCTTTAGTCAGCAGATACAGGTCGCTGACGTCGCGTATCAGTTCAGCCTCCAGCAGCTGATTGATCACCGCCGGTCCACAGCCTTCGATATCCATTGCTCCTTTAGAAGCAAAATGGATCAGCCCTTCGCGTCCCAAAGCCGGGCAATGCGGATTAGTGCAGCGCAAAGCTGCCTCACCGTCTTTACGTTCAACAGCCCAGCCGCACTCCGGACATTCCTGCGGCATCGCATAAGGCTTCGTATCTTCCGGCCGTTTGCCCAGCACGACATACAGAACCTCCGGGATGATTTCACCGGCTTTATTGATGACCACCGTATCGCCGATCCTGATATCCTTCGCTTTAATAAAATCTTCATTGTGCAGCGTGGCCCTGCTTACCGTACTGCCCGACAGCCTTACCGGCGTCAATACCGCCGTCGGCGTCAGCACGCCTGTGCGCCCAACCTGGATCACGATATCCTCCAGCCTGGTTTCAGCCTGCTCAGGCGGAAATTTAAAAGCGATCGCCCAGCGTGGGTCCTTGCCTGTCGCACCTAAAATATCCTGCTGATAAACAGCGTTGACTTTAAGTACTGCGCCGTCAGTATCATAAGCCAGACTTTTACGCCGGGAGTCAAAGTCTCTGATATATTCTATTGCCGCATCGATACTTTTTACGATACGGTAATTTTCGCTGACCTTAAAGCCATAATCAGCCAGCATAGCCAAAGAATCGGCATGCTTGTCCCTGGCTCCTTCGCCTACGGCATAAGCAAAAAAACTTAACGACCGCTGCGCCGTTACGTTAGGGTCCAGCTGACGCAGACTGCCGGCAGCCGCATTACGCGGATTGGCAAATTCGCTCTCGCCGGCCTCCAGGCGTTGTTCGTTCAGCTGCATAAAAGCATGCCTTGGCATATAGATTTCACCGCGCACATCTAAAAGCTCCGGCGGCGCGGTGCCGTTTTTCATATTCAGCACCAAAGGGATCGACCGGATCGTGCGTACATTGGCTGTTACATTTTCGCCGGTCACACCGTCACCGCGCGTTGCCGCCCTTACCAAACGTCCATTTTCATAAATCAGGCTGCAGGCCAGTCCGTCGATTTTCGGCTCCATAACATATTCTACAGCGCTGCCTTCCGGCAGACCGCTGCGCACACGCTGATCAAAAGCTACCAGCTCTGCATCCGAAAAAGCATTGCCCAGACTCAAAAGCGGCGTCAGATGTCTGACCTCAGTAAATTCGGGATTCACCTTCCCGCCTACACGGCGCGTCGGCGAATCGGCAGGCACATCGTCAGGCCAGGCCGCTTCCAGCTCACGCAGGCGCACCAGCATCCGGTCATATTCTGCGTCGGTGATCTCAGGTGCATCCAGCACATAATATAAAAATTCGTGATGGCGGATCTCTGCCCGCAAATGTTCGGCCTCGTTTTTAGCCTGTGCGCGTTCCAGTTCCATGACTGCCTCCTTTATTATGCTGCCCTTCGGCGGCTTCTGTTTTTCAGGCTTTAGTCTCATTGTTTCAAAAATCAGAGTGTCAAATTTAATTTTACTATTCTATATATGGTACGGCACTTTGCCACCCAAACACTATTTAATTACAGCTTCTTCAATACTGCATACTTGGTCAGCAGGCTGCGGATACCGGCACCGGCAAACGCGATTTTCACTTCCTGCCCATCCTGCGACGATGTAACACTGACGACTGTCCCCACGCCCCATTTAGCATGGCTCACCTTATCGCCGGCCTTAAAACTGCCGCCGGCAGCAGCTCCCGCAGTGCTCATTGCCTGCTTGGGAATAAAGCTTTCCTGCCCACCCAGGAACCAGTTCGTATCACGGCTGCGTTTCTGCGGTTTTGCTTCCACCATATTGATCGTCCTGCGTTCTAATGCCGGACGTTTGAAGACCGTAACCAGATTACGCGGCACTTCCTGTAAAAACCGTGACGGCGGGTAGGACACCGTATGCCCATAAATAGTCCGCATCTTTGCATTGCTCAAAAAGAGCTGTTTCTCTGCACGGGTGATGCCAACATAACACAAGCGGCGTTCTTCTTCCACTTCTTCCTCGTTCATCAGCGTCCGCGCATGTGGGAAAATACCTTCCTCCATGCCGGCCAAAAAGACGATCGGGAATTCCAGACCCTTCGAAGAATGCAGTGTCATCAGCGTAATAGCGTCCTCACCCAGCTCGGCATCATCGATATCCGACACCAGCGCCACATGCCCCAGGAAATTTTCCAGATTATTCTCTTCTTCCGTCTTGGCAAATTCCTGCCCGACCGACATCAATTCCATCAGGTTGTCAATGCGGCTCTGCGCCTGCGCTGTATGCTCATTCCGCAGTTCTTCCATATAACCGGTCTTATTCAGCACCTGTTCGATCAGTTCCTCTACCGGCAGGTTATCAGCCTGATTCATCAAATCAAAAATGATAGCCGCCAGTTCATCCAGCTTGCTGACGAAACGGATGCTCAGTCCTTCGACCTGCGCGGCATTCGATACCACGTCAAACAACGACATCCCATTTTCAGCGGCATGGGCCTGCAGCTTGGCCAGCGTTGCATCGCCGATACCGCGGCGCGGCACATTGATGATCCGCAGCAGACTCAGCGAATCTGCCGGGTTAAAAATCACGCGCAGATAAGCGATGATATCCTTGATCTCCTTACGGTCGTAGAATTTAAGTCCTCCGACCATATTATAGGTGATCCCGCTTTTGATAAGCATTTCCTCAAAAATACGCGACTGCGTATTCGTGCGGTACAAGACTGCCATCTCGCCCAGCTTCATATTCTGCTGGCCCTGCAGCTCCTGCAGTTTTTCGATCACAAAACGGGCCTCGTCGCGTTCGTCGATAGCCTGAAAATAAGTAATCGCCACACCATTATCATTATCCGTCCACAAATTTTTAGGTTTGCGGCCTGTATTATTTTCAATAACAGCATTCGCGGCATCCAAAATAACCTGCGTACTGCGGTAGTTCTGTTCCAGCTTGATGATTTTGGCTTCGGGATAATCCTTTTCAAAATCCAGAATGTTCTGGATATCAGCACCGCGCCAGCCGTAAATGCTCTGGTCGGCATCGCCCACGACACAGATATTACGATGTCTGGCAGCCAGAAGCTTGGTTAAAAGATATTGGGCATGGTTGGTATCCTGATATTCGTCTACCAGCAGATAATCAAAACGCTCCTGATACTTGGCGCGCACTTCTTCGCTTTCCTGCAGCAGCCGTATCGACAGTACTAGCAGATCGTCAAAATCCACCGCGTTATTGACCAGCAGTTTATTCTGATAACGTTCATAGATCTCCGCAACTTTCTGATTGTAAAAATCCGAAGCAGCTTTACTGAAATCACTAACGCTCTGCAGCTGGTTTTTGGCATTGGAAATGCGCGACGCAATACCGGCCGGCTGAAAACGCTTTTCATCCAGATTCAGTTCTTTTAAAATCTGTTTAATCAGGTTCTGGCTGTCGCTGCTGTCATAGATAGCAAAATTACTGCCATAACCGCCTAATTTAGTTATTTCCATCCGCAAAAAACGGGCACAGAAAGCATGGAAGGTAAACAGCCAGACATCTTCAGCCGCAGCTCCCGCCATTTTATCGACGCGCTCGCGCATTTCGGCGGCCGCTTTATTGGTAAACGTAATTGCTAAAATACGGTAAGGACGTACGCCCTGCTGCAGCAAATGTGCGATCCGGCAAGTAAGCACCTTGGTCTTGCCGCTGCCGGCACCTGCCATGATCAGCATGGGTCCGTTGGTTGTCTGTACTGCTTCGGCCTGTTCTGGATTAAGGCCTGCTAAGGTCTCTGTCATTGGTTCCTCCGTCTATTCGGCACTGCCTGTGCCGCATCTTTTTATTTTATCGTAACTTTAATATTATTCGCTTCTGATTCACTTTTTCCTGCTATTTTATTCGCAGCAGCCAAGAAAATAAATAAGCACTGAAAATAAATCCAGTGCTTTTACTTTATTCTCCTTGTGCCAGCCTGCTGACTATTTCTGTATCGGCAGGACAAAACTGATACTGCAGCAGTTCTGCCGGCCGTACCCATAAAATTTTCTGATGTACGCTTTTTTGCGGCACACCGCCGGTTATTTTGGCGGCAAAAAAGGAAAGCCCTATTTTATTATCCGGATAAGTGTAACTGGTTTGCTCAAGCAGAGCCACAATATCTATCTCTATCCCCAGCTCTTCCCAGCATTCACGTACTAAGCAGTCTGCAGCTGTTTCACCCGCTTCCTGCTTGCCGCCCGGAAACTCCCATAAAAAGGCGCAGCTGCCGCCTGCACCGCGCTGGCAAATCAGTATTTCTCCTGCTGTATTACGAATAATCGCCGCCGATACCAAAATCATAACCTTTACCCCGATCCTTATTGTTATAACAGCATTGTACCACAAAATACCTCCTGTTTTCATAAAAAATACTCCGCCGCAGCGGAGTATTTTTTTACTGCCGCTCTTAATGGTCAAATAAACGTCTTACATCACGAAATAAAATCCTCAGCTATCGGCATTCAGGGCCATTACCAGCTCCAGACGCGTATCGACGCCTAATTTGCGGTAGATCCCCTGCAAAGCCTTTTTCACTGTTATCTCGGCAATAAACATTTCCGCGGCAATTTCCGCATTAGTCCTGCCCTGCACAACAAAGTTTGCGATCTCGGCCTCCCTGGCAGTCAAAGTTTTGCCGCCCATGATATACGAAGCTTTGTGCTTGATATTTTTTAAATTTTCCTGATATACTGCACCCAGCTCCAATATCTTTGCCAGCAGCTCCGGTTCACCGCTGTTTTGCTGTGCTGCTTTTTTGAGCAGCGGTTCCAGCACGTCAAAATTTTCCACAAAAGGCATCACGATCCCGTCTGCAGCCGCCAGCACCAGTGCCCGGTTCAATTCGCTCAAAGCTTCGTTTTCATGCTGCAGACCGTCCTGTGCCGCAGCGCTGTAGACAGCGGCATAAATACTCAGTAAAAAATTATTAAAACTCCGCGCCGCCGCTTCAAATTCACGCAGCTGCCCCAAAAGCGGCAGATAGTCCTTCTGCAGCAGTAAATAGCGTCCATAAACGATATATAAACAGCCCCAGGCTGAATAAAGCAGACCCGATTTCTGAAAATCACCCTTCTGCAGCCAGCTAACGAGCAGTTTGCCCTTATCCCCCAGCTGCAGATCGATCCAGGCGCGGCTGGCTTCGATAGTTTTGCGGTATAAATGCTCCTGCACTGCCGTCTGCAGAGTATCCAGCCGTCTGCTGATCTCACGGACACGTTTTTTATTACCTAAAGCTATACTGATACGCAGAGCAATAAATTCAGCACACAGCTCTACGCTGACCTGTTCGTTGCGCCGTGAAACATTCAGTGCTTCCGTTGCCAAAATAAACGCTTTTTCCCAATAACCGCGCTGAAAATACGCTTCCGATGCCAGTACATATTCAGAACCGGCGCCGTGATTCTGCACCAGACGGTAATAATATGCCATAGCCTGCGGAAAAACATCCAGGGTTTTCTGCAGCGTACCGGCCTGACGGTAAAACATAAACAAAATAGAATTGGCACCGCCGCCCCAGATAGTCTGCGGCGAGAAAAAGCGTACCGGCTGCCGCAGCAGCTGCAGCGACTTTTTAAAATAAGCCGCCATGGCTTCCACATCATTATACTGGGTCTCACCCAGCAAAAACTCCAGCTCGCCCAGACACTGCTCCCGTTCCTGTCTGTCCTCCAGCTGCCCAATATATTTCCGCAGCTTCCTGATTTCCTGCTGCAGCCGTTCGTTTTCCCCGCTCAAAAACAGCCACAGCGCATAAATCAATCCCGCTTTGATATGCTTTTGCCTGATCGTTTCAGGCGCTTCGCCAAAATAAGCCATAATTTTATTTTTATAATTGTTCTCAAAGCTGCAGCCGCGGTCTTTTTCAAAAACGGTCAGCATCTTGTCATAATCGCCGGCTGTATGATAGTAGCAAAAGGCTGTCAGAAAATCGTTCTGCAGCTCATACCACTGACCACTGCGCCGGCACAAACGACGCCGTTCTGTATCCGGCAGTTCTGCTCCCAGACGCTGCAGATAGACTTTGAATGCATTATGGATATGGTATTGTCCTCTCAGCAGCTCATAACTGATAAAGCCATGTCTGAGCGCCAGATTTTCCAGCAGAGCTGGCGCCGCATCATTTTCCGTTATATAAGCAGCCTGGCGGCCACTAAAATCCTCATTTAAAATAGACAGCTCTGTTAAAAGTGTTTTTTCCGCTTCGCTGCAGGAATTATAAGCCACGGCCTGTACCAGCCGCAGCAGTTCTTCGCCTGTTTGCGGGCTCTGCCCATTGTGGTACTGCCGCAGATACAGATATAGGGCGCTGACCCAGCCTTCTGTAGCAGCCAGCAGATTTTCTGCGGCACGACGTTCTAAAACTATCCCGTTTTTACGATAATAAACAATAATATCACTCACTTCAAAAGCAAAATCCTTCGGCTGCAGATACAGACACTCACCTTTCAGGACCAGCTCATCCAAAGTGAAATCCGGCGGCCGCTGTGTCAGCAGCACAAAATGCCAGTTGGGCAGATCAGCTTTCGCCAGCGCCAGCAGCAGCTTATCACAGTCCTCGCTGCCCAGCAGATGATAATTGTTCCAGACGAAAACAACCGTTTTTTTCAAATTCGATGCCTGCAACACTTCGATAACCCGCTGACGGGTCGCCGCATTACGCGGCAGTTCCTGCCAGGTCAGCGAAGCAGTATCTACACCAGCAGTCTGCAGCGATTTGACAAAGCAACGCCAAAAAGCCGCTTCCGCTCCTGTATAACAGGTATCCCACAGCATATCTACAGAAAGAGAAAGCAGCACTTTTTTCACAGCAGTCGTTTTACCATAACCGAAAGGGGCAGCCGCAACTGTCAGCGGCACTGCCAAAATCTGAGCCAGACGTTCTTCCAAAGCCGGCTTCAAATATATTTTTTTAGGAAAAGCTTCGGATTTTTTCTGCATCGCTTCTACCCCTTTAAAGATTACGATTATTCGTCAGCACAATTATTTATTATAGTTATATTGTACCGTAAATGCCAATTTAAATACAGGGTTTTCAATATTCAAAAACATATTTTTAAATAATTTATCCTCTTTTTTGAATATTTACATTATTTTTTTCTTTTTTTACAAAATCAGAGCAGAGTTTCTGCTTCCTTATGTTTCAGACATTCAGACACATCAGCGCTGCCTGAAAACAGCACTGTAAATTTTCAAAAATATATTTTAACAAAAGCTTGACTTCCTGTTTCTGCCATGATAATATATAGAAGTATTCCGAATATACAAATTGTGCTCACATATTTTTGTAAGTCATTTGCTATTGAATGAGTTACAAAAATATGTGAGTTTTTTGCGTGTGGTCTGTGAATATAATAAAATTTAGGAGGTACTCGTTATGATGAACGGTACTGTAAAATGGTTTAACTCTGATAAAGGCTTTGGTTTCATTACTCCTGCTGACGGCAGCGAAGATGTATTTGTACATTTTTCCGCTATCGTAAGCGACGGCTTCAAAACTCTTGAAGAAGGTCAACCTGTAACATTTGATACAGAAGCTGATCCGAAAAACAGCCGCAGAATGCGCGCTGCTAACGTTCGCGTAGCTTAATCTAAACCATAAAAGCCTGCTCTTTTTGAGCAGGCTTTTTTTATTTGCACTACTAAACACCCTTATCGAACCTGGTGAGGGCACATACCCTTGTGGTATCGTTTGAATGCTTAATAAGGTTTTTACGAATTTAGCACTCATACATACCCTTGTGGTATAATAACAACATCATATACCAGCACTGAAGGAGAATCTCCATGATCCGTACACCCTTCGTTCCTGCTGAGCTTTTAAGCAAGCTCTGGCGGGCTGTAATCGAATTTGATATGCTGCAGGCAGGTGACAGGATCCTGATCGGACTTTCCGGCGGGAAGGACAGTATGTTTTTGACTGCCGCACTGGCCGAGATCCAAAAGTATGCCCCTGTGCCGTTTGAATTGGCCTGTTATACTGTTGACGCAATGTTCTCACCTGCTTTTCCCAAAGCAGAGCTGGAAGCTTTCTGCGGATACTATGGTCTGAAACATTACAGCGAAAAGGTCGATGTCAACTCTGCCTGGCAGAATAAAGGCAATACGCCCTGCTTCACCTGTGCTTATTTCCGCCGTGCCGCTACCAACCGTACGGCACTGGAGCTTGGTTTTAACAAAGTGGCCCTGGCCCACCACCACGATGATGCCGTAGAGACCTTTTTGATGAACGTGCTCACCTCCGGTCAGCTGCGTACCTTTTTACCGGTCACACCACTGTCCAGAACAGGTCTGACCGTACTGAGGCCGCTGCTGTATTACCGCGAAGCAGAAATCATCGACATGGTCAGGCAGCTTGACCTGCAGCCTCTGCGTAATCCCTGCCCTTACGACGGTCATACCAAGCGCCAGGATATCAAAGAGCATATCCGCGAACTGGAAAAGCTCAGCCCTGAAGTCTACGACCATCTGGCCGCCGCTATGCGCAATGCTCCCAATCAGGAGCTGTGGCCGGAACAGCTGAGTCAAAAACAGCTGGCCGATAAATTCCATAACTTTTGGCGGCAGAAAAGTAATTAAAATAATCCGACTTAAGCTGCTGTCTGTGTTATCATTAAGACAGCAACAGTGATATTTGTATTTATCTGACGTTATATAAAAGGAGGAATCTTTATGGATTTCCAGGAAATGTTTTTTAGTTTTGACGGCCGCCTGAACCGTAAGCCCTATATCCTGCGCTTTTTACTGCGTAATGCCATCATCTGGTGTCTAGGCTATCTGATTGGCAGTCTGTTTGCGCCAGACGGAACGATGTTCCAGATACTGGCCTTTGCTTTGACCTTTATCGCCGCGCTCAGCTGCCTGTCGCTGTACGTCAGACGTCTGCATGACCTTGACCACGGCTCGCTCATGGTATTGCTGGCCTTCATTCCGCTGATCAGCTTTTTCTTTGCCGTCTACCTGATGTTCTTTCGCGGCACGATCGGTCCTAACAGCTACGGACCCGATCCGCTGGCTGACGGGCGCGGTATCGACGCTTGGTAAACAATGATATAAAATAAAAAGACGCAGCCTGAGCTGCGTCTTTTTTTATGCTGTTTTTCCGGCCGCAATACTGCGGGCCAGGCTGTTGATACTGTCCGTCAGTCTGTCCAGTCTGCCTTCCATGCGCACCAGCAGATACCACGACAGGACCATTGGAAAACCATAATTAGCGACCTGTGGCAGCAGCGTTTCCATATCCATCTTATGCTAAAACATTGACTTCCGTAGTGCGCACACGGGCTTCAACAGCTTCAGTCAGACCGATACCGTCCGCTGCAAAAATATCGGCAGCAATGACTGTCTCCATCGCTGTTTTTGCTTCGTCAGCAGTAACATCATCGCGGGGATCGGTCACGCTGAAAACTTTTTTGCTGCCATCGGCTTTTTTAAATACCAATTGTAAAACTTTTTCCATTCATTCCAGCTCCTTTCTAATAAATATACGTTCTGTACCTGTGCCCGCTTTTATTGAGCAAGCTCGGCTTTTTCAGTCACAACAACGCCCATCAGTTCATGACTGATAAGAGTGCCAAGAGCAGCAGCAGCCTGCATGATAGCCGCAGGTTCTGATTCCGGACGTACGCCGGCATCATTATGACCTTTAGTTTTTGCAGCCCCCTGACTGTTAACGCCGTCTTCGACATTCAGTGTCAGGGTCTGTTTGGTAACAGTTTTAGTGATCGCCATTTCTTTCACCTCCTTTGTCTTAAAATTTCGCTGAGATACCACAGGGCTTTACCACGGATAACATACCCGCCCGGTTTCAGAGCGCTGTCCAGCGGCAGGTCAGGCAGATACCACAGATCCCAGCGCAGCTGCGGATCGCCGCTGTGCGGTCCGTAACCGTCAAACAAGGCCGCTTCGCAATGAGTCGTCACTGTCAGGACATTGATCTCCAACTCCAGACAGGCCGTCAATACCGCAACAGCTTTAGCCAGTGTTTCTATCTGCACTACTGTCGGCGGCTCGCCGCCAAAATCAGTATCCCGGCCGCTGCAGGCCTGCGCCTCGGAAGCGCAGCACAGCGCGATGCCGATACTGCCCGTATTACGGTGCCAGGTATGCTCCTTCACTTCTGTAAATGTTTTGCAAGTCAGATACATCTCACCGCCGGGGCCGATGTTCAGGTGATAATCATCATAAACATCTTCGTAGTGACCTGCCGTCCAGTGCAGATAAAGCCTGCTGATCCTGCCCTTAGCCTGCATGGCCAAAGCAGCCAGCTCACGGTTTGTAACAGTTTGCGGATTGACAACGATCATTTTTTCACGACCTTTCAGCCCTGTAGTCGCAGCCGCTGCAAAAAAACGGAACCGTGCCAAAGATCCCGGCCTCAGTTCCGCTTTCAAGTGCCGTCGCTGACTAAAGGTGTGACGATTCTTTTCTTGCTCTCTCTTTTTCTTGTTTTTCTCTCTCCTTCTTTTCTGGCGCTCTTAAAAACCTCCTTTGATTTGGGTTTTATCCTTTTATACAACACCTTATTTATACCGCTTTTATCATTTGACTTTGTTGGTATTTGTTTTATTAAAATTAATATTATATAATAAATATATATAATGTTTTACTCTTTAAAACAACAGGTATCAACAAACCATAACCTGGGAAAGCTGGTTTCTTAATGGATCACCTGCGCTCAATTTTCCAAAAGAACAAAAATCTGCTCGTTTTCTGCTGCTGCCTGTTCTTGCTGCTTTACCCTTTCAGCGCCGCTGCCACTGGCATGCGCCCTCATCCCATCAGGGTCGGCTACACCGACAGCCCCGGTTTTATCGAAAAAACCGCAGCCGGAACCGTCGACGGATACGGCGTTGCATATCTCAACGAAATCTCGCACTATACAGGCTGGCGTTATGAATATGTTTATGCCACCTGGCAGGAATGTCTGGAGCTTTTAGCCAAAGGCGAGCTTGATCTTTTAGGCATGGCCCAGTACACGCCTGAGCGTGCCGCCAGCTACGAATTTGCCTCGCTGCCCAGCGGCGTCGAATACATGGTCATGTACGTGCGCAATGACGATAACGAAGTTTACTATAACGATTACCAGAGCTTCAACGGTCTGCGGATCGGCGTTCTCAAGGGTAACTTCCAGACAGAAATTTTAAGCGATGTTGCCCGTAAAAATACATTTACCTATCAGCCTGTACTTTTTGATTCCAGCAAAGCTATGGTCGAAGCGCTGCAAAATAAACAGATCGATGCCGTAGTTACCGGCAGCATGCCCTTATATAAAGATCTGCGGTTAGTGGCCCGCTTTCAGGCCGACCCGATCTATTTTATTACGACTAAAGGCAATAAAGCCGTCCTGCAGCGCCTAAACGATGCTTTAATGAACATTCACGCCAATACGCCTGAATTTGAAAATACGACTTATGCCGCCTATTACGAACAAAGCTCCCTGCTGACGCAGCCGCTGCTTACCAAAAAAGAACGAGACTTCCTGGCGCACCGCGGGCCGATCACCATCGGTTTTCTCCCTAACGACGAACCGCTTTCAGCATTCAGTTCCGAAACTAATCTGCCGGCAGGTATCCTGCCCGGAATAGCCAAAGAGCTGGGACGCTTATCCGGTGCCCAGGTCATTTTAAAGCTGCTGCCGGCAGGTGCCCGCCTGGACCAGAGCCTGCAGAAAGAAGGTTTTGACCTGATCGCCGGGATCACGGATTACGAGCCTTACCGAAACAACATTTCGATCCGGCTTTCCAAGCCTTTCTTTCAGGGACGCGTTATGGCTGTCGCCAATAAAAATAATTTTATCGACATCACCAAACCGCAGAAGGTGGCTTTGCCCTTTAATTATATTGCCTATAAAAATCTTATTTTAAATACCTATCCCCATTTTTCCATTATCAATAAAGCCAATACCAGAGACTGCCTGCTGGCAGTAGCGGACGGCGAGGCCGACATTGCTCTGCAGAACAACCATATCATCAGCTATCATCTGCAAAATCCCCGCTTTACCGATTTAAAGATTTTATCTTTATTTAATTTTCCCGATAATCTCTGTCTGGCAGCAGCTAATAATGCCGACGGCAGCCAGCTGCTGACTATTTTCAACAAATGTATCGACACGCTGAATCCAAAAACGCTGGATAACATAGTGATGTACGAGACCGTACAGTCGCCTTACCGGCCTTCGCTGTCTGATCTGGCCTATAAATACGACTATCTGATCGCCGCTTTACTGGTCATGCTGGTCATTTGGCTTTATTTCACTTTGCAGCGGCAAAAATATCTGGAACTGCTGGAAGCTAAAAATCTGGAGCTGGAAACTGCTGCCAAACAGGCGCTGGCCGCCAGTGAAGCTAAAAGCAGCTTTCTGTCGCGAATGAGCCACGAAATCCGTACGCCGCTCAACGCCATCCTGGGCTTTACCAGACTGGCCCTGCAGCCGGAAAAACAAAGCCGCCGCACTGAATATCTGCAGAAAATCAGCTATTCGTCCGAGCTGCTTTTAGGTATCGTCAACGATGTTCTCGATATGTCCGCGATCGAAAACCAAAAACTCAAGCTGGACAATTCTCCCTTTAAACTTTCTCAAGTACTGCGTGAACTCCAGGGCCTTTACAGCATCCAATGCCGCGAAAAAAATATCAGTTTCAGCCTGAACAGCGAAGCCTTCAAACACGATATCCTGCTCGGCGACAGCCTGCGTCTGCAGCAGATTTTAAGCAATCTGCTGTCAAACGCCGTCAAATTCACTGCCGCAGGCGGACAGATCACGCTTGACATCACTCAGCATCAGGCCGACAGCGCTGATCAGACTGTCCTGACAATGGTCGTTACAGATACCGGCTGCGGTATGTCGGAACAAATGCTCGCTCAGGTCTTCCAGCCTTTTGAGCAGGAAGACGGCAGCACCGCCAGAAAATACGGCGGCAGCGGCCTTGGACTTTCTATCGTCAAATATTTAGTTGAATTGATGGGCGGCAGCATCAGCGTCAACAGTGCCAAAGGGAAAGGCAGTACGTTCACCGTACAGCTGACACTGCCTTACGCCGAAGAACTTGCTGAAAAAGACAGCACAACGGCTGAACAAAACCTGCATGGTCTGCATCTGCTGCTGGCTGAAGATAATCCTCTCAATCAGGAGCTGTGTCTGGAGCTTTTAAAAAGCCGCGGCATCAGCAGCGACTGCGCCGTCAACGGCAAAGAAGCACTGGAACTGTTTACAAACAGCGCCCCCGGCACCTATGCTCTGATCCTGATGGATATTCAGATGCCGGTCCTGGACGGTTATCAGACAACGCAGGCGATCCGCAGCAGTACGCACCCGCAGGCACAGACGATCCCAATCATCTCGCTTTCGGCAGATGCTTTTACAGAAGATATCAGACGCGCTTACGCCAGCGGCATGAACGACCATGTCACTAAACCCATCGTTCCTGAAGAGTTATTTGCTGCGATCACCCGCGTCCTTAAAACACTTAACTAAAAAGAAAACGCTCAGAGCCTAAGCCCTGAGCGTTTTTATTTTTAAACAGCACTACCTCAATAAGTCAGCACTTCGTTGCCGGTTTCCGTAATCAGCACCGTATATTCCCACTGAGCACTCATGCCGCCGTCCTGAGTATAAACAGTCCAGTCATTGCCGGCATCAACATAAACCTCGCGCTTCCCGGTATTGATCATCGGCTCGATCGTAAAGATCATGCCCGGTACCAGCAGCATTCCTGTCTTGCGTTTGCCCACATGGCAGATGAAAGGTTCCTCATGGAAATCGATACCCACACCATGACCGCCGAATTCGGTGACGACAGAATAACCATGCTTATGAGCAAAACCGGACACGGCTGCGCCGATATCGCCGACAAAGCTCCACGGCTGTGCTGCCTCAAGCCCGCGGCGCAGGCACTCTTTAGTGATCGCTACCAGATCCTGTTTCTTTTTATCGACTTTGCCGATCATAAACATTCTGGAAGCATCGGCATAGTAGCCGTTATAAATAGTTGAAACATCGACATTAACGATATCGCCGCTTTTCAAAACGTCCTGTGCCGACGGTATTCCGTGGCAAACCTGATCGTTGATCGAGGTACAGACACTTTTAGGAAATCCGCAGAAATTGAGCGGTGCCGGGATCGCACCATGACTAACGGTATATTCGTGTACGATAGTATTGATCTCTTCCGTTGTCATGCCTGTTTTGATATTTTTTTCTACTTCGTCCAAAACTGCCGTATTGATCTTACAGGCCTCTCGAATACCTGCGATCTGTTCCGGCGTTTTGATCATCTCCCGGTCAGGCACTTCGTGACCGGCCTTGCGGTACAATTCGATTTTAGCGTCTATTTCGCTGTGACAGTCGGCATAAGCTTTGCCGCTGCCGCACCAGCATAAATCAGTTGTCATAACTTCACTCCTCTTCCATAAAGAACTATCACCATTATCACAGACGTGCCCCGCTTCCTGCCTGCTGTAAAATGTAAGAGCAGGCTGTTTGGACTGCAGGTCAGCATCAGGCGAGATCATTGCCGCACCTGCAGCTTAAATTCCCGTCGCTTTACGATATTGTCATTATACCATATCCATCTAATTTTCTCATATCAAATTCAGGTATTTTATGATAAAATAAACTTAGTTTTTTGCGAAAGGAAGTAACCTCTGACAATGGAAGCACTTTATTCTAATTTTTTCGATTACATCCTGCACTTTGACCGCTACCTGCCTCTTGTCATGGAGCAATACGGTCACTGGATCTACGCGATCCTCTTTACGATCGTTTTCTGCGAAACCGGACTTGTTGTGACTCCCTTTCTGCCCGGCGATTCACTGCTTTTTGCCTGCGGCGCCCTGGCAGCTACAGCAGGCGGCCTTGACCTGGCGACGCTCGTGATCATCTTTCTGGTTTCCGCAATTTTAGGTGACGCCTGCAATTACATGATCGGCGAAGAATTCGGGCACCGGATCCTGCGGAATTATCCGAAACTCATCAAACCACAGCATATCCAGAAGGCTGAAGCCTTTTATGCCAAACATGGCCATAAAGCGATCTTCCTGGCCCGCTTTGCCCCTATCGTCCGTACGCTGGCGCCTTTCGTAGCCGGCATCGGCAGTATGCATTACCGTACTTTTGCTATCTATAATGTGACCGGTGCTGTGACCTGGGTCTTTTTATTCGTCGGCGGCGGTTATCTGTTCGGCAATATGCCCTGGGTCAAAAACAATTTTTCCCATGTTACGCTGGGCATCATTATTTTCTCCCTGCTGCCGATTTTTTACGAAACACACCTTAAAGGCTGGCTGGCCAAACGGAAAAACAAGTAAAGGAAGTGGCGCGTTATGTATTATTTTACCAGCGACTACACAGAAGGCTGCACTCCTAAAATACTGGAAGCACTGGCAGCAACTAATTTTGAACAGACCGGCGGTTACGGGATCGACCCATACTGTGAAACAGCAGCCCTGCTGATCAAAAAAGAATGCGGCCGCAGCGATATCGACGTACATTTTATGACAGGCGGCACGCAAACCAACCTGACGATCATCTGCGCAGCACTGCGCCCCTTCCACGGCGTTTACGGTACTGTACAGAGCCATATCAACACGCACGAAGCCGGCGCGATCGAACGAACCGGCCATAAGGTAATCGACCTGCCGACATCTGACGGCAAAATCACAGCTGCCATGATCAGACAGCAGCACGAGCTGTATTTAGGCGACCCCAGCCGCGAACATCTGGTCCAGCCCAAAATGGTCTATATCTCACAGCCGACAGAGATCGGTTCCCTGTACCACAAAGAAGAGCTGGAAGCGCTGTATGCCGTCTGCCGGCATTACGGACTTTATCTTTTTATCGACGGAGCCCGTCTGGGCTACGGCCTGACAGCTCCTGACAATGACCTGACACTGGCGGATATCACAAACAACTGCGATGTCTTCTGCATCGGCGGCACCAAATGCGGCGCGCTTTTCGGCGAAGCGGCAGTTATCATCAATCCGGCTCTAAAAGACGATTTCCGCACGATCATGAAGCAGGGCGGCGCCGTACTGGCCAAAGGACGCCTGCTGGGCCTGCAATTTGAAACGCTTTTTACAGACGGACTTTATTATAAGATCTGCCGGCACGGCGTTGAACTGGCTCTGCAGATCAAAGCAGCTGTCCAGGAACGAGGCCTGGGCTTTGTGACCGATTCCACAACAAACCAGCAGTTCATCATTTTCCCGCAGGCAATGTACGACGAACTGAGTAAACAGTTTGCCCTTGCACCCTGGGAATACATGGACGACGGCAGGATCGCCGCCCGTATCTGCACCAGCTGGGCCACAGACCCAACTCAGGTCGACAGACTCTGCAACATGATCAAAGCACTTTAAGACAAGCTTATAAACAAAATGACCCGTACGGATTTTATCGTACGGGTCATTTTTTATTCGCTTTCCGCAGCGGTTATCTGCGACATGAACGGTTCATTTTCCAGCTCTTTACTGTAAATGACACAATTATTTTTGCCACGCTTTTTCGCCTCATACAAAGCCTTATCTGCTTTATATAAAAGCACTGCATCATCTGTACCATCTACGGGATAAAACGATACGCCTACGGATATCGACAGCGGCACCCGGACATCAGCTTCAAGTCCCAGTTTTTCGATGCCTGCTCTCAGCTCATCCGCTTTCATCAGCGGCAGACGGCTATCCTTAATGTTACGCATAATGATCAGAAACTCATCGCCGCCGATGCGGCAGACGATGTCGTCGATCCGGAACTGCTTGCTGATCTCATTGGCGATCCGGCAGAGAACCTCGTCACCGAACAAATGTCCATGCCTGTCGTTGACCATCTTAAAATTATCAACATCCAGGAACATGACCGCAGCCTTTTCCTTCTGCGGTTCGCAGAGCATCTGCTGCAGCAGGCGCTCGCCATAAGCCCTGTTGCCAAGCTTGGTCAAAGCATCACTCTCAACCTGCCTTTTCCAAAGTCCGATCTCACGTTTCATTTTATCGATACTGACCATCCTGCCCACGATACTGAGCATGACGCCATAATTTTCTTTATCCCAGATCGAATTTATATGGATCCTGTACCATTTTTCTTCGCCGAACTTATTGATCAGCCGGACATCTTTAACATAACCGCTGTTCTCTTCTGTCAATGCCTTGGTCAGCTCCGCCAGCTGCTGCAGATCCTCCTGTAAAATAGGCATACTGCTGTAAATGGCCTCTTTTGCGTTTGTAACAACACATTCACCGCCAAAAATATTTTTATATTCATCCGAGAAAATGATCAGGTCTTTTTCAAGATCATAGTCAAAAATTATATCGCCGCTCATGGCAAACAGCGCCTTCTGTTTTTCGCGTTCTATTTCCAGCAAACGCGCAACGCGGCTGTTTTTATCCATATCACAGCTATAGCATTTTTTACCGCTGAATTTCTCGGTATTGGGATGCTGATAGTGATACACTAACGCCGGCAGCCCGTCGTCTGACTGTAAAATTTCCGGCAGTCCCGGAGCGATTTTCAGAAAGCACTGCAGAAGATCGGGGCTGAATGCGCCGCATTCGCCTTTTTCAATCATTTGCACCGATTCTTCATGGGTAAAAGCACCTTTATAACAGCGGACACTGGTCAAAGCGTCATAACAGTCGGCCAGCGACACGATCTGCGCATAAATAGGTATCTCTTTGCCGATCAGTCCGTCAGGATAACCGCTGCCGTCCCATTTCTCATGGTGCCAGCGGCAAATATTGTAATGATAGCGGTACTGCTCTTTATTCTGCTTCAGACTGTCGATACTTTCCAGAATCTCACAGCCGTACAGCGTATGCTCCTTCATAATTGCAAATTCTTCTGCCGTCAGCCGACCGGGTTTATTCAGGATATAGTCCGGGATCGCGATCTTGCCTATGTCATGCAGTGCCGCCGCCATCGAAATATCCTCGATAGTCTTATCGCTCATTTTATATTCGGCATTCTGCCGTCCCAGCTCCTTCAGCATGATCTTTGTCAGCTGACGGATACGCTGGACATGCTGTCCTGATTCGCAGTCGCGGAATTCAACGATCGTACTCAGGGTATCGATCATAGCCACGTTGAAATTACGCAGCTGTTCATTCTGCTTTTCGATTTTCGTCATCTGTTCCTGGACCAGCTTTTCCAGTTTATAACGATAACGGTACAATTCGATGATATTATTAACGCGCTGGCAAATATTATCTGGGTTGAACGGTTTTAAAACGACATCAACCACACCCAGACGAAAGCCTTTGGAAATAGCATCGTTGGACGATTCGGCCGTGATCAGAAAAATAGGCGTTTTCTCAGTCAGGCCTTTGCCGTTCATAATTTCCAGAGCTTCCAACCCGTCCATGATCGGCATCACGATATCCATCAGCACGATCGCTATTTCCTCGTGATACTGCTCCATCAGATCTACAGCCGTTTTACCGTTATCTGCTTCCAGTATTTCATAGTCACCGGCAAAAAGCTCACACAGGATCGCCCGGTTAAGCTCAACGTCATCGACTATCAGGATTTTATCTTTCTGCCTCTCCAAGCCTGTCTGCCTCCTTTTGCGGTTACTTATATCACAGATTGCAAGCAACTGTAAAATTCATAATCATCACAATTCTATATGTTCTATTATATTATTTTTTTGTATTTTACACAATAAAAACTTCTTTTTATAAATAAAAGATCACTATTCCTTCAATAATTGCTGCAGCTGCAGTACCTTCTGCCGCCAGTCATCGCTGTACGCTCCGCCGCCCTGAGCAAAATGCTGCGACCCGCCGCCCCTGCCGCCAAACAGCTCGCCTGCCTTTCTGCAAAGACTGCGGCAATCAGCCTGCGTCTGTTCCCCGCTTCCCAAAACGAAATTGATCCGCTCCCCGGATCTGTACACGACCGCAGCTACAGTACGCCCGTCTGCCAGCAGTTTATTCAGCAGCAGTCTGGCATCGGCGGCGCTGCAATCCTCCTGTGCCGCCGCGACATATTTAGTGCCGCCCTCATCAACAGCAGCCTGCGCTAAAAGCTGCGGCGCTAAAAATTCATATAATTTAGCGGTCTGTGCTTTTAACCGTTCATTCAGTTCCGTTACTTCTTCCTGCAGCTTCCTCAGTCCCTGCGGCACGCCCTCCGGCTTCATGGAAAGCAGGCGCCCGGCCTGCCAGACGTATTCATTTTTGCGGCGTGCGTCTTCCAGTGCCCAGCGCCCGCATAAAAACTCTACTCTGATCCCATCCTTATGTTTATCAAAACGATTGATCCGGATCAGACCGATCATACCTGTACGTAACGGATGCGTACCGCAGCAGGTACAAATATCCCCGTCTGCCACCGTCACGATCCTCAGCGTGCCTGTCAGCTTTTCATTTTTCTTACGCATCACTAGCGCTGACAGCTCCGTATGCGGCAAATAACTGACCGTGATCGGCTTATCCTCCCAGATCTGGCTGTTGGCATAATCCTCGGCCTGCTCCAGCTCAGCCGCTGTCAATTCTTTATCCAGGTCAATAGTCACCAAACGTTCGCCCATATGAAAACCAATATTATTAGCTCCGAACAGCTTCCAGACCGCATGCGAAAGAATATGCTCGCCGGCATGCTGCTGCATATGGTCCAGCCGGGCCTGCCAGTCCAGCACCGCTTCGACCTGCTCCCCAACCGGCAAAGGCCGCTCACAATAATGCACTACTTCGCTGCCGCGCTGCGCAGCATAAGTCATCTTCACGCCGCCCAGCGTTCCGCGGTCACTCAGCTGACCGCCGCCCTCCGGAAAAAATACCGTCCTGTCCAGAACCACGGCATACCCGCGTTTATCTTCTGCACAGCTCAGCACCGTTGCCAGGCAACTTTTCAGCATCGAATCCTGTTCATATAATTTTTCTGTCATCTTAAAAACCCCTCGTCAATAAAATTTATATTTTTATTATAACACTGCCGCCGGCAACGGTTAAGCAATATCAGCCGCAGTTTTCTTCAGCATTTAATTTATGTTATAATGTGAACAGTTAAGTGAGCACCGTTTAGTCACGAAGTGAATAAACGAAATTGCGAACTTAGCCAAAAGACGCGATTGTATAATGAGCGTCGTGGGTTTCCTTTTCCGACGAAGTCGGCAAATATATTTTCGAGCCTAGTGAGAACATATGCCCTTGCGGTATCGTTTGATTGCTTAATGAGGTTTTTTCGAATTTAGCAATCATACATGCCCTTGCGGTATAATGTGAACACAAAATCAAACTATCATAATACACTCAAAGGAGCAGGCAATGTATAAATATATCCTTTTCGACCTTGACGGCACCCTTACCGACTCGGCACCCGGCATCATCCGCTGCGTGCAGTATGCCCTGGAAAAATGCGGCAAAGGCACCTGCCCCGACCGCGAGCTGCTGCCATTTATCGGCCCGCCGCTGACAGAATCCTTCCAGAAAGTCTGCGGCATGACTGCCGCAGAAGCAAATACGGCCCTTGAATATTACCGCGAGCGCTTCGCACGCGTAGGTATGTACGAAAACTCCGTCTACGACGGTATTCCCGAATTACTGCAAAACCTGCGGCAGGCAGGCAAGACCCTTGCCGTAGCCACCAGCAAGCCGCAGCTTTACGCAGAAAAAATCCTGGAACACTTTGGCCTCGCCGCTCACTTCTCAACAATAGCAGGCCCCGGATTCAACGGCGAGCTGCCAACCAAAGCCGACGTGATCAGCGAAGTGCTGCAGCGGCTGCACCTTACCGCTGCTGATAAGAACGCCGCCGTTATGCTGGGCGACCGCGAGCACGACGCTATCGGCGCACAGCAAAATAAAATCGCCATCATCGGCGCAGGCTACGGCTACAGCTCCCCGGGCGAACTGAGTGCCGCCGGTGTCAGACAAATCGTTTCTGCTCCGCAGGATTTTGCAGAATTTTTATTATGATTTATTTTTAAAGCAGTTACATCGATCATGATGTGGCTGTTTTTTTATTTTCCTCTGCGCCTTGAACTTTTCGCAGAACCATTGACGTATAACGCTTCACACTGCATAGATAAAATTGATTTTTCAGACTATTATATATCATCAACTTATTGAGAACAGCTATGTTTTTTAATAAATTAATTTTAGCATAAATTATTACTTGTAATATAAAAAGTTAAATGTTATAATTCTATCTGATTTCAAAATTGAATACTTTATGATAATCAGGTGCATTATTGCCTAACAGAGAAATCGGTGCAATGCCGATGCGGTCCCGCCGCTGTAATGCTGAGCAAACCTCAAAACGTCACTGGGAAACTGGGAAGACGAGGTACGCGATGAAGCAGAGCCAGAAGAACTGCCTGATTATAGCCCATTACGATCCTGCGAAAGACAGGAATGGAGCGTTACAAGAGCTTTTTACGCTTTTCTGTCTTTATGCGCAGAAAAGCGTTTTTTATTTTGCTTTTATTTTTCTGGCACGCGAAACCCGGTCAGCTCGGTCAGAAAAACTAAAGATATAAAAATTATTTGACGAGGTGTTTAAAAGATGGATGGGAAGAAAAAAATCTGGGCAATGGCCATCTTATGCGCTGTTGCCAGCGTTGGCTTTGTAGTACCCGCTGGCGCCGAAGAAACCATGACGCATGATTTGGACGAAGTCATCGTCGAAGCCGACAGAAATACTCTGCCGGGGGGATTTGTAGCCAACAACGACAGAGTTGGCATTTTGGGCAATATCAAAGCAATCGATGTTCCTTTTACACAAAAAAAATATACTGAAAAAACTATTATGACCTTTTATGACCCCAATCAGCCTTTAAACGGTACTTTGGCTAATACCCCTTCTATTCGTATCGGCAGTACTTCTCCCATGTATACAGATTTCAGTATGCGCGGCGTCAATATGAATGCTTCTCATTACTACATCAACGGTATTCCCAATATGTTCAACCAGACCCGCAGCATCCCGGCATATATCCTCAGCAGCGTCGATATAGTCTCCGGCCCTAACACCGTGCTTAACGGCGCTACCTTTTCCAACAACGGCACTAATGGCACCGATGCGCCGGCAGGACTGCTGAACGGTACAACCAAACGCGCTACTGCAGACCCTGTCACCCGCTATACACAGCGTTTTTCCGGACGCAGTACCTGGACCGAAGACCTTGATCTAGGACGCCGCTTTGGTAAAAACAATGAATGGGGCATCAGAGTCAACGCCCATAATGAAGACGGCGGCCTTTCCATAAAAGGTGCCGATGTACGTGATAAAAGCATTTATATCAACTTAGATCATCAGGCCGCTAAAAGTATGACTAATATTTTCGGCGGTTATTATGACTGGAAGGTAAATGGAGGCCAGCGCTGGCTCAGTGCCAGCGGTGTTACCAAAGGCAATCTGGCGGAAGCCCCGAACGGTAAAACAGACCTCAGTTTTGACGGTCAGACCAAATATAATCACGGCATGCTGTTTACCTTAAACCATATCCAAAAATTCAGCGATAAATGGAGCGGTTTCATCAACGGTGGCTACGGGCATTATTCCGAGCATAAAAACGATCCCAACAGTGGTTCACTGACTCTCGGTGACAACGGCAAGCTCTCCGGTAAATTCCGCGACTATGTCTCCGACAGTAAAAGCAGTTACTGGCAGGTCGGCGTTTCTAACAAGGCCGCCATCGGTAATGTAAAAAATGACTTGTCTTTTGCCGTTGATTATTTCATGTATAAAAGTAAAGCCGTCAATTCCGGCAGTGCTGCAGGTCAGGCCACTATCGGCGGTGATCTGTGGAATGGCGTTCATATTATCGGCACTCCAATCGCTGCTGCTGACATCGATTCTGTTGGCTACAGCAAAGAATATGCTTATGCAGCAACCCTGGCCGACCGTTTTGAATTTGGCAAAGCTTCGTTATATGCAGCACTGCAATACCGCGATACAGAAACTGAAAGTGCTTCCGGCACCAAAGTCAGCAAAGATTCCCTTAATCCTACCTTTGCTATCGCTTATAAGCCTGTCGAAAATTTATCAGTATATGCCAGCTACGCCCAATCCTATACCAAACCGGTAGAGGTAAGTAAGTCTTACGATAATGCCGGTGAAATTTTTAAACCTATCAAAAACAAACAAACTGAGGTCGGCATCAAATACCGCGGCGGCGAAATTTTACACAGTTTGGCCTTCTTCGAATTAAATCAGGGCAGCTATATCAAAGAAGATAATCCCGGCGGAAAAATAGGAGAAATCTACACGCAAAACGGCGAAAATAAATTCAAAGGCGTCGAATACTCTCTGACCGGTAAAGTTGCTCCTAAATGGAATGTTATGGGAGGCCTGATGTACCTTGACGGTAAACGTGAAAAACTTGCTAAAGGCAGTGAGCATCTCGAAGGCCGTTATGCTACCGGTACTCCTAAATGGAACGCCGTTTTGGCTACGGAATACGAAGCGGACCAGAATAATTCCGCTATTTTACGTATGAACTACGTCGGCAAGTCCCACGTTAACGATAATGGCGTTATGGCCCCCGATTATATGACCTTCGATTTAGGTTATAAACATAAAACCAAAATCAATTCCACACCTGTTACTTTGACTGCTATGTGCTATAACGTTTTAGGCAAAGATTACTGGATCTCCCGCGGTACCTCCGTAGCTCTCGGCGCGCCGCGCACAATGATGCTGTCAGCACAGTTCGATATTTAGCAGAAAGCCACACTGCTTTTAGGAGTTAAGTCCAGATATACCATCAGCGTGCATAACTGGAAAATTTATTAATAAAATTATGAGGTGTTTACCAATGATAAATAAGCACAAGAAATTTTTAACAGCGGCTGTTTTCTGCGCCATTGCCAGCACTGGTTTTGTTCTGACGGCCAGTGCTGAAGAAACCATGACACACGACCTGGACGAAGTCGTTGTCGAAGCTGATAAAGACGCCCTGCCCGGCAGCTATGTAAAAACCAAAGGCAGTATCGGCATTTTAGGAGAGAAAAGTATCCTGGATGTACCCTTCAGCAATATGAACATCACGCAAAAAACCATTGAGACTTTCGGCGGCCCAAATCAGCCTTTACAAAGCATTTTAGCAAATAACCCAGCTGTGCGGATTCAAGGCACGACTTTGCACAACGATTTCTCTATTCGCGGCATCAAAGGCAACGGTACCAGTTCCTACCTAAACGGTATCCCCGGTTTAATGACTCAATTTGCCGCCCCGACCTTTATGATCGGCGACATTCAATTTATTTCCGGCCCTAACAGCGGCATTACCGGTATTCCCAGCACTTATGAAACCACGGCAGCCGGCGGTATAGTTAATTTTGTTTCCAAAAAAGCAACAGAGGCACCGCTTACACGTTACCGCCAAACTTTTTCAGGCAAAGGGTCTTTTGGTGAATACCTGGATGTCAGCCGTCGTTTCGGCAAAGACAAAGAATGGGGCGTACGTATCAACACAGAATTACTGAATGGCAATACGGCAATCAACAGCAATGATATGGAAGCCCAGGGTATTTTTGCCAACATCGACCACCGTGATAAAAAAAGCAACACCAATTTACTTGTTGGCTACCGGCATTTAAATATCGAAGGCGGCGCACGCTGGTTCTCATTAAAAGCAGCCGCGATCGGCAAAGAGATCACCAAAGTGCCAAGCGCTCCTGAAGCAAGCAAAAATTACGGTTTTGATGGATTGGCCAAAGAATCAGAAGGATACATCATTGCTTTAAATCATGAACAAAAAATGAATGCCGACTGGAAATGGTTTCTGAACGCCGGCATGAACAGCAACAAACTGCAAAGAAACATCATCGGCGCCAGCAGTAATTTCGTTATCATCAATGACAAAGGCGATATCAGTAATAATTTAATGTCCACACAAACTGTTACCAAAAATTATTATGCCCAGCTCGGTATCAACGGCAATATTAAAACCGGCGCAGTAAATCACGATGTAACCTTAGCCCTGGACAAAGCCTGGCACAGTATCGAAGGCGCCAAAAACATGTATAACAATGGCAGTATGGGCAGTGTCAGCGGCAATATTTACAGCGGCCTGCAGGGCAACAATGTCTGGTATCCCTCAATAGAAACCGGTTTGAGCAGTAAAGATCAGTATTGGGGTATCTCTTTAGCTGACACTGTAAAATATAAAAAAGCCCAGCTTTTACTTGGTGTGCACAAGCATAATGCTTCGGTCGACAGCTATAATAAAATTACCGGACGAGTAACTCAAACCGTTGGCAGCGATGCTTTATGCCCCACTTATGGTTTTGTTTATCAGCCCGATGAGCATACTTCTTTGTATGCCAGTCATTCTGAAAATTTTGATAAGGGCACTATTGTTGCCAGCAAATATGCTAATGCCGGTGAAGTCTTGAATCCTGCCAAAACCAAACAAAATGAAATCGGCTTTAAATATGCCAATGCCGGCTTCCTTACCAGCTTAGGTATTTTTAACATCAAGCAAGCCAACAACATCGACGTCTACAAAGGCAGCGATATGTATTTGCAGCAGGACGGCGAACAGGAATACCAGGGGATAGAATTGTCTGTGAATGGTAAACTCGCCGATAAGTGGAATTTCATGGGCGGTCTGATGTATTTGGATGCCACTCAAAACAAAACCCAAAACGGCACTAACGACGGTAAAACTGTCAATGGTGCGGCCAAATGGAATGCTGTGGCCGTACTGGAATATAATCCGGATGAAAAATTCAGTATTGTCGGACGGGCAATGTACACCGGTAAAGCCGATATTTATAATGAACAGCTGCAGACCCCTTCTTATATGACTTACGACTTGGGTGTCAATTATAAAACTGCTTTCAACAAAACTCCTGTTACCTTGACTGCAATGTGCTACAACCTTACTGATAAAAACTACTGGACTGCCTATGGTAATAATCTGATCTTATCCAGCCCGCGTACCCTGATGCTGTCCGCAACCTTCGACATTTAATTTTCACTTCCATTATCAAAGAGGGTATGTATGCCATCTTTGATTTTGTAATAGCAGGAGGCAGTTACCGCTATGCTTAATTTCACCGATATCGACTTCAACGCAGTCTGGCAGGAAACCTTTGGCTGGAACGCTGCCGGCGATACCGACAACCGCAAATTCAATGACCAGGCAGAAAATGATTTTTGGGTCCGGCTGGCGCCGCGATATACACAGGAATATAATCTCAATCACGATACCGGTCTGATTGCCGATAAACTGGCCGGCCTTCTGGGCAGGAATAAAACCATCTTGGAAATGGGCTGCGGCAGCGGTAATTTCACTTTGCTGATGGCACAATATTCTCAGCAGATCCTCGGTCTTGATTTTTCACCTGCCATGCTGGCTGTGCTTGAAGAGAGGCGGCTTGCCGAAGGTATCGGCAATATTCGCACGCAGGCAGGCAAATGGGAAGATTTTACAACTGACGCTGTATTCGACTACATCGTCAGTGTCAATTCACTCTACCGTATCCGCGACATAAAAAGCGCTTTATTGAAAATGCACGCTTACAGTACCCAGGGCTTTATCATCGTCAGAACTATCCAGCGGCCGTTCTTTTACAGCCTTTATCAGAAAAACGGCGTGTCCTGCCCTGAATGTCTTGATTATCAGCTGCTGCCGCTGCTTTTATGGCGGCTTGGTCTGCAGGCCAACGTAGAATTTCTAACTTACCCCAAAAAGAAGTATTTCCTCGACCTGGCTGATGTAAGTCAGGAAATGCAGGCTGATTTGACTGCGCAAATCTTTCATGAGCAGCAGGCAAAGCTTTTGCAGGCCTTTACCGGACAGGCAGCTTTTACAGACGGACGATATACGATCAGCCAACCGCGCACTACTGTTATTATTTCTGTAAAAAAATAAATCTGGGATGAAAATATGAAACATTTTTATAAGCCCCTGTTACTGCTGCTTACGACAGCCGTGCTTTTGCTTGGCGGCTGCGGCGTGCAGCAAACTACCTCAGAACAGGAAAAAAATATCACAGCTGAAAACAGCGCCGTTGTTTTAGCTGCCGGCAGACATTTGGCCCCAGGCGAAAAAGACGGTTACTATTGCAGCAAGATTTTAGGCGTTTGGGAACCACTGATCACCAAAGATGAAAACGGCCTGCCCAAACCCTGCCTGGCCACAGGCTGGGAGATGAAGGACGGCGGCAAAGAATGGATCTTCCATCTGCGCCGGGACGTACAGTTCCACAACGGCAGCCCTTTTAATGCCGATGCCGTTATCAAAAACTTTGAGCGGATGAAATTAGGCGTCAAACGTTCCTCTTTTTATGGTCTGGATATCAAAACCTTTTATCCGTCGCTGATTCGTTACGAAAAAATCGACGATTACACCTTAAAATTCCTTTTTGCCGAGCCCAACGTCAACCAGCTGTATAAAATGATCGACTTCGGCAGCCCTGTCTATGCCCCGGAATGCTTTGCTCCCGACGGCAATTTTCAGGGCTTCGCTATAGGTACAGGGCCTTATAAGATCACTGAAAACGTACTGAACAAATATGTCCGCCTTACCCGCAGCGATACTTATTACGGCACTAAAGCAAAGGTGCCCGAAATCGTAGTCAGGAATATTCCCAATCCCGACGTCCGTTATGCGGCCTTAAAGGCCGGCGAAATTTTAGGAGTTCTGGACATCAACGCCATTCCGCCCTTTTTGGCTGAGGAGATCAAACAGGATGACCGTTTTGCAATATCGACCAATAAATCGACGATGATCCGCTTTTTGGCCCTGAACGGCAGCAGATTTCCTTTTAACGATGTACGTATGCGTCAGGCCGTCAGCCTGGCGATCGACAGAAAAGATCTGGTCCATGCATTATATTTAAACTATGCCGAACCAACTGCCAATCTTTTGAACTACACCAGCCCTTATTATAAAGACTATCCGGTAGAATATGACCCCGAAAAGGCGCGAAAACTGGCCCGTGAAGTGTTAGGCGGACAACGCTGCGAAGTGGTCTACTGCATCAATGGCGGCGAACCGCTGCAGAAAGGCGAAGCAGAACTGATCTCATACTGGCTGCAAAGCATTGGCCTCGATGTGACGATCCAATCGCTGGAATATGCCACCATGGCCCGGCAGATGCGCCGAGGTGACTATGACATTGCCCGCGTACAGCAGGGCTTGCCTAACGGCGACCCCTACAGTATTTTTTATACTTTTATGATGCCGGACGGCAGCCGCAATAAGATCAGCTGCCTGGCTTACCAAAATCATGAGGTCGCAGCTTTACTGCAGGAGGCCAAGCATTGCACAGATGAAAATAAACGCCGTGCCATTTATGATCGGTTGCAGCTTATTTCCATCGAAGACCCGCCTGTAGTACCGTTATTCAACGACCGCAGCATCGTTGCTTACAGCAAACGTTTAAAAAATTATGACGCGCTGGTTTACGGCGTTAATTTAGCAGAAATTGAGTTGATAGACTGATGATTAGTTATTTCTGTAAAAGAATCCTGACTGCTGTGCCCGTATTGCTGGGCATCAGCCTGCTGGCTTTTATACTGGGCGTCTTATCGCCCGGCGATCCGGCTGAATTTGTCCTGAATCAGGACGGATTATATGCCCCCAGCGAAGAACAGCTCGAAGCGATGCGCGAAGAACTTGGTTTGAATAAACCACTGTGGCTGCGCTACGGTCTGTGGCTGATGGGAGTTCTGCAGGGCGATCTTGGCAGCAGCTATATCACCGGCCGCGACATTGCCGCCGAGATCGCGCAGCGCCTGCCTGTGACGCTGGAGCTGGCTGTACTCGCGCTGCTGATGGCAGGTGTGGGCGGTATCTTTTTTGGCAGCATCTGTGCAGTTTACCGCGGCAGCTTTTTTGATAACTTCGTCAAAAACCTTACTAATATCATGCTCTCGATTCCCGGTTTCTGGCTGGCTTTGATCCTGATCCTTATTTTCAGCGAACAGCTGCGCTGGCTTCCCACCAGCGGTACGGGCAGCCTGAAATATTTCCTGCTGCCGGCTTTCGTTCTGGCTTTTGCCACCATGGCCACTGTCTGCCGCTTTATGCGCGGCGCACTGCTGACAGAATTTGGCCGTCAGTATTTTCTGGTCGCCAAAGTACGTGGAATCAATAAATTCAACCTGCTCACACGCTATGCCCTGCCTAATGCCATTATCCCCGTCATCGCTCTGCTGGGCAATTATTTTGCCAGCGTTCTGGGCGGTTCTGTAATAGCCGAAAGCATTTTTGCTATCCCCGGTATCAGCAGCATGGCACTGGAAGCCATCCGCTACCGTGACTATCCGGTGCTGCAGGCTTATGTTCTGGTCAGCGGCTGTACGCTGATCCTGGTGATGGTAACGGTCGATCTGCTGATCGCTTATCTCAATCCCAAGGTAAAGCTGGGTGAGCGGTCATGAAAAAATCAAACCTGCAATTTTACTGTGCGGCCAGTGTGCTGCTGCTCATTATCGGCGCCAGTATCCTGGCACCGCTCCTGGTTACACACAATCCCTTTGAACCCAATATGGCAAACCGTCTGCAGCCGCCCTCCTGGCAGCATTTTTTTGGTACTGACGCTCTGGGACGCGATATGTTCAGCCGCATTCTTTACGGTGGCCGTGCTTCGATCCTGCTTTCACTGGCTTCGGCAATTCTGTCCCTTGGTGTCGGCCTGGTAATAGGTCTCTTCTGCGGCTTTTACGGCGGCAAATTGGATATGCTGTGCACTGTCGCCAGCAACATTTTCCAAGGCATTCCGGGCAGCTGCTTTATGATCGCCATTGCCGGCATTTTCGGTCCCAGCATCAAAAGTCTGGTGCTGGCGCTGGTCATTACCTCCTGGGCCGGATTTTCCCGTATCGTGCGCGCTGAAGTCATGCAGCTTAAAGAAGAACCTTTCATCGAAGGTCTGCGCTGTCTGGGATGCAGTGACAGTCGGCTGCTGCTGCATCACATCATTCCCAATATTGTCAACAAGCTGCTTATTCTGTTCACTATCCGTGTGGGACGCGGGATTCTGTCCATTGCTGGACTCAGCTTCCTCGGCCTTGGCGTTCAGCCGCCGACTCCCGACTGGAGCGTGATGGTCAGCGATGCTGTTTTGTATTATCGCAGTTCACCGCATCTGATTTTGATACCCGGAGCCTGCATCTTTTTTCTAATCTACGCTATCAATAATCTGGGCGAATTTATGCGTGACAAACTGGATGTACGCTTTAATGAGGTGCGTAAATGGTAACTTTAAACTCTGCAGCACTTGATCTGGTGCTGCATCAGCTTTACGTGCACTTTCCTGTCCCCGGTGGACTGGTTCGGGCAGTTGACGGTGTTGACATCTGCTTCCGTCACCAACAAATCACTGGTATCATCGGAGAAAGCGGCTGCGGTAAATCCGTTTTGGGGCAGGCTATTTTAGGCATTCTTCCCGATTATGTCGCTCGCAGCGGCAATATTTTCTACCGCAGTACAGATATTCTGGCAGACAACACTTCCCTGCCCGGTTTTTACGGACAGCAAATCGCCCTGATACCCCAAAATCCCGGCGACTCACTCAACCCGCTGCGCACAATAGGCAGGCAATTCGACGATATCCTGCAGACTGCCGGATTCAATGATAAAACCAACCAGCGCAAGCAACAGCTGCTGACCTTTTTCGGATTACCGGATGCAGAGCGCGTACTCGCCGCTTATCCGCATGAGCTTTCGGGCGGCATGCTGCAGCGCGTATTATGCGCGATGAGTATTTGCTGCTCGCCCCTGTGGCTTCTGGCCGACGAACCTACCAAAGGACTGGACGAAACAGCCTGCGGCGTTGTTTATGAAAATCTGCAGAAAATAAAAACCAGCCAGTCACTGGGTATGCTCATCATCACCCACGACTTACAGCTGGCACGTTCTATCTGCGCCGACATCGCCGTTATGTATGCCGGCCAGATCGTCGAATACGGTCCCCAAGTCCTTACCGGCCCACGCCATCCATATACCCAGGCTTTCTTGGCAGCACTGCCGGAAAACGGCTTTCAGCCGCTGCCTGGCCTGCCGCCATTACCGCAGGATCATTTGCCCGGCTGTCGGTTTGCGCCGCGCTGCCCCAGCTGTCAAAAACGCTGTCTGCAGGAAGTCCCTCCTGTCTATGACAGCGGCACCGCGAAAGTGAGGTGCTTCCTCTATGCTTGAAGCTGTCGAAGTTTCTAAAAAATATTGGGACCGCAGCAGCGGCAGGCAATACGATGTTTTACAAAGCTGCAGTCTGCAGATCGCTGCCGGAGAAGCAGTCGGTCTGATGGGACCCAGCGGCTGCGGCAAAAGTACTCTGGCACGTGTATTGCTGCGGCTTCTGCCGACAGACAGCGGCCGTATCATCTTTCAGACGCAGGACGTGACTCAGCTGTCTCAGAAACAGCTGAAACCCTTTCGCCAGCAAGTACAGTTCATATCGCAGCGTCCTGAAAGCTTTTTTGATCCGCTGCTGAAATTAGGCGCCAGCCTGCGTGAACCGCTGCATATCTTTGATCTGCCTGACAGCAGCGAGATTATCGAAGCCGCACTGGCCACAGTCAAACTGTCACCTGCCCTGCTGGACCGTTATCCGCATCAGGTCAGCGGCGGCGAAGTACAGCGCCTGAGTATCGCCCGTGCGCTTTTGCTTAAACCGAAACTGCTTATCCTGGACGAGCCGACATCAATGCTGGATATCTCCGTCCAGGCACAGATCCTACAGCTTTTTAAAAATATTCGCCGGCAGGAACAGATGGCGTTCCTCTTTATCTCCCATGACAAAGCCGTAATCAATTATATGTGCGACCGCCAGCTATATATGCAGGAAGGCAGGATCACCTGACAAAAAAACACCCAACGCTATGCGTTGGGTGTTTTACTTTAATAAGAACATCAGTACCGCTTCTCCTGCCGTTACAGCCATTGTCCCAGTACTTCCTGCAGCCGTTCGATACTGACCGGCTTGCTCAGATGCTCGTTCATCCCGGCATTGAGCGCCATCTTGATATCTGAAGAAAATGCGTCAGCCGTCATTGCCACAATTGGTATCTGCCGCGCATCTTCACGCGCCAGCCTGCGAATCTCCCTGGTCGCTTCATAACCGTTCATAACAGGCATCCGCACATCCATCAATATCATTTCATAATGACCGGGCGCAGATGCATTAAACATTTCCACTGCCCGCCGGCCATTTTCAGCACCCTCGCAGACTAACCCCAGGCTTTGCAGAAACTCCAGAGCGATCTCCATATTCAGGTCATTATCTTCAACTATCAGTACCCGATGTCCCGAAAAATCGCTCCTGCCCGCAGGCTTTACTGCCGGCAGCGGTTTTACTGCATCATCGCCCAGCCAGCGCAGCGGCAGCGTTAAGGTAAACTTTGCGCCGCCTTCCGGCCTGTTGGCGGCTTCGATAGTGCCGGCCATCAAATTTGTCAGGTTCTTGCAGATTGCCAGCCCCAGTCCCGTCCCCTCGATTTTACTTGTACGGCTGTCTTCACCGCGTTCAAACATATCAAAAATTTTCGGCAGCAGTTCTTCCGACAGCCCCGGACCGTTATCGCTGACAGTAAAAACATACTGCGAACGCTGCGGGATCACTGCGGAAAGCTCCTGCAGCCCCAAAACGATTTCTCCGCCTTCCGGAGTATATTTGACCGCATTACCTAAAACATTAAGCAAAATCTGCTTGAGATGCGTACTGTCAGTCATAACCTCCGCATGTTTCATCTCTTCAAGCTCCAGCCGCAGATTTTGCATTTTTTTACCGGCCATCGGGCGGATGATATTTAGTACATCCTCCAGCAGCTGCGGCAGGCTCAGCTCATCATCTGTTAAAATAACTTTACCGCTTTCGATCTTCGACATACTTAAAATACTGTTGATCAGCTCCAGCAAATGGGCGGAGCTGCTGCCAATTTTATTAAGACAGTCCAGCGTTTTGACTTTATTCTCAATATTCTGCCTGGCGATAGTCGTCATTCCGATGATCGCATTCATGGGCGTACGGATATCATGGCTCATCTGCGACAAAAAAGCGCTTTTCGCCTCATTAGCAGTATGCGCCGCCACCAAAGCTTCCTTCAATTCCTGCTGCTGTTCCATCTCACGGCGGCGCTCATCATCAATAAAACGCGCCACCAGGACCGCCTGTTGTTTTTTCGAACCGCTGTAATCCGGCAGATATGAAACCATCAGACTGATCCATTTATAGACCCCGCCGTTTTTGCGACGCAGCTCCATTTCCAGCTTATCACCGGTTTTAGTCAAAACCCGGCGCATCTCCCGTAAATTAAAACGCTGCCTGAATTTATGCCAGTCCTCGCGCGGCACTACATCTCTGGTATAGGCCAGAAATTCCTCACACGTGCCGTTATACGGATAGTCCACGCATTTTTGCCCGGTCAGCTCAACAAAATGATAAGTACCTGCGTCCAGATCAAAATGCACTACGGCATAATAAATATCGCCCAGCACGTGATTGATCTCATAATTAAGGCTTTCGACCAGCTGCTTTTCCTGCTGCATCCGTTTCCAGGCATCGATATCGCGCATCGTACCCACAACGCGTACCGGCAGTCCCTGTTCATAAACAGTCGTTGCCTGCACTAAATACCACTTGTTATCTACCTGTTCGTCAATATAACGGCGCATCCTGATTTCCAGGGCTTCTTCGCTGCGTTCACCGCGCAACAGTCCCAGCCAAGCCTCCCGATCCGATGGATCGACAAGATTTTCTTTTATGACCACGGAAAGATAATCCGGGATATAACTGCGCCGTGTTTTTTCCTGAGAATTTTCAGAAGCTATATTGCTCCAGGAATGCATCACCTGTAATCTGATATCATATTCAAACAGCAGATCTATACTGGATTCCATCGCGACCCGGTAACGTTCTTTTTCCTCGTACAGCTGCCGTTCCATATCCCGGCGCTGGGTAACGTCGCGCATAAAACAGCCGCAGTAGCCGTACATCGGCTGATAGCAGTCGACCGACAGATATTTTTTTAAATTTTCGTTATAATCCTCGATATTTTGGGTCAGACCTTCCAACGCTGTTTTCGTATAGATATTCAGCCATTTGGCGCCGTTATCGCCCCAAATATCGCTGAAAGACATTCCCAAAAGATAATTTTTACCGTCGATACCCAAAAAAGAGGCACAGGCGCTGTTGGCATAAACAAAGATAAAATCCTGAGGCAGTCCGCTTGCATCGGCCTCTACCCTCAATACATATACTGGCAGCGGCAGCTTATCAAACTGCATCATCATACCACGCTGCATCGCGGCAAAATCTTTGTTGAATTGTTCTAATAAAAGCTTCTTTTCCAAGCTTTCTCACCCTTCCGCGGCCAAAGCCAAGGTTATCTTACAGCATGCCCGTACAAAAACCTGTCGACAATCAGATCCGCCAGTTCAGCATCGGTAAATTCAGGCTGACCCACATAGTGCAGCACCGACATCGTTACCCCGCCGAATAAATGGTGAGCCGTGATCGTAGGCTGCCCCTGCTTCATAAAGCCAGTCTCCATGCCTTCGCTGATGATCGTCACCAGACATAGGACCTGCTCCCTGATCAGATTGCGGTACCGCAGGATACGGTTATATTCATCTTCAGACAGAGTATCACCGTACAAAGAACTCATTTCCCAGGAACCATCGTTTAAAAATACCGGATGAAAGCCGCGCTGATTGCCGCTCACCTCATACCATAAAATCCGATACAGATCCTTATTGTCCCGCAGAAACGGCAGCAGCGCCAGCATATAGCTTCTGATTTTTTCGCTGGTGCTTTTACCTGAAGCAACCACCTCCTGCAGGCATTGCAGGAAAGGCTCTATCTTACTGGCGACAAGCGTATAAAATAAGTTATCCTTATTGCCGAAATATTTATAGACCGTGCCCTTACCTGTATCCGCAAGCGCAATGATCTCGTCTAAAGTCGCCTGCACATAGCCGCGGCGGCTGAAAACTTCCTCTGCTGCCAGCAATATTCTCTGATCTTTAGGTAAGGTTTTGTCTATTTCGCGCATAAATCAAACTTCCTTTCAATAAATATTTCTATTTCTCCATTATTATATATTATTATAAGTTTTTTAGACAAACTTTACAAATTTATCTTTCCAAACTTCACTTTGTTTCATCAAAAAATTTTGCTATTTTATTTTTTCACAATTTTAGGGCTTTATATCGCCGATGCTTTCCTATATAATAGAGTTGAAATCACAGAAAACTATTATTTATTTTTTCTAATTATTTTTGTTCCGCTTAAGGCGGATAGTTTTTGAGAAAGAAGGAGGTCGCGATTATGAGTCTGAAGGTCCATACAAATCGCTGCAAAGG